>OAUW01000003.1_pt1 | contig 330847 bp, 263 predicted proteins | sample 1495241 | NCBI WGS metagenome assembly OAUW01 (sample SAMEA2580063, study PRJEB22360) | human gut metagenome | biome: human gut; feature: human-associated habitat; material: faeces | place: Denmark | collected 2008/2010
AAAGTCCAGTCCCAGCCTGCCATTTCGGCTACATAGCCGAGAACCACATTGGCAAGGATGGCTGTTCCGAAGAAGTACCCGAAGAACTTGGTACGGGGATAAAAGGTGATAGGATATAAAAAAAGGGCTAAGCTGCAAGCAGCTTAACCCTTTCGATGCATTCCTCGTTTAGAGGTATACGGTTTATTTGATACCGATATTATTTGATACCGAGTTGTGTCTTAACTTTAGCGGTTACATCTACACTTTGTGCACCTACATAAGGTATCGGAGTACGAGCCAAGTCGAAGATATATATTACACCTTCAGCCTTACCTACCGCTTGAATGGCTTCGTCCAATTTCTTATAGATAGGAGCCATAGCGTCTTGCTGTGCCTTTTGCATAGACTGATAAGCTTCTTGTTGGAATTGTTCCTGGCGTTGTGCCATATCCTGCAATTCTTTCTGACGTCTTTCGGCAATGTTTTTCGGCAGTGAGTCAGCTTGTGCTAAGAATTCTTGATACTTCTTATTGAACTCTTCCTGAGTACGCTGCATTTCTGTTTGGTACTCTTTAGACATAGCATCCAGGTCGGCTTGAGCTTTTGTATATTCCGGCATGGTGATAATAACTTCTTGAGAGTTCATGTGAGCGAATTTAGTTTGCGCCATAGCTCCCAAAGGGAGAGCGAACATAACTACGAGCAGTGCGATTTTTTTAAGCATAATGTTTATTATTTATTTTGAATGATTATTCCTTGTATAGGATGCAAATGTATGAAATTAATTTGAATATCCTAATTTTGCAAGCACTTCATTGCTTATGTCAATACTTGGAGAAGCGAAGATGATGCTTGATGCGGATGCACGGTCTACTACTGCGGCGTAACCTTTCTGTGTGGATATTTCCTTTACGGCCTCATAAATTTCATCTTGAATAGGTTGCATCAACGCTTCGCGCTTTTTGAAAAGCTCACCTTCCGGGCCGAAGTATTTACGACGTAATTCCGCCGCAGATCTCTCTTTGGCAACAATTTCTTCTTCTTTCTTTGATTTTTGTGCTTCGGAAAGGGTTTTGATAGACGCCTGATAGCTGTCGTATAAACTCTTGGCTTCCTTGCCCAGCTTTTCAACTTCGCTTTGCCATTGTTTGGAAGCCTGGTTCAACTCATTGGTTGCACTTTGGTAAGCCGGGATATTCTTTAAGATATATTCCATGTCAATCAGGGCAAACTTCTGTGCATTGGCTGTCATACCTACGGTAAACAGCAGAAACATGATTAATAAACTCTTTCTCATAACGTTCTGGTTTTAGTTAAACAAATTAGAACTCTTGTCCTAAGATGAAGTGGAACTGGCTGCCGCCGTACTCACTTCTTCCGAATACTTTGTCGAAACCGTAAGCCCAGTCGATACCCATCATACCAATCATAGGAAGGAAGATGCGGACACCGACACCGGCAGAACGTTTCAAATCAAACGGGTTGAATTTGTTTACATCTTGCCAAGCGTTACCGGCTTCAACAAAAGTCAACGCATAAATACTGGTACTTGTTTCCAGCATCAGCGGATATCTTAATTCCAGACCGAGACGTGTATATGCATAGCCTTCGTATCCATAAGGAGTAAGAGAGCTGTTTTCATATCCGCGCAAGGCAATACTTTCGGTTGCGTAGCTGGAATATCCTGTCATACCGTCGCCACCTACGTCAAAGGTTTCGAACGGAGATTTCTTATACTTGTTGTAGTGTCCCAACAAACCGAACTCTACGCGTCCCATCAATACCGGAGTGCGTTTTACGCTGATAGGATCCATTAACGGGATGTATATTTTGGATTTGAATTTCCACTTGTGATATTCTATCCATTTATGCATCTTGTTCATGTCGTCCTGACTGCTGGTACTGTATTTGCTGTAATCTGTACCGTCGAACAAGGAGTAAGGCGGCGTCAACTGTGCCGACAGCGAGAATTCGGAACCTTGACGCGGATAAATCGGATTGTCGATAGAGCTGCGTGATAAGGTGAGGTTTATACTCAGGTTGTTACACTTACCGTTGGTAACAGGGAAGTATTGCCAATCACTCAGGATGTAACGTTGGTAGGACAACTCTGCTGTAAATTGGAAGTAGTCATCCGGCCATTTCAGACGCTTACCGAACATCACGGCCAATCCCCACATCTGAATGGATTTGTCCGGGTCGTAATAGTTTTCGTAATTGTTATAGTTACCGTAGTTGTACATACCATAACCGTACATGCCGCTGTAATAGCTGTTGTAATAGTTATTCATGTATGCCGAATTATAGTAACGGCTGCTGATGTCTGTCTGACGAGAGTAGAACGCAGATACCGAGAACGCATTCGGACGCTTGCCGCCAAACCACGGGTCATAGAATGATACGCTGTATGACTGATAATATTTGGCATTGGTTTGTCCGCTGATAGTCAGCGTCTGTCCATCGCCTTGCGGCAGGATACCGCGATAGTTTTCACCCGGATGCAATAAGTTGGCAACGGAGAAGTTTGTGAACTTCAGGCTCAACTTACCGATGATACCCGTTTGTCCCCAACCGGCAGAGAATTCTACCTGGTCGTTTGCTTTGGAGACGAGGTCATAGCCGATATCTACCGTACCGTCTTCCGGTTTCGGCTGAATGTCCGGTTGGATTTGTTCAGGGTCAAAGTGTCCCATTTGCTGGATTTCACGCATGGAACGCATCAAGTCCTCACGGCTGAATAACTGTCCCGGACGGGTACGAAGTTCACGACGAACTACATTTTCGTATAGGCGGTCGTTACCATTGATGCTAATCTTGTTGATGGTAGCCTGGCGGCCTTCGAAGATACGCATTTCCAGGTCGATGGAGTCGCCTACGATATTAACTTCCACAGGGTCGAGCGAGTAGAAGAGATAACCGTTATTATAATAGAGGTTACCGATTGCATCTTCATCTGTGCTGGTACGTTCTTCCAATAACTTCTGATTGTAGACGTCACCTTTCTTCATGCGAAGCAGGAAATTCAATTGCTCGGAAGGATAAAGGGTGTTACCGACCCAGGTTACATTACGTAAGTAGTATTTCTGACCTTCTTCGATTTCCATGGAAATATCTACCGTACGGTCGTCATAAGGCTTGATACTGTCTTTTACGATCATGGCGTCACGATAACCCAATTCGTTGTACTTATCTATAATCAGCTGTTTATCGGCTTCAAAGTTTTCTTCAACGAACTTCTTGGTGCGGAACAGGTTAAGGAGCTTTCCCTTTTCATTCGTTTTCTTCATCACGCGCTTTAGTTTCTTGGTGGTGATGGCCTGGTTACCGGTAATGGTAATCTTATGTACTTTTACTTTCTCCTTTTTGTCGATGTTGATGTCGACCAAGACTTGATTGGCATTGTTGGGATCGTCTTTCTGGGTGATGATGACATCGGCATTCTTGAAACCTTTGTCGTCAAAGTAACGCTTTATCAGCGTCTTAGCGCGGTCTATCAAGTTCGGTGTAATCTGATTACCTTTAATCAAACCTACTCTGGCTTCCAAATCCTCACGTTCCGATTTCTTCACGCCGTGATAACGGATATCGGAAACACGGGGACGCATTGTCAGATGGATTGTAAGCCAAATCTGGTCGCCCTCGATTTTATCCGCTGTGATTTGTACATCAGAGAACAGACCGTGACGCCAATAACGTTTACAAGCTTGCGTTATCTCATCACCGGGTACGGTAATGGTCTGGCCTTTTGACAAACCGGATAGACCGATGATTACATAATCCTCATAATTCTTGGCTCCAACCACCTTTATATCTGCTATTTCATATTTCTTAGGCGTTCCCGAGTAAAGAATAACCGGCTTTTCGGCTTCATCGGTGTTGCTAATGTCCTGTGCCGAGCTGGTCGGTACACAGCTAAAGAGGCAGATAAACGTTACGAGTATGGAGAAAATACGATAGTACATCTTTTTATTTACTATTTTACAATTTACTATTTTACAATTTGTGTTTGTTCGGTCAACTGATTTGTTCACTGGTTTTTCCGAACCTGCGTTCACGCTTCTGATAGTCATAAATGGCTTTGTAAAGTTCCTCTTCACGAAAGTCCGGCCAATAGGTGTCGCAGAAATAAAGCTCCGAGTAAGCGCATTGCCAAAGCAGGTAATTGCTTAGGCGAACTTCTCCGCCCGTACGTATCAACAGATCGGGATCGGGCATAAAGCTGGTGGTAAGATGCTGGGATACCAGATTGCTGTCTATCTGTCCGGGAGTTAATTCGCCTTTGTGTATTAGAGTTGCAATTTGGCGGGTAGCTTCCGTTATTTCCCAACGGGATGAGTAACTGATAGCCAGTACCAGAGACATTCCTGTGTTGTTGGCGGTATGCGCGACACACGTTTCCAGGCGTTCCCGCACGTTGGCGGGCAACTTGGTCAGGTCTCCGATGATTCGGAATCTGATATTGTTCTTCATGAAAGTTTCTTCTTCGATAGAATCGAAAAGAAGCGCCATCAATGCAGCGACTTCATTAGAAGGACGATTCCAGTTCTCGGTGGAGAACGTATATAAAGTCAGATATTTGATGCCTAATTTTGACGCTTCTTCTGCAATGATATGCACAGTTTCGGCACCGGCTTGGTGTCCGAAGCTACGCTCTTGTCCACGCAGCTTTGCCCAACGTCCGTTACCGTCCATGATGATTGCCACGTGTTGTGGAATTCGGCTTAAATCAAGTTCTTCTTTATTTAGCATCTTTCTATACTTACATCTCTTGTCTTGGTTATTATTCTCGTTTTATACCTTATATATAAGGGAAACAGAAACAATAAGATTACTGCACTTCGGCCGACATCAGCTTGTTGAGATGGCCGCGCCAAACTGCATTTGTGCTTCCGTCACCGCCGAAGATTACCCAGATATAGGGAGCATTTACTACAATGGAATAGGGGGCGGTTATTTCTGTCATATCTTTGTCTAACAAGAATTTTCTTTGGGTTTTACGCCAGGATATGCCGTCAACGGAAGTGTAAATGGCATCAAGCTTGTTTTCTTCTTTACTGCCGAAGATGTAATAGTTTTCACCGTAGTACATCACAACAGGGTTGGCGAGTTTAGGGCAATATACATTGTAGGCTGTATTATTAAGTGGAACCCAATAGCTACCATTAGAGGAAACCCAAGGAACTGTTTGCTCTGATTGGTCATTGCCGGACTTGCCTACTATCATAACCTGAGGCTGGTAGTTAGACTCGAAGTTGGTGGAATATATGTTTTCAGTAGGAAAGTTTGTACCGCTGAATTCACCAGTCTCTTTAGTAACTCCATCGTCCTTAGTGGTATAAACGCCATTATCGGTAATAACGGTAAGGATATTAGGAAAACTTGCTATCAATGCTTGGACTTTATCCCCAAATTCAGCTTCTTTCTTCCATAATTTTCCGTCTGAAGAAGAGTGTACTGTATTATCAGCAACAATATATAGCTTTTGCCCGTTATCTCCACTGAGGGTTACAAGAGAACTTAATTGGGCATTATTGGGGAAGTTTGTATATGCTTCTGTCGTCCAATTGCAATCGCTTGGATATTTATTGTTTTCATCAGGTTGTATAGCCGTTTTGTATGCTGCATCTTGAGTGAATACCCATAATTCGTTATTGAATAATACTGCCTTTTGACCACTTGCAGGAGCGGGCACAAGTAGAGGAGAACTCATAAGGTTCCATACCAAAGAGTCCGGGTCTTGCTTATGCATTCTGATTTTGAGAGTATACTCGTTTACAGTAACGCCGTCCGGAGCATGTACTTTAAACTTCATTCCGGTTTCATTGTTTACCGCTTTTCTAAGGTCTACCGAATCGGCTTTGTTGAATATCGTGTCGCCGTTGATGTTCATTTCATCTCTCGAAGTAATCCAGCCGCTTACGGTGAATGTATCGATTAATATGCGGTCAATAATCGTATCCGCTCCAATTGGCAATGAATCCTGATTATAGATTTCTCTGCTTAGTTGATCTATCGTGAATTTATAATATTTGCCGTATACGGTGTCGATGCCAAAAGCATGTACCGTTGCATCGGAGCTTAGTTCTACTGTATCGTCAGAGTCAAGGCACGAGCTTATTGCGATTGATACAAAAAGAAAACTCGCGATTATTGCTAAAAACTTTATTCTCATTTGAAAGATAGTGTTTATTTACAAGTTGCAAAAATAGGAACATTTTTTTCTATAAACAGCTTTATCGGCAAGTTTTATATAAAATTATAGATAATATGGCTGTTTTTCTCGATAAAAATGCCCTTGAATAAGGCTGTTAGCTTAATCTTGCAGCGGTGTAATGTCGAAAACTTCTACCGAAATATTGTTCGTTGGCATAAGGTATTTTATCGCCTATTTCAGGTGCTTTAACACCGGAAAACAGCATTGAAGGGCTCTCTTCAACAAACGCTTCATCCCACAATCCCGCATCGATGAAAGACTGTAACAGGACGTTCCCGCCTTCAACTAATAGCGATTGCAGTCCTTGCGCATACAAATACTCCATGATTTGTGGCAATATATTCTGCCGGAAGTCAATGGGAAGGTATTCAATGTTGGATTGTGGAGAATGCGGTTTCTCCGTGAATACGAGCGTACGGACATTGCCATCAAATAAATGTAGCTCGGGGGAGAGCTTTTGCTTTCTGTCTATAACGATTCGTACGGGCGACCGTCCCTGCCAATTGCGTACCGTCAGACCGGGGTTGTCCAGTTCGGCTGTACGTGTGCCTACCATAATGGCGCTATGTTCCGCCCGCTTCTTGTGTACCAGCATGGAAGTCAATGGATTGGATAAGATAACCGGTTTTCCGCCTTCCCGGAAGTTGTCGATGTATCTATCGGCGGATTCCGCCCATTTCAGCGTAATATATGGACGATGCAAGGTATGAAATGTAATAAAGCGGCGGATTAAATTTCTACATTCCTGTTCCAGCACCCCGACGGTGACTTCCCGCCCCGCATCTTTCAGCTTTTGGATTCCTCGCCCTGCTACTTTGGCAAACGGGTCTTGGCAGCCTATCACGATGCGAGGAATTTGCTTCTCTATGATGAGGTCGGCGCAAGGCGGCGTTTTTCCATAATGGGAGCAAGGCTCCAGGCTGACGTAGATTGTGGAGCGCTTCAGCAGTGAAGGCTCTTTGACAGAGCGGATTGCATTGACCTCGGCATGCGCTTCACCGCAACGTACATGATATCCTTCACCGATAATTTTTCCGTCGCATACGACTACTGCGCCCACCATCGGGTTGGGGGCGGCATTGCATAATCCGTTTTGAGCCAGTTGAATGCAGCGGCGCATATATTTTTCTTCTTCCATACTTTGTATTACTCTTAAACTTCCACTATTTTTGCAGCTCGAAATGCCGAACGTTATGAATATTTCCGTTGCTCATATTCGCCGTACTTTGCAGGAGAGTTACTCTGCACAAGAAGCTGCCAATCTATCCCGCATTGTCTGTTGCGAAATACTGGGACAGACGGCGGTTGATTATTATCTGGGCAAAGATATAATTTTATCCCCAAAAGCGATGCAGGATTTGGATGGCATTCTCGCTCGTTTGCATAATTTTGAACCGATACAGTATATACAGGGAACCGCCCGCTTTTTGGAACGTTCCTATCACGTGGCTCCCGGCGTGCTGATTCCCCGTCCGGAAACGGAGGAATTGGTGGAAACGATGTTAAAGGAGATTGCGTCCGATGCCCGTGTTCTTGATATAGGAACGGGGAGCGGATGTATCGCGGTCTCTCTTTCCAAAGCCTTTCCGGATGCGAAAGTAACAGCCTGGGATATTTCGGATGAAGCTTTGAATATTGCCCGACGAAATAACGATATGCTCGGAGGAAATGTACGCTTTCTTCGACAAAACGTACTGACCTATACACCGGGAGACAGCGAATGTTATGATGTCATTGTCAGTAATCCGCCATATGTCACAGAGTCGGAGAAGCAAACGATGGAGCGCAATGTGCTGGACTGGGAACCTTTTTCGGCATTGTTTGTTCCGGATAACGATCCATTGCTTTTTTACCGGCGGATAGCGGAATTGGGCAAGACGATGCTTGCGCCCGGCGGCCGGTTGTATTTTGAAATAAACCGGGCTTATGGAGAAGCTACGGCGACGATGCTTTGTGAGCAGGGATATACCAATCTACGGGTTCTAAAAGATATTTCCGGAAATGACCGAATTGTAATCGCAGAACGATGATAGAAATTACAGAAACAGATGCTTTAAGCCGCCTGGCCGCTTATTGTTCTACTGCAGAGCATTGCCGTGCGGAAGTAACGGAGAAATTGCAGCGTTGGGGTATTTCTTATGATGCCATAGACCGTATCATCAACCGTTTGGAACAGGAAAAATACATTGATGAGGAACGCTTTTGCCGCGCCTTTATCCATGATAAGTACCGTTTTGCCAAATGGGGAAAAATAAAGATAGGGCAGGCGCTCCAATTAAAGAAAATTCCCCAAAGAGTTTTCTTTCAGTACCTGAATGAGATTGACGAAGATGAATATCTTGCCGTTCTGAATGATTTACTGGCGGCCAAGCGCAAGAGCGTTCACGCGGAAAATGAGTTCGAGCTGAATAATAAGTTGGTACGTTTCGCTCTGAGCCGGGGATTCGAAATGAAGGATATTCGTCATTGCATTACGCTTTCTGATGAAAATGATGATTTGGAGTAAAAATTATCCGTATTCTTTTTTTTATTCTCGTTAGCTTTCTGTATTTTTGCGGCATATTTATCATAATAGTTAATTTAGCTATGAAAACTTTAGAAAGATTGTTTGCAGAGAAGTTGCTGAAGATTAAAGCGATTAAACTACAACCCGCTAATCCATTCACTTGGGCATCAGGATGGAAATCTCCGTTTTACTGTGATAACCGTAAGACTCTTTCATATCCTTCTCTCCGTAATTTCGTGAAGTTGGAAATTACGCGTCTGATTCTGGAACGTTTCGGTCAGGTTGATGCTATTGCCGGTGTTGCTACGGGAGCTATTCCTCAGGGAGCATTGGTGGCTGATGCATTGAACCTGCCATTTGTATATGTACGCTCTACTCCGAAAGACCACGGTTTGGAGAACTTGATAGAAGGCGAACTTCGTCCGGGCATGAAAGTGGTAGTGGTGGAAGATTTGATTTCTACCGGTGGAAGCAGCTTAAAAGCCGTTGAAGCTATCCGTCGTGACGGATGCGAAGTAATCGGTATGGTTGCCGCTTACACTTACGGATTCCCCATCGCGGAAAAAGCATTCAAGGATGCTAAAGTTCCTTTGGTGACACTGACCAATTATGAAGCTGTTATGGAAGTCGCTCTTCGTACAGGCTACATTGAAGAAGAAGATGTGGCTACGCTGAACGAATGGCGTAAAGACCCTGCGCATTGGGAAGCCGGAAAATAAGACTTATTTTATATAATGATAGATTATGACGAAAGAGCCATTCGGATAGATACTGTCCGGATAGTTCTTTTTGTCTTTTAAAGACCATTGGATTATGACAAAATTTGAGAGTGCGGTGAAGGTAATACCTACTTCGCAAAATGCTGTTTATGAGAAGCTTTCAGACCTTAGCAATTTGGATAAGGTAAAAGACCGCCTACCGCAGGACAAGGTGAAGAATTTGAGTTTTGATGCGGAAACGCTGTCGATAGAAGTACCTCCGGTTGGGAAAATCGTATTGCAGATTGTGGAGAAAGAACCTTGTAAGTGTATCAAGTTTGCAACAACAACCTCGCCTCTGCCGTTCAATCTGTGGATACAGATAGTGCCCGTTACAGAAACGGAATGTAAAATGAAACTCACCATCGGTATGGAATTAAATCCGTTTATGAAAACTATGGTGCAGAAACCTTTGCAGGAAGGACTGGAGAAAATGGCGGAGACCTTGTCACTGATTAATTACTAATTACTGAATCTTATGGCTCAGAAACTTTGGGAAAAATCCGTTCAGGTAAATAAGGATATAGAGCGTTTTACGGTGGGACGTGACCGTGAGATGGATCTTTACCTGGCAAAGCATGATGTGTTGGGTTCTATGGCACATATCACGATGCTGGAAAGTATCGGCTTGCTGACGAAAGATGAATTGTCCCTGCTGCTCGCGGAATTAAAGAATATCTATGCGGCTGCAGAGAATGGGGAGTTTGTGATAGAAGAGGGGGTGGAAGATGTTCACTCTCAGGTGGAGTTGATGCTGACTCGTAAGTTGGGTGATGTGGGAAAGAAAATCCATAGCGGTCGCTCTCGCAACGACCAGGTGCTGCTGGACTTGAAACTCTTTACCCGTACGGAGATAAAGGAAATCGCCGAAGCTGTGGAGCAACTTTTCCATGTGCTTATCATGCAGAGCGAACGTTATAAAAATGTGCTGATGCCGGGCTATACTCATTTGCAGATAGCGATGCCGTCGTCTTTCGGATTGTGGTTTGGCGCTTATGCGGAGAGTCTGGTGGATGATATGCTGTTCTTGCAGGCTGCCTTTAAGATGTGTAATCGTAATCCGCTGGGTTCTGCCGCCGGATATGGTTCGTCCTTCCCTTTGAATCGTACAATGACTACCCGGCTGTTGGGCTTCGATTCGCTGAATTATAATGTGGTGTATGCCCAAATGGGGCGTGGAAAAATGGAGCGTAATGTAGCTTTTGCTTTGGCAAGTATTGCGGGTACGATTTCCAAGCTGGCGTTTGATGCCTGTATGTTCAATAGCCAGAACTTCGGATTTGTGAAGTTGCCGGATGAGTGCACTACCGGTTCAAGCATTATGCCGCATAAGAAGAATCCGGATGTTTTTGAACTGACACGTGCCAAATGCAATAAGCTTCAGTCGTTGCCCCAGCAGATAATGATGATAGCCAATAACCTGCCTTCCGGATATTTCCGCGACTTGCAGATTATTAAGGAAGTATTTCTGCCTGCTTTTCAGGAGTTGAAGGATTGTTTGCAGATGACGACTTATATAATGAACGAAATCAAAGTGAACGAACATATCCTTGACGACGATAAGTACCTGCTTATTTTTAGTGTGGAAGAGGTGAATCGTCTGGCTCGTGAAGGTATGCCGTTCCGGGATGCTTATAAGAAAGTCGGTTTGGACATTGAAGCCGGTAAGTTCTCTCATGGCAAAGAGGTACATCATACGCATGAAGGCAGTATAGGTAATCTGTGCAATGACGAAATCTCCGGTTTGATGCGGAAAGTTGTAGATGGCTTTAATTTTGAGACAATGGAACAGGCCGAGAAAGTATTGCTCGGTCGGTAATCGTAGAGAATTAACTTATTGTGGCGTACGATGTTAACTTCCTCTGCTCAGGATGTTAACTAATCAATGACAGCTCGGTTAACATCGTACACGCTACTTAGTTAACTTTTTTCCGGTGAAAAGTTTGGCTGTAACGGGGAAACTATTTATCTTTGCATCCGTTCTCCGGAAACCTGCGGAAATAGCTCAGTTGGTAGAGCATAACCTTGCCAAGGTTAGGGTCGCGAGTTCGAGTCTCGTTTTCCGCTCTCTTTGAAAGGATGCTCGAATGGTGGAATGGTAGACACGAAGGACTTAAAATCCTTTGGCCATTGCGGCTGTGCGGGTTCAAGTCCCGCTTCGAGTACAAATCGGAATGCTAATTACTTTATTGTTAAGTGATTAGCATTTTTTCTTTTATAGCTTTTGGCGTGTTTTTGGCGTGATATTCTTTGAATGTGGTCTTTGGGAATAAAAAAAAGGCTGCTCCCCACACTTGGAAAGCAACCTCTCATTTGCGTTTTAAAACACCGTTATGGCATTTCAGTGGCAAAGGTAAATAATTTTAAATCACCCATACAACTTTACATATTGAAAAATATCAAAAACAGAACAAAGGTGGGAGTTATCCCGCCTTATACAATCATTTCCTGGTTATTATACTCATGTGTGGGTATTTGGTTTCATGAATTGTCGGCTTCTTGGGTTTTTCTCCTTTGAGTTCTGCAAGTTCCGCCTTGACTTCCTTAAGTTCGTTCACTAAATCTGTATATCCTTCCGTCAAGCGAAGGATGTGTTGCATCATTGCTGTACTTATTTCCATAATAGATGAATATTTGTTTTAGTCGTTATTTCTGCCATCTGCCCGCCAGCCGTATTGCTGACGGGGCATCACAACGTGAACGTTGGTCGAAACCTCAACGTGCGTCTATGCTTGTTTATGTGGCAATACATTTCTTAATCTCTTCTTCATTTCAGCTATCGAATTATCCAAAGAAGCAATCATTATTTCATATTATACCCATTCAAGCGACTTTCATTGTGATAGCACTGCAAAGATACTAAAAAAAACTAAGGTTACATGTTTCATAACTCTTTTTACCCTTACCGTAGTCTTACCGTTGTTCTATTTCTACCCTCGCCGTAATCTCGCCCTGATTTAACAGTTGAAACCCTTGCCGTAATCATGCCGTACAACTTTAATACAGCCCCAAAAATTAAACGGTTGGAAAGCCTCAACAATAGAATTGTGATACAGGTAAAATAAATAGCGATAAAAGGGTGTCAGCAAATAACTGATACCCTTAGCGTCCAAAATCGGGTAACGTGCATCTTCACACGTTTTTCTATATTTATCCCTTTGGGTTTCCTTTGGGTTATTTAGACTGTTTATAAATAAAACGTTTAATTGAATAATATCGGATTTATACCTACAAATGTAAATTCACCATTAGGGCTTGCCCTTATCCATTCCGGCACACCTCCGAACATCTCATTGAACTTTGCTTGCCCGATAGTCTTTTCTGCCATGTCTGAAACGGACTTGTAGCCGTTGGCGATGGCAAAGTACTTATCTACTTTAATCTCTATAATTCCGCTGCCGTCTTTCCATAAGCGGAAAGTAATAGGCATTCCTTGAAACTCCCACTGCACAATATCGTAGTGGTCTGTCTGTTCTATAATCTTTTTGTACTCCATATCTTTAATTATTAAAAAGTTGTTTCTGTTCGTTTACTTCCAGCAAGGCAAATTCTATTCGGGGGTGATACTTATCCAAATGCTTTTCCGCTTCTATTTGGAAGCAAAGATTATCATCTGTTATTGCGCCTACCATTTGCAGACAGTCAAGCAATGTTTTTAGCGAGTTATCCAAATCAAATTTGACCGAACTATGCCACACCCGGACAAACAGCCGAAAACGGGTTGCAATGCGCCTGTTCCGGTACACCTTGCACTGTTCTATGAAAGAGTGCTCATAAGCCCGGATTACTTCATCTTTGATTATTCGTTTTTTCCCGAATTTACCCGGTACGGCTTGGTAATGATTAGCCTTTGCGACTATCTGACCGTGTATTACTTCTACTTCCATAGCATCAAAGATTAATTGTTGCACGTTCTTTCGGCATTCCCAGTTCTGCTAACCATTGGCAAACATCGCCTACTGTAGTGGGCTTTTCTAATGGCTTACGTTCCTGCAACATAAGGTCGGCAATGTCTCGTTTGCTACCTATATCCTCATCTTTTGCCCAATTAGACAAACTTATGTTCCGGCAATAATCGAGTTTCTTTATTTTCTCTTTCCATTCCTCTGTTGCATCCGCATCTGCGTACACAATTACATCACGTCCAGCCAACGCCTTACATCTTTCCGGTGTAAGACCTTGTTTCCCCCCGCATGACACCCAAATGAAGGTGGGGAACACAATAGAGGCGATAATAGCGGCTTTCTCACTTTCTGTTAGGCAAACAATATCTTTAGGCCTTTTCGGTAGAAGGTGCTCACCAAACAGACATTGCCGTAAATGAAAGTCTGCTGCTTGCTTCCCTTGTTTCTTCATCAAACGAGCGTGCAGCCAGTCTATGGCATCTATTTTCCCTTTAATGCGGTGCCCGTCTGTATCGTAATTCATAACTTTACCAGTGTGACACATTGATAACTTGTCTATTTGTGGAAAGATAATTTCACGCTTTTTTGTGCTTCCTAAATGATAGTCGGCTGTAACCTTGTTTAGAGCCTCATCCGTGAAGTATTTCCGCAGGTAGTCCATTAATGTATTGTTGGTGCTTTCACTTTGTTGTATCAAAGAAAAAGGTATGTAGTCCGTCTTTTCTTCTTTCTTCGGTTGAGGCGTTGGTGTGGGTCTGAACTCCTTACGCTCTGTCGGGTTCTCATCAAAGTACATCTTAGGGGTTTTCTCATATCCACATGAATTACGATGTTCACACCTTCCAACATCTTCAGCAAGCGGATTTCCTGCCGCATCCACATAAAGAGTAAAACAAAATTTCCTTCCACAAGCCGGGCACGTATGGCGGCTGTTTCGCCCGGTGTATTTCTGCAAGCTGTATGTATATTCCATATCAATAAAATCTTTTTGGGTTTAAAAATGGGTTCATGGGTTCAAGTGGGCTCAAATTGGGTTCACTGACCACGAAAGTGTGGGTGGGTTCATGGGTTCACGCCTAAATATAAAGGCGTGACCCTTGACCCCACTTTCTACGGCTGCCCTGGGTTCAATGTATATTTACCGTCTGACCCCACTTTTAGAAAACCGTTTTTCTTCGCTTCTGATATTCTTCGTTTGGCAGTACTTTCGCTTATCGCATCTTCCAAAGCATAAGCGGAAACAAGTTCACGAAATCCATAATTAGGCAATTTATCAAAGCAAAGTTTTAAAACTCTCTGAATGTCTACTACACGTGCAGCGTTTGCAGTTGCATCTGTTGTTTCTTCTACACAAAAGTCACCGTTAGCATCAATGGAAAAAGCAAAGTCGGTAGCGGGTACATTCCGGCTGTCAGTGCAAGTAACAAGAAACTTTCCGTCTTTCTTTGATACTTCAAAGCAATCGGTTAGCTTGTTGAGAAGCTCCGTTCCTAAATGTCCTCTCATGTTGCCATCTTCTTTTGATTTATTTTGATGAAGTACTGAAACGATTGTACAACCATATTCAGCAGTCAAAGAAAGAAGCCACTGGATAAGCTCGTTACTTTGTTCGAGGCTATTAAAGTCCTGCAATAAATCACGTACACCGTCAACGAAAATAATATCGGGCTTTTCTTCTTTGACGGCATCTTCAATCGTTTTTCTGCGTTCTTCAATGGTTAATGGACGCATGAAAAAAGGGAGAAAGTGTGTATCGTTTTTATCGGTAGGAAGCCCGGCGAATTTTAAGGCTCTCTGACAGCATTTCTTTAGGCTTGCCTGGGATTGTTCCGTGTCGAATAACAAAACCTTGTAGCGGGGCTGTAATGGCTTAATCTCGCCTTTTGAAATGCCGGCAAGCATTACGGAAATAAGAATATATTCCCATTGGCTTTTCCCTTGTTTGGCGCGTCCTTTAATTCCGATAAGCTCACCTGCCGGGATTGATGGAATATTACCGATATTAAACAAAAACTTCGGTTCATTGATTGGCTGCGATAAGTCCAGGACATGATTTTTATACTTAAATCTATCCTCTGTTATTTCCGCTTTGAACTTGGCTTGTTCTGCGGATAGTTCTTGTAATACATTTACTCCCATAGCTACCCCTCCTCGAATAGATTAAATTGCGTATTATGCGGCTTAGTTTGCCACTTTTGAGGGTCTGCGGAATAATGCTTTGCCATAAAGTGGGTACGCTTATCAGGTGCAATATAAATAGCCTGCAGCAAGCCCATGTTTTCCAAATCTCGAACATACCAAGTAATACAGTTTCGGAGAACTCCAGTAGCAAAGAAGCAATCTAAAGTTGTGCCTACCGTATAGCGGAAATATTCAAGAACCTTGTTTAAGTCCTTGGGGTTATGTACATTTGTGGTTCTGTTGGGGCGGCTTTGGTCGCCTTTTTTCTTTTCTTCCATATCTTAGCCCTCCATGCAACATCTAATGTCTGACAATTTGTACCGAGATTTGTTCCCCCATTTTACTGGTACTAAATATCCCTGTTTTGCCCAACGCCATAACGTAGATTTATCAACATCTAACATTTTTGCTGTTTCATTAGGTGTTTTGTATTCCTCTTGTAGAATAGGAAAACTTTCTTCCTTTTGTTCTGCATTCCATTGTAAAAACGCTTCTTTAAGGTCAAGCGCGTTGATTACTAATTGTACATTTGCGCCACTCCTTAAAATTTCATTTATATTCATAATTTAAAATGTTGAGTGCGTCTGCTTTCGTAGGGTATCAGCCTTTAAAGCATCCACGAGTTAGATACATAGCTCGTGTTGTTTGACATTGCAAATTTCAGAAATGATAAACTGAATAAAGAAAAAGGGACTTTAAGAAATGAACAAAGCCGCTCATAAAGAACGGCTTATACTTTTTTTAGGGGATTAACAGAGGGGACTTTCAGGGGACTTTAGGGGATTATAGGTAATTAAAACTCTTCTTGAATTCATCGCCTATATTTAAATTACTTGGCTTGTAATTTGCATTGTATTTACACCCTACTAAATCACAGAATATGCTATACCATTGTTTAAAAGTTTTGGGGCGCATAGTCTTTATTAGCTTGCCACTATCGTAGATTAAATATGCTATTCGTGCGAAGTCTTTATCGTTCCGGTCTATTTCCAAATCAGGTAGTAAGTACTCTGTAAAATAATTGATTTTTGTAGAACTGTTTCCTCCGCCTTTAAATGTTAATGTAAAATATTCCTTTAAGCTATCTTCCTTTAAAATTCTTCCTTTTTTTTGAGGTGGTGGATTATCGAATGTTTTAAGTCGTCCTATCATTTCTACAATCATACAACTATATTTGCTTAAAAAAACTAATATAGAATGCAATCTTATAGTGTATTCTTTTCCGTCTTTTTCTCCCATCTTTTCCGAGAAAAACTTCTCTCTCAGTCCACCGTCTCCTAACAAATCAGTATCACATATTGTAGCATCCACTAAATGCCCGTTTAACTTCATTTCGATGAAATCAATCCGTCTTTTAAGTTGCTCTACATTTGGGTAATCGTTCGTTAATTCACTTTCTATTGATTTAGGCAAGAAGCTTTGTACATTCTCTTGTAGCTGTTTTATGCTTTCCAATCCATCAATATTATAGTTTCTTACTTTATAAGTTTCATACAGGGTTATGGCCTCATCGGCTAAGGAAATAAAGATATCTACCGAACTTTCATCTTTTGATGTATATTCATTCGTTTGGATTGCTTGTTTATTTTGTAAATAATCTGCTATTTCTAATAACGCTTTGCAGCTATAATCTAAAGAACGAAAATAGCCGGTTACTCCGTCCCATCGTGGTGAGGCTTTCCCATCGCTTAAAATCCAGTAGGGATTGTTGCCGGTTTGATAATATGCTATCAGTTCCGGAAGTAATGAACACTGTTTTTCTTTTTCTTTGTATAATTGTCTATACTTCTTCATTCCTTCAAGCATTTTCATTACAAACAAGTCAGGAACGCCTTTTTTCATTTCATTGTTTATTAAAAAAGAAAGTTCTTTCCGATAAACATTAAAATCGAGCGATAAAGAATGTACGCCGCTTAACAACATGGAAACGCGAAAATCAGGGCAGCTTAAAAAATATCCAGACATTTTTTTTCGAACAAATGACGGAACTATGTTTTGCTTGAAGTCTATCTGATTAATATCTCCCTTGCCTATAAATTCCCATATTTCATAGTCTATATTCTCTAAGCCGGTATTTATCGCATTTAGCTGGTAGGAATATTCTTGCGGTGTTCGCATTGGCTTATAAGTTTTCATAATATTTTGTAAGGAGTAGCGGTTTTTTATTTTTCATTTCTTCTTTCTTGTATTGCTACATAGCCGATTTTATTGCAATTAGGTAGTTTCTTTTTCTTTTCTGCTAATTCTGTAAGAGCCAAATAAATATCGTCAAGTTCCTTGCGGGTGTCCTCTGATAGGTCGTTGATGGCTGCTAAGGTGTCTTCGCTGCTTTCCTCTAATTCTTTGACACGTTGCTTTAAGTCCTCTATTTCCTGCGTTGGATTGTTTGCTGATAAGAGGTATTGCCGTACTGCTACAAAGGCTCGCATAATACCTATGTTTACTTGTATAGCTATTTTGGAGGTTAGTACAGAACTAAGCATTGCTACTCCAAGTTCCGTAAACGCATACGGATTTCGCCTTAGTCCCATCTTTATAGAATTGGTGGTCACAATCTGTGACTTCCAATTCTGCGTTTCTTCTGTGGTAAGTTGAAACATAAAGTCTTCGGGAAAACGTTCTATATTACGCTTTACAGCTTGGTTTAGAGCCTTTGTTTGCACTCCATACATTTCAGCTAAATCACGGTCAATCATTACTTTCTGACCTCTTATCTCGTAGATTTTGTTTTGGATTACTGCTATTTCCATGATAATATCGGTGGTGTTAAAAAATCAATAATGTATCTTCAAGCTCTCAAATTGTGACCTTGAATTTTAATCAATGAGTGAAACTACTTTTTTCTTTGTGTCCTTATCAATGGCTCTATATCGGGCAAAAGCTTTGCTTCCCTCTGCGTGTCCGCTCATGGATGCAATCAAATTAGGGTCTTGTATTTTCTGATACAGATTGCCGACAAAGCATCTTCGTGCCATGTGGGATGAGGCTACTTTATTGATAGGTCGCTGAACTTCTTCCCCGGTAACGCTATCCACTACCGTAACATTACGAGTAACACCGCATACGGTGAATATCTCTTTGATAGCATCATTGTACTTCTGTGAGCTGATAAAAGGCAGGATAAGCCCTTTCTTGGTATTCCCTTTGTAGCGGTTAAGTATTTCCATTGCTCTGTTGTTAAGGGGTACACTAACCGTCTTTTGAGTTTCTCCCTTTGTTTTGGTGGGAATGTATTCCACCACTCCGTCAATGATGTTGCTTTCGGTAAGCCTCATCAAATCAGACACACGGCAACCAATGCAGCATTGAAATATGAAAATATCTCTTTGAATAGCCAATGCAGGACGAGCGGACAAATCAAAGTCGGCTATTTGGTTACGTTCTTCCAGTGTAATATAATAGGGTGTGCCGTACTTTTCCGATGTTACACCTTCATAGCTCTTAAATGGGTCATTTGCGGTCTTTCCCTTTTCAATTGCCCAATTATAGAACGCTTTTAATTTGTTGAATAGGGCACAAATTGTATTGTTCCCTCTTGGTTGAGGCTTCGGGCTTTTACGCTTGGTGTCGGTATTTGCAGGGAACTTTGCAAAGATATTGGGGTATTCCTCTAACAAAGTATGTTCATTTCTTAAATAGCTTTCGATGTCCTCTAAGGTTTCTTTATCCATTGTATCAATATCCAAAGCGAAGCCTTTGCGCTTACAGTCTGATAGCTGGATAAAGTATTCATAGCGGTGCAATGCTCGCACCAATACATCAAAATTCTTTTTCCATACGTCTGACTTGTCGCCCTCACGCTTACCGTTCACTTTCTTCTTGGCATTATCCCGAAAGTCGTTCATGCAGTCGAAGAAAGAGGGTTTATTTGGTTGCTCGTCTTTTGGAATATATTTTTCAGGATGGTGGAATTTATCAATAATCATTTGTAGCCAATCACTTGATACTGCATCTTTATCTGCGATTTCATAACTTTCAAGGATGATTTGTTTTAATTCTTCAATCTTCTTTTTGGCATTGTCGTGATAGGTCTTATCTTCTGATGCTATTCTATTCCGAACAAACACATCACCACGTTCAAAAACTACATATCCATTTTTTACAGCTTCTTTCATTGTTACGGAAGTAGCCTTGTCAGGGACACTTACACCGTTTAAAAAGGTTCTCTTTCTGTCAATGAAATATTCAAAGTGTTCAGCTGTAACATAAACTCCACTTTTGGCACGAAGATTTAGTTTGCTACCTTGAAACAGGCGAAGAAGAATTTCACTGCGCCCTGTTTCCTTTTGGATTTTCGGGGATAATCTTAGTTCTATTGTTGCCATAATACCTTATGTTTTAAAACGCATTGCAAAGATATAAAACAATCACGCCAAATCTAAACTTTTGGCGTGTTTTTGGCGTGATAATTGCAATTTACTAAGATTTTATGCAATCAGCCTCAACTTTTCAAAAATATAAATAACTGATAATCATTTGAATTACAATGAGGTTTATTTTATGGTATTTTATACTTGATAATCCCGCTTCGAGTACAAATGTTTTATAAAAGCTCTGTAAATCAATGATTTGCGGAGCTTTTTCTTTTCCCGCAGGTATATTACAGGCACAACCCGTAAATCCTTTAAAATCATCTCACGGGATGGATGGATTCATCTTATGAGACGGATAATTTTGTTTCGTGGGATGAATAAATCTATCCCGCGAGATGAATTATTTCGCCTTGCAGGACGGAGGAAGCGACACTCTTATGAAATCAAATCAATACATTTGGTACCCCTTCACCCGCTAACCCGCATAAATAGAAAGATATGAAAGGTGAAAGGGTATCTTGCATAAACAGCATTTCTGCTGAATACATACTCTAATCGTTTTTCTCTACTGTGATAATTCATTTTGCCATATATCAAAAAACTTTTTCACTATAGTCAAAATGAGATGTTGCGTATTCGTCCGGATTAATGATACAGACGGGGACGTTTATTATTAAACCGATAACCTATACCGAGCATCAGGTAGTTGGGCTCATGGAAATCTTTCAGGTTATATCCTATGTGCAGAAAGGTGTCGCGGGTCATGTCAATTTTGAGAGCCAATATTTGGTAGAATGATTGAAGGTCGCCACCGCCATGCAGGATATTGGCGCCGAAACCTATGCCGACAGTGAAATAAGGCATCACCCATTCTCCACGTGCGGATACACCCAATGAAAGTTGTTTGCGAAGCGGGGGAATACCGAACGCGTCTTCCTCATTGCCGCCGTCGAGCGGGGTAATGTAATCTTTGGCGTAAATATTGGCGCTTGCATCATACACACCATCCAAAGATACTCCTGCGCGGAACTTATACCCGAAATTATACATAGGGGCAAAGCAGAATCCTGCTACGGCATATTTGTCGGGAGCCGGGACCTGTCCACCCGGTACATCGATAGCTTTCCTCCGCCACGAACCGAACAGTGTCAGGTCATAACTGACATGCCTGGGGAATGACGGAACCGGAATTTGTTGTGACGGTTGTAACGCTTTGTCTATATCCCGATTGAAATTATATACCACTCCGATTTTAAAATCTACCGTATTCAAACCGGTATTGGGATATTGGGTATTACCGTTAGAGAAATGTACCGCCGCTGCGCCGATATTGAGGTCGAACCGCGGAGACAGTATCCAGTTCAGATGAATTCCGGCATTGAGATATGCATTGACTTTGGTTCCTATAACGGTATTATTGGCGTTGGCGAGGTAATCGTATGGTTTCCAGCCGAAAGATGCGCCGAATCCCCATTCGTAATTAAGTGATAAGCGGGGAGTGAACCTGGCAATACGCGCGCCTTGAAAAGCGTAGAGGGCGACAGGCGTTCCCATCTCCCTGCGGTTGCCGAAATCGAAATAGCCTACTCCCATTCCCTGATAAGAACTTCCGTATACTCGGTCGGCGGCCGTACCCGGTTGCAGTTGGAATGAGTATTTCAGATGGGCGGAGCAGGCGGAACCCAGTCTTTTGCGCATATCATTTTCGCCCCGCAGGAAAGAGCTGGTGGGGAATATATATCCCGGTCGGCCTTCAATGCCGAGGCGGTGGATATAGCTATCTTGCGCGCATATATGGCCGGACAGGAACAGGATAATCATTAAGAGAAGCATCTCTCTTCCTGCCCGCATTCTACTACCCATGTGTCGTGGCGTTCTTCGTTAGTGATTGGATTCTTTTTGCAAAGCCCGATTCACGTGCAAATATAGTCCTTTTATCGTTTTATCTACATAAAAAGCTTATATTTGCAAAGTTAATAATTCATCATCTATGTTATTCAGGAAATTTATGACTGCAATCTTTGCAATCTCCGCACTTGCCGGACAGGCTCAGGAGAAACAGTTCAGCATTATTCCCGAACCGGCGGAGATAACCGTTGCCGGCGAGGGGACGGTTCAAATTGAAAGAGGCATGCTTGTCCGCGTGTCCGATTCTTCCCTGGTTGCGTCGGCTGATTTTCTTGCCGATTATACAAATCGTTATTTAGGTATCCCTCTGCGGGTTGATGTGCCAAAGAAGGGGAAAAAGCGTACGGCTGATAAGGCGGTAAACGGTATCGTTCTGGTCAATCGGAACAACGGTGAGGTTTCCGGTGGCTATCGGCTGGAAGTTATTCCCGGTACGGGTATCCGTATTGAAGGAAATGATGCGGCAGGCGTATTTTACGGGGTACAGACTTTGATTCAGATGTTGCCCGTACGAGCCGGTGTATTGCCGATTCTTGCAGCGGCCAAGGTCGTGGATTATCCCCGTTTCGCTTATCGGGGGATGCATCTGGATGTGGTACGCCATTTCTTTCCGGTAGAGTTTATCAAGAAGTATATAGACTATCTTGCTTTGCACAAACTGAATTATTTTCATTGGCATCTTACGGACGACCAGGCCTGGCGTGTAGAGATGAAGTGCCGGCCTGAGCTGACGGCGAAAGGTTCTGTGCGCGAAGGGGAAATAGAAGGACTGTATCCGGGAAAGTATCAGCCGCTTCCTTATGGCGGTTACTACACTCACGAAGACGTCCGCGAGGTGGTGCGATATGCCGCCGAGCGATACATCACCGTTATACCGGAGATTGACATTCCCGGGCATTGCATGGCTGTGCTTGCCACTTATCCTCAATTCAGCACTACACCGGATGAGCCGAAGAAATGTGCGCTTACCTGGGGAATCTTCAATAAATTCAATAATGTGCTTGCTCCCAAGCCGGAAGTTTTCGACTTTCTGAAAGATGTATTCTCGGAACTGTGCGACTTATTTCCCGGGCAATACATCCATGTGGGGGGTGATGAATGCGCCAAACGCTGGTGGCAGGAATCCGAGCAAACGCAACGGTTCATGCGCGACCATGGTCTGGCTGACGAGAAAGCCTTGCAAAGCTATTTTATCCATTATGTACAGGATGTTGTCAACGCTAAAGGGAAAACGCTTGTCGGCTGGGATGAGATATTGGAAGGCGGTATATCCGAGGATTGCATTATCATGAATTGGCGCCGTCCGAACTATGGCGTGAAAGCATTGAAAACCGGGCACCGTGCCATATTTGCCTGTTCGGCATGGTCGTATTTCAACATGAAAGAAAGCCGTACACAATCCGAGATAGGGCCGAGAGGACCTTTATCATTGGAGAAGGTGTATGAGTTTCAAATTGTTCCCGATTCTTTGACTGACCGACAGACTGAACTTATTTGGGGCGCGCAAGGGTGCCTATGGACGGAGTATATTCCCACTACATGGAAAGTGGAGTTCTCTCTCTTTCCCCGTATGGCGGCGTTGGCCGAGAATGTCTGGTCGCCGGTAGAGAAGAAAAGCTGGGATAACTTTTCACGTAAGGTGGAAACGCAGTGTGAAAGATATGAATTGTGGGGAGCGCGTTATTCGGATGCCTTTTTCCGTTTGCAGGATATAGTGCGGAAACGGTAAGTCTCATCCCTAAAAATAAAGGGAATGTGCCAAAATGATATGTTAATCATCATTTCGGCACATTCCTTTCTTTTATAAACCTTGTATACCTCTTCTTTGTTCGAAGCGGTTATTTCTCATCGTTCTTCCGGATTTCCACACGGCGTATTTTACCGCTGATGGTTTTGGGAAGTTCGTCTACAAACTCTATGACGCGCGGATATTTGTAAGGTGCGGTCACTTTCTTTACGTGGTTCTGCAACTCCTTAATCAGTTCTTCCCCTGCACGGTCCTTATATTCTTTGGACAGTACAATGGTAGCTTTCACCACTTGTCCCCGAATTTCATCGGGAACTCCGGTAATGGCGCATTCTATAACCGCGGGATGCGTCATCAGGGCGCTTTCCACTTCGAACGGGCCGATACGGTAACCGCTGCTCTTGATAACGTCGTCGGCGCGTCCCACGAACCAGAGATAACCGTCCTCGTCTTTCCAGGCAACGTCGCCGGTGTAGTAGATGTTATCGTGCCATGCTTCATGGGTGCGGTTGGCGTCTCGATAATATTCTTTGAACAGACCGAGCGGTTTGCCTTTGTCGGTGCGGATTACAATCTGTCCTTGTTCACCGGCTTCTACCGAACGGCCGTCATAGTCTATCAGGTCTACATCGTATTGCGGGTTCGGCAGTCCCATGCTGCCCGGCTTGGGTTGCATCCATGGCATGGTGGCTACGGTAAGGGTGGTTTCGGTCTGTCCGAAGCCTTCCATCAGTTTGATGCCTGTCAGTTTCTTGAATGTATCGAATACGGCGGGATTCAGCGCTTCGCCGGCAATGGTGCAATATTGCAATGACGAGAGGTCGTACTTCGTCAGGTCTTCGTGAATCAGGAACCGGAAGATGGTAGGCGGCGCGCAAAGCGAGGTGACGTGATAGTCCTGTATCTTTGTCAGAATATCGGCGGGAGTGAATTTCTCGTGGTCGTATACAAAGATGTTGGCGCCGGCTATCCACTGCCCGTACAGTTTGCCCCATACGGCTTTTCCCCAACCTGTATCGGCAATGGTGAGATGCAGGCTGTTTTCATGCAGATTATGCCAGAAACTTCCGGTAATGATATGTCCCAAAGGATATGTGAAGTCGTGGGCTACCATTTTCGGCTCGCCGGTGGTTCCGCTGGTGAAGTACATCAAGGAAATGTCATCGTTGCTGTTGGCGTGTTCCGGTCTTACGAACGGGGCGGCATCGGCTATGCCTTTGTGGAAATCCTCAAAGCCTTCGGCTATCTCCGGACCTACACTCACCAGCTTCTTCACACTCGGAGAGTCCGGCATGGCGGCGGTGATATGGTCGGTAATGACGCTTTCGCCTGCACAGACAATCATCTTGATGTCTGCAGCATTGCATCGGTATACAATATCTTTCTTGGTAAGTAAATGTGTGGCGGGAATAACGACGGCACCCAGTTTGTGCAGTGCGATGATGCTGAACCAGAACTCATAACGGCGTTTCAGAATCAGCATTACCATATCTCCGTGCCCGATGCCGAGACTCCGGAAATAGGAAGCCGTCATGTCCGTATAGCGCTTCATGTCGGCAAATGAGAACTGGATTTGTTCGCCCTTGTCGTTGGTCCAGAGCAATGCGGGCTTGTCGGGTTGTTCGGCAGCCCAGGCATCCACTACATCATAACCGAAGTTGAAATTCTCCGGTACGTTAATCTTTAAATTCTTGATAAAGTCCTCTTGAGAAGTGAAGGACGTTTGCGATAAAAATCTTTCTACCATAACTTTAGGGATTAAGAATGGGGAATTGGGTATTAAGAACCTGATGTACGGCATAAGCATACACCCCGTTCTTCATTCTTCGTTCTTCATTCTTCATTTATGTTGTTACATGATTACAGCAAGGAACCGTACTTTCTTTCCGTCCAGCGCTTTCATGCCGTGAGGCAGTTTGGAGTTGAAATACAAACTGTCTCCTTCGTTTAAAATTAAATCTTTGCCGTCGATACTCAGCATCATGCGGCCTTCCAGAACGAGGTTGAATTCCTGTCCCGAGTGGCTGTTGTAATGTATCGGCTCGTTTTCCGGTTTGGGCTCTACGGTAACGATGAACGGATCGGCGTTGCGGTTCATGAAGCCGGCGGCCAGTGATTGGTATTTATAGGCTTTTGTACGCTCGATGCTGGTTCCTTTTCCTGCACGGGTAAGGAAGTAGCTGCTCATTTTCGGTTCTTCGCCGAACATCAATGCGTCCAGCGCAATGCCGTAACGGCGGGCTATCTTTTGCAGCATGCTTACGGAGATGTCAAACTCTCCCGTTTCTGCAAGACGGTATTCTTCTGCCGAGATATCGCAATCGCGGGCGATGTCTTCGGTAGTCAGCTCCAATACGTCGCGCAATCCGCGCAGGCGTTCGGCGATTTGTTTAATCTGTTCGTCCATGTGGTTCGTATTAAGTGGATTAGTTCTGTTATTTACTTGCTTTTATGGCATTGATAATGGCGGAGGAGAATCCCCGGTGCTCCAGCTCGTTGATACCCTTGATTGTAATTCCGCCGGGAGTGCATACTTTGTCAATCTCCACACTGGGATGCGTATCGTTGTTCAGTATCAGTTCGGCGGCGCCTTTTACCGATTGGGCTATCATGCGCATTCCGTCCTTGGGGTAAATGCCCATCTCTATTCCGGCTTGCATGGCGGCCTGGATATATTTCAGTACGTAAGCAATACCGCAGGAAGTCATGGCGGTGGCGGCCGCTATTTTTTCCTCGGGAATCAGCATGGCAAGTCCCATCTGGTTGAAGATGTCGAGCAGCAGTTGTTCCTGTTCTTTGCTTGCATTCCGGCTGGAGATAAGCGTCATGCTCTCCATCTCGCTGATAGCGGTGTTGGGGATGAGGCGGAACATAGTCATTTCCTTATCTGCCACATAGTGCGCCAACTCCTCGAAAGGTATGCCGGCCGCCACGGAGATAAGTATCTGTTTGCTTTTCAGTTTGAGTTCGCTCACTACGGACTTCATCAGCCACGGTTTAACGGCGAGTATGATAAGCTCGGCTCCGGTCACGGCTTCCTGGTTGTCGCGTGTGGTTTGCAACGCCGGGAATTCTGCCTTCAGTACATCCAATTTACTTTGCGTAGGATTAGAAACAATGATGTCATTGGCCGGGATGATGGTTCCTTTGGCCAAACCGCGGGCGATAGACCCGCCCATATTTCCTGCACCGATAATTGCTGTTTTCATATCATCTTGTTATTTAAAATGTTGTCTTCCGGCAAAGGTATGGATTTTCTATAAAAAACGACCGAAACAGGAAGGTATTCTTCTTTCGGTCGTCTCTTTTGTCGGCTGATTATTCTTCAAATATCAAAGTACTTTCTTAAAACGTTCCAGGAAGAGGTTCGCTTCGTCCATGCCGAGGCATAGAGGCGGTAACAGGCGGAGTACGTTCGTACCGCTGACACCCGTAAACACATGTTGTTCTTTCAGTAATTTCAGACGCAGTTCTTTGATAGGTTCTTCAAATTCAAGACCGATCATCAATCCGCGTCCGCGCACTTCTTTGATTTGCGGGAATTTCTTCAGTTCTTCCAGCAGGTATGCGCCTGTTTTGGCAGCGTTGGCTACGAGTTCTTCCTGCTCGATGACATCCAATACGGCAAGCGCTGCGCTGCAAGCCAGATGGTTGCCGCCAAAAGTCGTTCCAAGCTGTCCGTAGACAGGAGTGAACACCGGACTGATAAGTACGCCTGCCATCGGGAAGCCGTTGCCTATACCTTTGGCTACGGTGATGATGTCGGCTTTAATGCCGTTGTACTGGTGGGCAAAGAACTTGCCGCTACGTCCGTAACCGCTCTGGATTTCATCCAGAACCAGTATGGTATTGTATTTGGTACAGGTTTCACGCAGGGCTTGCATAAACTCATCGGTCGGTAGCTGTATGCCGCCCACTCCCTGAATGCCTTCGATGATTACGGCGCATACATCGCCTTTTGACAGTTCGGCTTTCATTGCCTCTATGTCATTCAGCGGGAGATAGGTTACGTGTCCGCAGTTATTGATAGGGGCGATGATTTTAGGATTGTCGGTCATCTCTACTGCCAATGAAGTCCGTCCGTGGAAAGCCTTTGAGAAAGATACCACGCGTGTCCGTCCGTTATAGAACGAAGCGAGTTTCAACGCGTTCTCGTTGGCTTCGGCTCCGCTGTTGATAAGGAACAGGGAGTAATCGTCGTATCCGCAGACCTTACCCAACCGTTCTGCCAGTTGCTGCTGCAGTTTGTTGATAACGGAGTTGGAATAGAATCCGAGTGTGGCTACTTGTTTGCTGATCATCTCTACGTAGTGCGGATGTGCATGCCCGATAGAGATTACCGCATGACCGCCGTAGAGGTCGAGGTATTCCGTACCTTTGTCGTCCCATACATGGCAGCCTTTTCCTTTGACAATATTAATGTCGAAAAGGGGATATACATCGAATAGTTTCATTCTTTTAGTAACTGATTACAAATTAAAAATGCTTTAGAAAGCGCTGGGCTTCAGTTTGAGGCCGACCGTTTCTTCCAAATTGAACATCAGATTCATGTTGTGTACGGCTTGGCCGCTGGCTCCTTTCAGCAAGTTGTCTATACAGGAAATGATAAGAAGCTTGTCACCATGCTTTTCCAAGTGTATAAGGCATTTGTTGGTGTTGACAACCTGCTTCAAATCTATGTTCTTGTCGACGATATGCGTAAAGGAGTCTTTGGCGTAATACTCTTCGTACATACGGACAATCTCTTCCAGCGCCACTTTGGTCTTTATCACGATAGTGGTAAAAATGCCGCGGGGAAAATCGCCGCGGTAGGGGATGAAATCGATGTCCGAATCAAAGCTGTTCTGGAGCTGTTTGAGCGATTGCCTGATTTCGGGCACGTGCTGGTGCTCGAAAGCTTTGTACACACTCATGTTGTTGTTGCGCCAGCTGAAGTGGCTTGTCGCTCCCGGCTTGACGCCTGCACCGGTACTGCCGGTGATGGCATTCACGATAATGTCATCGTTCAGCATCAGGTGCTTGGCAAGCGGAAGCAATCCCAGCTGGATGCAGGTTGCGAAGCATCCGGGGTTGGCAACATGCTTTGCCGTACAGGTAGCCCGGCGGTTCAACTCGGGCAGTCCGTAAATAAAGTCATGGTCATCGCTCTTGATGCGATAGTCCATGGAGAGGTCGATTATTTTCAAGTCTTCCGGTACGTTATGGCTTTCCATGAATTTCTTAGTGTCGCCATGTGCCGTGCAGAAGAAAAGCACATCAATCTCGTCCAACGGAAGTTCGTCGGTGAATACTAAATCTGTTTCTCCGTACAGTCCTTCGTGTACGTCGGTAATTTTGTTGCCGGCATTACTCGAGCTGTTGATGAATACGATTTCCGCTTCGGGATGATTCAGCAACAGGCGTATCAGTTCGCCTGCTGTGTATCCGGCTCCGCCGATGATTCCTACTTTAATCATATTGCAGTGTCTTTAGGTATGATGATACAGGCCAAGATGTAGAGCACGATTCCGGGAAACCCGGCAGTGAATATCGAGAGAAAGGCATATCCCAAGCGTACCAGTGTAGGGTCCAGACCGAAGTATTTGGCGAGGCCGCTACATACACCGCCAAGCATTTTGTCGTTGACGGAACGTGTCAGTTTCTTTTCCATATCAGATGTTTTCTTTTTCGTCTTTGTGGTTTGAGTAATAGGCGCGCAGTGCGGTGGAGGTTACTTTGATGAAGCCTTTGGCGTCTTCCGCAGTCCAGCCTTTCTGCATTTCGCCGTATTCGCCGAATTTGTTCTTTACAAGGTCGTCTTCACTCTCCACGCCTACGGTGAAGAAGCTGAGCGGGCGGAGTTCGAGAATGGCGGTACCGTTTACATTGCGCTGAGAAGACTCCAGCATGGCTTCAATATCGCGCATTACCGGCTCCAGATATTGGCTTTCGTGCAGGAACATGCCGTACCAGTTGGCTACCTGGTCTTTCCAGTATTGCTGCCATTTGCTCAATGTGTATTTCTCAAGGAACTTGTGCGCGCCGATAATCAGCATGGGAGCGGCGGCTTCAAAACCTACACGGCCTTTGATACCGATAATCGTATCGCCCACGTGCATGTCACGGCCGATGCCGTAAGCCGCGCCGATTTCCTCTACCTTCTGGATGGCTTTGATGGGGTCGTCAAACTTTTCATCATTGACCGCTTTAAGTTCACCCTTTTCAAAGGTCAGGCGCAACTGCTCGCTGCCTTCTTTTGTACAATGTTTCAGGTAAGCGCTTTCGGGAAGTCCCTGTGCGGAATCCAGAATCTCACCGCCGCAAATGGAAGTACCCCACAAACCTACGTTATAGGAATATTTCAGTTTGGCGAAGTCGGCTGCAAAGCCGTGTTTGTTCAGATAGTCTATCTCTTCCTGGCGGCTCAATGCCATGTCGCGTGTCAAGGTGATGATTTCCACGCCCGGAGCCATTACAAGGAAAGTCATGTCGAAGCGTATCTGGTCGTTGCCCGCACCGGTAGACCCATGCGCAATGGCATCTGCGCCTATTTCGTTGGCATAGCGTGCAATGGCCAATGCCTGGAAGATACGTTCGGAACTTACGGATATGGGATAAGTGCCGTTACGCAACACATTGCCGAATACCATGTATTTCAAGCTCTTTTCGTAATATTCCTGCGTTACGTCCAAAGTGATATATTTTACGGCACCCAACTTGTAGGCGTTTTCTTCGTTGGTTTTCAACTGCTCGGGGCTGAAACCACCGGTGTTGGCGCAAGCCGCATATACTTCGTATCCTTTCTCTTTAGCCAGATACATAACTGTGAATGAAGTATCCAGACCACCGCTGAATGCGACCACTACTTTTTTCTTCTTTGCTTCCATAACTTTTAAATTAAGAGTGAAGAATTAAGAATGAAGAATTTGGCTGCGCTTTATGCTGCATAGTAATTCTTCATTCATAATTCCTCATTTATTTATATTTTATCTTCTTCGTGTAAATTCGGGTCGTAAAGCATTGCCGTACAGATGCAGAACTTCCGGTTTTTGGCTACTAATATGTCATGGTTGATGCAGCCCTCGCAACCTTTCCAGAAAGACTCGTCGTCTGTCAGCTCATTGAAAGTAACCGGTACGTAGCCCAGTTCGGTATTCATCTTCATGACAGCAGCCCCACTGGTCAGACTGAAAATCTTGGCCTTGGGCCATCGCAGGCGTGCCAGGCGGAAAGAAGCCGTCTTAATACGTTTTGCAAGTCCCAGGCCGCGGTAGTCGGGATGTACGATAAGTCCTGATGTAGCTACATATTGCTTGTTTCCCCAACTCTCGATGTAAGTGAAACCGGCGAATTCCTCTCCACACAAAGCTATAATAGCTTTTCCTTCTTTCATTTTAGTCGCTACGTATTCATGCGTGCGTTCTGCGATGCCCGTTCCGCGTACCTTGGCAGCTTCTCGGATGGTATCCAAAATCTTATCCACGTAAACTTCATGTGAGGCATCAGCTACCATCACATCAATTTGTTTCGAATCCATTTCTTTTATTTCGTTATATTATAGTTATACTGACTTACTTCATGTTAGGAATGATTTGTGACAGAAAAACACGCACCTCTTCATGGGATGCAGCCTCGTGCAGAACCATCATTATCGTATCGTCCCCGGCGATAGTGCCCAGTACGGCGGGACATTCGCGGTTGTCGATGTCGTAGGCCATGCTGCTGGCATAGCCCGGACGGGTACGGATGACGGCAATATTCTTGGAGAAATGAAGTGAAACGAATCCGCTGGTCATCAGCATTTCGCTGGCGCTTTGGTCGTTGCTGCGTTTGTACATGATGTTGTTAGGCAGTACATATACATATTTCCCGTTCATATTGGCCGCTTTGGCTACTTTCAGTTGCTTTAAGTCGCGCGACAAGGTGGCTTGCGTCAGTTCAAAGCCCTCTTTCCCCAAAGCCTGCAACAATTCTTCCTGAGAACTGATGTCTTTGCTTGAGATTATCATCTTGATGGCATCTAACCGATTAGCTTTCTTTTTCATCTTTCTGTATAATTATTCTTAGAACGGCGCAAAAGTAGGGAATATTTTGGAAAGAATATACAGAAAGGATGGCTTTTTTATGCTTTTTATACAAATAAGTATGCGAAAATGCATAAAATATCGCTTTCCATTTATCAAGTCTTCTCATCAGAAGGGGCTTCTTCCACTACTGAAGAGTCTTTGGTCGTACCTTTTTGGTAGTGCGAGGGGGCTACTCCGAATTGCGCTTTAAAACATTTACTGAAGTAAAAAGGATCACTGATGCCCACTTGATAAGCTACTTCCGCCACAGTGGGATTATCCGGTGAAAGTAATAATTCGGCGGCTTTTTTCATGCGTACCATCCGTAAATATTCGTTGGGAGAACAACCGGTCAGCCCACGTAGTTTCTTCAAAAAAAGACTGATAAAAAAAGCAAAAAATAGCAGATTTGAGCTTTTGTTTTGAGTTTCAAGTGGTTGTGGTAGTCGTTGGCTTTAAGTGGCATTCGTGAGGAAATGCGAAAATGGCGGATTTGAGAAGTGGAAACGCTTTCAAGTCATTACCTCAAAGAAATGCCCTAATAAGCATATTTAACGGCTTCGGTTCTTACTTCTCCATTCTGCACAGGTTTAGAATTTGCCATGCAACTCTCATGATTTAATTTTGCACCGAACAAAAGCAAGGAATTATGAGAAGTACATTTAAGACAGTCTTCTATGTAAATGGAAGCAAGGAGAGAAACGGAATTGTCCCTATCATGGGACGAGTGACAATCAACGGAACTATCGCACAGTTCAGCTGCAAGCAGAGCGTAAGCAAGGCGATATGGGATGCCAAGGGCAACAGAGCAAAGGGAAGAAGCAAGGAAGCCAAGGAGGTGAACTTTGCGCTTGACAACATCAAGGCTCAAATCACCAAGCATTACCAACGACTTTCCGACCGTGAGGCGTTCGTTACCGCTGAAATGGTGAGAAACGCTTATCAAGGCATAGGCATGGAGTACGAGACATTGCTCAGAGCCTTTGACAAGGAGAACGCAACCTTTGCCAAACGTGTGGGCAAAGACCGAGCTGTTAGGACTTATCGCAAGTATCTTGTGGTAAGAAAGTACGTTGCCGAGTTCATCAAGTTTCAGTACAAGCGCAGCGACATGGCAATGAATGAGCTTACCGAGGAGTTCATCCGTGACTTTTGCCTGTACTTGAAGAACGTTGTAGGGCTTACGCAGTCCACCATTTGGATATACTCCATACCGTTGAAGCATATCGTCACGGCAGCACACTACAACGGCAAGATACCGAGAAACCCTTTTGCCATGTACCACGTTGACCCAGACCACAAGGAGCGTGAGTTCTTGACCTTGGACGAGCTTACCGCCATGACCGAGATAAAGTTGGAAGACCCAAACATGGCATTTGCAAGAGACCTTTTCGTTTTTGGCTGTTGGACAGGTATCTCTTTCATTGACACAAAGAACCTGACGGAGGACAACATCTGTATGATAAACGGTGCTCCTTGGATAGTTTCCAAGCGTCAAAAGACAGGCGTGCCGTTTCAAGTCAAGCTGATGGATATTCCGATGCAGATTGTTGAGAGATACAAGCCATTGAGAAAGGACAGCCACTTGTTCAATATCGGCAGACTTGACACTATCAACAAGCGCATCAAGAAAGTGGCTGCAATGTGTGGCATCAAGAAACGAATCTCGTACCACGTTAGTAGGCACTCGTTTGCAGTATTGTCCCTGGAATACGGTATGCCGATTGAGACAGTAAGCAAGATACTCGGTCACACGAACATCACCACGACGCAGATATATGCCAAGGTGACAAGCACCAAGTTGGAGCATGACATATCAGTCTTTGAAAATCGAATCAAGGGGCATTTGCCAACAATGGGAGGAATGGCATGAAAAGAACTGTAATCACTATGGACGGAAATGGAGAGTTTTCCATTCCGTCCAACTTGCAAGACTTGTGGATGATTGAGGGTGAATTGGTTGATATGCTTCATGTCACCGCCCCGAAACTCCATGCTGTGATAAGGTCAATGTACAAGGAAGGCTTGTTTTTGGTGTCGGATGTCCAACAGAAAAAGGAAACTTCCAAGGGTATTTGGCAAACGCAGTATGGCTTCCCGATGATTGTTGCCCTTTGTTTCCGTATAAATTCATACGGTGCTGTTCGATTTCGTGACACAATCATAAAGAGGTTGTACGGGGCAAAAGAGAAAGGTAGTGTCATTATCCTACAACTCAATGGAGGGACAAACGCTATTAACTGAATGTCCTCTTGTCGTTGGCTTAATGCTGTCGTTCTGTCACGAAGAAGTACAGAAGCATTGGTATGAAGCAGCTTATTTGATGGGGATAGTCCTAAGCCATTAAAAGGGCGGACTAATCCCCTTATTTTTGTTGATTTGTTGAATATACAGAAAGTAGTGTTGAATATCAAGTATTTACGGCTCTACATACTCTCAACAAATATCTCAACAAAAGAAAGAGAATGATGAAAAGAGAAATCCTCAATGTTCATGCCTATGTTTCTCTTTTGCCCAGTGAAGTGTTGTGTAGAAACTTTTGTTGAGAACTTGTTGATAAGTTAAGTCTTTGATTTTCATTACCATACAACATATTCTCAACTACTCAACTGAAAAATACCCATCACTTGGTCTGCCGTAGAATGTACTTGTGGATTTATTGGCAACCGCTCTATTCTCCGAAATGGTTGCAGCAACGTTCCTTGGAGGCTTTGCGCCTCCAGCCACTTGGGCAAACCTCCGCAGTGTTTTAGCATGGCATTAGATTTATGCAGACTATACCGAGGACACACAGCGCATATAACACACTCGGCATAGTTCACAAAGTAAAACGACAAAACACAATTACTACACTTGGCAAGTTGCGCACTGAATATTATCACCTTGTCCTTTGCACACTTCAATAACAAGGTAGTTTGTATCTGTGACCTTATTCTTCAATGTGGCAGCTTTGATTTTTGGTGCAAATTGCGAGAATTAAGGTCTGCAACCTTGGGCATGGAGAGCTGAAAGGCAAATGTCTCGTCTTTTGTTCTTAGAGGAGGGAGCGAGGTTATGTTTTGGGAACCCCAAAACTCCTCGCTCCACCATAAGGGCGGAGAATTTTTGTTCCCAACGGTCGCAGAAAGTGAGTGTACCAACTATAAACAGTATGTCGAATTACAAGCATGCATGAACAAGCCAGGAGAAAGGGTGGAAAACTGCCCACTAAAAGGATTCGCAAGCTGTCAAAGTTTGACACGAAGAAATTCTCTCTGCCAAGCTACGAGGTATTGAAATTGATGGCGAGAAAAACCAATCGCAAGTTGGCTGAGTATATCCGTGAGTCCACCTTGAACGGCAAGATAGTCCGTAGGAACAACACTGAAATGAGACCAGAGTCTCGGTAGGGCATAGATTTAACCAGTTTATCCTCTAATCACATATTCAAATTCATCAAAATTCTCATACCCTAATTCTTCTAAGACTTGACGACTGTGTTTTCTGTCCTCTTCAGTGTTGAACTTGGGTATAATGGGGAGACGGAGGGTGATTTTATCTTTATGTTTGGCATGGGAGTAGAGCCAGACAAGGTTCTCAATAACTTGCTGATTGCCCTTGCCGGTATAGGCTTGGTAGATGGCAGGTGTCATGTCCTTGATGTCGATGATGAAGGAGTCGATGAAGGAGATGACTTCCTCCAAGTGATGGCGAGGCACGTTGAGGCTCGTCTCCATCGTAAACTGCCATCCCTCAGGACATTGCTCGCAAAATTCCTTGATGAATGCGCTTCGCAAGAGTGGTTCGCCTCCACCAAAGCAGATGCCGCCTCCTGTCGCCAAGAAATAAAGATTGTCCATCTCCACGTTCATCATCAGCAGTTCCGTGTCCATCTCCTGCCATACGCCGTCGGCTTCGAGGCATTGGGGATTGAGGCAATACTTGCAATGGAGAGGGCATCCGTGGAATGCCACGAGGGTGGTGACACCCTCGCCGTCTATCGTAAGGCGGTGGCGGTCGATGCAAATGAGTGGGGCGGTCTTCATTTTATTCTAATCTAAAGGTAACGGGGACTGTATATTTCGTTTTTACGGCCTTGCCATTTCGCTTGGCAGGATTCCATTTCGGCATACTTTTCACTACCCGAATGGCTTCCTCGTCGAAGGTAGGGGAAATGCTTTTCATCACCTTGATGTCACTCAGGGTTCCGTCTTCATTGACAGTGAAACCAACAATGACTCTTCCTTGTATATTGCAATCTCCTTGTATGTTTGGATAGCGGAGATTTTGGGCGATGTATTGCATCAATGCAGCTGAACCGCCAGGGAATGATGCCATTTCCTCGATTGCTGCGCCAAATAGCTTGCTGCTCTTGGTGGAGTCTAATGCGACGGTTTGTTGGATGATGGCGGTCTTACCATCATTCGTGTACTTTTCTTGCTTTGCTTCTTCTGAATGAGTATCTTTCTTGATGATAGGAGCTGTTCCTCTGATAACTGCGACTTCCCCCAAGAGATCTCTGCTTTCTGTCAAAGTGATAATATTGAGTTTCTCTTGGCTCATTTTTGTGATTTTGATGATTCTGTCTTGCATGCCAAGATATTTCACGGTGATTATATCTTCTTTCTCCACCTCGATAGTAAAGTTTCCATCTTTGTCAGCAATAGTCTTGCTGCCAGAAAGTTTTGCCGTAATCGTGGCTCCTACTTGTGGATCTCCTTGCTCGTCAATGAGATGCCCTTGTACAAAAAGTACTCCTTTCTTGTTTAGTGCTTCTTTTTCTTTGAGGAGGACGGAATCGTTTGGCGTATATTCTTGAAATAGAATAGGGAGGGTTTTCTCTGATATAGAACTATAATATCCCTTCTGGGTGGCGCATGATGTGGTGGATGCGGCGAGGGCGGTGATTCCCAATGCCACTCCTGCGACCTTGATGGCTTTCCCGGCCATTTGTCTGATTCTCAACTCATGTTCCAGGTCTCTCACGTCTTGCTCACATCTTGGGCAAGTTCCCTTGCATTCGCCCTTGAAGTGGCATTCTTCGGGTGAATAGTCTATCCCATTGGCATCCGCTATTTGTTTGCGAATAGCCTTGAGGGTATCGCATATGTTGCGTCCTTTGGTTTTCATAAATTGATATTTTTAGGTGTTCAACATTCCCTTTATTTACAAAATGGGTATATTGTTACTCCTTAGTCATAAATTCTAAAAATACCCATTTTTATAATTCTAATTACAAAAGTACGAAAAACAATCTACAAACGAGAAAATTTTGCTTTGTATTGTTAGAAAGGGAATTGCATTTAACATTTCTCATGTTTTTAATGCTGTATATGAAACTTATATGTGTTTCTTTAGATATTGTACAGTTGCATTTCTGAGACATTTTCCGACCATAATTTAATAATCTATAAAAACAACGCAAAAGATGTTATTTCTCAGATTTTAAATTTATCTTTGCAATCGTAACAGAGTTGTTTGACAAGCAAGGCAAACTTATGTATAATGAAGAAGTTGGTACTATTGCCAAGTCATTACCTCTATTGAGGTGAACTATTCATAAATAGCTCATTTTAAGCTGTTCAGTAGATTTTAGCAGAATTTTTATAAAAAAAACGACAACAAGACTTACGTTTCAAAAGAAAAGATAACAGAACTACTGTTTTATAATTTCTTAGCATCATGAGTTTTCCCATACTGTTTTTTTCAAGTATATTAGCGCATTAAATACGATTTTCAAGCTTATTATGACAAAAGAAGAGAGACAATCTATCATATTAGAATTGTTGATACAGCATAATTCGATTCTGGTAACGGACTTAGCCACACACCTTAACGTTTCGTCAGTTACGATACGCAAGGACTTAACCGATCTCGAAAGAGAAAAGAAACTATACCGAAATCACGGAAAAGCGATTTTAATAGACCCCTATATCGACAACAGGAATGTTAGCGAGAAGGAAAAGCTGTATGTCGAGGAGAAGAGACTGATCGGAATGAAAGCCGCAAGCCTCATCGCTCCCAAAGATTCTATACTTATAGCATCGGGAACAACCATGCACGCACTCGCGCGCAGCATAGTTCCGGTGGACGAATTGACCGTCATTACCGCTTCCATGGAAGTATCGAATATCCTGGCAAGCGAAAAGAACATATATATCATCCAACTGGGCGGTATATTACGGCATAGCAGCCTGTCCGTAGTAGGAAAATATGCAGAGAATATATTGGCGGATTTCTCGTGCAGCAAGTTATTCATCGGTGTAGACGGTATCGACCTCGATTTCGGTATCACCACCACCAACATGATGGAAGCAAGTCTTAACCGCGTCATGATGCAAACCGCCCAGAAAACGATTGTGCTTGCAGATTCTTCCAAATTCGGGCGGCGCGGTTTCAGCAAGATTTCCGACATGGAGGATGTCGACCATATCATCACCGACTCCCGCATCCCCCCTTCCACCGCTTTACGCTTAGAGGAGATGGGCATCGAACTGACAATTGCCGATGCCGGTTATCACAATAACATGTAAAAAGAAAACAGGTGCCATAAAGTCCTTATGACACCTGTTTCATATCTATTTATAATGTATATGAAATCAATTCCCCTCTACATGAAGCCCCGTTTCATCCAGGACATAGGTTTTGAAGCTATCGGAATAAGTATAAATACTGAAATAAACATCCACGCCCTGCACACCTTCAGTCATATATTGTTTTAAGGGAACGGACAGATAGGCACGCTTACCGTAATCTTGCACATCGCTACTCACATCGTGATATAAAGTCAACCGCACTTTGGCACGTCCGCTATCTTCATCTATCGAAACTCCATCCTCTACAAAATGAAAAAGATGTTTGCCCTGCTGCTTCACCTCTAAAACAACATTCAGATAATCATATCCCAACCAAATACTCCGTATTTCAGAAGGTTCCGTTTTCACTCCCCCTTCAAATTCACCGGCAGTCAGAGGCAGGGGAGAAATCGTTTGCAACAGAGCATACAGTTTTACGCCTGAAACCCGACCGTCACCGGCGACCGACGTCTCATAATTGGCGACAATACGAACGGATGCATCCGCGTTCGTACGCAGGCCTGACGCATCCTCAAGAATTTGAAACGTCTCGCCTTCATCGGTCAACACCGACTCCAACCGTCCGTCCGCTCCGGAAAACGCAGTCATAAAATCCTGCTTCACGGAAGGATAATGATAGTCATCATCGCCGCATGATACCGACAGGCACGACACAACGGCGACAAACAGGCCACAGCAGTACTTTTTCATACCCACTTACTACACACTGTTACGATTCCTCTTTACGCAATCAATCGACAAGCCCTTATTTGGTCGCAGCCAAATAATTCGTCAACGGATTGGCATACATCAGCAACAACTTCTCACGCAAGAAATCCACATCCTTGTCAGGAATAGTGATACGCTCCAGCTGACCGTCAATATAACTTGTAAAACGCTTCTTATCCTCTGCCGTATAATGTTCAACAAACTCCTCGGCATTGTGCAGCAAGTCGTGAGCCACATAATTATTGGCAAAAATACGATAGTTGGCATGAATACGCTTATCAATCAAAGCGGATATGGCAACGAACAACTCCGGTTTCGGCAATGTTCTGTCCAATTCGCCCAAATCTTCATTGATACAAGATGCCATACGGAAACATACACGGCCTTTGTATCCCAGAAGTCCGGTCTGCATGTTCAGCAAGTCGTCATCCGTGGTTTTCTTAAAGTCGGGTATATCACGCTTCAGCTGGAATTCCTGTGCTTTCAGATAGTCGCAAGGATCATATTCGTACGAAATGGAAAGCGGAACGATATTCAGTTCCTGAAGATTGGTGATGATGTCTCCGTCGCCGCCCATCGCCAACATTTTCAGAACGCTATCCTGCGTGATGTCATTAGAGTCCTTGGCACGTCCCTCGCGTTGGGCTATCCAGATAGACTGCTTCTTTTCCGCAATCGTGTAGTGCATATAACGCGACATACGAATGGACGACTCCAACATCTGGCGCATGGTAAGCGCGCGCTGCACGGTGAAGCATTTATTGATACGCACCAATTTCTTAATCCAGGGATAAATCAGCAGATTATCACCGATAGCGATTTCTACGGTATCCAGCCCCTGCTCCACCAGAAGAACAGACAAGAAGCCGGAGTCGAGAATGATGTCCCTGTGATTGGACACATAGGTATAGGCAGACTGCTTGTTCAACACAGCCATACTTTCCAGTATCAGTCCGTCTGTAGTATCTTTGGCCAATTTATGCAAGATGCCGTAGCAAAGGTTTTCCTGGAACTCCTGCTTGGTCTTGCTCGCACGCATTTTCTGCGCGATAGCCTCAAAAGGAACACCCGGCATAACGGCGCAAGCCACTTGTTGGAAGGCCGGGTCAGCAATTAATTCCTCAAAAATCTGAGGTAGTTCTTCGTCATGATAAGGGCGGATTTCTTCAAATTCCATGATATGCAATTTTAAATTTTAAACAATAAGCATTTGGTTTCAAGACTAATAAACGGGCATCTAATAGTCGGTTGATACCTAATAGTTAATATCTAAAATTGGTTTTCTATTATATCTGTCATTACATCTTTAATATCCAGGTTCGCCGCACGTACTTGCTGCGGGATAAAACTGGTAGCGGTCATCCCCGGAGTAGTGTTTACTTCCAGCAGATTTATTTTTTCTCCTTCGGTAATGATATAGTCTACGCGGATAATTCCGGAAGCTCCGAGGATATCATAAATGGCGGAAGTAAGTTTCTGCACGCGGTCGCGCAGTTCATCGGGAATGCGCGCCGGAGTTATTTCGTCCGACTCACCGTTATATTTGGCTTTATAGTCAAAATACTCATTATGCGATACCACTTCCGTAATAGGGAACACCACAGACTTTTCTTTGGTCTTGTAGCAACCGCAAGTAATCTCCATACCTTCCATAAAAGCCTCTACCAAGACTTCTTTCGCTTCGGCGAAAGCCTTTGCAACGGCAGGTTGTATCTGCTCTTTCGTATTCACCTTCGTCACCCCGAAGCTGGAACCGCCCAGACTGGGCTTGATGAAACAAGGCAAGCCTATCTTCTCAATCACATCTTCGTCGGAAACAGACTGCCCCTGGCGAAGCAGCAAAGAGTCGGCGATACGCACACCGAACGTTTTCAGATATTGATTGCAGGCAAACTTATCATACGTCAGTGCGGCCGCAAGCACTCCGCAACAGGAATAAGGTATATGAAGCATATCGAAATATCCCTGCAAACGCCCGTCCTCACCCGGAGTTCCGTGAATGGTGATATATGCAAAATCGAATACAACCTTCGCGCCGTTCAGCCGGAAGCTGAAATCATTACGGTCTACCGGAGCTTTCGTACCGTCGGGAAGCTGCACGTGCCAGTCCGGCCCCTGCATCTCTACTATATATAATGTGTATCTCTCCTTGTCGATGAAGGAGTAGATTCCTTGTGCACTACGCAGGGAAACTTCGAACTCGGAAGTGTCTCCTCCGCATACAATAGCAATTGTGCGTTTCATTCTAATTCTCTATTACTAATATAGCCTCTCCACTTATCAATCAGCCGACTCATATCATCCGGCAACTCCGAGGTAAAGTACATTTCCTCCCCGGTGACGGGATGTACGAACCCCAGCGTCATGGCATGAAGCGCCTGCCGCGGACAAGTATCAAAGCAATTGTTTACAAACTGTTTGTATTTGGCAAAATGGGTCCCTTTCAGAATCTCATGGCCGCCATAGCGTTCATCATTAAAGAGGATATGTCCGATATGCTTCATGTGCACACGGATTTGATGGGTACGGCCTGTTTCGAGGATACACTCCACAAGCGTCACATACCCCAGGCGTTCCAGCACACGATAATGGGTAACGGCATGCTTACCCTGGTCATCAGGCAGAACGGTCATCTGCATACGGTCTTTAGGATTACGCCCCACATTACCGATGATTGTACCTTCGTCTTGTTCCACATTTCCCCAGACGAGGGCGCGGTAACGGCGTTTGGTGGTTTTATTGAAGAATTGCAGACCGAGATTGGTCTTGGCATCCGGTGTTTTGGCAATCACCAGCAAACCGGACGTATCTTTGTCGATACGGTGCACAAGCCCCACATGCGGGTCGTTGGCATCGTAATCGGGAATATCTTTCATGTGCCAGGCAATGGCGTTGACGAGCGTACCGTGATAATTCCCGTGCCCGGGATGTACCACCAACCCCGCCGGCTTATTGACAACCATCAGGTACTTGTCTTCATACACTATATCCAGGGGAATATCTTCAGGGATAACCTCGTTTTCGTAACGGGGACGGTCCATCATCACCGTTATCACGTCCAAAGGTTTCACTTTGTAACTGCTCTTGACCGGCTTATCGTTCGCCATCACAAATCCGGCATCGGCGGCTTTCTGTATACGGTTACGCGAAGCATTGGTCAGACGGTCGAACAGATATTTGTCCACACGCATCATCTCCTGCCCTTTATCCACTACCACGCGGAAGTGCTCATAAAGCTGCGACTCATCACCGACAGGTTCTATATCGTCCAGTACATCATTTTCTATGTCGTCCGGTAACTCTTCGATCATCGTTTGTCCTTTTTAAGAATTAAAGACAGCTTCATTCCCGTACACCTACCTGCGTTAAATTCAAAACCAAGACTCATCGGCCGCAGAACCTTCGGAACCAACCGGTTCCTGAGTCTCCGTTCCGTTATTCGCGGACAAAGAATCGCTTTCCAGTACCTCTCTGTCACCATTGCCCACCATCAAAGTCAGCGTTGCGCCCATAGGCACTTTTTCATCGATGGCGAGCATGCGCCCCTGATACTTCACGCCATATACCCAGTCCTTTTCACCTGCCATGTATTCGATGTCGTTCAGCTTGAAGCCCGAAGCCAGAATGCGCGCTTCGGCCTGACGCAAGGAACTGTTATCCGCCACATCGGGAACAGCCTGCAAAGGTATATTGATGGCGTTGATTGTCAGATAAATGATACGGCCTTCTTTCACCTTTTGTCCGGCGGCCGGATTATAGTCCAAAATGCAGCCGGCAGGTTTGTCCTTGACGTAAGTGGAATCGGAAACGACACAGGCCAGCCCCCGGTTACCGAACACCGTTCCGGCTTCCGCTACCGTCATGCCCTTCACATCAGGTACTACCACAGCCTCACCGTGGCGGGTATATATATCTATTCCTTTTAAAGTTCCGAACAGCAACAAGGCTACCACAACAATCATTGCCATGACGTTTATCCAGAAGTATTTGTTCTGCCGGAAAGAAAAAAATTCCTTTATAGTCATAATCACTACAATTTGGTGCAAAGATAATGCAAACAGAGAGCAGAATAAAAGAACTTGTTCATTTTTTATGCCGAGGTGCGGTTTATCTTCGCTTTTGTTGCAAAGATAATGCAATTTAGGCGCATTGCAATGATGTTTTCTTGAAAGTTTCACAAAAGAAAAGCCGCAAAACACTGTCACCAGTCCTTTGCGGCTTTCTTATTTCTCTATCAAAAGGAATGACTTACGCCTTCACTCCGTTGTATTCGTCAGAAACAGTCAGTTTCTTTCTGCCTTTGGCACGACGTGCGGCCAATACTCTACGACCATTGGCTGTAGCCATTCTCTCACGGAATCCGTGTTTGTTTTTTCTCTTTCTGTTAGAAGGTTGAAATGTTCTTTTCATTACTGTATCTTGTTTTATGTTATTATTCTACGTAATCGGGCTGCAAAAATAGAGACTTTTTCTAAAATAACCAAGAGATAACTCATTTTATCTCAAAACTTTTTGTGTTTTTTACCGATTTCCATTACTTTTGCACCCGCAAATCAAGGGAAACATCTTAATAACATAATAATAATAAAGACTATAAAAGTATGATTAATGCCCAAGACATTAAAAACGGAACTTGCATCCGCATGGACGGCAAACTGTATTTCTGCATCGAATTCCTGCATGTAAAACCGGGAAAAGGTAATACTTTCATGCGTACCAAGCTGAAAGATGTAGTCAACGGCTATGTTCTTGAACGTCGCTTCAACATCGGCGAAAAGCTGGAAGACGTACGCGTAGAACGTCGTCCCCATCAATATCTCTATCATGACGGCGACAACTACCAGTTTATGAACCAGGAAACTTTCGACCAAATTCCTATCGCTCACGACTTGATTAACGGCGTAGACTTCTTGTTGGAAGGAATGGTTGTAGACGTGGTATCCGACGCTTCTACCGAAACGGTTCTGTATGCCGACGTACCTGTGAAGATTCAGCAGAAGATTACATACACCGAACCGGGATTGAAAGGCGATACAGCTACCAACACCCTGAAACCCGCAACAGTAGAATCAGGCGCGACAGTACGCGTACCGTTGTTCATCAACGAAGGCGAAACCATCGAAATCGATACTCGTGACGGTTCTTACGTAGGTCGCGTAAAAGTATAAAACTCCTTCTTTAAATAGTTGGAAGCCTGTCGGGACAGTTCGCCCCGACAGGCTTTTTCTTTTTACAGCACATGGCGATAAAAACGCCGCCACGAACCGAGCAATGTAAGGCCATAACCGACATGCCTGAGGAATGCCGGAACCGGAATTTGTCGTGTCCATCGGATTTAGTTCCTAATAACGGTACTCGCAGGACTTATGCGTTCCTACCGGATTTATCAGCATCTTTAATACTACATACTAATTCGTTAGACAGCCGTTGCCCGTTCGTTAGACAGCTGTCTAACGAACGGGCAACAGTTGTTGAACGAAAGGATGACATCCGTCTGACGAATTATGACTGACGATGCGGCCTCTTGTTATTTATTGTACCATCCCCTATCTATCACCAAATAAAAGCGTATCTTTGCAACATCAACTTCCGCAACCCGATAAAGAAAAAGACACAGAGATATGCGATACTCCGTTATCATCCCCGTATACAACCGCCCCGATGAAGTGGACGAACTCCTGCAAAGCCTTACCCGGCAAAGCTTTAAGGATTTTGAAGTCATCATTGTAGAGGACGGATCTTCCGTTCCTTGCAAGGACATCGCAGACCGTTATCAGAACATGCTGGATATCCATTATTACGCCAAACCCAATTCCGGGCCGGGGCAAACGCGTAATTACGGCGCCGAACGTAGCCGGGGGGAATACCTGATTATACTCGACTCCGACTGCATCCTTCCCGAAGGCTATTTTGCGGCGGTGGAAGAAGAGTTGCGGAAAGCCCCCGCCGACGCTTTTGGCGGACCGGACCGGGCGCATGCATCGTTTACCGATATACAGAAAGCCATCAACTACTCCATGACTTCGTTCTTCACTACCGGCGGCATCCGCGGCGGGAAGAAGAAGATGGACAAGTTCTATCCGCGAAGCTTCAATATGGGCGTACGCCGTGAAGTTTACGAAACGCTCGGCGGCTTTTCACGGATGCGTTTCGGAGAAGACATCGATTTCAGCATCCGCATCTTCAAAGGCGGATATCAATGCAGGCTATTTCCCGGAGCATGGGTATATCATAAACGGCGGACGGACTTGAAGAAGTTCTTCAAGCAGGTACACAACTCCGGCATTGCCCGCATCAACCTCTACAAGAAATATCCCGAATCTCTAAAAACAGTTCACCTGCTGCCGGCCGTATTCACATTAGGAGTAGCCGTACTGCTGGCAGGCGCGCTCTTCTGTCCGTACAGCCTGCTTCCGATCGCATTGTATGCATTACTTGTCTGCACGGACTCCGCTATCCGGAACAAGAGCCTGCGCATCGGCATCTATTCCATCGCCGCATCTTTCATCCAGCTTATCGGATACGGAACCGGTTTCTGGCGTGCCTGGTGGAACCGCTGCATACTCGGTAAAGACGAGTTTGAGGCATTCAAAAAGAACTTTTATAAATAACGGGCAGTGAAGGAGCTGCAGGCGGTAAGAAGAAAAGGCATGGAGAAATTAACAATCAACCGGTGGGCAGCCGAAGACCGTCCGCGGGAGAAAATGATGCTGAAAGGCGCGGAAGCCCTGAGCGACGCAGAGCTGCTGGCCATACTTATCGGCTCGGGAAACACCGAAGAGAGCGCCGTAGCACTGATGCAGCGGACACTTGCTTGCTGCAACAACGACCTGAACCAATTAGGGAAATGGGAAGTACGCGACTTCTCCCGCTTCAAAGGTCTCGGACCCGCCAAAAGCATCGCCATCATGGCCGCCCTCGAACTGGGTAAACGCAGAAAACAGCAAGAGCATCCGGAACGCGCCGTGATACACTCGTCCAACGACATCTACGAAATCTTCCATCCGCTGTTGTGCGACCTCACCATAGAAGAGTTCTGGGTGCTCCTGCTCAACCAGGCTTCCCGTGTCATCGATAAAGTACGAATCAGCCGGGGCGGCATCGACCAAACCAGCGCCGATGTAAGAAGCATCCTGCGCGAAGCATTGCTGCAACGCGCCACACAGATTGCGCTGATACACAACCATCCTTCGGGAAACCCGCATCCCAGCATGAACGACCGCCGACTGACGCAGTTCATACAGAAAGGCGCGCAAACCATGAACATCCGCCTGATTGACCACGTTATAGTCACAGACGGCAGATATTACAGTTTTAATGACGAAGGAGCGCTGTAATGTAGTGTGTACATTCTTTGTAGTTTCAATTAAAATCTTTAGATTTGCTTCGCTAAACCAACAAACCGTACGAATATGACCAAATTTGAAATAGAAGAGAAAATAGTTGCCATGCTGAAAACCGTATTCGACCCGGAGATTCCGGTAAATGTGTACGACCTGGGGCTCATCTACAAAATAGATGTTGCCGACAGCGGCGACGCAACCATCGACATGACCCTGACGGCTCCCAACTGCCCCGCCGCAGACTTCATCATGGAGGATGTCCGCCAGAAGATAGAATCGATAGACGGAGTGAATTCCGCCACCATCAACCTGGTATTCGAACCCGAATGGGACAAGGACATGATGAGCGAAGAAGCCAAACTGGAATTGGGTTTTCTCTAACGAATAACGGAACTGTGTATAAATGAAGAACGTATATTTCCTATCAGACGCACACCTGGGTTCACGGGCCATCGAGCACGGACGGACACAGGAACGACGGTTAGTCAACTTCCTCGACAGTATCAAACATAAGGCGGCTGCCGTATATTTGCTGGGCGACATGTTCGACTTCTGGTACGAATTCCGTACGGTCGTACCCAAAGGTTACACCCGCTTTCTCGGCAAGTTGTCCGAACTGACGGATATGGGCGTGGAAGTACACTTCTTCACCGGCAATCACGACATCTGGTGCGGAGATTATCTGACTAAAGAATGCGGGATCATCATTCACCGCGAGCCTCTCACTACGGAAATCTACGGAAAAGAATTCTACCTGGCCCATGGCGACGGACTGGGCGATCCGGATAAAAAATTCAAGCTGCTGCGTACCATGTTCCACAGCCGTACGCTTCAAACTCTGTTCTCCGCCCTGCATCCCCGTTGGAGCGTAGAGCTCGGACTGACGTGGGCCAAGCACAGCCGTCTGAAAAGAACAGACGGGAAAGAGCCCGACTACATGGGCGAGAACAATGAGCATCTGGTACTCTATACCAAAGATTACCTGAAAAGCCACCCGAACATCAACTTCTTCATCTACGGTCACCGGCACATCGAACTGGATTTGATGTTGAGCGCCACCGCCCGTGTCCTTATCCTCGGCGACTGGATAAATTATTTCTCTTATGCCGTATTCGACGGTGAGAATCTTTTCCTGGAGGAGTTTATCGAAGGAGAGACCAAACTATAAACCATCCATCTCGACTTTCAAGAATCGTTTATTCTTATAAATGATTACGAAAAAGGACAAAAAGCCGGAACTTTTTGCCCGGTATCTTGTAGTATCATCATAACCATTAAAAAAACAAAAGCGTTATGGATGATATGATTTACAGAAACGATTCGATTGCCGAAGAGAACATAGACCCGAACGGCCGCCCGGCAGAGAATAAATTTGAAGAATGGAGCGAGGAAGTTTCCGAACGGACAGACCTCGGCTATAAAGAGCAAAAAGTAAAATCCGCCAAAGAACGGAAAAAACTCATTAAAGAAATGGATGAGATCATCAAAAAAGAGATAGAATGAAAATAGGGTGTCAATCATAGTTTTGACACCCTATTTCTATTATCTGACCCTTTTTCTCATTTATATCCGGCAGCTTTGGCAATGCGTTTCGGAATTTCCGTATTATCCATCTTGCCGACAAACAGCCCGGAGCCCGCACCTATTGCAAAAACAGGAACATAACCGGCTGTATGGCTGGAACTGGTCCATCCCACCATGGCTATCTGGCTCATTACCTTTTTGGCAGCGGCGGCCAACGGCTCGGTCTTGGCATAAAGGCTCTCCTCGAAAACAATCTTGTTCTTTACGAAAGACGTTTCATATTCATCACGAAGCATCTTTTCCTGTTCCCAGGTTAAAGGCAGCTCTTTCCAGAAGCCCATTTTATCGGCAAGTAACGCCTTTACCTCATCCCATGAAGCCTTACCGGATTTCTCTTTACGCAAGTCGGTAATCGCTTTGGAAAGAAGGTCTTGGGATTGTTTCTGATTCAACAGGGATTTCAAGTGCAATTCATACTTTCCGATGCCCAGACCCAGGCCACCGGTTTCGTGGTCGGCGGTTACGACAATCAGAGTTTCTTTCGGGTGCTTCTTGTAGAACTCATAGGCGACCTTTACCGCATTGTCCAAATCGATAACTTCTTCAAAAACGGTGGCAGGGTCATTACCGTGGCAAGCCCAGTCTATTTTGCCGCCTTCTACCATAAGGAAGAAACCTTTATTGTTTCCTTTTGTCAGGAACGAAATGGCGCTTTCCGTTATTTCCGGTAAGGTAAGGTCGCCTTCTTCACGGTCAATAGCATAAGGAAGGCAAGATGGAACGGCACCCTCTTTCTGGATAAGTATCATCTTCTTCGCATCCGCTGCTTTGGTCTTGTATTCGTCCAGGCCGCGGGCAATCGTATAACCCGCTTCTTCCATAATGGGGAAGATACTCGGCGCTTCTTTCTTATCGGCAGTCGTAGCAGGCTTCAGGAAGCCGCCGCCCGCATAAAAGTCAAAACCGGCTTTCGGCAAGTCGAGCGCGATTTCGTAATACATGCTACGGTTGGGCTGGTGAGCGTAGAACGCCGCCGGAGTAGCGTGGTCTACGCTGACACTGGTAGTGACACCTACTTTCTTACCGGACTTCTTGGCTTTCTCGGCAACTGTCTGCAAGACGTTTTTATCATCGTCCATACCGATAGCCCCATTGTATGTCTTTGCACCGGTGGCAAGAGCCGTACCGGCCGCTGAAGAGTCGGTCACGGAATTAGTGGCGGAAAAAGTCGTAGCCACGGTACCAACCGGGAAGGTCGTAAACAAAAGCGGTTTTACACCGATACGTCCTTCTTGTTCAGCCAGGTACATCTCCGTACCGTTCACCTGGTTCACTCCCATTCCATCACCGATGAAATAGAATACATACTTTGCCTGCTGCGCATAGGATACGCCCGTCAGCAATACAAAGAGCAATACATACATTAATCGTTTCATAAACTGTTCTATTTAAAATTATCTGTAATGTCAGTGTTTTTCCTTTATAGGGAAACAAAGATAAGAATTTTAAATCATTCACATATGACGATGTTATGAAAAAGAAAGTGCCGGAAACAGTCAAGACTGTTTCCGGCACTCGTATCAAGTCCTTATTACAATACTGTTATTTGCTCAAGATAGCCATTGTGTCAGAAGCAATCATCAGTTCTTCATCGGTCGGGATAACCACTACCTTCACCTTAGAATCGTCTGTGGAGATTACAGCTTCTTCACCGCGAACCTTGTTCTTTTCCAAATCGACCTTGACGCCCATAAATCCGAGGCCTTCGCATACTTCGCTGCGGCAGTTGCACTGGTTCTCGCCAACACCGCCCGTAAATACGATGATATCCACACCGCCCAAAGCAGCGGCATAAGCGCCTACATACTTCTTGATGCGGTAGAAGTACATCTTTTCCGCCAGAATAGCTCTCGGATTACCGGCAGCTACGGCATTCTCCAAGTCGCGCATATCGCTTGACTCACCGAAAATACCCATCACGCCGCTCTTCTTGTTCAGCAGATTGGATACTCCGTTTGCATCCAGATTTTCCTTATCCATGATGAAAGTAACGGCACCGGCATCGATGTCACCGCTACGAGTACCCATCATCAGACCTTCCAACGGAGTCAGACCCATGCTGGTATCCATGCATTTGCCGTCTTTAATGGCAGAAACGGAGCCACCGTTACCGATGTGGCAGGTAATGATTTTCTTTCCTTCCGGCTGTACACCCAGGAATTCGCACACACGCTTTGATACATAACGATGAGAGGTTCCGTGGAAGCCATAACGGCGAACGCCATATTTTTCATACAGTTCGTAAGGAACGGCATACATATATGCATAATCAGGCATTGTCTGATGGAAAGCGGTATCAAACACACCGATCTGCGGAACATCAGGCAGAATGGCGGAAACCGCATTTACACCCTTCAGGTTGGCGGGATTGTGAAGCGGAGCCAAATCATTACAAGCGGTAAACGCGTCCAGCACTTCCTGAGTCAGCAATACGGATTCGCTGAATTTCTCACCTCCGTGTACCATACGGTGGCCTACCGCATTGATTTCGTCCAAAGACTTGATGGCGCCGTATTCGGAGCTGATCAATGTATTCAGGATGAACTCTACACCTACGGTGTGTTCCGGTATGTCTTTTTCCAGAATCTTTTTCTCGCCATCAGGCAAGGTCAATTTCAGGAAGGAGCCTTTCAGCCCGATTTTTTCAATACCACCTTGAGCGATAACCTCTTTGTGGTCCATATCAAACAATTTGTATTTGATGGACGAGCTACCGCAGTTCAATACTAAAACTTTCATATTATATCAGATTTAAAGTTATTTGGTGTGTTTAGCGGCGATAGCCTGGTTCGCAGTAATCGCAATCATGCGGTAAACATCTTCGATAGAGCAGCCGCGCGACAAGTCGTTTACCGGACGTGCGATACCTTGCAGAATCGGACCGACTGCATCGGCATGTCCGAGGCGCTGTACCAATTTGTAGGAGATATTACCCACTTCAAGGCTCGGAACAACGAGTACATTCGCATTACCCGCGATAGCGGAACCCGGAGCTTTGCTGGCGCCGACTTCGGGAACCAACGCCGCGTCAGCCTGCAATTCGCCGTCGATAGCGATATCAGGAGCCATTTCTTTAGCAATCTTCAAAGCTTCCACTACTTTGTCCACCACTTCGTGTTTTGCAGAACCTTTCGTAGAGAAACTCAACAGCGCCACTTTCGGGTCCAGACCTGCGACAGCCTTAGCCGTACGTGCAGTACAAACAGCGATTTGAGCCAATTGAGAAGCATCGGGAACCGGAGTTACGGCAACATCACCCATTACCAGAATACCATTCTTACCATATTCGGGAGCATGCGTCAGCAACAGCATCGCACCGGAAACACAAGTAATGCCGGGAGCCGTCTTGATAATCTGCAAAGCCGGACGAAGCACATCGCCGGTAGTATTGCGCGCACCGGCCAACTGACCGTCCGCATCACCGTTCTTGATAATCAAACAGCCCAGATAAAGCGGATTGGTTGCCAGCTTACGAGCTTCTTCAATGGTCATGCCTTTTTTCTTACGTAACTCGAACAGCAACTGTGCGTATTCTTCCAATCTCGGATTGTTTTCCGGATCGATAATGGTCGCCTTGGAAATATTTCCAAGTCCCCACTCCGTTGCACAAGCGTTGATTTCAGCAGGATTGCCCAAAAGAATCAGGTCTGCAATACCATCTGTCAAAATTTGATTGGCAGCTTTCAATGTGCGTTCTTCCGTACCTTCAGGAAGAACAATGCGTTGACGATCGGCTTTCGCACGCTCTAAAATTTCATTAATTAATCTTTGCATGATATTTTAATTGTGTATAAGAATCGGTAGTTCGTGTTATTCACGCCGCAAAAGTACATAATTTTGCAATATACACATTGCAATTTCGAGGCTTTTTCTACATCAAATGAGAATTATTATAATATTTAACACTAACAGATGATTTACGGGATAGTTCCTCACTCCAAATAGCTAACTTTGCAGCGTTTTCAATGTTTTCAACAGGTAGGTATTATTTAATAATCAGGTATTATGATCCGTCAATGCGCCATCCTTTTCGGATGTTTGGCTTTGGGTGAATTGATTGTATTCTTAACGGGTATCAAACTTCCGTCCAGCATCATCGGCATGCTGCTGCTCACCCTTTTCTTAAAGTTGGGTTGGATAAAACTGCACTGGGTGCAGGGAATGTCCGACTTTTTAGTTGCTAACCTGGGATTCTTCTTCATTCCGCCCGGTGTAGCCCTCATGCTCTATTTCGACATTATCGCCGCCGAATTCTGGCCTATTGTCATCGCCTCATTAGTCAGCACCCTGTTGGTACTCGTGGTTACCGGATGGGTTCACCAATTAACACGTAAAATCAAATGAACTTTTTAGAAAACGAATTCTTCCTGCTGGCTATTACTTTCGGGATATTCTTCTTAGCCAAGCTTCTTCAAAAGAAGACAGGAATCATGTTGCTGAACCCCATCTTGCTCACTATCGCCATACTTATCATTTTCCTGAAAATGACAAATATCAGTTATGACACTTATAACAAAGGCGGACATCTGATTGAATTCTGGCTCAAACCGGCCGTCGTCGCACTGGGCGTTCCTTTGTATCTGCAATTGGAGACCATCAAAAAACAATTGCTGCCTATCCTGCTTTCACAATTGGCCGGATGTATTGTAGGAGTTATCTCCGTAGTCCTGATAGCGAAACTGATGGGAGCTTCCGACGAGATTATTTACTCGCTGGCTCCAAAATCCGTTACCACCCCGATAGCCATGGAAGTTACGAAATCAATAGGCGGCATTCCCGCACTGACCGCCGCCGTAGTGGTTTGCGTAGGTCTGTTGGGCGGAATACTTGGCTTCAAGACAATGAAACTCACCCATATCGGGAGCCCCATGGCGCAAGGACTTTCCTTAGGGGCAGCCGCCCATGCTGTCGGCACGTCCACAGCAATGGACATCAGCAGCAAATACGGTGCGTTTGCCAGCCTCGGACTGACGCTTAACGGAATATTTACGGCCTTGTTAACCCCAACTATTTTACGATTGTTAGGGTTACTCTAACAAAATCTTCTTATTTTTGTTATTATATTCTTAACCAATAGAAATTATTTATGATTCCATTTAAAGATATCGAACTAAAAGACAAAGACCTGATTACTTCCTTTACTCTGAACAGTCCGCGACGTAACTGCGACCTTTCATTCTCCAACCTGTGCAGTTGGCGTTTCTTATACAACACTAAGTTTGCCATTATGGACGGTTTCCTGTTATTGAAATTCTGGGCAGACGGAGAACTTGTATATATGATGCCTATCGGTAACGGCGATTTAAACAAAGTGCTGGACGCGCTGATAGAGGATGCCAATCAGGAGGGAGAGCCTTTTTGCCTGTTGGGGATCTGCGCCGGAATGTGTTCCGAACTGGAAACTTTCATGCCCGGCAGGTTCCACTTCACAGCGGACAGGGATTACGCCGATTACGTATATCTGCGCTCTGACCTCGCCACCTTGTCCGGCAAAAAGTTTCAGGCCAAACGGAATCATATCAACAAATTCAAAAAGACTTATAATTACGAATATACTCCTATTACAGCCGACCGTATTCAAGAGTGCCTCGATTTGGAAGCGGAATGGTGCAAAGTCAACAACTGCGACCAGCATGAAGGTACAGGCAACGAACGTCGCGCATTGATATACGCCCTGCATAACTTTGACGCGTTAGGACTGACGGGCGGCATTCTCCATGTAGAGGGCAAGATTGCGGCTTTTACATTCGGCATGCCTATCAACCAGGACACATTCGGAGTGCATGTAGAAAAGGCCGACACCCGTATAGACGGCGCTTATGCCATGATTAATTACGAATTCGCCAACCACATCCCGGAACAATATATTTACATCAACCGGGAAGAGGACTTGGGCATTGAAGGACTGCGGAAAGCAAAGCTCTCCTATCAGCCCGCCATTATCCTGGAGAAATATATCGCTTGCTTAAAAGAACAGCCGGTAGAGGCTATCAAGTGGTAAATCAGGGAATAAGGCAGGTGACAGAATGGTACAATTATGATAAAGGGTGAAACAATGCGGGAAAAAGTAAAGAATTTATGGAAGCTATGTTTTAACGACAGCGATGAATTTACAGATATGTATTTCCGCTTGCGTTACAGTAATGACGTCAACATCGCTATTCAAAGCGGTGAAGAAGTGATTGCCGCCCTGCAAATGCTGCCCTATCCCATGACTTTCGGAAAGAACGAAATCAAGACAGGATACGTATCGGGCGCCTGTACACATCCCGATTATCGTAATCGCGGGGCTATGCGCGAACTATTATCGCAGGCCTTTACCCGTATGCTGCACAATGACATGGCCGTTTCGACCTTGATTCCGGCGGAGCCTTGGCTATTCGGGTACTATGCCGGCATGGGCTACGCACCCGTATTCAGGTACTCCTCAACAATCTTTACGGCTTCAGAGGTTACTACCGCTAACGAAGCAGTTGTTCTGAACAAGATAAATGATTATCAAGAAGAGGTATACCGCTATTTGGACCGGAAATTACGGGAACGTCCCTATTGCATCCAGCATACGGAAACAGACTTCCGGGTGATTCTTGCCGATTTACAATTGGGGGAAGGATGTGTCTATATATTGAAGCAAGGTGATAAAATTCCGGCATTAGCCATTGTATACCCGGCAGGCAGTACTTGGCAGGCAGGAGAAGTCGTTGCGGAAACCCCTGAGATGCACTCATTATTGCTACAACGCATTTGCGGACAACTGAATATCCCGTCCATTCGAGTTATCGCTCCGGCTGCGGCAGGGCAAAACCCGCAAGTATTGGGTATGGCGCGCATCATCAATGCCAAAACGGTACTGCAACAATATGCCGCCGAGCACCCGGAACAGGAAATGAGCATTGCTCTTACAGATCCGCAAATCAGCGCCAATAACGGTTACTACTATCTAAATAACGGCAAGTGCATGAATAGCGCCAAGCGCCTGCCGGGCAGTCACTTGGCACTCACTATCGGCGAACTTACCGAAAAGATATTATCGTCCTTACACCCTTACATGAGTTTAATGCTGAATTAGCGGTTATTACAATCCGCTGAAGTCCACGTCCTCGAATACCAAGGACGGAATACGCCATGAAGAAGACAAACGGGGATCATTACCCACAGCCGATAAAGACGCCCAAAGCGTAATCATATTGCCCGTGACATTCATTTCGCTGATTGGCCGGGTCGGTTTGCCGTTCTCAATCAGAAATCCTTCGATGCCGTACGAGAAATCTCCGGAACTGCTGTTACAGTTACCGCCATTGAATCCGGTAACCAGAATGCCTTTCCGCACATCCGCCACCAAACCGTTCAAATCTTTGTTTCCCGGTTTGAGTACCAATAAGGAAGGAGAGCCAACAGTAGGTTCCACTCCCATCTTCCGGGAATTGTAAGTGTCGATGAAGTATGTTTTCAGCACTCCGCTTTCAAAGATAGGGCGTGGCTCCGTAGCCACTCCTTCGCTGTCGAAATAACGTGCGCCCCTTGCTCCTATGATATGAGGCTCGTCCATAAGATTCAACAGCCCGCCACCAACCTTGGCATTCAGCTTATCCAGCAGGAAAGAGTTCTTTTGCTGCAACGCAGAACCATACAGCGCGCTCAGCATCGGACGAAGCAAACTACTTGAATTCACAGAATCTACCACCATCGTATATTTGCCGGAAGCCACCTTCTTTTGTCCGAGTTTGCGCAGTGCGCGTTCCAAGGCCGTTGCGCCTATACCCGACTTCACCAGTTCATCGTAAAACAAAGCCGAGTCATACCAGTAAGAGGACGGACGCGCCTCTCCCTCTCCCCGCAATGCCACATCGGCAGATACTGAGAACCAGGTAGACTTGGACTCTCCTTCGAAACCATTGCTCGTCAAACGGTAAGAGGAGTTTTCACCGTCACCATACGAGGTGCTTACGGATATAACGCGGTTGTCTTTGCCCAAAACCTCCTCGGCGGCGGCACGTGCGACAGCCACCTTATCATCCGGATTGATAGTCTCGAACCGCTCGTCGAATAATTGTAAATCAGGTTTTCCACCCTTATAATAACGGGAAGTATCGGGCAGTATACGCGCCTCGTCCACGGCCAGATAACGCGTAGAGTCGATGCCATTCTTTATAAACGACTCCAGTTCCTTTTTATCCAAACGATTGGTTGAATAAGAACCGTATTTGCCATCAACATACAAACTGATACTAAGCCCGCTTTCCGAGGCTTGCTGCAATCTGTCCATTTTGCCATCGCGTAATTCAAATGAAGCGTTGGAGTTGGAGTACAGCGCCAACTTCACTGCCCGGCATCCGTTTTTCAAGGCATAATCCATTGCCCACTGCGCCAGTTTTTTATTATTGTCTGTAATCATATTCTTAGTTGACTGTGGATAGCTGATAGCCAAAGAAACATTATCAGTTATCAATTATCCGTTAGTATTTAGTTTTCCCCTCCTACGGTGAGTTTGCTGACCAGCGCCGACGGCATACCGCACGTCACCGGGCAAGACTGCCCGTCTTTACCACAGGTCCATGTACCATTGTCAATCCTATCATTGTCGGCTACCATCGTGATGTCCGCCAATGCTTTCGGCCCATTGCCTATGATATTGATATCCTTAACGGGCTGCGTCAGCTTTCCGTCCTCAATCAAGTAACCGGACTTCACAAAGAACGTAAAGTCACCGGCCCCAATCTGAACCTGCCCATTCGTAAACGTATCTACGAAAATACCGTTCTTCACCGTAGAAATAATATCCGCTTCTTTCATATTGCCGGCTTCCATATACGTAGCGCGCATACGGGGAATAGGTACGTTGCGGAATGTATCGCGGCGACCGTTTCCGGTGGGGTTCACGCCGTAATGTCTGGCACTGATACGGTCGTGCAGGTAGCTGGTGAGCACGCCTTCCCGGACGATGTACGTTTTCTGTCCCTCCACACCTTCATCGTCAAAATTCACAGCACCGCGGTTAAAGGGAATCGTACCGTCGTCCACCACATTGATATGCTCGCTGCACACTTTCTTATTCAGCTGACCGGAAAATATAGATATGTCCTTACGGTTGAAGTCCGCCTCAAAAGCGTGGCCGATAGCCTCGTGCAACAAGATTCCCGAACCGCCCGCGCCCATTACAACAGGCATTTCACCACCTTTAGGTTTGATGGCTTTAAACAGAATGGCTGTTCGGTCTACTACCTCACGGGCAATCACGTCTATAATATCATCTGTCATAAACTCAAAGCCTCTGCGATAAGACCTGCCGGCATAACCGTTCTCCATTTTTCCGTTTTCTTCCATGATACAAACGGCCATGAAAGACGCCATCGGGCGGTAATCGTAATAGCTGATACCTTCCGAATTACAAAACAGCACATGCGACGTACTGTCCTGCAAGTATGCCTGCACCTTCCGAACGCGACTATCCAAAGAAAAGATTTTCTCATTCAGCTTTTCCAGATAAGGAATCTTTTCTTTTACGCTTACGTCTTCCCAGGGAATCGTCACAGCATAACGGTTTTGAGATATCGTCCGCTCCGTCAGCCCAACAGGCACACCCGCCTTACCCGAAGACGCAATACGGGCGGCAGTGCGTGCGGCACGCAACATTTCTTCCAAAGTAACACCTTCTACGTACGCATAACCGCTCCTATCTCCGGCCAGTACGCGCACTCCCATACCAAAATCTATGTTGGAGCCGCAATTGTTTACCTTACCATCCATCAAACTCACATTGTTATTGAACGTATGCTCAAAATAAAGGTCTGCGTAATCCCCGCCTTTTTCCAAAGCAGTCGCCATTACTTTCCTTAAATCGGCTTCCGTCACACCAAAATGATTGATGGCAGCAGCGACAGCGGATTTGTTATCCGCCCCGTCCGGAGCGGTCATCCCGCCGGTTCGTAAAAAGTTTCGTCCATCCATTTTATCCAGTTATAAATTATGAATTATAAGTTACTTATCTTTACAGAGAGAGAATCTTGGGAAATAAGCCGCATATCGAGATAGCCTCAGTCGCATACTTAGGGTACCTCTGTCGCACACTTAGGGTATCTCAGTATACGACAGAGACTGCTTTATACAATTACTATTGATTATCAGATTGTTATAAATCAGCAAAACAAAGTCAATCCATTTAAATATCTTTTGTCAAAAGACTCTCCAGTTCTTCCGCGTTCAAACGCAGATAGAACTGCCCTTTATAGGCAACCGAAATGGCCCCTGTCTCCTCTGACACAATGATGGCATGAGCGTCCGATACCTGAGAGATTCCCATGGCAGCACGATGCCGCAAGCCCAATTCTTTCGGAATATCCAGATTGTGCGATACAGGAAGGATGCATCCCGCCGCCTTGATACGTTTCTTGCTGATAACCATAGCCCCGTCGTGCAACGGACTATTCTTGAAAAAGATATTCTCTATCAAACGCTGGTTTATATTGGCATTGATAATTTCGCCCGTACGCACCACATCGTCCAACGGCATATTATGTTCAATGACAATCAACGCACCGACTTTCTGCTTGCCCATACTGATGCAAGCCATTACAACGGGCATAATTTCATCGTGCTCCATACTCTCCTTCTTGTTTCCCGTAAAGAAACGCACCAGTGCACTGGCATGTTGATGCGAACCGAGCGTAAGCAGAAAACGCCGTATTTCGTCCTGAAACAAAATAATCAGCGCTAACACTCCTACACTGACCAGCTTATCAAAAATAGAACCCAGCAGTTTCATCTCCAACACCTGCGAAACCACCAGCCAAATCAAGATAAATACCAGAATACCCGTAAACACGTTGATGGACCCGGAAGCTTTCATCAGCTTGTACGTATAGTAAAGCAGGAAAGCCACCAGCAATATATCTATAAAGTCTTTTATGCCAAATTCAAAAAACACGGTTCTCTAAATATTAAGTATTAACTAATCAGCTATCAATTCTCATTCCATAGGCTTTGCACCCTCTTTCTTCATAGCCTCAACGATTTTCACCGTTTCCACCGCTTCGCGCACATCGTGCACGCGAAGGATATCGGCACCCTTCAATAAACAAATGGTATCCAATACGGTTGTACCGTTCAGCGCCTCTTGCGGAGTAGTTCCCAACAAGCGATAAATCATAGACTTACGGGAAACGCCGGCCAGCAAGGGAAGTTCAAAAATACGGAACTCTTCCAGATGGGCCAGCAACTCGTAATTATGTTCAACAGTCTTGCCAAAGCCGAATCCCGGATCCAATATAATATCCTTTACTCCTAAATCGCGCAGCTGCTGAACCTTGCGGGCAAAGTACATAAACACCTCTTTCAGTAAATTATCATAATGAGGGTTTTGCTGCATATTTTGCGGCGTGCCCTGCATATGCATCATGATATAAGGAACATTCAAGTCGGCAACCGTACGGAACATATCACCGTCCATTTCTCCGGCGGCTATGTCATTAATGATTGCCACACCGTACTCCTCAACGCACATCCTTGCCACATCCGCCCTAAAGGTATCTACCGAAACAACGGCGTCGGGCTGCACCTTTCTTAGAATACCCAGCCCCATACGCAAACGTTCCATCTCTTCCGCAGGCGACACATTCTCCGCATTGGGGCGCGAAGAGTAAGCGCCGACATCAATAATACCGGCTCCCTCGCCCACTATCTGTTCTATGCGGTGTGTTATGTCGATTTCCGTCTGCATACGGCTGCCTGCATAAAAAGAATCGGGAGTGACATTAAGAATTCCCATGACGCAGGGAGAGGAAAGGTCTAACAAGAAACCATTGACATTTATATATTTGGATTGCAGAGCTTTCATGGACAGTTCTTTTTTACTTATATATCTGCAAATGTAAACAAAAAAGGCGTTGCTGGTACACCAAGTCCAAAAAATAAAGTATCTTTGTTTAGAATATACAAGTATTTATCATGAAGGTAAGTTCAAAATATATTTTTCCCACGTTATTCTGCATTTTGCATTTCCTGCTTATGCCACATAACGTATCGGTTTGGGGACAACAGAAAAACGCGATGGAAGAATACCGTGTAGACAGTATTTTATACAAATACTATCTCCGTTGCAAAGCCGAAATATCGTCCCCCGTCATTATGCAGATGGCTGACACGCTGTTCCAAATGGCTGGCGAAAAGCATGATTTGCGTATGCAGGCAGTAGCCCTGACCAACAAACTGGATTACCATTACTTTCGAGGTACCGACAAAGACAGTATTTTATACTATGTGGAACTTGTGAAGCAGTTTGCCACAGAAACCCGGCAACCCAAATACTACTACTTTGCCTGGAGCAAAAGACTTATCAACTACCACATCAAACAGCAGCAATACAATACCGCTCTTTACGAAGCCGATAAAATGATGAAGCAAGCCGAAGCGGACAACTACCCCGCCGGCATGGCAAACGCCTATAATATATTAAGCTCCATCTATCAAGTCAAAAGGCTTTTCAAATTGGCAGCCGAGAATCGGGAAAAGGAAATCGAGATAATCCTGAAATATAAAATAGACACCTATAATTTATCAAACACTTATTCCTTACTGGCCTCTTTCTATTGTTCCCTGGGAGAAATGGAGAAAGCCAAAGAAAAACTGGACAAGGCCAAGGAAAACATATACAGCGATTCGCAGGAGTTCTATTTTTATTTGAGATCCGCCGATTATTACCAGGCCCTTAAGGACTATCCCCAAATGAAAGGATGCTTGCAAAAAGCCAAAAAGCTGTTGGACGAGAAGAAAGAAGTGAAACGGATGGCAAGCGATTATTATCTGAATGAAAGGAATTATTATATGGCCACACGCCAATATTCCAAAGCATTATCCGTTCAAGAGTATATCTCTCAAAACTATATGGACAAAATCAATCGGGGAGACGCCTTGCGGAACACGGCAATCATCTATCAGGAAATGGGAAATAATGCCAAAGCAGTAGAGTATTATCAGGCGTATATCCAGAAAACAGATTCCGCGAACCGGATTTACGAAGATATCGCCGCCGGAGAATTCTCGGCCATATTAGGAGTGGAGAAACTCAACATCGAGAAAGCAGAACTTCAGCAAGAAGCCCAACAACGGGATTTAGCCAACAAACAGCGCATCATCATCCTGCTTGTTGTATTGTTGGTTCTCGGCGCCATATTTTTCTATCGTGAACATCTGCTCAACGGAAAACTCAGGGCATCGCAAAAAGCCGTCTCCGAAAAGAACAAACAATTGCTCATCTCCGAACAGGAACTGCTCGTCGCCAAAGAGCGTGCCGAGAAAGCGAGCATGATGAAAACCGAGTTCATACAGAATATGAGCCATGAGATTCGTACCCCGTTAAATTCCATTGTAGGTTTCTCCCAAATATTAAGCAGCATCAGCGGTGACAGTACGGAAGCGCAGGAATATGCCGGAATCATAGAGCAAGGCAGTAACAACCTGCTGCAATTGGTAGAAGACGTGCTGGACATTTCGAGTTTAGACAGCGGAACGGAAATTCCGACCCATATCATGGCCGACGCCACAGAGTTATGCCGGAAATGTATAACCAAAGCCCGGCAAGACCTGAAGCCGGGAGTCAGTCTCGAATTGCAGGCCGAACAAAGCGAATTCCATTTTCATACCAATCCGGAGCGTGTCAGCCAGATACTCTCACATTTACTGAAAAATGCAACGAAGTTCACCACGAACGGACATATTCTTCTTGAATGGCATACGGACAAAGAGCGGCGGCGCATTATTTTCAGTGTATCGGATACCGGAACAGGAATTTCCGCCGATAAGCAGGAATTCGTATTCGAACGGTTTGCCAAAGTGGATACTTTCGTGCAAGGCACCGGTCTGGGACTGCCCATAGGGCGTATCTGCGCAGAAAAGATGGGTGGAAGCCTGGTGCTCGACCCCGACTACACCAACGGTTGCCGCTTCCTATTAACTTTGCCGCTAAAAGGCTAAGGAAATATAACAGTCTTTTTTTTCCACGCCGCCCCATGCAATGTAGCAAATTAAACCATATCTTTGCAGCCGTATAAACAGATTTTTCAACCGTACTTCAAAAGAAGGGGAAACCATGGATATAACTGCTCTTTATCAGATATTTCTTAGCTGTACCGGCGTAACCACCGACAGCCGCAACTGTCCGGAAGGCTCACTGTTTATCGCCTTGAAAGGCGATACGTTCAACGGCAATGCCTTTGCCTCCAAAGCGCTGGAAACGGGAAGCGCCTATGCCGTCGTGGACGAAGCCGCCTATGTTCCTGCCGGAGACACACATTACATATTAGTGGACAATTGCCTTCGCACCCTGCAACAGCTTGCCAATTATCACCGCCGCCAACTGGGCACGCGCATCATCGGCATTACAGGAACCAATGGTAAAACCACAACAAAAGAACTTATATCCGCCGTATTGTCCCAAAAGTACAACATACTGTACACGCTGGGAAATCTGAATAACCCGATCGGCGTGCCGCTCACCCTTCTCCGCCTGAAAGCAGAGCACGAACTCGGTGTAGTGGAAATGGGCGCCAGCCATCCCGGCGACATTAAGGAACTGGTGGAAATAGCCGAACCCGATTATGGAATTATCACCAATGTAGGAAAAGCGCATTTGGAAGGATTCGGCTCTTTCGAAGGTGTCATCCGGACTAAAGGCGAACTGTACGACTATCTGCGCCGGCAGGGTAACCCCACCATCTTTATCCATCAGGACAATCCTTACCTCACCCAAATAGCATGGGGGCTGAATCCGGTAACTTACGGAGAGGAAGACAATCTCTATATCAACGGTCACGTCACCGGCAACTCTCCTTACCTTACTTTCGAATGGAAAGCCGGAAAAGCAGGAGAACGTCATGAAGTGCAAACCCAACTGATTGGCGACTATAACTTCCCCAATGCCTTGGCAGCCATCACTATCGGACATTTCTTCGGAGTGGAAGCGGCAAAAATAGACAAGGCACTGCATGAATACGAACCTCGAAACAACCGCTCGCAACTGAAAAAGACCGCGGACAACACACTGATTATCGATGCCTACAATGCCAACCCTACAAGCATGCTGGCGGCCATCGGTAATTTCCACAACATGCAGGCAGGAGGCAAAATGCTGATATTGGGAGATATGCGTGAATTGGGGAAAGACAGTCCCGGGGAACATCAGAAGATAGTGGACTGTCTGGAAGAATACGGTTTTAAAGACGTGGCGCTGGTAGGTGAACTATTCGCGGCGACCCGTCACACCTATCCCACCTATCCCGACGCTCCGGCTTTAATAGCCGAACTCCAAAAGAATAAACCTTGCGGAAAGACCATCCTGATAAAAGGTTCAAACGGCATAAAACTGAATACGGTAGTGGATTATCTTTAAGACTGGCGCATCATTTTAGGTTTCAACACGAAATAGGCTACCAATGACGCCAGCACAGCCCCCGTGGTATTGGCTGCAAAATCCAGCCAATCGCCGCCACGGTAGGTAGTGCAATACTCCTGCAAAAGTTCCACCGCCCCGCTAAACAATACCGGGCAGACAAACGCTCCCAACCATGCGTGCCATATAGGAGTACGGTCTCTCCTATGCGCCCTCAAGAACTCCAACCATAACATGCCCGACATACCGAAATACATACAAATATGTACCACCTTGTCAAGATTAGGGATAGTGCCCAGCTCGGTAGCAGGCGGTTTGAAGAACGACAAATAGATTACAGCAAGTATTACTGTCAGCGATACCGGATATTTCTTAATATAATATAGCATATCTCAAATTATGAACAATCTGTGCGCAAAAGTATGGAACATTTTCTATATTTGCACGTTTTAAGAGGTATTAATAACGAATTGTAAGAAAAATCCACGTTTTATGACAAGAAATGAAAGAGCTAACTTTGGAAGTAAACTGGGGGTGATACTTGCTTCAGCCGGTTCCGCAGTTGGTCTGGGTAATATATGGAGATTCCCTTTCGAGACAGGTAATCATGGCGGCGCAGCCTTCATTCTGATTTACCTGGTATGCGTACTGATATTAGGTATTCCTATCATGATAGCCGAATTTCTTATCGGACGCCGTTCACGCGCCAATACTGCCGGAGCGTATCAAAAACTGGCTCCGGGAACCCAATGGCGTTGGGTGGGACGAATGGGCGTATTAGCCGGATTCCTGATTTTGGGCTACTACTCGGTAGTAGCGGGCTGGACTCTGGAATTTATAGGAGAGGCCGCTACCAACAGTTTTGCCGGCAAGTCCGCCGCAGAATTCATCGCCTCCTTCAACGGTTTTGTCAGTAATCCGTGGCGCCCTGTTATCTGGCTGATAGTATTCCTGTTGGTCACCCACTTCATCATCATAAAGGGAGTGGAAAAAGGCATTGAGAAATCAGCCAAAATAATGATGCCCATGCTGTTCATCCTGCTGATAGTACTTGCCATTTGTTCCGTATCATTACCCGGTGCCGGTGAGGGTATCGAATTCCTGCTGAAACCAGACTTCAGTAAAGTGGACGGTAATGTATTTTTAGGCGCGATGGGACAAGCGTTCTTTTCACTCAGTCTTGGCATGGGATGTCTCTGTACATACGCGTCCTATTTCAGAAACGATACCAACCTGCCTAAAACAGCGCTCAATGTAGCAGGTATAGACACGTTAGTAGCCATTCTCGCCGGGTTCATCATCTTCCCCGCTGCGTTTTCAGTCGGCATTCAGCCGGATGCAGGACCGAGTTTACTGTTCATCACATTGCCCAATGTATTTCAACAGGCATTCGGCAACATACCTTGGCTGGCAATTGTCTTGTCCATCATGTTCTACGTTTTACTGGCGCTTGCAGCATTGACTTCAACGATTTCCTTACACGAAGTGGTAACGGCATACCTGCATGAGGAATTCAAATTCACGCGTGGTAAAGCCGCAAGATTAGTTACAGCCGGTTGTATCATACTGGGAGTATTATGTTCGCTGTCATTAGGCGTAGGAAAGGATTACACGATTTTCGGCCTTAACCTGTTCGATTTGTTCGACTTCGTCACCGCCAAAATCATGTTGCCTTTAGGCGGTTTCTTTATCTCTCTCTTCACCGGCTGGTATCTGGATAAAAAGATTGTATGGGAAGAAGTCAGCAATAACGGAACTTTAAATATACATATATACAGATTACTTATCTTCATTCTGAAATATATCGCCCCAATAGGAATCGGACTTATTTTCATCAACGAGTTGGGTTTCTTCAAATAAACAGTAATGAAGAATCCGTTTAAAGACTTCTTATACTTCTCCCGGGGAGAAAGGCGAGGTATCCTTGTTCTCATCATTGGGATAATCCTCATCTTTCTCTCCGGATATATTTATTCTTTCCGGCAAAACAACAGGCAGCTTTCTGAGGAAGAAGCCAGGATACAGGCTGCCGCCTTGAAAGAATACGACAACTTTATCAGCTCTGTGCGGGAACAAGAAAGAAACGAGAACAGCCGTTTCAAGAAATCGGAGAGATATAAAAAGAGAACAGTTGTATTGGCTCCTTTCGACCCTAACCGTACGGACTCCGTCACCTTCTGCCGCTTAGGCCTTCCCGCATGGATGGCAAAGAACATCTTACGCTATCGAAGCAAAGGAGGAAAGTTCCGCAAGGCCGAAGACTTCAAAAAAGTATATGGGTTGACAGAAGAACAGTACCAAACGCTCTCTCCCTACATCTATTTTACGGCAGAAGACACTATAAGAAAGGCGACCTCTTTACTCACCCTTCGGCAGGCCGGGAAAGACAGTACTTATAAATATCCGGCAGGCACAATGCTCGACTTAAACCGCGCAGATACCGCCGAATTGAAAAAGATTCCCGGCATAGGCAGCGGTATAGCCCGGTTAATAGTAAACTACCGGCAACGTTTAGGCGGTTTTTACCAAATAGAGCAATTGCAGGAGATTCATTTGGATTATCGCCAACTGCAAGCATGGTTCACCGTTACGCCCTCTGAAATCCGGCGCATCAATCTGAACCGCGTCGGCATAGAACGTCTTCGCCACCATCCCTATATAAATTTTTATCAGGCAAAAGCCCTTGTGGAATACCGCAAGAAGAAAGGAACGCTCCATAGCCTCAAGCCGTTTACCCTCTATGAAGAATTCACCGAAAGTGATTTGGAACGGCTGAACCCCTATGTCTGCTTTGAATAAGAAAAGAACAGACAGCTATTCTTTGCAAACTTCACCGTCTTTCAGATGAATGGTGCGGTCGGTAATTTGCGCCAGCCCCTCATCGTGCGTCACAATCACAAACGTCTGCCCTAAACGGTTGCGCAAATCAAAGAACAACTGATGCAGCTCCTCTTTGTTATGGGTGTCCAGACTTCCGGACGGTTCATCCGCCAACACCACCGCAGGATGATTGATGAGCGCACGTGCGACAGCAACCCTTTGTTTCTCGCCACCGGACAGCTCATTGGGTTTATGCGAGGCGCGTTCCGCCAATCCCATGAAATCCAATATTTCGGTAGCCGCCACTCTCGCTTCCTGCTGCCCTACTCCGGCAATGAAGGCAGGTATCATCACATTCTCCAAAGCCGTGAATTCCGGCAGTAATTGGTGAAACTGAAAGACAAAACCTATATGCCTGTTACGGAAAGCGGAGAGTTCTTTTTCATTCAAACGGTTCACCAATGTACCGTCAATCGTTACCGAACCGCTGTCGGGCATATCCAGCGTCCCCATAATCTGCAATAAGGTAGTCTTTCCCGCACCGCTGGGACCGACAATACTGACAATTTCCCCTTTTTTTATCTCCAGGTCGATGCCACGCAATACCTGCAAATTACCGAAACTCTTCGTGATTCCTTCTAATCGTATCATTGTTTTAGTTACTGTTACAATCTTTTAATGACATACTCCGCCAGATAGCAGCCAAATACGGCCGGCATATAGCTTACAGTTCCGCAAGTGGACTTTTTATTCTGTTCATCTTCCGTCAACAGCACCGCCTTCGGGTCGGCTTGCTCGGTACTGAATACAACCGGGAGCTTCCGTTTAATCCCCAGTTTCTGCAAGCGTTTTCTTACCGCCTTGCTCAGTCCGCAATGATAAGTGTCCCATATATCGGCAAACCGTATTTGAGTAATATCACTCTTGGCCCCCGCCCCCATACTCGACACAATCTTGATATGCCGCTTCAGCGTTTCCGCTATCAAATAGCACTTGGGAGCAAGCGTATCGATAGCATCCACCACAAAGTCGTACCGGGCAGCATCAAGCAGTCCGGGTATATTATCGTCTTTCAGAAATACAGGCAACACCGTCAGCTGTATATCCGGATTGATATCTTTGAAACGTTCCGCCAAAACCTCCGCTTTCTCCCTACCCATAGTAGAGTGTAAAGCAGGCAGCTGACGATTTATATTGGTAAGCTGCACCGTGTCCGCGTCCACAATCGTCATTCGCCCCACACCGGCACGGCATATCATTTCGGCCGCATAAGCGCCTACTCCGCCAAGACCGACAACCAGCACATGCGCCTGTTGCAGCCGTTCCATTTTCTCCTCTCCCAGCAAAAGCCGAGTTCTCTGTTTCCAATCCTCCATCATCGCCAACCGCCAATCATTAACCCCTTATCACTAATCACTTATCACTTACTAATCTTCCTTAAACCATTTATAAACCCACTTTCCCACCTTCTCATAATGCTGCGCCTCATTGCGCGGATTAGAGAAAGAAACGGCATCCTGAGGTTCACCCAACTGATCGGGATAAAGCACAATCAAGCTGTTATTGGAGAAATATTTGCCCAACTGCGCCGGAAGTTTCTCGAAAGAACTGTCGTAGGAGATAGAACCCCTACGCGCGCTTATCACTACCAGCAAATGGTCGTAATTCACTTGTCCGGTCAATATCAGCAAGTCCCCCCAATCATCCAGGCGGGAGAAGTCCGTCAAGGTCTGTCCGTACTTTTTCTTTACCAATGCCTGCAACCGCACAGTCGTTTCCTCATTTGCAAAGAAATGTACCCGGCAACCCAGCGTGCCGCCCATCCGGCAAAAATGCTCCACCCATTTTTGGAATCCGGCTTCGTATTCCGCTTTAGGCGGAACCGCTATGATAATTCGCCGTATCGTATTAATCGGAATCAGGAACTTAGCAATCATAACCTCACGGTGCAGACCTTTCAGCAAGTTCTCGGCAAGCATACCGAAGAAAGAGTCCACAATATTGACCTTGCGGTGCAGACCGATAATCACGTCGGTCACCTCATATTCTTTCGCCGTATGGATAATACCCGCAGCAATATTCAAGTCATACCGGGTAATCTGGCGCAACGGCACATCGGCGGAGGCCGTAATCATGGCTGCCTTCTCCAAATACCTCTTGCCGCGAAGCTCCAAGCCCTCGGAAGTATTGTTGTCATTGATTACGTTCAATGCCAACAGATTATCTTTCTGTTTGGTATCACGTATCAGCAAGGAGAGGTTCATCAGATATTCAATCGTATCCGGATTCGCCACCGGAATAAGAATCCTTTCCGCCTCAACCGTACGTTCTTCCTCCAGATGCGCCTCGCACATGGCAATCTTACGCGCGGCCCTTTCCGTAATAAAGGAACTCACCACACACGTAACGAGAATCAGCAATACCGTACCGTTCAGCACATCCTCATTCAGCAAGCGCTCACCGTTCGGCAAGATGATATTATACCCCACCAATACCGCCGCCAGCGTAGCCGCAGCCTGTGCATTACTCAAACCGAACATCAACTCACGCTCTATGGGAGCCATTTTATAGATTTTCTGCGTCAGCCAGGAAGCGATCCACTTGCCCACCAGCGCCACAATAATCATAACTGCAGCCACCTTCAAGGCGTCTCCCTGCCCGAAGATGACATGAATATCAATCAGCATACCCACTCCTATCAGGAAATAAGGGATAAACAGAGCGTTACCCACAAACTCCAGATGATTCATCAACGGTGACACATGCGGTATGAGACGGTTCAGCACCAATCCTGCCAAGAACGCTCCCAAGATGCCTTCCATACCCACGAACTCCATCAGGCCCGCTCCCAGAAAGACCATGGCAAGCACGAAAATAAATTGCATCACATTATCGTCGTAGCGGCGGAAAAACCAACGTCCGATACGCGGGAACGAATACATAATCAAAGCTCCGAGAAAGACAACCTTAATCACCAGCCACAGCCAGAACAGACCACCGGACTCCCCCTTGAACAGACCGCCCACCACAGCCAGTACCAACAATGTAAGCGTATCCGTCACCGCCGTACCTCCCACAGCAATGCTTACACTGCGATGGCGGGACACGCCGTAACGAATTACAATCGGATACGCCACCAGCGTGTGCGAAGCATACATACTCGCCAACAATATGGACGTCACGAGGCTGTACTTCAGCAACATCATATTGGTGACCAAGCCAATACCTATCGGAATGACAAAAGCCAGCAATCCCAGCATTACAGCCTTTCCGCGGTTCTTCTTGAAGTCGCCCATATTCATTTCCAGACCCGCCAGAAACATGATATAATAAAGCCCGACCTTGCCGAACAACTCAAAACTGCTGTCGCGCACCAAGATATTAAAACCATGTTCTCCAATCACCAAACCGGCCAGAATCATGCCGATAATGTGCGGTATACGCAGTTTATTCAGCAATATGGGCGCAAACAATATAATAAGGAGTACAAGGAGGAATATCCATGTAGGGTCTGTTATAGGAAGTGTTAAACTGAGATTGAACCAGTCCATACGCAGCGAGTTTTAGGTTTTAACTGCAAAATAACGAAAAAGTTTTCACTTTATGCGGTGCCATACAGCAATTTGTTATAAATTTGCAACCAATTCTATCATTTATAGATAGATTGGAACTATTTTATAAACTATATTAAAAACAAAAGAAAAATGAAAGTAGCTATTGTTGGAGCAAGCGGAGCCGTGGGACAAGAGTTCCTGCGAGTGCTCGATGAAAGGAATTTCCCGTTGGACGAGTTAGTGTTGTTCGGTTCTAAACGCAGTGCCGGCACTAAATACACCTTCCGCGGTAAACAGATCGAGGTTAAACTCTTGCAACACAACGATGACTTTAAAGGGGTTGATATCGCTTTCACTTCCGCAGGCGCAGGCACCTCTAAAGAGTTCGCCGAAACCATTACCAAGTACGGAGCCGTGATGATCGACAATTCCAGCGCTTTCCGTATGGACGCCGATGTGCCTTTGGTTGTACCCGAGGTAAATGCCGCTGACGCCAAAGACCGTCCGCGCGGTGTTATCGCCAACCCTAACTGTACTACTATCCAAATGGTAGTGGCGCTGAAAGCCATCGAACAGCTTTCTCATATAAAGACAGTACACGTATCTACGTATCAGGCTGCCAGCGGTGCAGGCGCCGCCGCCATGGATGAGTTGTACGAGCAATATCGCCAAGTATTGGCCGGTGAACCTGTCACGGTCGAGAAATTTGCCTATCAGTTGGCCTTCAACCTGATTCCCCAGATTGATGTGTTCACCGAAAACGGATACACCAAAGAGGAAATGAAGATGTACAATGAAACGCGTAAGATTATGCATTCCGACATCAAAGTCAGTGCAACCTGCGTTCGTGTACCCGCTCTCCGCTCCCACTCGGAAAGCATCTGGGTGGAAACAGAACGCCCTATCTCCATCGAGGAAGCGCGCGAAGCGTTTGCCAAGGGCGACGGACTGGTATTAATGGACAACCCGGCAGAAAAAGAATACCCGATGCCGTTGTTCCTCGCTGGAAAAGACCCTGTATACGTAGGCCGTATCCGTAAGGACCTCAGCAACGAGAACGGACTGACCTTCTGGATTGTAGGAGACCAAATCAAGAAAGGCGCCGCATTGAACGCCGTTCAGATTGCAGAATATCTGGTTAAAGAAAACGCTCTTTAAAAGAGCAACTTATATCAATAAAAAGACGGGGAAAACCCCGTTTTTTTATTGATAACCATCGTAAACTTTCTTACCCATAAACACATATCCCGTTCCCTCATACTTTGTTCCTGAAAGCTCGGAATGAATATAACCGTTTCTTTCCACGAGTATCGTATGATAGATAGCCCGTTCCGGATTCTTTCTGGAATAAAACAGAATGCGCCGATTATCCGCTGTATAAGAAATAATACTGTCAGTCTCCGTTTTCTCCCATTTCAGTCCTTTCAGCTTCCGCCTCAAGTAGCGTTGCATCAAATAGGTACGATGCCACGTCCCTCCCTTTTTGGAAACAAAAGGCTTACCGTCCAGCAAAGCGTTGGCATCATCATAGCAAGCAACGAAAAGATGGTTATCCGGAGAAGCCGCCAGCCATTGTTTCAACTTATTGCCATACCGTTTATCATCCCAATTGTAATTGCTATCGATAAAGGAAATCCTTTTCACATACCCGGGTATTTCAGTATTGGCATCCATAAAGCCGAATATGAAGTTTCCACCGCCGCTATGACTGTTCAGCTCTATATGCGGATTATATTCTGAAAAGAGAGCGAGGAGATATTCTACCGTTTCCTTGATTTTGTAATCACGCATCGGCCCGGCCTTTCTCCAGCGTCCCCAACTTTTGGAATCGGCTTCCAAATAGACGGTTACCCAGTTACAATCACGGGCCGTAGCCCTAAGATAGCGTGTTTGGGCCCCGATATTCTGTATATGGAAGTGCCAGTCATCTCCCTCTTCCGGCGCTTTGCCTATCGTCCATGCCGTACTGTTGCCATTAGGCAAGGCATATAGTACGAGTTTGGTCGGTTTATTCCCGTCAAATAAAGATTCCGAAGGCGCATTGATATGGATATTGACTCCCGGAGCATAAACAAAAATCTTTTCCTGCTCGCCGGAAATGGGATTTACGGCAAATCCGGGTAACCGGTTACCAGGCTCCGCCTTTTCTTGCAACAATGTACCCTGACCGTTCGCTTGGATACAAAACAGGAAACATCCGATAAAAACTAAAGAAAACAAACGCTTCATATCATGTATATAAGAAAAATGCGTAGCCGGATATGACAAGCCGGCTACGCATCAAATGATTCAATCTTAATTAATCAACATCCCACCATACATTATTCTGTATGCTGTTCGTTCCACCCATACGGCTTTCGGCCTCTTTTACGTTAGCCGCATTGACCGTATACTCTGAAGACGGATAATAGATACGCTTAACATACGCGTTCGGAGTATTGTTGGCCTGGTCGGCAGGATTCATAGTGAACACACTTGAACTTACACTTGCAAACGGCATGAGCGTAGGCTTATGGAACTGGCGATGATCGGCCCAAGTTTCAAAAGAACATTCCTGGAATTGGGCAATATATTTTTGGGTAAGAATCTTATCCATATGCGTATTGCAATCGCCTGTTGTATCATCATATTTGGCGGTAGTCCCATAATAATTAGGAGCGGTAGAGGCCAGATAGTCCGTAATCACCGCTTCCGGAATATCAAACTCAGCCATATTTGAGCGTACGCCTGCTTCATAGGCATCCTTGGCATTACCGGCGATAAGGCCGCGCTCAATGGCAATCGCTTTCAGGAAGCACAATTCACTATATTTGAATAATTGATATTTTCTGTCGATCGTACCATAGTACCAAGGACCGATTTTTGCAAAGTTGCTGACGAACTGTCCGTTATCCATCGCAGCACCCACTGCGGATGTTACGTGTCCCGGGTCTGTTCCGTCCCAATTGCCTTTCATTGCCGGGTCCTGAGGATCGTCAATCATACCGGCAGGCTCAAACTGAATCGGAGCGCGGGGGTCAACCGTAGCAGGAGCATTTTTGGCAGCGATAATCGCTTCGGTTATATTTGCATTGTTGACACGGTCGGCAGCCGTAGGCCACGCTTGTCCGCCGATACCCGTTACAAGACGCTTGTAGGCAGTCGACATGTGCATTACGGCAGAGCCCTTATGATAGTAAATAGGATTCTGCGAGAACTTATCTTCGCCTTGTTTCATATAAGCGGCATCATCTTCACCGGCAAATACTCCGGCCGTAATGGCGGCTTCCGCTTCCGTTTTCGCCTTAGCGGCATCCACATCGGAGATACGGACGGCCATACGCAAACGGATAGAATTGGCAAACTTTTTCCATTTTGCGGCATCACCGCCATAAATAAGGTCATAAGAACCTACATTGTTAGCGGCCGATTCGTCCAGCTTACTTACCGCATCTTTCAATTCATCGAATATCGTGTAGTAGATATCTTTTTGCGTATCATATTTAGGCTGGTCTATATCATCGGCAGCTTCCGAATAAGGAACATCACCGATACAATTGGTCAGACGCAACATTACATAAGCCTTCCAGATGCGTGCCATCTGAACCACATTATTATAAATAGGTTTGTCCTCATTGGCGCTAATCAGAGAGTTGGCGTTTGTGAGTACCGTATAGCTCAAATTCCACAAATCGTCAATGTATCGGGAGTCAATGTTATAGTCGGAGGCCGACAGACCGTCGTTTGCCGAATATTCGCAGAGCGTACTGATCATCAGCTGGTCTATCTGCTGCCACTGATTGGCATACGGAATACCGCGTCCCTGGATAAATATCAACTGGAACTTAGGATCGACCGAACCCGGAGTAGGATTGTTAGGGTCGGTATTCATGTTGTCGAAATCGCCGGTACAACCCGCGAAGGCCATTGAGATACCAACGATGCTTATAATTGTTTTAAATAACTTATTCATATTATTATCCTTTTATGGGTTAGAATGTAACATTAAGATTGAAACCAAATGAACGGGTAGAAGGCAGAGATGCCGTTTCTATACCCTGTCCGTTGCCAGTAGAGTATGTACATTCAGGGTCAAATCCCGGAAGATTATTGTACAGGAAGCATACATTGTTAGCCACGGCACTGAGCTTGAGACCTCTGATAATGGTTTTTGCAAACCATTTGTCGGGTAATGTCCAAGTCAGATTCAGCTCGCGCAAACGTACGTTCGTTGTATCATAGATATAATTCCCGATATTGCCGTAGAACTGTCCCCAATAAGTAGTAGGGTCAAGTTCAACCGTATTCGGCAGTCCGGTATTTACATTCACGCCTTGGGAAATAAGTCCCTTACCGGTAGTATAGTATTCCTCACGTCCGGCAACCGTTTCTTTGGTCTGACCGTTGGATTGCAAACGCATCATGGATTGCAGATATACATCGCCGCCGTAACGCACATCAATCAAGAAACCGAATGACAAGTTTTTCCAGCGTAATGTAGAACCGATACCGGCCGTCCAATCCGGATTCATATTACCCGATACGCGTAATGTGTTATCAACGATATACTTACCGTCGTCACCTACCAAACGGTTTCCGTTATCGTCATACTTAAATCCGTTCGTATAAATCTGTCCGTAAGGTTCGCCAACCGTAGCTCTTACATAACAGTTCTGTCCCATAGGTTGAGCCAAAGTGATAGACTCTACCCCTTCGGTAAGCTCAACAATCTTGGAAGAGTTCTTTGCAAAATTCACCCATACGTTCCAATCCCAGTCCTTCGTACGGACAGGTACGGCATTCACCTGAAGTTCCCAGCCCCAGTTGTCTACGCGTCCGGCATTGATATACTTAGCACTGTATCCGGATGTAATGGACGAAGGCATGGAGATGATTTGATTGTATGCGCGTTTGTCATAATAAGTAACGTCAAAGCCCAAACGGTTATCAAAGAAACGGACATCGGCACCGAATTCCATGGATTTGATAATCTCCGGTTTCAAATTAGCATTGGTCTTTGTCGAAGGTTCCGCTACACCCATCTGCCCACCTGCCATGTTGGAAACGGTAGACAGTACAGACAATAACTGATAAGGATCCGTATCATTTCCGGCTTCGGCATAAGATGCACGCAACTTACCGAAAGAAATCCATTCGGGAACATTCACCTTGAACTTAGTCAACATGTCGGTTACAGCCCAACCCAAAGAGAATGACGGATATAAGAACGAGCGGTTATTCTTCGGAAGAGTGGAAGACCAGTCGTTACGTACCGTCACATCGAAGAACAAATAATTATCCCAAGACAACTGTCCCAATGCATACAGGGATTGAACTTCCTTCTGTGAATTATAAGTCGACGTTGTTTGCGATATGCCATTCTGGATAGTATAGAGCTCCGGAATATTCAAGCCTTCGGCCGTAGCAACAAAAGTATTGTATTTACGGTTCATCTTATTACCGCCTACCGAAAGAGAACCGGAGAATTTAGAATCGGCGATATTGTCTTTCTGGGCCGTTACCAGGAAATCCACATTATATTCGGTCATATTATATTGTCCCGTAGAGAAACGGCCATCGCTATAACCGGAACTTGAAATCAATCCGTGACGTATCCATTTTTCTGTTTTCTTGCCATAAGTATCGCCACCGAAACGTACCATAGCCTTTAACCAACTGCTGATATCATACGTCAAGGAAGCAAAACCGTTGACGCGGTTCGTAACATCCTGGTTACCGGTAAGTGAAGTAGCGGCATACGGGTTATTTACGACTGTAAGCGGCTTGGAATACCAATCCAGAATATTGCCCTCTTCATCGAAAATATTTTTCATCTCGTGCAGATTAATGCTGCGGGGAGTATAAATCAATGCAAAAATAGGGTTAAAACCGGATGCGGAGAATTCCGGTCTTCCTTTACCTTTTTGATAAGTATAGTTCACCTTGGCATCAAGAGTAAGGTTCTTGATAATTTCACCGCCGGCACGAACCGAGAAATTATTCTTACTCAAACTGTTATTGGGAATAACCCCTTTACGTGTCGTATTGGAAAGTCCTACGCGATAATTCATCTTGGCCGCCGAACCCGTTACATCTACGGAGTTCGTCCAGGATGTACCCGTATTCATGAAATCCGAGAAATCATTGTTCTTAGCTTCCAAAGGACGGGTCTGCCCTGTCCAGTCGGTAACAACCGTACCCATTTTCGGACCCCAAGAGTTACGGGAAGTAATATCGAACGCTCCTCCCGTACCCTGACCGTATTCATTCTGGAACTCAGGCTGAATCATCACATTCTCAAAAGTGAAATTGCTATTGTAAGAAACCAGCGTTTTACCACCTTGTCCCTTCTTGGTAGTAACCAGGATAACACCGTTACCACCGCGTGAACCATACAGAGCGGTAGCCGAAGGGCCTTTCAATACAGAGATGGATTCAACATCATCGGGATTCAGCATTGACAATCCGTCACCGGTATCCGAGAATCCTGTACCCCAAGAGTTGGTAGTGGCATCGTCCACACCCTGAGTATTATCGAACGGCACACCGTCCACTACGACCAAAGGCATGTTATTACCGGAAATAGAGTTGTTACCGCGGATAACGATACGATTGGAACCGCCGGGAATAGAAGTTGCGGAAATATTCATACCGGCAACCTTACCATTCAGTGAAGTAGCGATATTTGCAGTACGGTTCTCGATAAGAGCATCCCCCTTTACATCCTGCACGGAATAACCGAGCGCTTTCTTCTCGCGTTTCATACCCAAAGCAGTAACCACGACTTCATCCAGCGCATAATTCGTTCCGCTCAAGGTTATTTTGTATTGCGAACTGCTTGTAATAGGAACTTCCTGATTATCATATCCTATATAAGACACAACAAGCGTTTTCCCATTGGACGGAACATCCAGTGAGAACTTTCCGTCGACATCCGTTGCAACACCTACACTCGTTCCTTGTACCAGTACTGCCGCTCCGATGATAGGTTCGCCATTGGAATCTATAACAACTCCCGAAATTTTCTTTGCATGCTGTGCATTTGACGAAGTGGCATTCTGCGCGTATACACTCATTCCAGAGAAGCAACCGCCGCACATAAGCATTAAACCGGTTACCGATAGAATAAATAATCTTTTTATCAAAGTAGTCTGTGTTACCATTACATCGGCACTACTTCTTTTGTGTTCTCCATTCATAAATGATTGATGATTTTGTTGTTAATTAAAAATAGTATTCTCAAAAAAATGGATAGCGGGTAGATAAATCAGAATAGAGCTATCCTACTCTTTTTAGGACTCTTTTACTGTTCCATAGGCTTTTCTTCCGTTTAAAGGTTCATAACTACTATATTATATCTCTTTTTTCTTTAAAAGTCCAAGTCCACGAGGAACTCGGGCGGATTTTCTTATTCGCATGGATGGTATCAGGATAAATTAAAAAATCGGATTACAGTTTTTTTCTGTATGTTGTATATCCATTAATCGCTACGGCTGCGGACAATAATTCGTCGGACGGTTGTTGCCCTTGCGTTAGACATCTGTTATCCTTTCGTTAGACAGTTGTCTAACGAAAGGATAACAGATGTCTAACGAATTAAAATAAGTAACCGGCTGTTTATTGGTAGCAGATGCGCAAACAATTATCACCTTGCAAATATTTTATTCTATAAAAGTAATCCGCAATGATGGATACAGACCATAAAGCAAACTTTTTGAAGAATTATCGCAGAAATATTAAAAATAACTATATATTTGTATTCAATTCTAAAACTAACTACCTATGAAACTGATTGCGGAAAGTGGTTCTACAAGAACTGAATGGGCCCTGGTTGAAGATAACCACTTGATACAGCGTGTTTTCACCGAGGGACTTAATCCTTTCTTCCAAACACGAAGGGAGATTAGCCGGAGTGTACGCTTAGGGTTGCCCGAGATTTTTTTCAAAAGGAAATTAGAACAAGTATATTATTATGGAGCCGGATGTACCTCTTATGAGAAAAAGAATATATTGGGTGCATCATTAGTAGCACAATTCAAAACCCCTATCCAAGTGGAAAGCGACCTTCTTGCGGCTGCCCGCGGTTTGTTCAAATGCGAGGCCGGCATTGCTTGTATCTTGGGAACCGGCTCTAATTCATGCTTTTATGATGGAAAAATCGTAGTCAAGAATGTCAAAGCGGGCGGTTATATCTTAGGTGATGAAGGCAGTGGAGCCGTACTGGGTAAAATGTTTCTGTCTGATGTTCTAAAAGGATTGGCGCCTAAGTATGTGATGACAGATTTTTTTGAGAAATTCCGTATCAGTCCCAATGAAGTGATGGAATCGGTGTACAACCGTCCTTTCCCGAATCGTTTTCTTTCTACGATTTCTTATTTCTTAGCTGATTACACTAATGATGATTATGTGTTCAATCTGATAACCAGTAATTTAAGAAGCTTTTTCACTCGAAACGTATGCCAATACGACTACAAAAACTATCCTATTCGATTCGTTGGTTCGTTGGCCAACAGCTATGCAGCCATACTGAGAGAAGTTGCCGGTGAATTTGGAATCGGATTGGATGTAATTGAAGAAACTCCGATGAACGGACTGATAGAATTCCATTCTTTAAATATTGAAGAACCTTAAACTCTTATATATATAAGGTATATAGAAGTAATCTTTGCAAATTTAAAAGTATAAGGTTAAAAAATTGCAAAGAAATGTTCTTGATATTGAATAATAATATATCTTTGTTACGTGTGAAGTACACAAAATACTTTATCACCTTTGTTAATAACAAGATTTATCTCTTAAAACGACCGGCAAAGTTAAGAAATTAACCGGATTTAATTCAAAATCAATATATACCGAGTTCCTCGTGAACTTGGAAAAGAAGAGAAAAAAAGAGAGATAACATATACAATTATGAACCTTTAAATAGAAAAACGCCTATGAAGCAATGAAAGAATCTCAGAGGATATAGTTCATTCTACCCCTCATCCATTCATTTTTTACCTAATTGGAGAAACTATTTTTATTAACAAAAAATCATCAATCACTTATGAATGAAGATCGCAAAAAAAGAGGAATTGCAAATCATAAGATCCTCATGACAGTAGCTATCTGCGCACTGTTTCTTGGCAGCGGTAACACTTTTGCTGCCCGGTCTGCTTCCCATGAAAATCATGGTATAACCGAACAGATGCAATCTGTCGCTGTAAACGTATTAGTAGTAGATGCCCAAGGAGAACCCATTATCGGTGCCAACGTCATAGAAAAAGGTACCACCAATGGTGGAATTACAGACATCAACGGAAAAATCAAAATGAATGTCAAGGCAGGAGCTATCCTGCAAATCTCTTTTGTGGGATATACCACCCAGGAAGTAAAGGCCAGTCCTAACTTGCGAGTAGTATTAAAAGATGACACCGAGTTACTGGATGAAGTAGTGGTTGTAGGATATGGTTCACAAAAGAAAGAAAATCTGACAGGAGCAGTTTCTTCTGTTAATGTAAATCAGACATTAGAAGGACGTCCCATTGCCGATATCGGCCGTGGCTTACAAGGTACCACTCCGGGTTTGTCTATCCAAGTGCCAAGCGGTGAAGTCGGTTCCGACCCGATTATCAAAATACGTGGACAGGTCGGTTCTATCGAAGGTGAGGCAACACCCTTGATTTTGCTGGATAATGTGGAAATCCCCTCTATACAGATGGTCAACCCTGATGATATAGAAAGCATTTCCGTATTGAAAGATGCCGCATCCGCTTCCATCTATGGTGCTAAAGCAGCATTCGGTGTAGTATTGATTACAACCAAAAAAGGAGCGAAAACCGACAAGGTCAATGTTTCCTACCAGGGAAATCTCTCTTTCCAGAATATGGCTAAAGAGATGAAAATGGGACAACTCAATGCTTTGGAATATAGCGTGGAAGCCATGAAGCGTTCAGGAAAGACCGTCACCGGCGGTATATCATTCTACATGACAGAGTCCGGCTTGGAACGCGCTCGCGAATGGCAAAACAAGTATGGCGGCAAATTAGAACCTGACGATCCGTATGTATACGGACGAGACTGGTATGTGGATGCCAATGGACGAAATATTGGTCTAAGGACATTTGACCCATACGATTATATGGTACGCGAATGGGCGCCGACCCACTCGCACAACGTTTCAATCAACGGAAAAAGTGGAAAAACAACTTATAATATCGGTCTGGGTTACCTGCACCAAAACGGTATGATGAAACCCGCCAAGAAAGACGATTTTACCCGTTATAACGCATCCGTACGTTTAAGTACCGAAATTAATAAATACTTGACCGTACGTGCCGGTTCTATCTTCTCTTCACGCGACAAGAGATATCCATACGCAACATCATCTACTACGGCCGACCCCTGGTTGTACTTATACCGTTGGGGACCTAACATGCCGTTAGGAGTCAATGAGGACGGAAACGACCTGCGCAGCCCATGGTCTGAAACCAAACAGGCCAATACGGCTTCACAAGTAGACAACTATCTAAACATAAGCCTGGGAACAACAGTGAATGTCACAAAAGACTGGAAGTTTGATTTCGATTATACTTACGCCAGCGAAACAGGTGTCATCAAAAGACCGGGAACCCGTTACAGCGCAGCCAATGCATGGATGGCAGGTACATTAAAAACAGATGCGGCAGGCAACCAAATCTATGTAAACGATTTAGGCCAGCAGGTAGCAGCAACCGCAGAAGGCGCGATGCCGGCATATGAATTGCCATATCAAGAGTACACGGCTCACGGCGCCAACCCCGACCACATTTATAGAAAATCTTCGGGAGCCCGTCGCCATACTTTCAATGCCACAACAGATTATAACTGGCAATTGAATGATGACAACAATTTCAAATTCTTGCTCGGTATGAACTTGGTGACTTACGATTATGAAGATAACTGGTCACAAATTACGGACTTAACCGATATTACCAATCCCCAGTTTGATCTCGCCGTAGGTACTCAAACAGCAAGCGGTAACCAAAAGTGGGAAGGCCAAATGGGTTATTTCGGTCGTATCAACTACAACTATAAAGAAAAATATCTGTTGGAAGCCAATCTGCGCTATGACGGTACATCCAAGTTCCCGTCCGGAATGAAATGGCGTTGGTTCCCCTCATTCTCTGCCGGCTGGCGTTTGAGCGAAGAGGCTTTCATGGAATGGGCAAAACCGACACTCAACTCTTTCAAAATCCGCGGTTCATGGGGTATTATCGGTGACCAGACCGTAGATAACGGCTTATATGTGTCTTCTCTGGGTACAGGACAAGTTAGCTGGTTAGGCGCCGACGGACAGAAATTATTCTATCGCGGTACCCCGACAGCCGTAGCAACTTCCATTACTTGGCAAGACATCGCTACACTGGACTTAGGCTTCGACGCACGCTTCTTCCACGGTGATTTCGGCGTTACCTTTGACTGGTATCAACGTGATACGCGTAATATGATTGTTCCGGGCGCGGGCGTAGCCTATACTTTCGGCGCCGCAGCTCCTAAAGGAAATTACGGTTCTTTAAGAACACGCGGCTGGGAAGTTTCATTAGACTACAACCATCGCTTTAATAACGGCTTGGGTATCAACGCCATGTTTACATTATCCGACGCCCAAACAGAAATCACAGAATACAGTGACACCCGTTTAATCAGTGATTATTATGTGGGCAAGAAGTATGGCGAAATATGGGGTTACAGAACCGAACGCTTATACCAGAAAGATGATTTCGTATACGATAATAACGGCGAGTTAGTAACCGTATGGGCATTAAATGGAAAAGAAGTGGCGGCAGGAACTGCCGGCGCCAAAGAAATGAACAAATTGAAAGATCCGAACGGAGTATATCAAGACTTCCTGCAATCGGGTGACTTCAAATTCGGTCCGGGTGATGTGAAATACGCCGATTTAAACGATGACGGTAAATTAGGTAATGGCGCAGGTACGGTAGATGATCCGGGAGATAAAGAAGTAATCGGTAATGAAACACCGAGATTCGAATATGGTATCCGTTTAGGAGCAGACTATAAAGGTTTCGACCTTTCTGTCTTCATGCAAGGAGTAGGCAAGCGTCAGATATGGGGTAACGGTTTCTTGGCTATCCCCGGCTACAATACCGCCGATGGCGCTCTTCCCGATGCTATCGCAAGCGACTACTGGACTGAAGATAATCCCGGAGCATTCTATGCGCGCCCGTGGAACCAAGCCGGTTCAAACGATGCTTATAACTATTACAAACAGTCTCGTTATCTATTAAACATGTCTTATTTCCGTATCAAGAATATCACATTAGGTTATTCTCTTCCGGAAAATATCATCAAAAAGGTACGCATGCAAAAAGCACGTATCTATCTGGCATTGGAAAACTTCTTTACATTTGACAAGTTGAACGGACTCCCCATCGATCCGGAAGCCATCTCAGGTTATTCCATGTTCGACACAGAGAACTACAACAGTGGCCGTACAGGTGTGGGAACTCCAACTTTCAAGAGTGTATCAGTAGGTGTACAGTTGAACTTCTAATAAACAGAATTATATGAAAAAATATATATTTACTTTACTTTCTGCCGCAACCTTTATAATAAGCGGATGCGACTCGGTTCTGGAACGTCCGGTGCTGACGAAACCATTGGATGAAACATATGGAAAGACCGATACTGAATATCGGTTGTATGTTAACGAAGCATACCCCGTTTATTTTGTAGGGTATAACAGCAGTTGGGGTAGCGCCTACGCTCCTCTGAGAGGATATAATTTTTCTGACGACAACGCGTCATCGGGAAAACAGACTTCCTTTGAAAATACGATTCCTACCAGTCGCGGCAGCTACAATACCAGCGACCTTGCCAATTCATGGATTACCCAATACGCAGCCGGCAACTGGAACTTTGCCTGGGTACGTAAATGGAATATAATGATTGACAAGTTGGAGCAGTATAAAAGTGTCTTAGAAGAAGAAACTTACAATCATTGGATGGGAGTAGCCCGGTTCTTCCGCGGTTTTGAATACTGCCGTTTAGTGGAAACCTTTGGCGATGTGCCTTATTACAGCAAGTCCATCACCGATGCGGATACCGATGAAATGTACAAAGACCGTACTCCGCGTAATGAAGTAATGGGATATGTATACGAAGATTTTGATTTTGCACTAAACAACATCCGCAAAAATGACGGTACCCAATATCTGAACAGATATATCGCTGCCGGTTTCATCAGCCGCCTGATGTTATTTGAAGGAACTTGGCAGAAATATCACAAAAGCGATACCGAACTTGCCAAAAAATACCTGACGCAAGCAAAAGAGGCAGGTGAACTGGTATTGGGCAACAACCAGTGGCAAATCTCCAGTGACTTCAAGAGCCTGTTCGGTTCGATGGATTTGAGCGGAAACAAAGAAGTTTTAATGTACAGACACTATGATGCTGGTGTCAGCGTAACCCACTGTGTGGCCTCTTACTCCAACGGTGCGGAAAGTCAAGGCGGCGCCACTCTGGCATTAGCGAAATCATTCATCTGCAATGACGGTAAAGTATACCAAAACTCAACTCTTGCGGATGCGGACAACCTTGATATCGAGAATATGGCTAAAACCCGCGACCCGCGTTTTGAGGCGACATTTTGGGACGAGCCGCGCATTCAAGCCGGTACACTGCTTTACAGTTGGAAATTCATAGACCGTGTCGGCCCCACTTATTTCGGCGGTACCTATCCTGCCCAATATGGCAGTATGACTAATACAAACGACTATCCGGTCATGCGTCTGGCAGAGGTAATGTTGAACTGGCTGGAAGCTAAAGCAGAATTGGCGTTAATGGGTGGTGAGCTTGTTACACAAGACGATATCGATAATACAATCAATAAGATTCGCGACCGTCCTCTTGATGAAACCGCTATCAGCAAAGGTTTACAGAAAACACGACACATGCAACTGGCTGAGATAACAGACAATTTCGACCCCGCACGAGATAAGGGAGATTTAGTAGCCGGTGACTATGCCGTAGATCCGTTAATTTGGGAAATTCGCCGTGAACGCCGAATGGAGTTTGTGTACGAACATTCCCGCCTGCTTGATTTGAAACGCTGGAAGAAGCTGCACTACATGAATAATAAAACATATCCGGACACAATGCTCGGCTTATGGATAGATTTAAAAGCAGAACTTCCCAACTATCTTGAGGAGGACAATATTGGTATCACGACTGTGGCAGTGCCTGATGGTAACGGATACAAATACATAACCTATGACGGAACCAATGCCGACGAAATGAAAGGTTTTTATGTCCCGGAAGCTGCCGAAGCAAGAGATGACTTCAGCGATCGTTCATATTTGGCTCCTGTAGGTGAGGCTCAAATCAACGAGTATAATGCTAAAGGATATAAGTTAACGCAAACAACTCTCTGGTAACAGAAGAGCATTACCGATAAGAGGTATATTAAGGAGGGGAGCGGCTTCCATTCTTAATATACCTCTTTTTTATAATACTCTGTCTATGAATTGTTATAAATTGAACTCCTGATTAATTCTTCTCGCCGCTTCCAGCTTTCCGTCTTTCAATAAAGCCCGGGCATTAAAGAAATTGACCCCATCGGCTCCTGCCTCAATGGATAATTTAGCCGCCTGATACAACTCTTCCGCTGTAATATCGGGTACAAACAAACCGGAAACATATTTATTTTTATGGAAAGTCTCGCGTAAGCCGTTCTCAACACTAAACGGTATCCAGTCAAGGCTTTCCGAATAGAAAGACTGATAGTTCATCGGGCATACGATATCCAGCTTCCATGTAGGCCAGTCCTGATATACCGTCATACGCGCACGGGTGGGATACGGAAATACCGCAGCCGAAAGTAACTTGCCCTTAGCGTGGGTTTCGCCGGCAATTTCGTTTACCAGAGAGGAAACTTCATTCAAACGGAATTGCAACCATTCCGGACTCATCCAGGGAGCCTGCAAATCCAACGGAGAATAACCGAACTGTTTTTTGAACTTTTCAATCGCTGCCGGATGATAGCCGAAATCATATTCCGCACGATAGGTATCCTGCTGAATTTTAAATTTATATTGTTGCAACCGCCTTCCCAATACGGCATCATTATAACGGATAAAATCCAGATGCACAGAAGTCAACCCTTCTAAAGCCGCATACGAAGCCGCCTTATCTTTCATATACCGGCGAGCTTCCGGAACAGACGGGCTCAACCACTTATAATGTTTTACATAAGGATCGTACTCATGGCTATTATAGCCTACACGATTGACATCAAACCATTCCGGATGCGCCAATGCCACAGAATCCCGGGGAGCATTCACCGTAAACATCCAAGCATGTACCTTCGCCCCCGGATAGGACTTGGCAGCCTCGATATAACGTGCCACTTCCTCAGGAGAGCCGCACATGTAATAGTTTTTAATTCCCGCCTCATCAAAAGGCTTCATCCAGCGGATAATAGAATCTACCGAAGCCGTTTTATCCACATCGTCCCATACGCCTAAAGCAATTTTCTGTTCTGTTACGGGTGTTTTCTTCTTGCTTTTTGCAGAAACCGGCAATACACTGTAACAAAAAAAACAAACAAGTGCTGCAAATAAATAAGTAGTTTTCATGATGATGATTTTAAGAGTTATACAACATAAATTAAATTCGCATGGTGACAAAGATAGTATTTTCTTGAATATCAGCTAATGCCTGCGTCAATTAATTGCAAATTAATAATTATAATACTAAATATTCGCAAATAATTGTTTTTGATATTAAAATAAAAAGTATCTTTGTTCCATACAAATTCCCCTTAATAATACTATTATGAAGAAGCTGCTACTATTGACCATTCTGCTATGTAGTTCATTATTGTGTCAAGCGCAAAAAGAGCGCATTATCTTAGGCGATGAACAAACTTCAGAGTATTTTCCAATCCTGAAAGGAAAACGAATTGCGATTTTCTCCAATCACACCGGAATGGTGGGAGACAAGCACTTACTGGATGTTCTGCTGGAAAACAAATTCAACGTAGTAGCAATCTTTTCACCCGAGCACGGTTTCCGCGGAGATGCGGATGCGGGAGAGCATGTATCCAATTCCGTTGATAAAAAAACAGGGGTTCCCATCCTTTCCCTTTATGACGGAAAAGACAAAAAGCCGAGTGAAGCATCCATGAGAAAATTTGATATACTGGTTATCGATATACAAGACGTCGGCTTGAGATTCTATACCTATTATATCACAATGTGCCGATTGATGGACGCCTGTGCGGAATACAACCGCAAGGTTTTATTGTTGGACCGTCCCAATCCGAACGGACATTATGTAGACGGCCCGATACTGGATATGAAATATAAATCCGGAGTAGGCTGGTTGCCTATCCCCATCGTACACGGAATGACGCTGGGCGAGCTGGCGTTAATGGTAAACGGCGAACGCTGGTTACCGGCTTCACGCGTATGCGACCTTACCGTTATACCTTGTAAGAACTATACACATCAGACCAAATACGTCTTGCCGATTCCACCTTCTCCCAACTTGCCCGACATGAAGTCCATTTATCTATATCCGGCTACCTGCTATTTTGAGGCTACGCCCGTCAGTCTGGGCAGAGGGACCTCACTCCCCTTTCAGGTATACGGCCATCCCAACATGACAGGCTATAATTACAGCTTTACACCTAAAAGCATTCCCGGAGCCAAAAATCCTCCGCAGCTGAACAAACTGTGCCATGGTGTAAATCTCAGTAATATGAGCGACGAGGAAATCTGGGAACGCGGAGTAGATCTGAGCTACGTAATCGATGCGTATAAGAATCTGAATATGGGTGATCATTTTTTCCGCCCTTTCTTCGAACTGTTAGTTGGTACCGACTATGTTCGTAAAATGATAGAAGACGGAAAAAGCGCCGGAGAAATAAAAAGCCGTTGGAAAGGCGATGTGGAAAAGTTCAAGGAACAACGGAAACCTTATTTGTTGTACCAAGAATAATCATTCATAAAAAACAATTACTAATCAACCTGTAAATACTAATACCCGATCACAACAATGAGTCCACTATCCGTTATCATCACTATCGCCGTCTATTTTATAATACTATTTACAGTATCTTACATTGCCGGCAGAAAAGCAGACAATGCAGGTTTCTTTGTAGGTAACCGCAAATCATCCTGGTATGTGGTAGCCTTTGCAATGATTGGCTCCAGCATATCCGGAGTAACGTATGTCTCCGTACCCGGCATGGTCGCCGCAAGTAACTTCGGCTATCTGCAAATGGTATTGGGATTTATTGCCGGACAGTTAATTATTGCTTTTGTCCTGACACCCCTATTCTATCGGATGAACCTGGTTTCTATTTACGAATACCTGGAGAACCGTTTCGGCATGTCCTCATACCGGACCGGAGCCTGGTTTTTCTTTATCTCCAAAATGCTCGGGGCTGCAGTACGCTTATTCCTTGTCTGCCTGACATTGCAGTTGTTGGTATTTGAACCTTTCGGATTACCGTTTATTCTGAATGTGGCTATCACCGTAGCATTGGTATGGTTGTATACGTTCCGCGGCGGAGTAAAGTCGCTCATTTGGACAGACTCTTTGAAAACTTTCTGCCTCGTGGTATCGGTCGTATTATGTATCTGTTACATCGCTTCCGACCTTAATCTGTCTTTTACCGGCATGATAAGTACAATTACCGACAGTGATATGTCCCGTATATTCTTCTTCGACGATGTCAACGGCAAACAATATTTCTTCAAGCAATTCTTTGCCGGAGCGTTTACCATGATAGCCATGACCGGATTAGACCAGGATATGATGCAGCGTAATCTCAGTTGTAAGAATTTTAAAGATTCACAAAAGAATATGATTACCAGTGTCATTTCACAGTTCTTCGTGATTCTGCTGTTCCTGATGCTGGGCGTATTGCTTTACATATTCGCCAACAGCCAGGGAATACAGGTAGACAAAAGCGACGAGCTTTTCCCCGTAATCGCTACCGGAAACTACTTCCCTGCCATTGTAGGTATCCTGTTTATTATCGGCTTGATTTCTTCCGCTTATTCGGCGGCCGGTTCCGCCTTGACGGCTCTTACAACATCTTTCACCGTAGATATTCTCGGCACCAAAGGAAAAACGGAAGAAGAGATTGTTAAGATACGGAAACGGGTACACGTAGGAATGGCCGTAATAATGGGTATCACTATTTTTATATTTAACCTGCTGAACAATACCAGTGTAATTGATGCCGTATATATTCTGGCAAGCTACACGTACGGTCCTATCTTAGGCTTATTTGCCTTCGGTATCTTTATGAAGCAACAGGTACGGGATAAATACATACCGCTGGTAGCGATCGTCTCCCCGTTCCTCTGCTTTATCCTGCAAAAGAATTCGGAAGCATGGTTCAACGGTTATCAGTTCAGCTACGAACTGCTTATATTCAATGCACTGTTCACATTCATCGGACTCTGCATATTGATAAAGAAAGACAAAAAGAACATTTAACTTAATACATCATCATGAGTGTAAGACTTCACTTTTTATTCAGCATGCTCGCCGCCGCCCTCATCCCCCAGTTGGGCGGCGCGCAAGAGCTTCCGGCAGAAACCCGCCGGAAGATAGGAGAATTTCTGGATGCCACTGCGCGGAAAGAAATATCCATAGGACGCATCACGATTGATTCCGTTGCCATAGAGGGCAACACCCTGCAGCTCTTCGCGAATATGAACTGCTCCTATATTCCTTTTCGGGAAGCTAATGTGGCGGAAATTTATCAAGGAATCAGCGCTTTGTTACCGAGCGGATTTACAAAATACAAGCTACAGTTACGTACCAATAAACACAGTATTGAAGAATTGATACCGCAAGCATTGCGCTCAAAGAAAGATAAAAAATCCCTGACATTCAGTCAAAATGTAGAAAAGCCTTTAGTAAGTAAAGTCTCCAGGCCTTATACTCCTGCCAACGGGCTGCAAAACCGGCATATAGCTTTATGGCAGAGTCACGGTTTCTACTACGAACCGAAGCTCAACCGCTGGGAATGGCAGCGTGCCCGTTGTCTGCAAACAGTGGAAGACCTGTACACCCAAAGTTTCGTATTACCCTATCTCATCCCGATGCTGGAAAATGCCGGAGCCAATGTGCTGATTCCGCGCGAACGTGACTGCCAGACGGCCGAAATCATTATAGACAATGACGGTTGCCTTAATACACGCTCCGCATATGTGGAAAATACCGCAGACAAGGCATGGATGCAAGGCAACGGAAAAGGTTTTGCGCATCTTCGTTCGCAATACACAGACTTTGAAAATCCTTTCAACGAGGGGACTTTCCGTACCATAGAAACTATCAAGAAAGGAAAAGAAAGTATTGCCGAATGGATTCCTGAGATACCTCAAAACGGACAATACGCAGTTTACGTGTCTTATCAAACCGTCCCGAACAGTAGCGATGACGCCCTTTATACCGTTTATCATAAAGGCGGGATATCTCAATTCAAAGTGAACCAAAAGATGGGAGGAGGTACCTGGATTTATTTAGGAACCTTCGGTTTCGATGCGGGAAAAAACAATACCTGTAAAGTAACCCTGAGCAACCGTTCCGACAAAGCCGGACAAATCGTGACAGCCGATGCCGTAAAGATTGGCGGCGGTATGGGAAACATTGCCCGTCGCATCTCGGAAGAAGGAGCGACTGATAATTTGAAGAGTTCCGACAAAACCGTCAATTCATCCAATGCAACAGGAAATACAACGGCGACACATCAATCGGCTTATGTCACCGAATACCAAAAGAGCGGTTACCCCCGTTTCTGCGAAGCCGCCCGCTATTGGATGCAATGGGCAGGAATTCCGGACAGTGTGTATTCCGAAAGTCATGGTAAGAACGACTACACGGATGATTACAAAAGCCGCGGCATATGGGTGAACTACCTTGCCGGCGGTTCTGCCGCCAATCCCACAGAGAAAGGGCTGAACATTCCGATAGATATGGCATTCGCTTTTCACTCGGACGCCGGAACCACACTCAACGACTCTGTCATCGGAACACTCGGCATCTACCAGACAGACGCTTACAACGGCGTATTCGCCAATGGCGCCTCACGTTATCTGTCTCATGACCTGACAGACCTTATCCAATCCAATATCGTGCGTGATATTCGGACACTGTACGAGCCTCGATGGACCCGTCGCGGCAAATGGAACCAATCGTACTATGAGGCTCGTGTGCCACGAGTACCGACAATGTTGCTCGAATTGCTCTCTCATCAGAACTTTGCCGATATGCGTTACGGTATCGACCCCCGTTTCCGATTTACCGTCAGCCGCGCCATTTACAAAGGCATGTTACAATTTCTCTGTTCGCAATACCACATGGATTATGTAGTACAACCGCTACCGGTTGACCACATGGCTTTGCGTATGATTGGCGAGAATGAAATTGAGCTGACCTGGCAAGCGGTGACCGACTCTTTGGAACCGACCGCCACTGCCGAAAAATATATTGTCTATACCCGAATCGGCAACGGAGATTTTGATAATGGCATAGTGGTAGATAAGAACAGTTACCGTACCGCCCTCCCTGCCGGCGTTGTATGCAGCTATAAAGTAACCGCCCTCAACAAAGGCGGTGAGAGTTTCCCCTCTGAGATTCTTTCAGCCGGAAAAGCTTTCAACAGCAAGGGTACCGTATTAGTGGTTAACGGATTCGACCGCATCAGCGCTCCGGCAGATTTTGTAGCCCCGGCTCCGGCGGATACATTGCTGGCCGGTTTTCTGGACGAATCAGACCACGGAGTACCTTACATCAAAGATATCAGCTATATAGGAAAAATGAAAGAATACCGCCGTTCCGTTCCCTGGATGGATGATGACGCATCCGGTTTTGGCGACAGTTACAGCAACTATGAAACACAGGTTATCGCCGGAAACACATTTGACTATCCTGCCCTGCATGGAGCTGCCATATTAAAGTCCGGTTACTCTTTCGTTTCCAGCAGCGACGAAGCCGTTGAAAACGGAAAAGTCATCTTGAACGATTATAAATACGCCGACCTTATCCTCGGTAAAGAATGTCAGACCAAGATAGGCAGGGGCGGAGTGAAACCGCTGGAGTTCAAAACATTCAGTAAGCCGATGCAAGACTGTATTACATCTTATTGTAACCAAGGCGGCAATATCTTTATATCAGGCGCCTATGTAGGAACCGACTTATGGGATAATCGCCTGATTCCCGCCAATGAAGAAGACAAGAAATTTGCCACGGAAGTTCTGAAATATAAGTGGCGTACAGGACAAGCCGCAACGATGGGCAAAGTAAAGTGCGTAGCTTCTCCGTTCCCGTCTCTTTCTGGAAACTATACTTATTATAATGAGTTGAATACGGATTCTTACGTTGTGGAATCTCCTGACGCCATCGAGCCCGCTACGAAAGAAGCATATACCGTAATGCGCTATTCGGAGAATAATCTGAGTGCCGGAGTGGCTTATCAAGGAAGCTATAAGACTTGTGTTTTAGGATTTCCCTTCGAGTCACTGCGCACAGCGGAAGAAAGAGATTGCCTGATGAACGCCATTCTGACGTTCTTCAGCAGTAATAGTAAGAAGTAAAAACAAATTTATAAAACCAATCATCATCTATGAATCGAAGACTATTCATCAGCGTCCTGTTTGTTTGCCTGCTGTCGTTTACGGTCCGGGCACAACAGGGAACGTTCCGTTTCGCACAGTTGACGGATATTCACTTAAGCCCGAACAATCCCAATCCGACAGAGGATTTGTTACGGTCTATCGCCCAAATCAACGCAATCGACAGCCTTGATTTCGTATTGGTAACAGGCGACCTTACCGAAGAAGGTGACCGTGCGACCATGGAGAAAGTAAAATCATGCCTTGACCTGCTGAAAGTAAAATACTATGTAGCGTTGGGTAATCACGAAACCAAATGGAGCGATTCCGGCTGTACCGCTTTCGGAGAAATATTCGGCGGCGAGCGATTTGATTTCGAACACAAAGGATTCCTGTTTTTAGGTTTTAATTCCGGTCCGCTGATGCGTATGGCATACGGACACGTCGTTCCTCAGGATATACGCTGGATGACGGAAAGAATGAGCCGGTACAATACCGGTAATCCCAGAAAGAACAACCCGGTAATCCTTGTTACACACTATCCGATGACAGAAGGAGATGTGGACAACTGGTATGAGGTAACAGATGCCGTACGCCCGTATAATATACGTTTATTTATCGGCGGCCATTATCACCGCAATCGTGACTTACGCTATGACGGCATTCCGGGCATTCTGATGCGCAGCAATCTGCGTGACAAGGATGAGAAACCCGGTTATGGCATCTATGAAATAACGAAAGATTCCATTCTGGTCTATACCCAACGTATTGGAGAGCCCAAAAAGAAATGGGCTGCTTTCTCTCTGACAGAATCATACTACGACCGTAACGGGAAAGCCGATAAATATCCGGACTTCTCCGTAAACAAGGAGTATGCACAGGTGAAAGAGCAATGGTTGGTACAAACCGGAGCAGGCATTTATTGTTCGCCGGCTGTGGAAAAGGATAAAGTATTCGTTGGTGACGACATGGGATATCTGACAGCCTACGCCCTTAAAAGCGGTAAGAAGTTATGGAGCTTCCAATCCGGAAAAAGAATAGTCGGCACACCTGCCGTAAGTGAGGGGATTGTCGTTTTCGGCTCTGCAGATTGTAAGATATATGGTTTGAACGCTCAAAACGGAAACTTATTATGGACGGTAAAAGCCGCCGCTCCCGTATTAGGCGCGGTAACCATAGACAACGGCATTGCCTATATCGGCGCCAGCGACCATACATTCCGTGCCGTAAACATCCACACGGGAGACGTAAAGTGGAACTTCACAGGCGTAAAAGGCTATATTGAGACTAAACCTCTGGTAACAGACAATAAAGTGATTTTCGGCGCATGGGACAACACCCTATATGCATTGGATAAGGCAGACGGCAAGGAACTATGGAAATGGACGGGCGGGCTGACCCGTATGCATTTTTCTCCGGCGGCCGTATGGCCGGTAGCCTCGGACGGAAAGGTGTTTATTACCGATCCGCAACGTGCCATGACTGCCATTGACCTGAAAACAGGTAATACCGTGTGGCGCACTTTCCAGTCTATGGTACGGGAAACGATAGGATTGTCCGAAGACGGAGAACGTATTTACAGCAAAACAATGAACGACAGTATCGTCTGTTATTCCGCCAAAGGTGACCAACCGCACGAATTATGGGCATCCAACGTCGGTTTCGGCTACGAACATGCCCCTTCCATGCAGGTAGAGAAAGAAGGCATCGTATTTGGAAGTACCAAAGAAGGACTTATCTTCGCATTGGAAGCCAAAACAGGCAAAGTATTGTGGAAACACAAAATCGGTAACTCGCTTATAAGTACCGTGGTTCCGCTTGGTAACAACCGGGTATTGTTTACCGCCACCGGTGGAGAAACCGGACTGCTGAAATTTAAAAAATAAAAATTGAAAATTAAAAAATAACACCTTATAGATATGAAGAAGATTGATTGCTTTATTCCCTACGCAGGAAAAGAACAAGCTGAAAAGACAGTACAAGGATTGCAGGCTACAGGTCTCGTTGGAAACATCCGTTTAGTAACGACCGACTCTACCCTTGAGCCACTGCCCGGTTGTGAACTTTTATCTGTAGATATGCCCTACTGCAGTACTACCATGAGAGCCATAGCCCAAAAAGCAGATGCGGAATATACATTGCTTTACACCAAAGAGACTACTCTTGAACTGGGCATGTTCGCATTGGAACGCATGATGCACATCGCAGAAGATTCGGATGCAGGAATGGTCTATGCCGACCATTACCAGATAGCTGACGGCAAACAAACGAATGCCCCCGTCATAGACTATCAATTCGGTTCGTTGAGAGATGATTTCAACTTCGGTTCGGTGCTCCTTTTCAATACCTCTAAACTGAAAGAAGCCGCCGGCCGTCTCATATCCGATTACGACTTTGCAGGCCTCTACGACTTACGTTTGAAATTAAGCCAAAAAGCCGACCTTGTACATATCAACGAGTATCTGTACAGCGAAGTAGAAAACGATACCCGTAAAAGCGGTGAAAAGATTTTTGATTATGTCGATCCGAAGAACCGTAACCGTCAGATTGAAATGGAAAAAGCATGTACGGAGCATCTGAAAGAAATCGGCGGTTATTTGAAACCGGAATTCAAACAGATTGAATTTTCCGCCGGTAATTTTGAATACGAGGCATCTGTTATCATCCCCGTACGTAACCGTATACGCACCATTCGCGATGCCATCCAATCCGTTTTAAGCCAAAAGACAGATTTCAAGTTCAACCTTATCATCATCGATAATCATTCCACAGACGGTACGACAGAGGCCATTGATGAATTCAAGAACGACGAGCGTCTCATCCATATTATCCCTGAACGTAACGACCTTGGCATCGGCGGTTGTTGGAATATGGGCGTACACCACCCCAAATGCGGCAAATTTGCCGTGCAACTGGACAGTGACGATGTATATGCCAATGAAAACACGCTGACTACAATGGTACGCGCTTTCTATGAACAGAATTGCGCCATGGTGGTGGGTACTTACATGATGACGGATTTCAACATGAATATGATTGCTCCGGGTATCATCGACCATAAAGAATGGACGCCGGAGAACGGACGGAACAATGCTCTCCGCATCAATGGTTTGGGCGCACCGCGCGCATTCTATACTCCGGTACTGCGCGAGGTAAAAGTACCTAACACAAGCTATGGTGAAGACTATGCCCTGGGATTGAACTTCTCACGCCAGTACCAGATAGGCCGTGTTTATGATGTTGTCTATAACTGCCGCCGCTGGGACGACAATTCAGACGCCTCATTGGACATCGTTAAGATGAACGGACACAACTTATATAAAGACCGGATCCGCACTTGGGAATTGCAGGCACGCGTGGCAATGAACAAGAAAAACAAGAAATAATATATGAACCAGACAATACACAATCTTCTGACCGAGCAACTTGCTTCTTGGGAAATGGCGCGTAACAACTACGCCGCCCTTTCCGGAGTGCAAGTAAAAGAGCTGAATGTAAACGGCATTCCTTATAAGGTGCAGTTCAATCCGGCACGTATTGTGTCTTCCGGAGCCAAAGTAGATGCCAAATCCATAAAGGAGCGCAAATGTTTTCTCTGCCCTGCCAACCTGCCGGCAGAACAAAGAGGCGTTCCGTTTGAAGGACATTATAATATATTGGTCAATCCGTTTCCTATATTTCCCCGTCACCTGACCATACCGGAAACCGCCCACGTCGACCAACTCATAGCTCTCCGTTTCGGAGATATGCTGGACCTGGCACAGCAACTGACCGATTATACAATCTTTTATAACGGGCCTAAATGCGGAGCTTCCGCTCCCGACCATGCACATTTCCAAGCCGGCAACAAAGGCTTCATGCCTATCGAGCAAGACTGGCGCGAACAAGTGGCGGGCAAAGTCGCGGATTACGGTCAGGCCACCCTCTGGTATCTGAACGACTCCCCGCGTACTACCCTTGTCATTGAGTCTGCCGACCGGAAAACAGCGCTCAAACTGTTCGATATCGTCTATCACTCTCTGGATATACAACCCGGTGAAGATGAGCCGATGATGAACGTTCTCGCCATGTACGAAGCAGGTAAATGGATTGTTTTCATCTTTCCCCGCGCCAAGCACCGTCCGGCCTGTTACACAGCCGAGGGCGATGCCAATCTGCTGAGCAGTCCCGCGTCCGTTGACTTAGGCGGTGTATTCATTACGCCTGTCGAGAAAGATTTTATCAAAATAACGACAGAGGATATTGCGCAAATATTAAGCGAAGTATGCCTTTCACCGGCAGATTTCCAAAAAATACGTCAACGTATCAAAGAACAAATATAATATCCGTTATTCTTTAAACAAACGAGTATGAAAGAGCCCAAAGTAGAAGTTGGTATATTATTCGAGCCACAGATAGAGTTTGTCCTGCTAGCTCCTTACCGCATATCCGGCAAGGAAGTCAGCGGCAAGCAAGTTGTCACCTATGACGAAGGCAAAATCCTTTGGAACGGCCGTCAATATGACGAGTTGCTATTTGAACCCCTGCAGGAATCTGCCGCAGCATTCGAATTGCTGGATGTAACTATCGGCATAAATTTCCATTGGGAACGGAAAGAAGACCAACGCTTTCAGGGCTCCTTAAAGATTATTGTGGAAAACGGCAAACTGACGGGTATCAATGTCATCCATGTCGAAGACTATCTGACCAGTGTCATTTCCAGTGAAATGAGCGCAACAGCTTCTTTGGAGCTACTGAAAGCCCATGCAGTCATTTCGCGTAGCTGGCTGTTGGCACAGATACGGAAAAACAAAGAAATCGCAGAAGCGCAAACCGATTATTCCGCTTTCACCCAAACAGACGAAGAACTCATCCGCTGGTACGACCGTGAAGACCATACTCATTTCGACGTATGCGCAGACGACCATTGCCAACGCTATCAGGGAATAACCCGCGCCTCTACCGATATAGTCAAACAGGCGATAGCCGCCACCCGGGGACAGGTACTTACCTCGGAAGGGAAAATCTGCGATGCCCGTTTCTCCAAATGTTGCGGCGGCGCTTTCGAAGAATTTCAATATTGCTGGGAAGATATTAAATACCCTTATCTTGCCAAGCAACGCGACTATAAAGTTGATAGTGAAAAGTTACCCGACTTGACGCAGGAAACCGAGGCCGACCGATGGATACGTACTTCTCCCGAAGCGTTTTGCAACACCACGGATAAGAAAATCCTGTCGCAGGTACTCAACAATTACGACCAGGAGACTACGGATTTCTATCGTTGGAAAGTAGAATACACCCAAGACGAGCTCTCCGCCCTCATCCTGAAACGTTCTGGCATAGACTACGGGCAGATTATTGACCTTGTTCCTATTGCCCGCGGCACTTCCGGACGCTTGTGGAAACTGAAGATTGTCGGTACAAAGAAAACACTGACCATCGGAAAAGAATTGGAAATCCGCCGGACGCTCTCTCCTTCGCACCTTTACAGTTCCGCATTTGTCGTAGACCGCACAGAGTTGTCGGAAGCAGGTATACCCGGACGCTTTATCCTCACCGGAGCAGGCTGGGGACACGGCGTAGGACTCTGCCAGATAGGCGCTGCCGTAATGGGCGAACAAGGATATGGATATGACGCTATACTGTTGCACTACTATATCGGCGCGAACATTGACAAACTATATGACTAATCTAATAACAGAAAAACAATTAATAGAATGAACAATATCAAGAAAATATCACCTTGGGCATGGGTTCCTACTTTGTATTTCGCACAAGGTATTCCCTACTTTATCGTGAACAACATCTCCGTACTGATGTTTGCCAAAATGGGTGTTCCCAATGGAGATATGGCGTTATTTACCAGTCTGCTGTATTTACCTTGGACCATCAAACCTTTCTGGAGCCCGTTTGTCGATATCATCAAAACCAAAAGATGGTGGGTTGTCTCCATGCAGATTCTGATGTCGATAGCTTTTATCTTGCTGACGTTAACCATACCGCGACCGGATGAAGCGACCATGGCGGCCGGAACCACTCCTATCAGTATGTTTACCCTCACGCTGATATTATTTATCATCACGGCATTTGCCTCCGCTACACACGACATTGCGGCGGACGGTTTCTATATGCTGGCGCTAAAATCGGGCGAACAGGCAGAGTTTGTCGGCATCCGAAGCACTTTCTACCGCCTTGCATCCATTTTCGGACAAGGAGTACTCGTAGCTATCGCCGGAGCCATCGAACTGAAATACGACAACATTCCGTTGTCATGGACGATCACGATGCTGGTTACAGCCGTCATGTTCAGTGCGGTAAGCCTCTACCATCTCTTTGCGATACCCAAACCCGCTTCCGACAAGTCTGTCCTGGCACCGGGAACAGCCGGTGCAAAAGCCATTTTCAAGGAGTTCGGGCGTACATTCGCTACCTATTTCACTAAACCCGGCGTATTGCTTGCCATTATATTCATGCTTCTCTACCGTCTGCCCGAGGCATTCCTCATCAAAATGTGCATGCCGTTTCTCGTTGCCGGCAAAGAAGCGGGCGGCTTAGAGCTATCCACAGCAGAAGTAGGTATCGTATATGGTACTATCGGAGTGATATTCCTCACGTTGGGGGGTATTCTCGGCGGACTATTCGCATCACGTATAGGATTAAAGAAATCCATTTGGTGGATGGCGGCTTGTATGACGCTGCCTTGTCTGACCTTCGTTTATCTGGCTATCTGCCAACCCGAAAACCTGTTTGCCATATCCACGGCCATTGCCATCGAACAATTCGGTTACGGATTCGGTTTCACAGCCTATATGCTCTATATGATGTACTTTTCCGAAGGAGAGTTCAAAACATCCCACTATGCCATCTGTACCGCATTCATGGCATTGAGTATGATGATTCCGGGTATGTTTGCGGGCTACATCCAAGAAGCTATCGGCTATACCAACTTCTTCTGGATGGTAATCATTTGTTGTATCGCCACTGTGATAGTTACCGTTTTCGCCGACAGAAGAATAGACCCGGAATATGGAAAAAAGTAAGTAGTGATTAATGATTAGTAAATGATTATGAAGAAGATAATGACAATCTGCCTGATTTGTATCCTCTGCGGAAGCATGGTACAGGCACAGAAAATCAGAATAAAAACCGGCATTGAAGTATTGAAAGAACAAAACTTCAAATGCCTGGAAGGTAAGCGTGTAGGATTAATCACCAATCCCACCGGAGTAGACAACCATATGAAATCCACGATTGATATTCTGCACGAGGCACCGAACGTAAATCTTGTGGCTCTCTATGGCCCGGAGCATGGCGTACGCGGCGACGTGCATGCCGGCGACCATGTAACGGACATGAAAGACGCTTCTACCGGACTGCCCGTTTATTCCCTGTACGGAAGTACACGCAAAGCAACACCGGAAATGCTGAAAGACATCGATGTACTGGTATACGACATCCAGGACATCGGTTGCCGCTCGTTCACATATATCAGTACCATGGGACTGGCCATGGAAGCCGCTGCCGAGAATGGGAAAGAACTTATCGTATTGGACCGTCCCAATCCCGTAGGCGGACTGAAGATTGAAGGTAATCTGACGGAAGATGACTGTGTTTCTTTTGTCAGCCAATTTAAAATTCCGTATCTTTACGGTCTCACTTGCGGTGAGTTGGCTTTAATGTTGAATGGAGAAAAGATGTTGAAAGAGGGTAAGCAATGTAAACTGCAGGTTGTAAAGATGAAAGGCTGGAAGCGCAAAATGGACTATACACAGACCGGATTGCAATGGGTGCCTTCTTCCCCGCACATTCCGCATCCGCATTCCGCGTTTTTCTATCCCGTCAGCGGTATTCTAGGCGAACTGGGCTACATGTCCATCGGAGTAGGTTACACGATTCCGTTCCAAATGTTTGCCGCTCCATGGGTAGAGGCTGAAAAACTCGCCGGGAACCTGAATAATCTGAACGTACCGGGTGTTATTTTCCGACCGATGTACCTGAAACCCTTCTACTCCGTAGGCAAAGGAGAATTACTGCAAGGCGTGCAAGTACATATCATGGATTTCGGCAAAGCTCCGCTCAGTGAAATACAGTTTCTCGTTATGCAGGAAGTAGCCGCACTCTATCCCGACCGCGCCGTATTCGACCATGCAGACAAAGGTCGTTTCTCCATGTTCGATAAAGTAAGCGGTTCGAAGCAGATACGTGAACGTTTCAGTAAACGGAACCGTTGGGAAGATGTCCGGGACTATTGGTATAAGGATGTCGAAAATTTCCGCAAACTATCGAAACAATATTATTTGTATAAGTGATATGAAAAAGAGTAACTATATGGCTTTCCTGCAGGAAGCGAGACAATTCATCCCGCAGGAAAGGATTTATACCGACGAACTCCGCCGGCTGGCCTGGGGAACAGACGCAGGATTTTACCGCCTCATCCCGCAAATCGTAATCCGTTCGGAGGGAGAAGAGGAAATCTCCCGATTGCTGAAACTGGCTGATTTGTACAATCTGCCCGTGACTTTCCGGGCGGCAGGAACCAGCCTGTCCGGACAAGCCATTAGTGACTCCATACTCATTGTAGCCGGCAAGCATTGGGAAAAATACAGTATATCTCCCGACCACAAGGAAATTACCCTGCAACCCGGTATTATCGGACAACGGGTAAATGAGCTGTTAGCGCCCTTCGGACGAAAATTCGCTCCGGACCCGGCTTCCGTTAAAAGCGCCATGGTAGGCGGTATCGTCATGAACAATGCTTCTGGCATGAACTGCGGTACCCACGCCAATAGCGACAAGGTTCTTCTCTCCGCCCGTATCATTCTGCCGGACGGAACGCTGCTCGATACCGGAGACAGTGTCAGCCGTGCCGCATTCGAAGTGACACACCGCGATTTCATACGCCGGATTTGCACCCTTCGCGATGAAGTACGTGCCGACGAGAAGCTGGCGGAACGCATTCGCTACAAATATTCCATTAAGAATGTAACAGGTCTTAATTTGCTTCCCTTCGTCCGTTTTGACGATCCGTTCGATATTATAACCCACCTTATGGTTGGTTCGGAAGGGACATTGGCATTCCTTTCCCAAGTAACCATGCAAACAGAGTACAACTATCCTTTCAAAGCAAGCGCCATGCTCTACTTCAAGACTATCAAAGACGCTTGCCGTGCCGTAGTAGCCATGAAAAAGCTCACCGACAGCAACGGCGAGTGGATTGTAAAAGGGGCGGAACTACTGGATTGGAAGTCTTTGGCATCAGTCAGCGATCCTATATTTCTGAAATATAAGGGAGAAGTATGTTCGTCTCCCCTACCCGGTGTAGAACCGGGAGATGAAACCGGACTGACCGCCGTGCTGACCGAAACCAAAGCCCGCAGCGCGGAAGAACTGAAACGGAATATCAGCGGCATAGAATGTTGTCTTTCTGATTTCCAAACTTATACACCCGTCCGTTTCACCGACAAACCGGAAGAATACTCACAATATTGGGCGATTCGTTCCGGCATCTTCCCTTCCGTAGGAGGAACTCGAAAACCGGGCACAACATGCCTCATCGAAGACGTGGCTTTCCACATCGAGGATTTGCCCGAGGCAACCGCCGAATTACAGCAACTCATAGCCCGCCACGGTTACGAAGATGCCTGCATATACGGGCACGCACTGGAGGGAAACTACCATTTCATCCTCAATCAGTCCTTTAGCAGCGATGCCGAGGTGAAACGTTACGAAGACCTGATGAATGATGTCAAGACACTGGTTGTAGACAGATATGACGGTTCTTTAAAGGCAGAGCACGGTACAGGTCGCAATATGGCTCCTTTTGTCCGTTATGAATGGGGAGACGCTGCTTACGAGGTAATGAAAGCCGTTAAAAAGCTGTTCGATCCGAAAGGTCTATTAAATCCCGGAGTTATCTTCAATGACGATCCGAAATGCCACATCAAAAACTTCAAACCACTGCCACTGATACCTTTGGATACGGAAAGCCCGGCTGCCAAAGTAAACCGTTGCATTGAATGCGGATTCTGCGAAGTAAACTGCCTTTCCTGCGGTTTCACCCTTTCCTCACGCCAACGCATTGTACTGCAAAGAGAAATCGCCCGCCTTCGGCAGAATGGTGAAGACCCCGAACGTCTCTCCCTGCTGGAAAAGCAATACCGTTACCCCGGCAACCAAACCTGTGCCGGTGACGGGCTGTGCTCCATGTCCTGCCCTATGGGAATCAATACAGGCGACCTGACACATGTTATTCGCCAAGAGGAAATACCGCAAGGCAGCTTTGGATATAAAGTCGGCAATTTCGCCGCCAATCATTTTGCCGGTATCAAGAATACCCTGCGCCCTATATTGGGCTTGGCTGATTTCGGTCACTCCGTATTAGGCACCAAAGCCATGAGCAGTATCACCAAAGGTATGCACAACGCTTTCGGTATCCCCTTATGGACTCCGGCAATGCCCGAAGCTTTTAAAACCAACTCTCAACTCTCAACTCCCGCCCCCCGGCAAAACAAGGTTGTTTACTTTCCGAGTTGCATCAACCAAACTATGGGATTACCCAAAAAATCTCCCGTAGAGCAGGCATTGGTAAGTAAAATGATTGCTTTATTGCAAAAAGGCGGTTACGAAGTCATTTTTCCTAAAAACATGGAAAAACTTTGTTGCGGTACAATCTGGGAAAGCAAAGGCATGCTCGACATTGCCGACCGCAAAACAGCCGAGTTGGAAGCAGCGCTTTGGGAAGCCAGCAAGCAAGGCAGATACCCTGTTCTATGCGATCAAAGCCCATGCCTGCATCGCATGCGTGAGACCATTCGTAGAATGAAGCTTTATGAACCGGCTGAGTTTATCTATACTTTCTTGCGTGACAAGCTGGTATTCACTCCCATTGACCGCCCCGTAGCAGTTCACATCACCTGCTCCATGCGCAAAATGGGACTGGCGGATACGATTATAGCACTGGCGCGCCTCTGTTCCACAAAGGTCATTGTACCGGAGGAAGTCGGTTGTTGCGGTTTTGCCGGCGACCGGGGTTTTACCTATCCCGAACTGAATGCATACGCCCTGCGCAAGCTTCGCCCCCAAATAGAAGCTGCCGGTGTCAGTATCGGCTATTCAAACAGCCGTACTTGCGAAATCGGACTGACAACCAACTCCGGCATTCCATATGTGTCCATCGCCTACCTTGTAGACCAATGTACCGAACCTGTAACCGTTAACCCGGAACTAACTTAACACACATACAATCATGAGTAATCCAGTAAAAACAAACAAACGCATTCTTGCCCTTGACATCCTTCGCGGCGTCACGATTGCAGGAATGATTATGGTCAACAATCCCGGTACATGGGCACACATCTATGCTCCCTTACGTCATGCGGAATGGAACGGTCTTACCCCCACCGACCTTGTATTTCCGTTTTTCATGTTCATAATGGGAATTTCCACGTACATATCTTTGAAAAAGTATAATTTCGAGTTCAGCCGTGCCGTCGGCATGAAGATTCTAAAGCGTACCATACTCATCTTCCTCATAGGTATGGCCATCGGCTGGTTCTCGAAATTCTGTTATTACTGGACTTCTCCCACCGAGGGCATCAGCTTCGGCGCGCAACTATGGGAATCCGTATGGACATTCGACCGCATCCGTATTTTGGGTGTCATGCAACGTCTGGCGCTCTGTTATGGCGCCACCGCTATCATTGCGCTGACCGTGAAACACCGCAACATCCCCTATCTCATCGCTACCCTCCTGACAGGCTATTTCATCCTGTTGGTTTGCGGCAACGGATTTGCCTATAATGATACAAATATCCTTTCCGTTATAGACCGTACCATCCTTACCCCCGCGCATATGTACAAGGATAACGGCATCGATCCGGAAGGTTTACTGAGCACTATCCCTTCCATAGCTCACGTACTGTTGGGCTTCTGTGTAGGCCGTATGATGCTCGAAAGCGGCAAAGCAAATGAAGACCGTGAAAGTATGCTCAACTCGCATCTCATCAAACTGTTTTTAGCAGGAACCATCCTTACCTTCTCAGGTTTCCTGCTAAGCTACGGATGTCCTATCAACAAAAAAATATGGTCACCCACCTTTGTACTCACCACCTGCGGACTGGCTTCCAGCTTCCTGGCACTCCTCATTTGGATTATCGATGTGAAAGGATATAAAAAATGGAGCCTGTTCTTTGAGTCATTCGGTGTCAACCCCTTATTCATGTATGTATTGGGCGGTGTACTTAGTATCCTCTTCGGCAGCATCAGCTTTCCGTGGGGCGCAAGCAGTATAAGCATACACGGATTCTTATATAAGATACTATTGATGCCGGTGTTCGGTGAAACCGGCGGCTCATTAGCCTATGCGCTGTTATTCGTCGGTATCAACTGGTGCATCGGCTACCAACTTTACAAACGAAAGATTTATATCAAGCTATAATCGAAAAACCCTAAAAACTAACAATATGATTCTAATAGCAGACAGTGGCTCTACAAAGACCGATTGGTGCGTTGTAGAGGATGGACAGCTCATCCAGCAGATATTTACGAAAGGGACCAACCCTTTCTTTCAGTCGGAAGAGGAAATCAGTAATGAGATTGCAACGGCACTGTTGCCCCAGTTAAAAACGAATGCATTGGATGCTGTATATTTCTACGGTGCGGGATGCGGATTTCCCGACAAAATAGCCATGGTTCACCGTGCCATTACCAAGCATCTCCAAGTAAAAGGAGAAGTGGAAGTAAATACAGATATGCTTGCTGCAGCCCGCGGACTTTGCCAACATCAAGCAGGTATCGCCTGCATCATGGGCACAGGTTCCAATTCGTGCTATTATGACGGAAAGCAGATTGTAACCAATGTATCCCCGTTAGGTTTCATTCTCGGAGACGAAGGTAGCGGCGCCGTATTGGGAAAGTTATTGGTGGGCGATATTCTGAAAAATCAGATGACTCCCGAATTAAAGGAGAAGTTCCTTGCACAGTTCAACCTGACTCCTGCCGACATCATCGACCGCGTTTACCGCAAGCCATTCCCTAATCGTTTTTTGGCGAGCCTTTCCCCGTTCCTTGCACAGAATTTGGATGAGCCTTGCATACGCGCATTGGTGTTAGGAAGCTTCAAGGCATTTCTCAAACGTAATGTCATGCAATATGAAAATTACCACAAAAGCAAAGTACATTTTATCGGTTCCGTAGCTTTCTACTATAAAACAATATTGGCAGAAGCCGCCCAAGAAATGGGTATCCAACTGGGTACTATCATCAAAAGTCCGATGGAAGGACTGATAGAATATCATAAATAAAGTGGTATGGTGAGAATAATAAATTGTAAATCACAAAATAATAAATAGCCTTATGTTTGTAAAAATCTCAGAGCAACCCTCGCTCTATAACGACTTGGAGAAGAAGTCTGTCCGTGAAATACTGGAAGACATCAACAGAGAAGACCAGAAAGTGGCTCTTGCCATACAAAAGGCAATACCTCAAATAGAAAAACTGGTGACACAGATTGTTCCCCGCATGAAGCAGGGAGGACGTATCTTCTATATGGGTGCCGGCACAAGCGGACGTCTTGGCGTACTTGACGCTTCTGAAATACCGCCGACATTCGGCATGCCTCCAACATTGGTTATCGGTTTGATAGCCGGTGGTGATACCGCTCTGCGCAATCCGGTAGAAAATGCTGAGGACGATGCACAACGTGGCTGGGAAGAATTGGTAGAACGAAACATTACGGATAAAGACACTGTTATCGGTATAGCGGCATCCGGTACGACTCCCTATGTAATCGGCGCGTTGCATGAAGCACGCGAACATGGTATTCTGACAGCTTGTATCACCAGCAACCCCGACTCTCCCATGGCAGCAGAGTCCGATGTACCTATCGAGATGATTGTAGGTCCGGAATATGTTACGGGAAGTTCCCGGATGAAATCGGGTACAGGGCAAAAAATGGTTCTGAATATGATTACCACTTCCGTAATGATACAATTAGGCCGTGTAAAAGGTAACAAAATGGTAAATATGCAGCTCAGCAACAAGAAGCTGGTAGACCGCGGAACACGTATGCTCGTCGAAGAATTAGGGCTTGACTATGGAAAGGCTAAAGCCCTCCTGCTAATGCACGGCTCTGTAAAGAAAGCAGCGGATGCGTATCGGAATAAAGAATAATCGCGAAACGAAATTTCTATTTTCCAAATTAACTTTCAATTCCTCCATATGAAGACACTTACCAGTATCATTTTATTTCTGTTCAGCCTGCAGGCCATTACTATGGCACAGTCTTTACAGCGTGTGGCTCCCGAACAAGTAGGAATGGATTCCCGTAAACTGATGTATGCCGACGAAGCTATCGAAGAAGCCATTGCCAATAAAGAAATTCCCGGTGCCGTACTTGCGGTAGTGCGTAACGGTAAGATGGCCTATCTGAAGGCCTATGGCAACAAACGGATCTATCCGAATACGGAACCGATGACTGCAAATACCATCTTCGACATGGCGTCTTGCAGCAAATCCATGTCTACTGCCATATGTACCATGATTTTAGCAGAACGCGGAAAGATACGCCTTCTTGATCCCGTCAGCCGATATATACCCGGCTTCAAAGACTGGGAAAGTGAGGACGGAAAAGACAAAAAAGTCATTCGTATAACCGACCTGCTGACACATAGCTCCGGTCTGCCACCTTACGCTCCGGCAGCCGAACTGGAAAAAAAATACGGCTCTCCCAACCCTACGGGACTAATGGAATACATCGCCGGCTGTAAACGCGACTTTAAACCCCAAACGGACTTCCAATACAGTTGTCTTAATTTCATCACCCTGCAACACATTATCGAAGCCGTCAGCGGCCAATCCTTGCGTGACTTTGCCCGTGAAAACATCTTCAATGTATTGGGTATGAACCATACCGATTATCTCCCTTGCCAACGTGATAAGAACGGTCAATGGGTCAACACCGCCAACTCCCAACTTTCAACCCTCGACTTTCAACTAACCCGGGTGGCCCCTACGGAAAAACAACCCAACGGCCAGGTGCTTTGCGGTCAGGTACACGACCCCCTCGCACGTATTCTCAATGGCGGCATCAGCGGTAATGCAGGCGTATTCTCCTGTGCCGAAGATATTGCCATACTGTGCGCTGCTTTACAAAATGGCGGTGAATGGAACGGGCGGCGTATCCTCAGTCCGCAAGGAGTGAAAACTATGCGTACAGTTCCCCGTTCAACAGCTGCTTTGGGGCGTTCTTTAGGCTGGGATGTCTTCACTGCCTATGCATCCAATTCCGGAGACTTTTTCAGTCCGAATACTTACGGACATACGGGTTATACCGGCACATCCATAGTGATTGACCCCGACAATGACACTTCAGTAATCCTGCTGATTAATGCCGTACATCCCGAAGACGGACACAGTGTAGTACGCTTACGTTCATTGGTAGCCAATGTAGTAGCATCTTCTCTGTACTCCTCCCCACGTATTTATACAGACCATTACTACAAACGTTTCCTTCAGTTCATGGATGAACCCGCCATCGGTAACAAGGACATTGTAATGCTGGGTAACAGTCTGACGGAGAATGGTGGCGACTGGGCTGCCCGTCTTGGCAATAAAAACGTACGTAATCGCGGCATTATCGGTGATGAAGTAATGGGTGTATACGACCGTCTCCATCAAATATTGCCGGGACATCCTGCCAAATTATTCCTTCTTATCGGCGTGAACGATGTTTCGCACGACCTAACGACCGACACCATCGTCGGTATGATTCGTGTAACAGTAGAGCGTATCCAAAAAGAATCTCCCGATACCAAGCTCTACCTGCAAAGCCTGCTTCCCATTAACGAAAGTTTCGGTCGCTATAAAAGGCTGGCAGGCAAGACGAACATGATACCGGAAATCAACAAACAGTTAGAAGAACTCGCCAAAGAAAAGGGTCTGACATACATAAACCTCTTTCCCCTATTCACTGAAAAAGGAAGAAATGTATTACGTGCGGAGCTGACGACAGACGGATTACACCTCAAAGAAGAGGGTTATAAAATCTGGGTCAAAGCTATTAGAAAAAAGATTTAGCAAGAGAGTTTATAAAACAATTTTGATAAAAAAGGAAAAGGTGATAAAGTCTGCTCTTTACCACCTTTTCCTTTTATATTAATTTTAGTTATTCTACAAATCCTTCCAAATACACATCAAATGTCAATGATGTATAACCCGGAATAGTACCGGATGAATTACCGCTTGAACCATATGCACTTTGCCAAGGAATATACAACATCCAACGTTCACCGACCCGCATATACTGCAAAGCCCATGTCCATCCCGGAATTACTTCCGATACAGTGAACTCAGAAGAAGAATTAAACTCGGTAGGCCATTTGGAGTCACTCGATAAAGGTAATGGTATGTCACGGTCAGTAGCCCCGTAACCACCAAAGTTTCCGTCAAACTCATCACCTGTAATAAGAGTTCCGTAATAGAAAGCCTTAACAGTAGAGTTATACCCGTCAAAATTAGGACGCTCTCCCGTTTCTTTCTTCACAAGTTTCTTGCAATATGCGTACTGAGGTATCATATTGGTACTGGTTGTCGGCACCTGTATTGCAAATAATTCACCCTCTTCCATTTCATCAGCATCCTTTGCGGTAAGTACAAGTCTATCACCGGCTTTCCCCTTGATTGAGTCAACAAAAGCTTCGTTACGCGGTCGCCAATTATCATATTTTCCAGCTTCTTCCACTTCTTCGCAAGCTACAAACGTACCTGCCACGAAAAGCAAGAAAGGTAAAAACAAAAGAAACAGTCTCTTCATCTAATTATAAATTACGGAATTACTATTATTTACATTTGCCACCTGTCACTCAGGACGTAGCGAAAATCTCCTTTGCGCTTCATAATAAAGAGAGTATATTCGCTACGCTCTGAATGGCAGATAAACAAAATATTTCTTATTGCAACGTTTTCAACAAAGATGTAATGCTTACGCGATCTGCAATGATATTGTTCAGTTCGGAGATAGCCACACGTTCCTGCTGCATTGTATCACGATTACGCAGCGTCACACAGTTGTCTTCCAGCGTCTGATGGTCTACGGTCACACAGTACGGAGTACCGATAGCGTCCTGACGGCGATAACGCTTGCCGATACTGTCTTTCTCATCATACTGGCAGTGGAAGTGGAATTTTAAGTTATCGATAATCTCACGAGCCTTTTCAGGCAGTCCGTCTTTCTTTACCAGCGGCATAACGGCCAGTTTCACCGGAGCCAATGCTGCAGGCAGTTTCAAGACAACTCGGGTTTCACCGTTCTCCAACTGCTCCTCACAATAAGAAGCCGACATGATGCTAAGGAACATACGGTCTACGCCGATAGAGGTTTCGATAACGTACGGAGTGTAGCTTTCATTGGTTTCCGGATCAAAATACTTGATGTTCTTGCCGGAGAATTTCTCATGCTGAGACAAGTCGAAATTCGTACGGCTGTGGATACCTTCCACTTCTTTGAAACCGAAAGGCATCAAGAATTCAATGTCGGTAGCTGCATTGGCATAGTGCGCCAACTTGTCATGGTCGTGATAACGATAATGGTCATCGCCGAATCCCAGCGCCTTATGCCATTTCAGTCGGGTTGCTTTCCAAGTCTTGAACCAGTCGAGTTCAGTACCCGGTTTTACGAAGAACTGCATTTCCATCTGCTCGAACTCACGCATACGGAAAATGAACTGACGCGCAACAATCTCGTTACGGAAAGCCTTACCGATTTGTGCGATACCGAAAGGAATCTTCATGCGGCCGGTCTTCTGTACATTCAGATAGTTCACAAAGATACCCTGGGCGGTTTCCGGACGAAGATAAATCTTCATTGCACCTTCCGAGGTCGAACCCATTTCGGTAGTAAACATCAGGTTGAACTGACGAACTTCCGTCCAGTTTTTTGTACCGCTGATAGGGCAAACAATTTCTTCATCCAAAATAATCTGGCGAAGTTCATCAAGGTTATTGTCGTTCAATGCTTTTGCAAAACGTTCGTGCAAAGCGTCACGCTTAGCCTGATGCTCCAGTACACGAGTATTCGTGCTACGGAACTGGGCTTCGTCAAAAGCCTCACCGAAACGTTTGGCAGCTTTGGCTACTTCTTTGTTTATCTTGTCGTCATATTTGGCGAGTTGGTCTTCAATCAATACATCGGCACGATAACGTTTTTTTGAATCACGGTTATCAATCAAAGGGTCGTTGAACGCATCCACGTGTCCGCTTGCCTTCCAGATTGTGGGATGCATAAAGATAGCCGAGTCAATGCCTACTATGTTTTCATGCAGCAGCACCATGCTCTGCCACCAGTATTGTTTGATGTTGTTTTTCAGTTCCACACCCATCTGACCGTAATCGTATACGGCTCCCAAACCGTCGTAGATGTCGCTTGAAGGGAACACGAATCCGTATTCCTTACAGTGTGATACGAGTTTCTTAAAAACGTCTTCTTGTGCCATTTTTTGTTGTATCTTAATTAATTTGAAATCTTTATTTAACTAAAAACGCCACAAAGATAGGGATTTATCTTATATGTAGGGCAACGGGGGTATTAATTTATCTTATTCTTCCTCTGTCTTTCGGTTCTCGTTTGCCCGTTGCATCGCAAGGGCCGTATGAACTGAAAGAATAACAGACAGAAGAAACCAAAGGAAATCCAACCATAACAGGAAACCTGCGAAATGGATAAAAGATATAATACCTCTATATTCTGAACGGCAATCAGACGTAATCAGCCAACTTTTACTTTTTTAGAATAACTTCGAAATAAAAGTCCAAATAATTGAGATAATTCTGAAACTGAAAACCAAGAATCTTCCGTAATTTTGTTTTAAAAGAAATATCTATTTTTAAGCATATAAATATGAAGACAACATTTCTAGTGATCGGATTATGCCTGTTCTTGTTGACAAGTTGTTTTTCTTCTAATAGTCAAGCAAATAAAGATCTGCAAGATAGTAAATTATTTATGGAACTTCCATATAATTGCCCTACTCCCGATGGTATGGCAATAGCTCCTGACGGAAGTTTGATATTAGCCTGTCCTAATTTTGCCAACCCGGCCATGCCTGCTTGCTTAATGAAAATTACTTCCGATAAACAGATTTCCAAATGGATAGATGTACCGGTACTGCCCGAAACAGGTATCGCTTGCCCCATGGGAATTGCATTTAATGAAAAAGGAGATTTATATATCTGTGACAATCAAGGCTGGTCAGGAAGTGAGCGGGGATACAGGAAAGGTCGTTTGTTAAAATTAACATTTGATAAGCAAGGAATACTGCAAGAAACGATAACAGTGGCATATAATATGGAACATCCCAATGGGATACGCATACATAATGGAAAAGTATATGTCACTCAAAGTTCCCTATCCGCCATTCCATCAGAAAAATTGGTAAGTGGTGTATATTGCTTCAATGAAGACGATTGTAATATAGAAATAACCAATACGCTGGAAGATAAAAATCTATTAACGACGGTAATTACCCGAAATCCACAAGTGCAATATGGTTTAGATGGTATCGTGTTCGATAAGAAAGGTAATTTATATGTGGGTAACTTTGGTGATGGCTCCATTCACAAAATCACTCTGGATAAAAATGGAAAAGTATTATCCAATACTATATGGGCACAAGACAGTACGCAGTTAGTTACGACAGACGGTATTTGCATGGACGAGAAAGATAATATGTATGTAGCGGACTTTTCCGCTAACGCTATTGCGCGCATCACTCCTGATAGAAAGATTGTTCGAATAGCGCAGAGCCCTGATTGTGACGGTAGTAATGGTGGACTTGACCAACCGGGAGAGCCAATCGTATGGAATGGGAAACTGATAATTTCATGCTTCGACATAGTTACAGGACCCGACAAAATAAATACCAAGCATGACAAACCTTACACACTGGCGCAATTGGACTTGGAGAATAACTAAAAATTATTCTTGACAATACTGATTATAAAAAGTTTAAGATATTAGAATATGAAAAAGATTTGGATTTTATTTTTATGTTTCAGCAGTTTAACCATTCAGGCAAAAGACTACTACGTAACACCTGCTGACATTAGTAAGTTAAAAGAGATTTTAGGCAATAACACTTTGCGACCCGGTGATGAAGTAATTTTACGTGACGGGATATATACCGGATTGGGAGAAGTAGACTTTTCCGCCCGAGGAACAAATACCGACTCTATCAAATTAAGAGCTGAACATGCAGGAAAAGCCGTTATTTCAGGTGCTCTGAAGATGAGAGTATACGGGCAATATCTGCAAATGGAAGGATTGTTTTTTCATAAAGCATGGGCAAAAGATTTATGTATGATTGAATTCCAAAAAGAAGATGGTGTGTATGCTTCCCATTGCCGATTTACTAATTGCGTAATGGACGATTGTAACGATCCGGATAAAAGTGAAAAACCGGTAAAAGGGGTAGACCCTATTACAGTCAGTGAATATTGGTTAGGGTTGCATGGAAAGAATATCCGTATAGACCACTGCTATTTTGCGAATAAACGCATTGGCGGATTGATACTTCAGATATGGTTAAATGAATATGACCATCTAAATAATCATCAAATTGATCATAATATATTTGGAGCACGCCAGCCTTACGGCGGAAACGGCGCTGAAATTATCCGTATAGGCAACTCTTGGTCGTCACAGTTAGAATCCCACACATTGGTGGAAGACAATGTTTTTCTGCATTGCGATGGAGAGAATGAAATCATATCGGTTAAATCCTGTCATAATATTCTGCGCCGTAATCTATTCTTTGAATCACGTGGCGGTTTAGTTTGCCGGCATGGCCATGATAATATATTAGAATCTAATACTTTTGTCGGTAATAATATTGAGGGAACCTGTGGCATCCGTCTTATCAATCAAGGACACACCGTATACGATAATTTGCTTTGCCGCTTAGGTGGTTTTGGATTACTGGTACGCATGGGCATATACGAACGTCCGAATGCCAGTACCGATATTCAAAAGGAACCATTAACCTCTTATCATAGGGCTGAAAACATTGATATATCCCATAATGCTTTTATAGACTGTAAAACGATCGATTTAGGTTCCGGAAGCGGCGATAAAGAGCCTCGGAATGTACGTTTAGCTTACAATTATTTTAGCAACAAAACCAATAACATTCGAATATCCTATCCGGAAAAAACATTATCAGGTTTCTATTTTATGGAAAATCGATACATTTGGGCAGATGGGCTCATTATTAAATCTCCCGGATTCAAACGCTTATTACAAGCAGAGAATCATGATGCAAAAGAGCAAACAAGAGTTCGGGAATGCTTGGAAAAAGCAGGAACGGTTTGGTATCCAAGTACGGCAAAAGACATACGTTACATTTTAAGTAAATATTAAAATACAATAATCCTGCTTTTTATTTTAGGGAACTATAGCTTGCCTTAAAGTAAGCTATGGCAACTATGGTGAGATTTTACGCTTAAAACTTTATACTGTTACAAATCATTGGTTTCCAGAAATACAAATAAAAACATTTTCATTTATTGATTAAAGTTCGTATTTTTGCCTGCAACTGTCAAAGCAACAGTTATTCATGAATAGACAATTCCCGAACAAATATGAGCGAAGACTTTGAAGGAGCAAAAGACGATTTGGATAAAGAACTCCCGGCAGGGAGCGAAGAGCATTCAGATTATAAACCTGCGGATACCAATGATATAAGCATCAAGCACCAGCTGAGCGGCATGTATCAGAACTGGTTCTTGGATTACGCCTCGTACGTAATCCTGGAACGTGCCGTACCTCACATCATGGACGGATTAAAACCTGTTCAACGGCGTATTCTGCACTCCATGCGGCGTATGGAGGACGGGCGCTACAACAAGGTGGCCAATATCGTGGGACATACCATGCAGTTTCACCCGCACGGTGACGCCAGCATCGGTGATGCACTGGTACAACTCGGCCAAAAAGATTTGCTTATCGACTGTCAGGGAAACTGGGGTAATATTCTTACGGGAGACAGCGCAGCCGCCCCCCGTTACATCGAAGCGCGCCTTTCCAAATTCGCGCTCGATGTAGTATTCAATCCTAAGACAACAGAGTGGAAACTGTCATACGACGGACGTAACAAGGAACCGGTGACCTTACCCGTCAAATTCCCTTTGCTGCTGGCACAAGGCGTGGAAGGTATTGCCGTAGGTCTTTCTTCCAAGATATTACCACATAACTTCAACGAACTTTGCGATGCATCCGTAAAATACCTGCATAAGGAAGAATTCAAACTCTATCCCGATTTTCAGACAGGCGGCAATATCGATGTATCGAAATACAATGACGGCGAACGTGGCGGAGCCGTACGGGTACGAGCCAAAATAGAAAAGGTGGATAACAAAACACTCGTTATCCGAGAGATACCTTACGGAAAAACGGTAGCCAGTGTCTGCGATTCTATCGTCAAAGCAAGCGAAAAGGGGAAAATCAAGATAAAGAAAGTAGAAGACCTTACTTCCGGAAGCGTAGAGATATTGGTTCATCTTGCTCCCGGCGTATCATCAGACAAAACGATTGACGCGCTTTACGCCTTTACGGATTGTGAAGTCAGCATCTCACCCAACTGCTGCGTCATCGACGAGCAGAAACCTCACTTCCTCACCGTCAGCGACGTATTGAAAAAATCGGTGGACAATACATTGGCTTTATTACGCCAGGAACTGGAAATACGTAAAAACGAAATACTGGAAAGCTTACACTTCTCTTCATTGGAGAAGATATTCATCGAAGAGCGTATCTATAAAGATAAGGAATTTGAGCAGGCCAAAAACATGGATGCAGCCTGCGAGCATATCGACGAACGCTTGACACCTTATTATCCCACATTTATCCGTGAGGTGACCAAAGAGGATATCCTCAAACTGATGGAGATAAAAATGGCTCGTATCCTCAAGTTCAACTCCGACAAAGCAGAGGAACTGATTGCCCGCATGAAGGCGGACATCGAGGAGATAGACCGCCATTTGGCCAATATCGTGGAATATACGGTAGACTGGTTCCGCATGCTGAAAGAGAAGTACGGAAAAGGCTTCCCGCGCCGTACCGAATTACGTAATTTCGATACCATCGACTCTACCAAAGTGGTAGAAGCCAATGAAAAATTATACATCAACCGCGAAGAGGGTTTCATCGGTACCGGCCTGAAAAAAGACGAATTCATAGCCAACTGCTCCGACCTCGACGATGTTATCATCTTCTTCCGCGACGGACGTTACATCATCACTCCGGTGGCAGACAAGAAATTCGTAGGCAAGAACATACTCTATGCCAACGTATTCAAGAAGAACGACAAACGTACCATCTACAATGTCGTCTACCGTGACGGAAAAGAAGGTACGCATTATATCAAGCGTTTCGCCGTGACTTCCGTAGTACGCGACCGCGAATATGACGTGACACAAGGCACGCCCGACTCACGTATCGTATATTTCACGGCCAACCCCAACGGTGAGGCCGAAATCATCAAAGTAACGCTCAAGCCCAATCCGCGTATACGCCGCATCATCTTCGAAGAAGATTTCAGCCAGATAAATATCAAAGGCCGTCAGGCCATGGGCAATATACTCACCCGTAACCCGGTTCACAAGATAGCTCTGAAGCAACGCGGCGGTTCCACATTGGGCGGGCGCAAAGTATGGTTCGACCAAGATGTCCTGCGCCTCAACTATGACGGTCGCGGAGAATACCTCGGCGAATTCCAAAGTGACGAGCAAATCCTGGTGGTATTGAACAACGGCGAGTTCTACACCAGCAATTTCGATGTGAACAATCACTACGAAGACAACATACGGGTGTTGGAGAAATATGATTCGAACAAAGTATGGACAGCCGTTCTGTATGATGCCGACCAACAAGGTTATCCGTACATCAAACGTTTCTGTTTCGAGGCAAGTAACCGCAAGCAGAACTATCTGGGTGAGAACAAGGACAATCGTCTCATCCTGTTGACTGACGAATATTATCCGCGACTGGAAGTTATATTCGGCGGTCATGACAACTTCCGTGAGCCGTTGGTAATCGATGCAGACGAGTTTATCGCAGTAAAAGGTTTCAAAGCCAAAGGCAAGCGATTGACTACCTACACGCTGGAAACTATCAACGAATTAGAGCCTACCCGTCAGCCGGAAGTCCCGCAAACCCCTGAGAGCAACGACGAGGAAGAAGTTGAAATACTGGACCCGGATCACGGGAAAAGCGAAAGCGACATATTGGACGAACTGACAGGACAAATGAAATTGTTCTCTGATAATGATGACAGCAAGGAACATGAAACTACCTAAAGCGGTAATGCCGGTTCTCTGTACGGTTCTGCTGCTATGCTGCAACGCCATACGGGCGCAGCTTCCTGTAAAGGCAGAAGGATTGGAACAAAGCCGCCTCGTAACCCGTGCTACCATGTATGGCATAGGTGTCACGAATGTATTCGACACCTATCTGTCCCCCCAGGAATATACCGGAATAGATTTCCGCGTTTCCCGCGAAAGCATGCGCATGACCAGATGGATGGACGGTAAGCTGTCTTTGCAGAGTTTCTTTCAGGCCGATTTAGGTTATACCCATAACAAAGTGGATAATAACAACACATTCTCCGCATTAGCGAATTGGAATTATGGTCTGCACTATAACTTCCCTGTCACGAGTAACTTCAAGTTGCTCGCCGGCGGCCTTGCCGACCTGAACGGCGGTTTTGTCTACAACCTGCGTAATACCAACAATCCGGCATCGGCACGCGCTTACATCAATCTGGACGCATCGGGTATGGCCATTTGGGACTTACGCATCAAAAACTATCCGCTTACATTACGTTATCAGGTCAACCTGCCCTTAATGGGAGTGATGTTCTCGCCGCATTACGGCCAGTCCTATTATGAAATCTTCTCATTAGGAAACAGTAGCGGAGTGGTCAAATTCACTTCACTGCACAACCAGCCTTCATTACGGCAGATGCTTACGGCAGACTTCCCGATAGGACGCGCCAAAATACGCTTTGCCTATATATGGGACGCTCAGCAATCCAAAGTAAACGATATAAAAACACATACCTACTCACACGTATTCATGGTAGGCTTTGTAAAGGAGCTGTATTTATTGAAGAATAAGAAGAAGAGGTGATAGAGTAACAAGGCGGTAAAGTGATAGAGTGATAAGGTGATAAACGGTGAATGATAAGATGACGGGATTTCTTAAAAAGATAATGGTTCTGATGGTTGTACTTCCTTTGCTGAGCAGTTGCATCCGCGAAGAAGAAGTCACCAATTCTCCACAGGGGAACTTCGAAGCCTTATGGAAGATTATCGACGAACAGTATTGTTTCTTGGAATACAAGCAAATCGACTGGGATGCCATCCATGCCAAATACAGCAAGCTTATTACCAACACTATGAGCAGTGAAGGGTTGTTTGAAGTACTGGGAAACATGCTGAATGAGCTGCAAGACGGACACGTAAACTTAGCTTCCGCCCACAATGTATCGTATTATGACGCATGGTATCAGGACTATCCGCGTAACTTTCGCGAAGATATTGTAGAAGACACCTATCTGGGTAAAGCCAGTACCGACTACCGTACCGCCGCAGGCGTCAAGTATAAAATATTCGAAGACAACATCGGCTATATGCGTTACGAAAGCTTCTCCTCGGGAATAGGCAATGGAAATCTGGATGAGATACTCTCCTATCTCGCCGTATGCAACGGACTTATCATTGACGTACGCAGTAATGGCGGTGGCAACGTAACCAACTCCACACGCATTGCCGCCCGTTTCACCAACGAAAAAGTACTGACCGGATACATCCGCCATAAAACCGGCAAGGGACACAATGATTTCTCCGAACCCTACCCCATAGAATTAGAACCCAGTAACAGCATACGCTGGCAAAAGAAAGTAGTAGTCCTCACCAACCGCCGCTCATACAGTGCAACCAACGATTTTGTCAACCAGATGAGCTGCCTGCCCAATGTCACCATCATAGGTGACAAAACCGGTGGCGGTTCCGGTATGCCCTTTACTTCCGAACTTCCTAACGGGTGGACAGTGCGTTTTTCCGCCAGTCCGCATTTCAGTGTCGACATGGAACAGATAGAATGGGGAATAGACCCCGACATTAAAATAGATATGGATGAAACGGATGAGGCAAAGCATATAGACACTATCATCGAAAAAGCCCGGGCTTTCCTCAAAGGCGAATGGACTCCGGAATGAAATGAATAACTTTCTTTACGCTTTTGCTTGTAAAACCGATAAAACTTCTTATCTTTGCACCGCTTAACGGGAAATCCCTTGCGGGTGTGGCGTAATTGGCAGCCGCGCCAGACTTAGGATCTGGTGCCGTGAGGCGTGTAGGTTCGAGTCCTATCACCCGCACAGTTTATTTTTTTAAAAGACAAACAACAGAGAAAGAAGATGTATTGCCATACATCTTCTTTTTTCTTTCCCCTTTCCTCACGGATTGTGTTAAAAACCGGAGATATATAAAGGTCTGAAATCTTTTTTGCATCCCGATTGTTTCAGAGGAAACAATCAAGTTAGTTATCCACTAAAAATTTATGCAATGAAGAAAAAACCTAAACTTCCTATGAAGAGAGCCTTTTGGCTGAAAAATCTATTTCTGATAGCATGTCTGCTCCTCGCAGCAACTCCCGGTTTCTCTCAGAACAAGACAGTGACCGGTACGGTGACCGATGCTACAGGAGAACCGCTCATCGGAGCGTCCGTACTGCAACAAGGTACTTCCAACGGTGTCATTACGGACATTGACGGAAAGTATTCCATTCAGGTGCCACCCGAAGCCACTTTGGAATTTTCCTATGTAGGCATGGTGAAGCAGGCCGTCAAAGTGGGCAACCGGAGTATTGTCGACGTGCAGATGCACGATGATTCGCAGATGCTTGCCGAGACAGTCGTCATCGGGTACGGTAGCGCCAAGAAACGCGACCTTACCGGTTCCATCACCAATATCAAAGGGGATGAAATCGCCAACAAGCCCGTGGTCAACCCGGTAGCCGCCCTGCAAGGAAAGATAGCCGGCGTACAAGTCATCAACTCCGGTAAAGCCGGTGCAGATCCGGAAATACGTGTGCGCGGCACAAACTCTATCAACGGCTACAAACCGCTGTATGTAGTAGACGGCCTGTTCAACGACAACATCAACTTCCTCAATCCGCAGGACATCGAGTCCATGGAAATCCTGAAAGACCCGTCATCCCTCGCCATCTTCGGTGTACGAGGCGCCAACGGTGTCATCATCATTACCACCAAGAAGGCCAAAGAAGGGCAGACACGTGTCAACATCAACGGTTCGTTCGGTTTCAAAACCGTAACGAACAAGATTGCGATGGTCGATGCGGCCGGTTTCAAGGAGCTCTATAACGAACAGCTAAGAAACGAAGGCAATCCCGAATTCGATTTCACCCCCTGGACGGGCAATACCAACTGGCAGGATGAAATCTTCCAGACCGGATTCATCACCAACAACAACGTCAGCATCACGGGCGCTTCCGCCAAGCACAGCTTCTATCTCGGAGCCGGTTACGCCTACGAGCAAGGCAATATCAAGCACGAGAAATACAGCAAAGTCACGCTGAATGTAAGCAACGATTATAAAGTTACGGACAACTTCAAAGTCGGCTTCCAGTTTAACGGCGCACGCATACTGCCTGCCGATACCAAGAGTGTGGCAACAGCCCTCCGTGCCGCTCCGGTAGCTCCCGTATACAATGCGGAATACGGCCTGTACACCACCCTGCCCGGTTTTCAGAAAGCGCAGATGAACAACCCGATGGTCGATGTAGGCTTGAAAGCCAATACCACCCGTGCGGAGAACTACCGCGCGTCGGGCAACGTATACGGTCAATGGGACTTCCTGAAAAACTTCCAGTTCAAAGTGATGTACTCCATGGACTACGCTTCCAACAGCAGCCGCACCTACACTCCTATCATCACCGTATTCGACAGCAGCGTGGAAGGTAACGTCGTGACCCTCGGCAACGGAAAGACCGGAGTGAAACAGTCCAAGGAAACCGAAGCCAAAGTACAAAGCGACTACCTGCTGACCTACACCAATACCTGGAGCGAGCATAGCCTGACCGCCACCGCCGGTTTCACCACCTATTATAATAAGCTGGAGATGCTGGGCGGAGAACGTACGCAAGGAGTAGGTCTGGTCATTCCCGACAATCCCGACAAATGGTATGTCAGCATCGGCGATGCGGCAACAGCCACCAATGAAAGCAAACAATGGGAGCGCAGCACCGTATCCATGTTGGGACGTGTGCTCTATAACTACAAAGGCAGATACCTGTTCAACGGTTCGTTCCGTCGTGACGGTTCTTCCGCATTCTCCTACACCGGCAACCAATGGCAGAATTTCTACTCCGTCGGTGCAGGCTGGCTGATGTCCGAAGAGGAATTTATGAAAGACATCACCTGGCTGGATATGTTGAAACTGAAAGGTTCATGGGGTACGCTCGGTAATCAGAATCTGGATAAGGCCTATCCTGCCGAGCCGTTGCTCACCAATGCCTACTCTGCCGTATTCGGCAAGCCGTCCGCCATCTATCCGGGCTACCAACTGTCCTACCTGCCCAATCCCAATCTCCGTTGGGAGAAAGTGGAAGCCTGGGAAGTAGGCGCAGAAGCCAACTTCTTCCGCAACCGCCTGCACTTCGAGGGTGTATATTACAAGAAAACCACCAAAGACCTGCTGGCAGAAGTGCCGGGCATCTCCGGTACGGTTCCGGGCATCGGCAATCTCGGTTCCATAGAGAACAAAGGTGTGGAGCTCGCCATCAACTGGCGTGACCAAATCGGCGACTGGGGATATAACGTAGGCGCCAACTTCACTACAATCAAGAACAAGGTATTGAGCCTCGTACAGGACGGTTACTCAATCATCGCCGGCGACAAGAGCCAAAGCTATACGATGGCCGGTTATCCTATCGGTTACTTCTACGGTTACAAGGTGGAAGGCGTGTACCAGACAGACGAAGAAATCGCCCGGTCTCCCAAGAACACCCTGGCCACCGTTACACCGGGCGACCTGAAGTTCAAGGATGTGAACGGTGACGGTGAAATCACCACTGCCGACCGTACCATGATAGGCGACCCTACTCCCGATGTCACTTACGGCATCACTCTCGGTGTCAACTATAAAAACTGGGAACTCGGCATCGACATGATGGGACAAGGCGGCAACCAGATATTCCGCACATGGGACAATTACAACTGGAGCCAGTTCAACTTCATGGAACAACGCATGGACCGTTGGCACGGACCGGGTACAAGCAATACCCAGCCCCTGCTGAATACGAAGCATACCATCAACAATATGAACTCCGAGTACTACATCGAAGACGGCAGCTTCTTCCGTATCCGCAACGTACAGTTGGCGTATAACTTCGACAAGACCCTGATATCCAGAATCGGCATGCAGGCCTTGAAACTCTATGTCAACATCCAGAACCTGAAAACCTGGAAGCACAACACCGGCTACACTCCCGAACTGGGTGGCACGGCCATTGCTTTCGGTGTAGACGACGGCAGCTATCCGATGCCGGCCATTTACACATTCGGCTTCAATCTGACATTCTGACCGGCATAGTGCCGGAACAAAGTTCCCCTGCGGAATAACAGTACTTTATTAAATCTATAATAGGAAAATTATGAAACTAAAGAATAAGATATTAACCCTGATAGCAGGCACACTCACCACCTTTGCCCTGACATCCTGTAACGACTTCCTCGACCGTGACCCACTGGGACAGTTCACCGAAGACGATGCCCCCAACGCCCTTATCGGCGGAAAGATGTACAACGTATACTACCTGATGCGCAGCTATAACATCACTGCCGGCATACCCGCTTTCATGATACACATGGTACGCAGCGAGGATTCCGAAAAAGGAAGCGATGCCGGCGACGGCGCCGACCAGGCAGATATGTGGGATGATTTCCAGTACACAGCCTCCAACGGCACGCTGAGCGCCTATTGGGGACAGAATTATAAAATCATCTATCAGTGCAACGAAATCCTCGACGATCTGGAGAACAGCGGAAACAAAGATGATTTGGAGAATATACGTACCAAAGGCGAAGCCCTGTTTTTCCGCGCCTATTGTTACTTCAACCTTGTACGCGCCTGGGGAGAAGTGCCGTTGGTAACCTTCAAAGTGAAAGAGGCATCCGACGCCAACGTGCCCAAAACCACTGCGGACAAGATATACGAGCAAATAGACAAAGACCTCGCCGAGGCCGAGAAATGCCTGCCGCTGACGTGGACTTCCGAGTATACCGGACGTATCACATGGGGAGCCGCGCGTTCGCTGCACGCCCGTACCTATATGATGCGCAACGATTGGGATAATATGTACGACGCTTCTACCGAAGTAGTCAAGTCCGGTATCTACAACCTGAACACTCCTGTGGATAAAGTCTTTACCGTTGAGGGTGAGAACTGCGGCGAAAGCGTGTTCGAATTGCAATGCGAATCGACCGACGCGCTGAAAAACAGTGATGTCATCGGCAGCCAGTTCTGTCAGGTGCAAGGTGTGCGCGGTGCAGGCGATTGGGATCTCGGCTGGGGCTGGCATATGGGAACCACGCTGGTAGGCCAGGCATTCGAACCCGGCGACCCCCGTAAAGACGCATCCTTACTCTATTTCCGCCGAAGCATCAGTGACCCCATTACCCCGGAAAATACCAATAAGCCTTACGGTGAATCTCCTGTGTCTACCGCTATGGGAGCTTACTTCAACAAAAAGGCATATACCGAACCCGAGCTGCGTAAGAAATATACGAAAGAGGGTTTTTGGGTAAACATCCGCATTATCCGCTACCCGGACGTATTGCTGATGGCTGCCGAGGCTGCCAACGAGAAAGGTATTTCGGGCGAGGCCATCGACTATCTGGAACAGGTTCGCGCCCATGCACGCGGTACGGACAGCAGCATACTTCCCAAAGTTACGTCTACCGACCAAAATACACTGCGTGATGCCATTCGTCACGAACGCCGTGTAGAGCTGGCATTGGAGCCCGACCGTTTCTATGACCTCGTACGCTGGGGAATTGCCAAAGAAGTGTTGCAAGCCGCCGGAAAGAACTACCAGGATAAGAACGCCTTGCTGCCATTGCCACAAGACGAGATTGACAAATCGAACGGGGTGCTGGTACAGAATCCTAATTATTAAATGTAATTAGTAATTAGTGATTAGAGGTTAGTGATTAGTGATTAATGGTGAATGGTGAATGGTTAATGATTAGTGGTTTATGATTAGTCATTAGTGAGTTATGATTTATGATTAATAATTAATGGTTAGTGATTAGAAATTAATGATTAATAATTTATGATTAGTCATTAATCATTAGAGGTTAGTGATTAATGATTAGCACCATACAGCATGATAACGCACCTAAGGCTGAAAGCCTTTTATCTCCAAGCCCGGGGTAACACCCCGGGTATAAAAAGCCCTCTGTGTCTTGCGCCCTGTAAGGGCAAAAGATTCATACACAAGGATTTTGCCCTTACAGGGCGCAATGTTAATCATCTGCAATATCCCGGGGCGTTGCCCCGGGCTTGGAGATAAAAGCCTTTCAGGCTTTAACTTAGAAAGACCTATATTCATTATCCAGCTTAAAAAGCATATATAAAAACACATGCAAAAAGCATATACAAAAGCATATACAAAAGCGTATATAAAAGCATATACAAAAACGTATATAAAAGCATATTAAAAGACATACGCAAAGAAATATATGTAAAGAACCGTATTAGAAAATACATATTAAAAGAAACATATTATGAAGAAGTTTTTCCAAAGAACCAGCCTGCTACTCGCAGCCGCCTTTATAGGCGCTGCCACACTGCAGGCGCAGAAATCCCCTCAAGATATGGATCGCTTTATCGATGCACTGATAAAGCGAATGACCGTAGAGGAGAAAATAGGGCAATTAAACCTGCCCGTCACCGGTGAAATCACTACCGGACAAGCTAAAAGCAGTGACGTAGCCAAGAAGATTGAGCAAGGGCTCGTCGGCGGTCTTTTCAACCTGAAAGGAGTGGCCAAGATACGCGACGTACAAAAGCTGGCAGTAGAAAACTCACGACTGGGTATTCCCCTGCTCTTCGGCATGGACGTGATACACGGCTACGAAACCATCTTCCCTATCCCTCTGGGATTGTCCTGTACCTGGGATATGGCCGCCATTCAGGAGTCCGCGCGCATCGCCGCCATCGAAGCCAGCGCCGACGGCATCTCCTGGACATTCAGTCCGATGGTAGACATCAGCCGCGACCCGCGTTGGGGACGTGTCAGCGAAGGTAGCGGTGAAGACCCCTTCCTTGGTGGAGCGATTGCCAAAGCGATGGTCTACGGTTATCAGGGAGGCAACCTCTCCGACCAACTCAGGCGCAATGACGAAATCCTTGCCTGCGTCAAGCACTTCGCCCTTTATGGAGCGGGCGAGGCAGGCCGTGACTACAATACGGTAGACATGAGCCGCAACCGTATGTTCAACGAATACATGTACCCCTACGAAGCCGCCGTAGAGGCAGGCGTGGGAAGCGTAATGGCATCCTTCAACGAGATAGACGGCGTACCCGCCACAGCCAACAAATGGCTGATGACCGATGTTCTCCGCAAGCAATGGGGCTTCAACGGCTTTGTAGTGACCGACTTTACCGGTATATCCGAGATGATAGAACATGGCATCGGCGACCTGCAAACCGTCTCCGCGCGTGCCCTCAATGCCGGTGTAGACATGGATATGGTAAGCGAAGGCTTTGTCGGCACACTCAAGAAGTCCGTCATGTCGGGCAAGGTAAGCATGAAAACCCTCGATGCGGCCTGCCGCCGTATCCTCGAAGCCAAGTATAAGTTAGGACTTTTCGACAATCCCTATAAATACTGCGATGTGAACCGTCCCGCACGCGACATCTTCACCAAAGAACACCGCGCCGCCGCACGCCGTATTGCCGCCGAGAGCTTTGTATTGCTAAAGAACGGCAGCATCAAGCAACATCCGGGTTCTCTGCCCGAGCCGCTGCTTCCGCTGAAAAAAGAAGGAACCGTGGCCGTCATAGGCCCGTTGGGCAATACACGCAGCAATATGCCCGGAACATGGAGCGTAGCCGCACGCCTCAACGACTACCCCTCTCTGTATGAAGGACTGAAGGAGATGATGTCCGGCAAAGTGAACATCACATACGCCAAAGGCAGCAACCTCATCGGCGATGCCGCCTACGAAGAGCGCGCCACCATGTTCGGACGTTCCCTGAACCGGGACAACCGTACGGACAAAGAACTGCTGGACGAAGCCCTGAAAACAGCCGCCGGCGCGGACGTTATCGTAGCCGCGCTCGGTGAATCTTCCGAAATGAGCGGCGAGAGTTCCAGCCGTACCAACCTTGACCTGCCCGACGTACAGCGTTCACTGCTGGAAGCCTTGCTGAAAACAGGCAAGCCCGTAGTACTCACCCTCTTCACCGGACGCCCGCTGACACTGACCTGGGAACAGGCCAACGTGCCCGCCATACTGAACGTATGGTTTGGCGGAAGCGAAGCCGCCTATGCCATAGGCGATGTCTTGTTCGGAGATGTCAACCCCGGCGGCAAACTGACGATGACCTTCCCGAAGAATGTAGGACAAATACCGTTGTTCTACAACCACAAGAATACCGGACGTCCGCTGCAGGCAGGCAAATGGTTCGAGAAGTTCCGCAGTAACTACCTGGACGTGGACAACGAGCCGCTTTATCCCTTTGGATACGGCCTGTCTTATACCACCTTCGAATACAGCGACATCGCCCTGAGCACCCCGTCGATGGGACAGAACGGTTCCATAACCGCCGTAGTCACCGTAACCAACACCGGAAAACGCGACGGTGCGGAAGTCGTACAGCTATACATCCGCGACCTTGTAGGAAGCATCACCCGCCCCGTACGCGAGCTGAAAGGCTTTGAAAAGGTATTCCTTCGTGCAGGCGAAAGCAAGACCGTTTCCTTCAAGATTACTCCGGAGCTGCTGCGCTTCTATGATTACGACCTGAACCATGTAGCCGAGCCCGGAGAGTTCGACCTCTTCATCGGGGGAAGCAGTCAGGCCACCAAGACGGCGCGCATCACCTTGAAGTAAACAATCCGTCTCTCCTGAGGATACCAACCGTTTTATCCGGGGGAATCTCAGTTTCCTACCGGGGAAACCGAAATTCCCCACCGGGGAAACGGGTGTTTCTCCCTGAGGGAACCGCCGTTTCCTTACGGGGAAACAAAATTCTCCCGCCAGTATATAAATCATTGCACGTAAACAGTATGAAATCAGTAAACATCTATATCCCGCTTCTCCTGCTATTGTTCCTCGCAGGAGCCTGCGGTACAAAAAAATCCGACGGAACGTCCGGCACGTTGAGCGACGACGCCCTGCTGGACACAGTACAGCGCCGAACCTTCAATTACTTTTGGGACGGGGCCGAACCCAACAGCGGACTCGCGCGCGAGCGCATCCACATGGACGGGGTATACCCCGAAAACGACCAAAACGTAGTGACATCCGGCGGCAGCGGTTTCGGTATCATGGCAGTGCTCGCAGGTATCGACCGGGGCTACGTCACCCGTGAAGAAGGACTGGCGCGCATGGAACGCATCGTTTCTTTCCTCGAGACCGCCGACCGCTTTCATGGAGCTTACCCCCATTGGTGGTATGGCGATACGGGGCGGGTAAAGCCCTTCGGGCAGAAAGACAATGGCGGCGACCTTGTAGAAACCGCTTTCGTAATGCAGGCTCTCCTTGCCGTACACCAGTACTATGCAGGCGGCAGCCCGCAAGAGAAAGCCCTCGCCGCCCGCATCGACAAGCTATGGCGGGAAGTAGACTGGAACTTCTACCGCCAGGGCGACCAAAACGTACTCTACTGGCATTGGAGTCCCGAATACGGCTGGGAGATGAACTTCCCCGTACACGGTTACAACGAATGCCTCATCATGTACATCCTTGCCGCCGCCTCGCCTACGCATGGCGTACCTGCCGCCGTATACCACGAAGGTTGGGCGCAGAACGGCGCCATCGTCAGCCCGCATAAGGTAGAGGGTATCGAACTGCATCTGCGATATCAAGGTACGGAAGCCGGCCCCCTGTTCTGGGCGCAGTACTCTTTCCTGGGACTTGACCCCAACGGACTGAAAGACGAATATTGCCCCGGTTACTTCGGCGAAATGCGTAACCTGACGCTTGTAAACCGCGCCTACTGCATCCGTAACCCCAAGCATTACAAAGGTTTCGGACCGGACTGCTGGGGGCTGACCGCCAGCTACTCCGTAAACGGATATGCCGCCCACTCGCCCAACGAGCGCAACGACCGGGGAGTCATCTCTCCCACCGCCGCCCTGTCATCCATCGTATATACGCCGGAGTACTCATTGCAAGTGATGCGCCACCTCTACGGAATGGGCGATAAAGTATTCGGTCCTTACGGATTCTACGACGCTTTCAGCGAAACGGACAACTGGTATCCGCAACGTTATCTTGCCATCGACCAGGGCCCGATAGCCGTAATGATTGAGAACTACCGCAGCGGACTGCTCTGGAAGCTCTTTATGAGCCATCCGGACGTACAGCGGGGATTGCAGAAGTTAGGATTCACCGCCCCGCAAGCCACAGCCGAAGAATAACTTCGTTCTTTCTTGTACCTGTAAAGAGGATACGCCGAAGCTGATTTTGCTATCATAATCAGAGTTTCGCCGTATCCTCTTTTTGTTTTCCGGATAAAACTAAGTATCTTTGGAGCAACACCAATCAATCATCATCATGAAAAAGTTCCTATCAGCCCTCTGCGTGACGGCGCTGTCACTCCTTGTCTACGGACAGGACGGCCACCCCTCTTCCATCTCCGGCAACCGGCGGAATTTCTCCTTTGCCTGGCTCACCGATGTTCATCTCAACTCTTTCGCCTACGCCGAAGACGATTTACGGCAAGCCGTTGAGGATATCAATGCCAACCCCGATGTGGATTTCACCATTCTGAGCGGAGACGTGACGGAATTCGGCGATACAAAAGAGTTTCAATTACTCGAGGAGATATTGAAAGGCTTCCGGAAACCCTACCTGCTGTTGCCCGGCAACCACGACGTGAACTGGAGCGAGAACGGATGTACGATGTTCGATAAGATATTCCGGGCGTCACATTTCTGCTATGACTGGCAGGGGGTACGCTTCATCGGTTGCGGAGCAGGTCCGAGCCTGCGGATGGGACCACCCCATATCCCGCGTGAGGAAATCCTCTGGCTCGACTCCGTATACAATGCCACACCTGCGGCGCAACCCGTCATTTTCGTCAATCACTTCCCGCTGAACGCCGATTTAAGCAATTGCCGGGAAGTTCTTCGGATTCTTAAGACACGCAATACGCAGGCCGTACTCGCCGGACACCTGCACGTCAACCGCTCATACGATGCCGACGGCATTCCGGGAGTGATAGGACGCTCTTCCCTCAGACGGAAAGACCCGATAGGCGGATATAACCTGGTAAGCCTGAAGGGGGATACCCTGCTGTTCCGCGAACGCATCATCAAGACGGAAACCCGCCCGGCATGGGACACTATCGTCTTTCATCCCGCCATCCGGGAAGTATGGACTGTCAAGGATGTTACGGATATCGCTTCGCAAGGAAGCATAGACGGCAACCTGTACATCTATACCAATACCGCCGGAGTGGTTCGTGCGCTGGACGCCGACAACGGAAAAACCTTATGGAAGTACCGCACCGGGAATAAGATATTCTCCGCTCCTTTCATTACTCCGCAACTGGTAATCGTTTCTTCCTGCGACGGCTGTGTCTACGCCCTGAACAGACAGGACGGAAGCATGCGCTGGAAATACGATACCGGCTACCCGATTGTAGCCTGCCCTACGGTAGCGGATGATACCGTCTATATCGGCAGCGGCAACGGGAAGTTTTATTCCATCAATCCGGCGGACGGTACGGTCAACTGGATTTGCGAGGGATTGAAAGGGTATATCGAATCACGCCCCGCCACAGACCGGGAACGGGTTTATATAGGTACGTGGGGAGCAATGTTCTATGCCATCGACCGGAAAACGGGAAAGAAAGTCTGGGAATTCGACACCCGACGCGGCAGATACTTTTCACCGGGAGCCTGCTGGCCGGTAGTTCTTCCATACACCGCAAACGGCGGAAAGCAACAGGAACAGGTTATCGTACTCAGTTCCGACTATTTCGTACGCGCTTTCCAGCCGTCGACAGGAGAGATTCTCTGGGCTTCGGACGAAGCCAAAGGGCGAGAATCGCTCGGTTTCTCACCGGACGGAAAGACGATGTATATCAAAGGCATCAAGAACAACATCACCGCGGCAGATATTTCAAAAGGCGTTTACACACCGCTTTGGAATACCGCAATGCCTTACGAAAGCAACTTTATCCCTACCCGTATGGAGACGACGGAACAATACGTGTTCATTCCCACGGAGTTCGGGGTTGTCCACGCCGTACGAACCGACGGAAGCGGAATATCCTGGCAGTGGAAAGTGGCTCATTCGGCCGTCACCTCCTTGAAGAACGCAGGAGAAAGGCGACTGATTGTCATGACGATGGACGGAACGGTTACCTGTCTCAAATACTGAGTCTTCTACCTGTCTCCACCACCGCCGCCGATTGGAGACGGTGGTATCCACATAGCGAAAAGTCTGTTGATTTACAGGAAGTAAAAGAATAACAGCAGAAGCACATTGGCAACTATGACGCATCCGAAGCCGCCCAATATCCACGAGCGCAACGAACTCTTCTTACCGGAGAAAAAGAGTGCGTAACACATATTGACGGCGATATTACTTACTATCGCCTGCATACTGCAAGCCGTTATCAGCGAAACAGGCACGCTGCCCGTACCTTGCAGAAGATTCAGAATGAACGGGGTGATGTCGCTGAAACCGGAAACAAAGGAGAGTAAGGTCAGTCCGCCCTTACCGGCATATATCAGCGTATAATGGGTAGCTATCGTAAATACCACAAAAAGTACGGCAAAAATAAGCGCTACCTTAAATTCCAGCGGGTTACTGCCGTCCTCGTCTTCATCGGTCACTCCCGATACGGCGGGACGCTTCCACTTGGAATGCAGGAACCAGGCTGCTCCGGCGGAAACAGCGGACATAATCAGCAGATAGGGATAGATAACCGTCAAGGTAGCTACGCTGAATATGCCGATCAGTATCAGGAACCGCAAGAACATCATACTGACCGCCAGCAACATGGCGGCCACATATTCGGGCGCTTCCTGAGGTGACGCCTTACGGCTTTTACGCGCCAGCACGGATATGGTGGCGGTACTGCTGTACAACCCGCCGACGATACCGGATACCAAAATGCCGGATTCACGAAAGACGTATCTCTTCAGCAGATAAGAAAGATAGGAAATACCGGAAACCACTACCGTAGCGAGCCATATACCATAAGGCGTAAGATTGACGTCCGGTATCAGATTTTCGTTGGGCAGCATCGGAAGTATGATACCGCTAATGGCCAGGAACTTGGCGAGCGTAATCATTTCATCGTTCTTCATCCGCTGCGCCAGTTCGGTGAATGTATGTTTCAACTCCGTAAAGAGCAACACGGTCACAATCACCATTACATAAAACCAAGAGGGCTGCGTGGCGACAATAGGCGCAATGCAATACGTGATGAGCGCAATGACAATGGTGGTAACCCCGAACACGTGGAACTGGGCTTGCTTGACGTAATAGTTCAAGGCAAGCAACACTCCCAAGACAGCCCCGCCACCCATAAACAGACGGTAGTCCACCGGATCGAGAATATAGAGGAGATAACCCAGAATGCCGATAAAAGTAAAGGTACGGTCTGTACCGAACAAGGTGGTCTCCCCTTCGCGTTTCAAACTGATACGTCGCAAGGAAAGGCCTATAAGCAAAGAAAATACCGTCACCAAAATAAAAGTGACGAGTTCTTCCGGCAGGTATTGATATAGTTTCTCCATATACGAATTAACAATTACGGGACGCGATTAGTTTACTTCCATTCCTTAAACGGACGCTTCATCAACTGTGAATTGTAATAACGAATATCTCCCGTTACTTCCTGCCCGATAAAGTCCGGCTTCTCAAAAGGCTCGTTCTCCGAGGCCAGCTCCACTTCGGCAATTACCAACCCTTCATTCTCTCCATAGAACTCGTCTACCTCAAAAACATGGTTTCCACTGCGTACCAGATAACGGGTTTTATCAATAATGCCCGGTTCGCACAGTTTCATCAACTCCCCGGCCTCGGCCAAAGGAATCTCTTTCTCCCATTCGTAACGGCTGATTCCGGATGTATCGGATGCCCCCTTGATGGTAAGGTACCCCTGCCCGCCGCGTATACGTACTCTTACCGTCCGTCCGCACGCGCTACTGATATATCCCTGAATGATACGGTTCTGCGCGTATGCTTGCGACTTATACTCTCCTTTTACGAGAAACTTCCGTTCTATCTCCTGCGGCATATTTATCTTTAATTAGCCCAAGAAGGAATAACCGACCAACATGGCAACTACCAATACCAAAGCGGCAACTCCGATAATCAGCAGTACTTTCTTGGCTTGTTGTTCTTCTTTCCGGCTGTGCATTACTTTCTTTTTACTCTTTCCCATGGTGTTTCTTTAGTTTAAAGTTCAACGATAAACAAAGTAAAAGGAAATTCGGGAAGTTTGCAAGCATTTATAAAAGAAAAAAGCGGTAAGTTAACATCATTGATTATATGATGTTAACTTACCGCATATACGATATTAACTTGTTACCCGCAACCCGGTTAACTTGTTCCGGTCAATGATGTTAACCTGCCGAAGGACTAAATGTTGTCTCCGCCCGCAAACTCCATCAGGTAAGCTTTGACGAAACCGTCTATCTTACCGTCCATTACTCCGTTTACATCCGAAGTCTGGAAATTGGTACGGTGGTCTTTCACGCGGCGGTCGTCGAACACGTAGCTGCGGATTTGCGATCCCCACTCGATTTTCTTCTTACCGGCTTCCACCTTTGCCTGTTCCGCCATACGGTGTTGAAGTTCCTTATCGTATAGGATAGAGCGCAACTGACGCATCGCATTCTCGCGATTCTTAGGCTGGTCGCGCGTTTCGGTATTTTCAATCAGGATTTCCTCTTCCTCGCCTGTATAAGGGTCTTTGAACTGATAGCGCAGACGCACGCCGGATTCCACCTTATTTACATTCTGTCCACCGGCACCGCTAGAACGGAAAGTATCCCAAGAGATACGCGCCTGTTCGATATTCACTTCAATCGTATCATCTACCAGCGGAGTAACGAAAACAGACGCGAAAGATGTCATACGCTTACCCTGGGCATTATAGGGAGATACACGCACCAGACGGTGTACACCGTTCTCACCTTTCAGATAGCCGTAAGCATAATCACCCGCTATCTCAATGGTACAAGCCTTGATTCCGGCTTCATCGCCTTCCTGCAAGTTGGCGATGGTCGCCTTATATCCATGAGTTTCGGCATATCGCAGATACATACGCATCAACATGCTTGCCCAATCCTGGCTTTCCGTACCGCCAGCGCCCGAATTGATTTTCAGTACGCAGTCCATCTGGTCGGCTTCCTCACGAAGCATATTCTTGAGTTCAAGAGCTTCTACGGCGGCAGACGCTTTTGCATAGGCTTCATCCACCTCTTCTTCCGTTACCAGCTCATCCTTGTAGAAATCGAATGCAAGTTGCAGTTCGTCCGCCATAACCTTGACTTCATTATAGCCGGAAATCCATTGCTGCAAACCTTTTACTTTCTTCATCTGTGCTTCGGCTGCTTTCTGGTCATCCCAAAACCCCGGAGCCTGGGTGCGTAATTGTTCCTCTTCGACTTGTATTTTCTTTCCTTCAATGTCCAGATAGCGGTTCAACGCTTCGGTACGTTCCTTGATATCTTTCAGTTGTTCAATGGTAATCATATGCTTTCAATTCTATCTTTTCGGAGCGCAAAGATAGTGCAAAAGTCTGAAAAAATCGCATAAATCCGCTGCAATCAATGGAATAAGAGAGAGGGTGGACTATTCCGCCGCTACGTCCCAACCCGAAAGTACATCACCGTAGAAATAGAAAGTAACTTTAAAGACTGTCTCGCTATTCCCATCCGCCACCCGATAGCAACGGGTAGCATCGTAAGATTCCGTTTGCTTATATTCACCCAAAGCCAACGAGGGCAGTTCCTCTGTACCGGACGTTTTGGCTATAATCTGCCGCATACGTTTCTCTATCAACTCCATGACGCCTTTATGGGCAAAAGGATTCGCATCCGCCACATGAGGATAAACAGCTTCAATGATGCCGCCATTAGCTGCACGTACCGCCTTGACGCTGTCTGTATAAGCCTTGAACCGCTTCTTTACTTCAGGAGAACGCAGACCCGCCACCGTAAATACGGCGATACCTTGGGCGCCGCTATTCAAGGCGGTGTCCATACATTCAAACATCTCCGGACCGTCGGTGGCGGTCATACCACAGTACAACACGGTTTTATCATTCTTGTCGCGCGCATTCTCAACGGTACAATCGGAAATGAAGCTGACATCTTCCGTATAGAAAGTATGGTACACCATCGGGAAGACGATATCCAGATTCCATTTACCCCAGTCCTGCCGCACCATGCGTGAAGCCATTTTCGGAGTAGGAAACGGAGATGCCGCCATTGTCTTGCCGTACGAATGTACCACCTCGGCAATCATATTGGCAACTTCCGTTATCCGGTCGCAACGGAACTGCCGCCACTTCACGTCCGACGAAGGGTCTTCCTGCCCACGCGGATCATAACCATATTGTTCCTTGAACTCTTCGAGCATGGCGGGATGGTAACCGTAATCCCACGCGGCATATTCGCGATCCTGTACAATACCGTAATGCGGCCATAACGTGGTAGGAAGCACGACATCCACAAAACGGTTGTAATCAATGGCAATCCCGTTCAGTCCTTCGACTTCACAATACGACTTAATTTTCTCTTTGATAAATTCGCGTACCTCAGGCAACGCAGGACACAGGAATTTATAATAGTCCACGTATGCCGTAGTATCCGCGAGACTTTTTCCGTTACGGTTCACACTGAACCATTCGGGATGTTCCGCCAGAATCTTGTCGCGGTCATGCTCCAAATTCATGGTCCATAGCCATGCATATACTTCAATGCCGTGTTTATGGGCAATAGGAATCGCGATACGATAATCGTCGGGAGTGGGTGCGTTCAGCATTATCCCGTCCATGCCGATGTCATTCATCACTTGGCATACCGAATCAAAATTCATGCAAGGATGATAATCCAGCCATGTCCAGAACATGGGGTATTCCTTAACGGTAACTTCTTTTTCCTGTCGGCATGCATACAGGCCTACTATCAGAAACAGCACTAAGAATGGTGTCAAAAAGTTCTTCATCATATTAAACTAAGATTAAATATAAAATTCGGGAAAACTCCTCTTATATAAAGACAGGTGACAACGCTCCATCCCTAAGAAATCCGGTAAAAGTTTTCGTTAATAAATTCAAAGACGGGATTTTCCAGCCGGACAGAGAGAACATAAAAAAGGCAGAAGAACAATCATCTCCTGCCTGTAATATAATGTATTGACAATCCTTTATTCTTCGTACATCTTGTCAATCAGTTCCTTATAGTTCTTTGACACAACGGAGCGTTTCAACTTCAATGTATTGGTCAATTCTCCCCGTTCCATATTAAACGGTTCGGGCAATAAAGTGAAACGTTTCACTTGCTCGTAATTGGCAAACTGTTGCTGCAACGTATCGATACGGGCACGAAACAAAGCCTGCACTTTAGGATGTTGCAATAAATCGGCCATATCCTTATACTCAAGACCTTTTTCCTTAGCGTAGTTCTTTACCAAACCATACACAGGAACAATCAGGGCGGATACAAACTTGCGCTGATCGGCGATAATGGCAATCTGGTCGATATAACGGTCGATTGCCAGTTTGGTTTCCAAAGCCTGCGGAGAGATATATTTGCCATTGGAAGTCTTGAATAAATCCTTGATACGTTCGGTCAGATACAAATGATCATCTTTCAGATAACCGGCATCACCCGTATGGAACCAACCGTCTTTATCGATGGCTGCCGCAGTGGCTTCCGGTTTCTTATAATAGCCGGTAGTAATCGTCTTACCCCGGAGCAGGATTTCATTATTCTCTCCAATCTTTACTTCAAGATCGGGCATGACGGTTCCGACCGAACCGATTTCATATCCCTTGTCAAGGAAGCAGGAAACGGTAGCGGTAGATTCCGTCAGTCCATAACCCACTACCATATTAATGCCCACCGAATGCACGAATTCGCAGATTTCATCGGACACAGCCGCACCGGCGGTCGGGAAGAAATTACCGTTCTCAATACCGATTGTCTTTTTCAGCAGGGCATAGATAGTCTTTTCGTAGAACTTGTACTTCAGATGAAGCATCAGAGGCGGCGTCTTGCCCACACGCAGGTAATCGATGTTATGCATCTTGCCTACTTTGATGGCGTCCAGCATCATTGCTTTCCGCAATCCGGTTTCCTGCGCAATCTTTTCCTGTACGCCCGCATAAACCTTCTCCCAGAAACGGGGAACGCTGCACATCAATGTAGGACGCACTTCCTTGATAGTAGTCTGAATATCCGCCGGACGAAGATTGATACAAACCTGTACCCCTCTATGAATACAGAGATAAGTCCAGGCTTTCTCAAACACATGCGTCAGCGGAAGGAAGTTCATGGATACATCCTTATCCGTCATGGCGGTCAAACGAATATCATGGATACGGATAGCCTCCCTGTAATTGAAGTGGTGTAACATCACACCTTTCGGCTCTCCGGTAGTACCGGATGTATAAAGGATATTCGCGAGGTCGTCATCCGATGCGCGGGCGCTACGCTCTTCCACAACATCATTGTGGGGAAGCCCCTCACCCAATGCAAGAAAATCATCGTAGTAAATGGATGTCTTATCGCGGGGATCGAGCACCACGCTACGGTCGAAGATAATAAGTTTCTGCAAAGAATGGCAAAAACCGAATGCGCTGAAAGCGGCATCGTACTGAAACTGCTCGCCTACGAAAAGGAAACGTATCTGAGCGTCATTAATAATATACTGCGCCTGAGCCGAAGAACTGGTAGCATACAACGGTATGGTCACCAGACGATTGGCAAAAGCCGCAAAATCAGTAAATAAACATTCCGGTTTATTTTGTGAGAAGATACCGATATTTCTCTGTTCCTCTACACCCAAAGCCACCAACGCATTGGCTGCCTGACGTACCGTTTGAGAGAATTTATTCCAAGTGATGGGTATCCATTGTGATGTTTCATAGTCCCTGTATTTAAGGGCTACTTTGTCTCCATACTTCTCTGCCTGACGATGTACCATGACAGACAAATGATGATAAGTCATATTTTTAATAAATTGGTAAATATGGGCGCAAAGGTATTAGTTTTATTTGAAACTATCTCCCTTTTTCGGGATTTATCCGTAAGTTTGCAGAGTAATAACGAATATATAACTAATCTTGACGATGACAACCGACATACAGACTTTAGTTTCCGAAGCAACCGGACTGCTTAAATCATTGATAGCTATCCCCTCATTAAGCCGCGAAGAAGAACAGGCCGCGGACTTTTTACAGAACTATATCGAAATGCAGGGAATGACAACCGGAAGAAAAGGTAACAATATATGGTGCCTCGGCCCGATGTTCGATTTGAATAAACCGACGCTGCTGCTCAACTCTCATATCGATACGGTGAAACCCGTAAACGGATGGCGGAAAGCTCCGTTCAGCCCGTCGGAAGAAAACGGAAAGATTTACGGTTTAGGAAGTAATGATGCCGGAGCAAGCGTAGTCAGCCTGTTGCAGGTGTTCCTGCAACTTTGCCGGACTACGCAGGCATACAACCTGATTTATCTGGCTTCCTGCGAAGAAGAAGTATCGGGCAAGAACGGCATAGAGTCCGTATTGCCGGAACTGCCTCCCATACAATTCGCCATTGTGGGCGAGCCTACGGAGATGCAACCCGCCATCGCCGAAAAAGGATTAATGGTACTGGACATCACCGCTTACGGCAAATCGGGGCATGCCGCCCGAAACGAAGGCGATAACGCCATATATAAAGTATTAAACGATATCGCCTGGTTCCGCGACTACCGTTTCCCGAAAGAATCGTCTTTATTGGGGCCGGTAAAGATGAGTGTAACCATGGTAAATGCGGGAACCCAGCATAATGTCATACCCGACCGCTGTACATTTGCGGTCGACATCCGCAGCAATGAATGCTATACCAACCGGGAACTTTTCGACGAGATACAGAAGCATATCGGTTGTGAAGCCAAAGCCCGGTCTTTCCGTTTGAGTTCTTCGCATGTTTCTCCCGAGCATCCGCTGGTAAAAAAGGCTGTTGCGATGGGCAGAACGCCATTCGGTTCCCCTACTCTTTCAGACCAGGCGCTGATGTCCTTCCCGTCCATGAAAATGGGACCGGGCAAGAGCAGCCGTTCCCATACGGCAGATGAGTTTATCTTCATCAAAGAGATTGAGGAAGCCATTACACTCTATCTGGATTTGCTGGACGGGGCGACAATATAAGGCTACCTGTTCAGCCAAGGTTCGGGATTCAGTTTCTCCTTTTCACGGCGTAGCTGGAAGTGAAGTACCGTACGTCCGCCGTCAGCTCCATCCGAGAATACCTGACCGATAGCTTGCTTGGTAGTAACCGTGTCACCTTGTTTAACGGAAGCGGAAGACAGGTTGCAGTACACTGAAATATATGCTCCGTGGCGGATAAGGATATTAAACAGCCCGTTCAGTTTGAATACGGCCGCCACCTTACCGTTAAAGATGGCGCGAGCCTGCGCTCCCGGTTTTCCCTGAATGTCGATGCCTTTATTATCCAACTTGACATTGCGCAGTCCTTCCACCGCATATTGCCCGTAACGACTGGTTATGATATAAGCTCCGCTGATAGGCATAGGCAACTTGCCCCGATTATTGGCAAAGTCGCCGGATAGCTCACGGTCGGCCTTACTCATGGTATAAGTTTCCAGAGGAGCAGCTTTGTTTTTGGAAGCAGACGCCGCCGACTTATCCGTTTTCGCCCCTTCTTTCTTGCGGGCAGCCGCTTCGCGGCGCGCTTCTTCGGCGGCGCGTTTGCGGGCTTTCTCTATTTCTTCGGCAATCAGGCGGTCGATACGCGCATTGAGTTGATTGGCCTCGCGGCGCTTCCTGGCAATCTCGTTCTGCAATCCGCGTTGTTTCTTCTGCAAGCTGGTTACAAGGGTACGCTTTTCTTTCTCCTGCGCTTCCAGTTTTACTTTCTCGGCCTCACGCTCTTTCAGCAAATCGGCTTTGGCGGTCCGCACCTGCCTGAGTTCCGCCTTTTTCTTATTGACTTGTTCCTGCTTTTTCAGCACTTCTTCACCTTGCAGACGCTGGTAAGTGGCATACTCACGCACATAGCGCAAGCGGCGATAGGTCTGCGCCAAACTCCGGGCAGAGAAAATAAACATCAGTTTCTCCTCGATGGAACGGTTCTTATAAAGGTATTGAACGGATGACTCGTATTTCTTCTTCTTATCCTTTAAGTCACGCTGCAATTTTCCTAACTGGCGTTCCAACGACGATAACTCACGGTCTATCGCCTCCACATCCTTGTTTATAGTAAGGATATAGCGTTTGCGCTCCTCTATCTGGCCTGTCAAAGCGGCAAGTCCGTTCAGCTGGCTGCTTACGGTTTTCTTTGTGGTTTTCAGAAGTGTTTCCGATTCGGTAATCTGCTTTTGCAAAGCGCCGCGCTTGCTTTCCAATTCCTTTATCAGCCTGTTAGACTGTGCGAGGAGCGGAAAAGCCATACAGAAACAACTTATAAAAATACAAAGCAAACGTCTCATAAACTCATCAGCATTTCTAATATTTCATTTAACTCTACCTGCGTATACTTTGAAGACAATTCGGTAGGCGTCAGAGAAAACGAATCATTGGAAAAGTTGGACAACTCGACTTTGCCTTTCTCCAAGGAGGGAATACCCAGTTCCTTTCCCGACAAATCTTTCTTGCCGTCGGGTTTGGAAGCGTCGAACAGAATCTTTTCCAAATGGGCAAAGTCGGCTTTCTTCGGCAACACATCCTTCAATTCCTTACGGGTAGCACGCACATAACGTTTGCCCATACGGTCTACCAGCAATATCTCTTCGGGCGTCACTTCCATGCGCGCCACCTCTGTACGTATGATGGGCATCAGGAAAGAGAGCTGCATCCGTTCGCCGCTTATCAACTTCATCGTGCCGTTTACGGTGAAAACCGCATCTTTGGTAGGAACCGTCAACTTCACCTTAGACGACAGATAGCGGGCGCTTTCGGGTAATTTGGACGTCTCCGCCTTACGAGAGGTTTTACAACCCGCCAGACAGCAGAGGAGAAAGAGCATGAAGAGCAGCGTCTTACTATTGAATTTCGTTTGTTTCATCGCCTTATTACTTTTATCATTTACACTTTACCGCCTTACTTATCGCTGATATACTTCTTCTTCTGAATCTTCTGTTTCAGCGTTTTGGACTTACTGCCTATCTTCAATGCCTGTTTCCAGTATTCCAAGGCCTTGTCCGCGTCACCTGTCATATAGTAGATATCACCGCAGTGTTCCACGATAACATCGCTTTTGCCGCCATCATTCTTCATGGCATCGTCTATATACAAACGGGCTTCGGCATAGTTGCCTTTCTCAAACAGAATCCAGGCGTAAGTATCTAAGTAAGTGGCATTATCAGGTTCCGCCTTTACCGTCTTATAACTCATCTCCTCGGCTTTATCCAGATTACGACGCTCGACAGACAGGTAATAAGCGTAATTATTCAAGGCTCCGATATTGGAAGAATTATACACCAGCGCCGAATCATAAGCGGCATAGGCTTCCGTATTCAAATCTTTCGTATGATAAGCATCTCCCAAAATGGAATAGAAATCCGAAACGACCTCTTTCTTACTGTCCGCCGTGATTTGCGTCAACGCTTTTTGGCAGATGGAAATCACATCATCTGTCCGTTCCGCCTGATTATACGCAATAGCCAGATAGAAATAGAATTCCAGCATTTCAGGATTGGTTTCAACACCGGCTTCGCATAAATCAATCACATCCTTGTAATCCTCTTTGCGTACCGCCTCACCCAGCAGCATCATACGCGCGGCCGTATTGGTAGGGTCGATTGTCAATACCTGACGCAATACCGGAAAGGCTTCTTTGTTCATTCCTTTAGACAAAAGATACTGGGCGTAAAGCATCGGTATCCCGGCATCGTCCGGTTCCTGTTCCAGAATACGGTCGAAAAGGTTGATAACCCGCGTACTGTCCTTGCCGTCCTGCTCATTCTGCACTACGAACTGACGCATTACGTTCAGTTTTGTTTCCGAAGGAACTTTCTTGTTGAGCAATAAAGTATCCAACTGCCGCTGGTAGAGGTCTTTCTGACCGGTCGCCTCATAATAGGACGCCAACGAATACATCGCCATAGCATTATCCGGCTCGGCATCCAGCACCTTGCGGTACACGCTATATGCTTCTTCCTTCTTTCCGTTCTGCATATACACGTCTCCCAACACAACCTGATAACGGGAATCCATCGGATACTCCGCAACCAGACTCTCTATCTCATGGAAAGCATTCTTGTTATCTTTCATTTGCAGGTAAATACGGAACTTCTCCATACTCAACTGCTCGCTTTTGCCCATCTTCCCCTCAATCCGGTTCAAGGTGGCAATCACTTTATCGTACTTCTCCTGCCGGTTATAAATATCCAGCAAGGCATAAAGCGGATCCAGCTTGTCAGTGAAACGCACAGACATATCTTCCAGCAGCTTCATGGCCTTCTCCTTCTCGTCCTGTTGCTGATAAAGATTCGCCAGTCCCTGGCTGTACCAATAATTATCCGGATCATTCTCCACGGCTTTCTCCAATGCGGCCTGCCCCTGAGGCGCTTGTTTCAAGTACAAATAATACTGAGCCAGTTCATATAAAGCCGACGAAGCATTCGGATTGATAGTCAGGCAATGCTGCAACAAATCAAAGGCCGCGTCATAGTCTTTCTGAACCTTCAGGCGGGCTGCCTCCAAAAAGAAGTAATCGTACTTACGCTGCTGTTCCGGAGTGAGCACAACAGCCTCTGCCGGCCGTACCTTCATCTTCTGCCGGGAAGTACCGCAGGAAACAAACAGCACACAGGCCAATAAGCATCCGATTATTTGAATATTCTTATTTCTCATTCAAGCATCTTGTTATACGCCCGTATGTCCGAAGCCACCGGCACCGCGTTCCGTTTCATCCAACACATCCACTTCCTGCCATACGGCCTGCTCATGGCGGGCAATCACCATTTGGGCGATTCGTTCTCCATCCTCAATCATAAATGTTTCCGAAGAAAGGTTCACGAGGATGATACAGATTTCACCGCGATAGTCGGCATCGATAGTACCCGGAGAGTTCAATACCGAAATACCTTTCTTGATAGCCAAACCGCTGCGGGGACGGATTTGCGCCTCAAAACCTGCCGGCAAAGCGATGTACAGCCCCGTAGGCACCAGGCAACGCTGCAATGGCTCCAAAGCCATCGGTTCGGAAAGATTGGCACGGATGTCCATTCCGGCGGACAATTCGGTAGCATACGCAGGCAACGGATGTTTCGACTTATTTATAATTCGGACGGTCATACTATTATTTGCCATTTTAATGAAGTTACGATTGAGATTACTTTAATTCACTATTTAACGGGCAAAATTACGGATTTTGAAGCAAATAGTCATACATTTGCAGTTAAATAATAAGAAAGTAATAACATGATGGACTGGAATACCCTCATATCCGCCAAACGATTCGGTTTGGAAGAGTTTCATAAAGAGCGTCACGAGAACCGTTCTGAATTTCAGCGGGATTACGACCGCCTCATCTTCTCCGCGCCCTTCCGGAGGTTACAGAACAAGACACAAGTGTTCCCCTTGCCCGGCAGCATATTCGTGCACAACCGCCTGACACACAGTCTGGAAGTTTCCTGTGTAGGCCGTTCGCTGGGCAATGACGTAGCCAAAGCCATCCTTGCCCGCCGCCCCGAATTGCAAAACTCTTATCTGCCGGAAATCGGTTCCATTGTTTCCGCCGCGTGCCTGGCCCACGATTTGGGTAATCCGCCATTCGGACATTCCGGCGAACGCGCCATCTCCACGTTCTTTTCGGAAGGAAAGGGATTGGCATTGAAAGGGAAGCAGCCCGACGGGGAGCAACTCACCCCGACGCAATGGGAAGACCTGACACACTTTGAAGGAAACGCGAACGCCTTCCGTCTGCTTACCCACCGGTTTGAAGGACGCCGCAAAGGCGGCTTCGTCCTGACCTATTCCACCCTTGCCAGCATTGTAAAATACCCCTTTTCATCGAGTTTGGCAGGACAAAAGTCCAAATTCGGGTTCTTCACCACCGAGGAAGAAAGCTTCCGACGGATAGCCGAAGAACTGGGCATGAAAAAGCTTAATGACTCGCCTCTGAAATATGCACGCCACCCGCTTGTTTATCTGGTAGAAGCCGCAGATGACATCTGCTATCAGATGATGGATATCGAAGACGCTCACAAGCTGAAGATTCTCACCACGCAAGAAACGCAGGATTTACTTTTATCCTACTTCCCCGACGAGCGTAGAGCGCATATACTCGATACTTTCAAGATTGTGAGCGACACCAACGAGCAGATTGCCTATCTGCGCTCTTCCGTTATCGGACTGCTTATCGGAGAATGCACCAAAGCGTTCCTCGACAATGAAGCGCGGATTTTAGAGGGAGAATTCGAGGGCAGCCTCATCAAACATATTACCGAACGGCCTGCCGCAGCCTACAAACATTGCGCAGAGGTGTCTTTCCGGAAGATATACCGTTCGCGTGATGTATTGGATATAGAACTTGCCGGTTTCCGCATCATCAGCACTTTGCTCGAGCTGATGATTGATGCGGTATGTTCACCGGAAAAAGCATACTCGCAGTTGCTCATCAACCGGGTGTCCGGTCAATACAATATGAAAGCGACCGCGCTGTATGAAAGAATACAGGCCGTACTGGACTACATCTCTGGCATGACGGACGTCTTTGCCCTCGACCTCTACCGGAAAATCAACGGAAACAGCCTGCCTGCGGTATAACTATCTGCTTGGGAAGAATATCTTATTCGCTCCGGAAGTCAGATTACACGATTCCGGCTCGTTTTCGATGAATGACTGGATATGGCGAATACGCTTTTCCGCCAGGATTTCATCGACAGCGATTAAGATACCTGTCTCTTCCACATCACCGAAACCGTAATTAATAGCCGTACCGAACATACGCATTGTCGGGCTAAGGCTCATATACGCATTTACCAACGGCGGAATATTGTATCCCAGTTTACGGATTTCACCATTTAAAATCTTATAGTCTTCTTTAAATGTATCCTTACAGAATAAAGTAGCCAACTCATTCTCGTCAGATTCCAATTGCAGCGGTTTCATCGGAGTAATCAAGCTGTCTTTATCGGCGAAATGCTTCTTCAGGAAATAAAGAATCATGTCACGTCCCTTACGGATATAACTGGGGTACATAGTCACCTTTCCGAAGAAATACTTCACGTTGGGCATAACCACTGTCAGCGCGCCCAAACCGTCCCACAGATTATCCAGCGCAAACAGGCCTTTACTGTCGCGGCGGGTAGACTGATATTCGAGCGTCACGAACGAACGTCCGAGCTCAATGGTAGTGGGAAGATATTCATTCAGGAACTTCTCGGAGAAGTTAAACATGTGCGCAGTAGCCAGAATCGGCGCGCCGTGCTCGTCGAAACGTACGTCCGTACCGAGAATATAGCGATAACCGCCTAATATTTCTTCCGCTTCCGGATTCCAGACAATCAATTGTTTATAAGGATTATCCATCAAGTCATATTCGTCGAGGTCCATGGACATCCCTGTTCCGCCACCGGCAGCACGAAATGCTATCTCACGCAGACGTCCGATTTCCTTCATCGTATTAGGTGAATCCTGAGCGGTAACAATGTATATCTGATTATTACTCTTATTCGTCATGCGCAAGCGTTTGTCTTCGGTCAACTCCGCCTTCAGCAATTCTTTGCTTATCGGTGCAATAATATCTTCCATCTTCCGAGCTTCTATTTTTTAATATTCAATATTCAACTTATAATTTATACACGATATCCTTCACATACTGCGCCCACTGCGCAGGTGTTTTCGTCTTATCGAATGTTTGCCAGGGAATAGGCTTGCCTATCGTAATGGTAAATGTCTTATGGCGGTTCTTCAACATCTCGTCCGCCAGATACAGCATAGCGATATTGAACTTGATGCCCGACAGTTTGCAGAGATTGGCCAGATTATAAAAGAAATTGGAGTTACGGCCTTCAAAATGAATGGGCACTACATCGCGGTGCGACTCAACGCTCTTCACAATAAACGTCTTTTTCCAATCCAAGTCGCGGATAACTCCATTCCGGCGCCGCGAGCAAAGCCCGGCAGGAAACATAATGAGTTGGTCGTCCGACGCAAATCCGGCCTCTACCATTTTCGGAAAGTCCTTAGCCTGTTTGCCGGTCTTGTTAATAGGTATGCAGAGAGGAGCTAATCCACGCAGGTTCATGAGCAGGTCATTCACCATATATTTCACCTTTCCATCGTAAAAAGTACCGAGTACGTAGCCTAACGCCACCCCGTCCTGTCCGCCCAAAGGGTGATTGGAAACAAAGGTATAAAGTCCGTCTTTCGATAAGTTCTCCTCGCCCTTCACTATCAGTTTGGCATCCAGAAAGTCCAAACAGGCCTGCAGGAACTCCACCCCCACTTTATCTTTCGACTCTCTCAGAAAAACATTCAATTCATCTTGATGAACGATGCGCTTCAAATAAGACACGACAAACTTAGGGATATACTTCACATGCTTCGGAGCTTTCTCCCGAAGAATCTTATCAATGTCAATCAAAAATAAAGAGTCGTCAGCCATTCTTTTTATGATGAAATGATTGCGCAAAATTAACGCATCTTTTTAATTAAATGCAAATAATCGATAGAAAACTACACCCAAAATCTATCAAATAGCACCTAAAATCTATCAATTGATAGTTTTTACCCCAAAGATTGCTTAAAAACCACCCGACACAAAGCCGAAACTTTCGTAAACTTGCAATGCTGAAAGGCTAAACGAACAAGTAACCATTTAACAAAGCACATTATGAATAGTATTACATTTAAAAAAGATCTGCTCGGAGTTCAAAACGATTTATTACGCTTCGCGTACAAGCTCACCTCCGACCGTGAAGAAGCAAACGACCTTCTTCAAGAAACATCTCTCAAAGCTTTGGATAATGAAGATAAATACATGCCCGATACTAATTTCAAAGGTTGGATATATACGATCATGCGTAACATCTTTATTAACAATTATCGTAAGGTTGTACGCGACCAGACATTTGTAGACCAGACAGATAATCTTTATCATCTGAACCTGCCGCGCGATACCGCTTTTGAGAGTACGGAAAGCGCATACGACCTGAAAGAGATGCACCGCATCGTCAACGCATTGCCACGCGAATACAAAGTTCCGTTCTCCATGCATGTTTCCGGTTTTAAATACCGCGAGATAGCCGAAAAGCTGGGACTTCCGTTAGGAACCGTAAAGAGCCGTATATTCTTCACCCGCCAGAAATTACAACAAGACCTGAAAGATTTTGTTTAATCAATATCCCATATAAAATCATCCCATGAGATAAATGTATTTGTCTCATGGGATGAATCTTTTTGTCCCGTAAGATGATTTTATCCGTCTTACGGGACAAAATCATTCGTACAGGGAGACGATTATAAGCCCCTCACAAAATCACAGGGTTCACCCGCCAAGCGCCGTCAACAGGAAGCCGTGAAAGGTGAAGGGGATATAAGCGAACATTGTTTTATCCGAAACACACTATCCGTCCGGGATAAACGCACCATGTATTTCCACTAAACAGATAATGCGTTTCCGGCCGACAGACCATGCGTTTCCCCGGAGGATATTTTACTTTCCTACGAGGATAAATTCATTTGATACGCCTTTCATCACACATCCGTCCCGCCTGCCGGAGCAACCCGTCCACCCGCACCAATCCCCCACCAATCAAGCGACGCAACACTCTGTTCATTTTCAACAGAATAAGTAATCAACATGCTGTTGAAAACTTCTAAGTAAGATTTTAGTTAAAACATTGTGGGGAATTGTGGGGAAATGTGTATTTTTACCGTCGCTTATTATAATAAGGTGAAAATGATACGCTTTTTAGGCAATATTGAAGCAAAAACGGATACAAAGGGACGCGTATTCATCCCTGCCGGTTTTCGGAAACAGTTGCAGACTGCTTCCGAAGAGAGACTCGTATTGCGTAAAGACGTGTTTCAGGAGTGCCTGATACTCTATCCCGAAAGCGTCTGGTTCAAAACGCAAACCCAACTTCGGCGGCGGCTGAACAAGTGGAACGCCAAACACCAACAAATTTTCCGGCAGTTTGTAAGCGATGCGGAAATCATGGTTCCCGACGGGAACGGACGTATCCTGTTGCCTAAGCGCTACTTGCAAATGGCGGGCATACAAAGCGATGTACGTTTTATCGGCGTGGACAACACCATCGAAATCTGGGCGAAAGAAAAGGCGGAACAACCTTTTATGAATCCGGAAGAATTCAGCGAGGCATTGCAAGATATTCTGGGAGACGAGAATTGGGAAGAAACAGAGGCAAGCGATGAGACAGCAGAGTAGTAAACGATTCTAACTAAAAAATGAAGGAAGAAACAACATATCATATTCCGGTACTTTTGATGCCAAGCGTCGACGGGATGAACATCCGCCCGGACGGAACGTATGTAGACGTGACATTCGGCGGCGGCGGTCATTCCCGCGAGATAGTGTCACGCTTGGGCGAGGGTGGCAGATTGCTGGGATTCGACCAAGATGAGGATGCGGAACAAAACATCGTAAACGACCCGCACTTCACATTTGTACGCAGCAATTTCCGTTATCTGCATAACTTCCTGCGTTATCATGGTATCGGGCAAGTGGACGCCGTACTCGCCGACCTCGGCGTGTCGTCACATCATTTCGACGATAGCGAGCGGGGATTCTCTTTCCGCTTTGACGGCGCACTCGATATGCGGATGAACAAGCGCGCCGGGCTCACTGCCGCCGACATCGTAAATACATACGACGAAGAGCGTCTGGCCGACATTTTCTATTTGTATGGGGAACTGAAGAACAGCCGCAAGCTGGCATCCGTTATCGTCAAGGCGCGCGCTACCCGAAAGATTGGCACCATCGGAGAGTTCCTGGATATTATCAAACCGCTCTTCGGACGCGAAAGAGAAAAGAAAGAACTTGCAAAAGTGTTTCAGGCGTTGCGCATCGAAGTCAATCAGGAAATGGAAGCGTTGAAGGAGATGTTATATGCAGCAACGGAAGCATTAAAGCCCGGCGGACGACTGGTAGTAATCACCTACCATTCGCTGGAAGACCGCATGGTGAAAAACATCATGAAGACCGGCAATATAGAGGGCAAGGCGGAAAAAGACTTCTTCGGAAACGTACAAACGCCTTTCCGTTTGGTAAACAACAAAGTGATTATTCCGGATGACGACGAGATTGAGCGTAACCCGCGTTCGCGAAGCGCCAAACTGAGAATCGCGGAGAAAATCATAAAGTGATTAAGATGATAAAGCTATAAAGTGACAGGACGATGAATGAGACGGCTAATAAACAGGAAGAGGTGAAAGGCGAAAAGGTAAAAAGACGGACTTCGCTAAAGAACATCATAGGCGGTGACATTCTGGCTACGGACTTTTTCCGTCGTCAGACGAAGCTGCTCGTCCTCATCATGGTTCTTATTCTGTTCTATATCCATAACCGCTACGCCTGCCAGCAGCAGATGATAGAGATAGACAAGCTCAAGAAAGAGCTGATAGACATAAAATACGACGCTTTGACACGCAGTTCCGAACTGATGGAGCGAAGCCGTCAATCGCGTATCGAAGAATATATCGCGACGAAAGAAAGCGATTTGCAGACTTCGACCAATCCGCCGTACTTAATCAAATAAGTATAGGGAATGGAAAACAGACCGGTAAATAGTAAATAGTATAATAGTAAATCGAAACAGCCTTGGCAGTAAACAAGAAAAATATAATGACCCGTTACTTCTTCGTAGTCCTTGTTATGGGACTGATAGGAGTAGCCATTATCGTAAAAGGTACCGTCATCATGTTTGCCGAACGTCAGTACTGGCAAGATGTCGCCGACCGCTTTGTGAAGGAGAATGTTACGGTGAAGCCCAACCGTGGCAATATTCTTTCATCGGACGGTAAATTAATGGCGAGCTCCTTACCGGAGTACCGCATTTATATGGATTTCAAAGCGGGTGGAGAGAAGAAAGACACCATGCTGATGAATCATTTGGGCGAAATCTGCGAGGGATTGCACCGGATATTCCCCGACAAAAGCGCTGCCGAATTTAAAAGGCATCTGCTAAAAGGACGCAAAAAGGGCAGCCGCAATTACCTGATTTACCCGAAGCGCATCTCTTATATCCAGTATAAGGAAGCCAAAAGATTGCCGGTGTTCAACTTGAACAAATACAAAGGCGGTTTCCACGAACAGACTTACAACCAACGTAAAAAGCCTTTCGGCTCTTTGGCCGCCCGTACGTTGGGCGACCTCTATGCCGATACGGCGCAAGGGGCAAAGAACGGCATCGAGCTGGCATTCGACACGCTGCTGAAAGGACGTGACGGCATCACCCACCGCCAAAAGGTGATGAACAAATACCTGAACATAGTGGACATAGCTCCCGTAGACGGTTGCGACATCATCTCCACCATCGACGTAGGCATGCAGGATATTTGCGAAAAAGCGTTGATAGATAAGTTGAAGGAAATCAATGCCAGCGTAGGTGTCGCCGTCTTGATGGAAGTACAGACAGGAGAGATAAAAGCCATTGTCAATATGATGAAAGCGGGTGACGGCAACTATTACGAAATGCGCAACAATGCCATCAGCGATATGCTGGAACCGGGCTCTACCTTCAAGACCGCCTCTATCATGGTAGCCCTTGAAGACGGAAAGATTACTCCCGACACGGAAGTCGATACGGGTAACGGCATCATGATGATGCACGGCCGTCCGATGAAAGACCATAACTGGCACCGGGGCGGATATGGCAAAATCGATGTGACACGTATCCTGGAAGTATCATCCAACATCGGCGTTTCCTATCTTATCGACAAGCATTACAGCGACAATCCGCAAAAGTTTGTAGACGGATTGAAGCGTATCGGCATAGACCGCCCGCTTCATCTGCAAATAGCCGGAGAGGGCAAGCCTAACATCCGCGGTCCGAAAGAACGCTATTTTGCCAAGACCACGTTGCCCTGGATGAGTATAGGATACGAAACGCAGGTACCGCCGCTGAACATACTGACTTTCTACAATGCCATCGCCAATAACGGCACAATGGTACGTCCGAAATTCGTGAAAGCGGCTGTGAAAGACGACGAGGTTGTGCATGAATTCCCTACGGAAGTCATCAATCCTAAGATTTGCTCGGACAATACGCTGACGCAGATACGGGAGATTCTGCACAAAGTAGTCTCCGAAGGTTTGGCCAAGCCGGCCGGAAGCAAACAGTTTGCCGTAGCCGGCAAGACGGGTACGGCGCAGATTTCGCAAGGCGCCGCCGGATATAAGGCGGGACGGGTGAATTATCTCGTCAGCTTCTGCGGATACTTCCCGGCAGAGTCTCCCAAATACAGTTGTATCGTTTCCATACAGAAACCGGGACTTCCGGCATCGGGCGGTTTAATGGCGGGCAGCGTATTCAGCAAGATTGCGGAAAGGGTATATGCCAAGAACCTGCGGTTCGATATACGCAGTGCGATAGACAGCACCACGAATGTGATTCCCGCGGTAAAAGCGGGAGAGATGAACGAGGCGTTGCGTGTGCTCAACACATTGGATGTTCCGGTGCAGAAGCAGTTCGAGGCACAGAAAGGGCGAGAGTTATGGGGACACAGTCAGGTCGCCCCGTCTGCCGTTATCCTGCAAAATCAGAAAGTTTCCGCAGGCATAGTGCCCAGCGTAGTGGGTATGGGGGCTAAAGATGCCGTTTATCTGCTGGAAAGCAAGGGGCTTAAAGTACGCCTCAACGGCATCGGCAAAGTAAGAAGCCAGTCCATTGCAGGTGGAAGCCGGCTGGTAAGAGGTCAGACGATAGCCTTGACGTTACGTTAATATAAGAATATACATATATATAATAAGGTATGAAATTAACCGAACTATTAAAAGCGATACAACCGGTACAAGTTATCGGCAGTACGGAAAAAGATATAACAGGAGTAAACATCGACTCCCGTTTAGTTGCGGCCGGACATTTGTTCATGGCAATGCGCGGCACGCAGACCGACGGGCACGCATATATTCCGACAGCCATTGAGCAAGGCGCTATAGCCGTACTGTGCGAAGACATGCCGGAAGAACCCAACCCCGATATTACATATATCCAGGTAAAAGACAGCGAAAATGCGGTAGGTAAGGTTGCCACCACCTTCTACGGCGACCCCACTTCCAAAATGGAGTTGGTAGGCGTAACCGGCACTAACGGCAAAACAACCATTGCCACCTTATTATATAATACATTCCGTTATTTCGGGTATAAAGTCGGACTGATTTCCACCGTATGCAACTACATCGATGACCAGCCCGTTCCAACCGAGCACACCACTCCCGACCCGGTTACCCTTAACCGCCTGTTGGGTGAGATGGCAGACTCCGGATGCAAATACGCATTCATGGAAGTCAGCTCCCACTCTATCGCGCAGCAGCGCATCAGCGGTCTGAAGTTTGCCGGCGGCATCTTCACCAACCTTACGCGCGACCACCTGGACTATCACAAGACTGTTGAAAACTACCTTAAAGCAAAGAAGAAATTCTTCGATGATATGCCAAAGAGCGCGTTCAGCCTGACCAATCTGGATGATAAGAACGGATTGGTCATGACTCAGAACACACGCTCGCGCGTATATACTTATTCATTGAGAAGCCTCAGCGACTTTAAAGGGAAAGTACTGGAGTCTCATTTTGAAGGCATGCTGCTCGATTTCAACAATCACGAGCTGGCCGTACGTTTTATCGGCAAGTTCAATGCTTCCAACCTTCTCGCCGTATTCGGCGCAGCCGTGTTATTAGGCAAGAAAGAAGAAGATGTGCTTGTTGCCCTCAGCACTTTACATCCTGTAACAGGCCGATTTGATTCTATCCGCTCCCCGAAGGGCATCACCGCCATTGTAGATTACGCCCACACTCCGGACGCTCTGGTGAATGTACTGAATGCCATCCACGACGTATTGGCAGGCAGGGGAAAAGTGATAACCGTAGTTGGCGCAGGTGGCAACCGCGACAAAGGGAAACGTCCTATCATGGCCAAGGAGTCCGCCCGTCTGAGCGACCGTGTTATCATCACTTCCGACAATCCCCGCTTCGAAGAGCCGCAAGACATCATCAATGACATGCTGGCAGGCTTGGACAAAGACGATTTGGAGAAGACAATCAGTATCACCGATAGGAAATACGCCATAAAGACCGCCTGTTTGCTGGCGCAACCGGGAGACGTTATCCTCGTTGCCGGCAAAGGACACGAAAACTATCAGGAGATAAAAGGTGTGAAGCATCATTTCGATGATAAAGAAGTACTTAAAGAAATTATGAATTGAGCAGTGTGAATTATGAATTTCAATGCAGCGTATCGTACGATATTCCCCGTATGCATCCCGATTCATAATTTATAACTCATAATTAGAAAAGACATGTTATACTACTTATTCCAATGGTTAGATAAATACGACTTCCCCGGTGCGGGTATGTTCGGTTATACATCTTTCAGGGCGTTAATGGCTATCATCCTGGCATTGCTCATTTCGAGTATCTGGGGTGACAGGTTCATTAATCTGTTAAAACGCAAGCAAATCACCGAGACACAACGGGATGCCGACATCGACCCGTTCGGCGTAAACAAGGTGGGTGTGCCGAGCATGGGTGGAGTAATCATAATCTTTGCCATTTTGATTCCCTGTCTGTTGCTGGGTAAGCTGAACAATATCTATATGATTCTAATGCTTATCACAACAGTCTGGTTAGGCTCGCTGGGATTCGCCGACGACTATATCAAGATATTCAAGAAAGACAAGGAAGGTCTGCACGGTAAATTCAAAATCATCGGCCAGGTAGGCTTGGGGCTCATCGTAGGACTGACGCTGTATCTCAGCCCGCAGGTCGTTATTCGTGAAAACATCGAAGTGGAAAAGCCGGGACAAGGTATAGAGGTAGTACATGCCGCTAAAGAAATCAAAGCTACGCAGACGACCATTCCTTTCTTTAAAAGCAATAACCTGGACTATGCCGACCTCGTATCTTTTATGGGAGAGCACGCCCAAACGGCCGGATGGATATTGTTCGTATTCATTACAATCTTCGTAGTGACCGCCGTTTCCAACGGCGCTAATCTGAATGACGGCATGGACGGCATGGCAGCGGGCAACTCCGCCATCATCGGTCTGACTTTGGGTATACTGGCATACGTATCCAGCCACATCGAATATGCCGGCTATCTGAACATCATGTATATCCCGGGCTCGGAAGAACTGGTAATCTTCATCTGCGCCTTCATCGGCGCCATGATAGGCTTCCTCTGGTACAACGCTTACCCGGCACAAGTATTCATGGGCGATACAGGCAGCCTGACCATCGGCGGCATCATTGCCGTATACGCTATCATTATTCACAAAGAACTATTAATACCGATTCTCTGCGGTATATTCCTCGTAGAGAACCTGTCGGTAATTCTGCAACGGGTATATTACAAAGCCGGCAAACGGAAAGGCGTCAAGCAGCGTCTCTTTAAACGAACGCCGATACACGACCACTTCCGCACCGGCATGAACCTGATAGAGCCCGGTTGCAAAGTGGTATTTACCCAACCGACGCAATTGTTCCATGAATCAAAGATTACCGTCCGTTTCTGGATCGTAACCATCGTATTGGCAGCGATAACAATTATAACGTTAAAGATAAGATAACAATTAAATGAAGAATTATGAATGAAGAATGAAGAATCTGGTTGCGCACTATTACGCTGCATGGCAATTCTTCATTCATCATTCTTCATTCTTAATTATAATAAAGTATGAGTAGAATTGTAGTTTTAGGAGCAGGCGAAAGCGGCGCGGGAGCTGCCGTACTCGCCAAAGTTAAGGGTTTCGATACATTCGTATCCGATATGTCCGCCATTAAAGACAAATACAAGGAACTGCTGGACAGGTATGACATTGCTTGGGAGGAAGGACAGCATACCGAAGAGCTGATACTCAATGCCGATGAGGTGGTAAAAAGCCCCGGTATCCCCAATGACGCGCCGCTGATTCTGAAATTGAAAGAGAAAGGTATCTCTATCATCTCCGAGATAGAATTTGCCGGACGTTATACAAACGCTAAAATGATTTGTATTACAGGTTCTAACGGTAAGACTACCACTACTTCGCTCATTTACCACATTTTCAAGAGTGCGGGACTGAACGTGGGACTGGCCGGAAACATCGGCAACAGCCTCGCCTTGCAAGTAGCAATGGAAAAGCACGATTATTATGTTATCGAGCTCAGCTCCTTCCAACTGGATAATATGTATAAGTTCCGTGCCAATATCGCCGTACTGATGAATATCACTCCCGACCATCTGGACCGATACGATCATTGTATGCAGAAATACGTAGACGCCAAATTCCGCATCACGCAAAACCAGACGCCGGAAGACGCTTTCATCTACTGGAACGACGACCCTATCATCCGCAGGGAATTGGAGAAGCACGGTCTGAAAGCGCATCTCTATCCTTTTGCCGCCGTGAAAGAGGACGGAGCCATCGCTTATGTGGAAGACGGCGAAGTGGAAATCAACGAACCTATCGCTTTCAATATGGAACAAGAGGAACTTGCCCTGCACGGAACCCATAATCTCTATAACTCATTGGCGGCCGGTATCTCCGCCAATCTTGCAGGCATCAGGAAAGAAGATATACGCAAAGCCCTATCCGACTTCAAGGGTGTGGAACACCGTCTGGAAAAGGTGGCGACCGTACGCGGCATCCAGTTCATCAACGACTCCAAAGCGACCAATGTCAATTCTTGCTGGTATGCTTTACAAAGCATGACAACCAAGACCGTACTGATTCTTGGCGGCAAAGACAAAGGCAATGACTATACCGAAATAGAAGACCTGGTACGCACCAAATGCTCGGCCTTGGTTTATTTGGGGCTGCACAATGAAAAGCTGCATGAGTTCTTCGACCGTTTCGGGCTACCCGTTGCCGATGTGCAAACCGGTATGAAAGATGCGGTAGACGCAGCTTTCAAACTGGCGCAGAAAGGCGAAACGGTATTATTGAGTCCCTGTTGCGCCTCATTCGACCTCTTCAAGAGCTACGAGGACAGAGGCGACCAATTTAAGAAATACGTAAGAGAGTTATAAATGGATTTATTAAAAAGCATATTCAAGGGAGACAAAGTAATCTGGATTATCTTCCTCTTCCTTTGCCTCATCTCCATCACAGAGGTGTTCAGTGCGGCCAGTACGCTTACCTACAAAAGTGGCGACCACTGGGGGCCTATCACTCAGCACAGCATTATCCTAATGGTGGGCGCTGTGATTGTGGTACTTATGCACAACATTCCCTATAAATGGTTCCAGGTATTTCCCGTCTTCCTGTTACCGGCTTCCGCGATACTGCTGGTGCTGGTCATGATGATGGAACGTATCAATGGCGCGGCGCGCTGGATGACATTCATGGGTATACAGTTCCAGCCCTCGGAGATTGCAAAAATGGCGGTTATCATCGTCACGGCTTTCATCCTGTCCAAAGGGCAGGACGAGGACGGCGCCAATCCGAAGGCGTTCAAACGGATTATGATAATAACCGGGATTATCTGCCTGCTCATTGCTCCGGAGAACCTGTCCACAGCCGCACTGCTGTTCGGAGTAGTCTTTTTGATGATGTTCATAGGACGTGTCTCCGCTAAAAAACTGTTGATACTGATTGGCGGTTTGGCATCGGTGGGTGTTATCGCCGTAGCTTTCCTACTGATGACAAAGAACAGCGATATACCTTTCCTGCACCGGTTTGATACGTGGCGTGCCCGTATCGAGAAATTCACGAGTGACAAGGAAGTACCCGCCGCCAAGTTCGACATAGACAAAGACGCGCAGATAGCCCACGCACGCATCGCCGTTGCCACCAGCAATGTTGTAGGCAAAGGTCCGGGTAATTCCGTACAGCGGGACTTCCTGAGCCAGGCATTCTCCGACTTCATCTTTGCCATTATCATCGAGGAGCTCGGACTGGTAGGAGGAGTCGTAGTTGTATTCCTCTACATCTGCCTGTTGATACGTGTAGGGCGTATCGCCAAGAAATGCGACCGTACCTTCCCCGCCTTTCTCATCATCGGCATAGCCCTGTTACTGGTGTCACAGGCCGTCTTCAACATGATGGTAGCCGTGGGGTTGGCTCCCGTTACCGGACAACCGCTACCGCTTATCAGTAAGGGCGGTACTTCTACGTTGATAAACTGCGCCTATATCGGTATGATATTGAGCGTCAGCCGATATACAGCCAAACTGGAAGAACAGAGGGAACATGATGCGCAAATCACCATGCAGGTAGAAACCGGCAGCGGAGACGAGAGTACTTACAGCGAGGCGCAAAGCGCCGCAGAGCCGACAGCCAAAATGCTGAACAGCGATGCAGAATTTGAATAAGATTAATTATCAGTAGTAGCAAATAGATGAACTCAGATATGGAAACAAAGAATAGCAAGCCGCGCATTATTATCAGCGGTGGCGGCACAGGCGGACACATTTTCCCGGCTGTATCCATCGCCAACGCGATTAAGGAGTTGCGTCCCGATGCGGAAATCCTGTTTGTAGGCGCAGAAGGGCGTATGGAGATGCAGCGTGTACCCGATGCCGGTTACAAGATTATCGGTCTGCCCGTAGCGGGTTTCGACCGCAAACACTTGTGGAAGAACTTTGCCGTATTGATGAAACTGGCGCGCAGCCAATGGAAAGCGCGCAGAATCATCAAGCAATTCCGTCCGCAGGTGGCGGTAGGCGTAGGCGGCTATGCCAGCGGCCCGACCCTGAAAACGGCGGGAATGATGGGAGTACCGACTCTGATACAGGAGCAAAACTCGTATGCAGGCGTCACCAACAAGCTGCTTGCCAAGAAAGCCTGTAAAATATGCGTTGCCTACGAAGGCATGGAGAAGTTCTTCCCCGCAGAGAAAATCATCATGACCGGCAATCCTGTTCGTCAGAATCTGTTCGGACATTCCGTTTCGCGCGAAGAAGCCGTACGCTATTTCAGTTTAGACCCGTCCAAAAAGACTATCCTGATATTGGGCGGCAGCCTCGGTGCGCGAACCATTAACCGGACTTTAACCGCGGGTCTTGACATCATCCGGCAGAATCCCGATATACAGTTCATCTGGCAAACCGGTAAAATATACATCGACCAGGTAAGAGACGCCATCACCACAGCAGTCGGTGAAGCCGTACACCATCCGCATATCAACGCCATTCCCAATCTGTATGTAACAGATTTCATCAAAGACATGGCGAATGCCTATGCGGCGGCCGACTTGGTAATCTCCCGTGCCGGTGCAGGTTCCATTTCAGAATTCTGCCTGCTGCACAAGCCTGTAATCCTTGTTCCGTCGCCCAATGTGGCGGAAGACCACCAGACCAAGAATGCGCTGGCGCTCGTCGATAAAGACGCCGCTATCTATGTGAAGGACGTGGAAGCCCAGGAGAAACTTCTGCCCGTGGCATTGGCAACCGTAAAAGACAGTGATAAGCTGAAAGAATTGAGCAACAACATCGCCAAACTGGCATTACCCGACTCGGCAACAATCATTGCCAAAGAGGTGCTGAAACTTATTAAATGACAAGTACATGAATATAGAGACCATAAAATCCGTTTATTTCGTCGGCGCCGGCGGCATTGGCATGAGCGCGCTGATACGCTATTTTCTTTCCAAAGGCAAATTCGTAGCAGGGTATGACCGCACGCCGAGCGCGCTGACCGAGCACCTGATTGCAGAAGGCGCACAGATACATTACGAGGAAGACGTCACCCTTATTCCGGAGAATTGCAAGGACAAAGGAAACACATTGGTTGTGTACACCCCTGCCATCCCCCAAGAGCATGCCGAGCTGGCGTACTTTCATGAAAACGGTTTTGAGATACACAAACGCTCCCAAGTGCTGGGCACCATCACCCGCAGCAGCAAGGGACTTTGCGTTGCCGGCACTCATGGAAAGACTACCACGAGTACAATGGCCGCACACTTGTTTCACCAGTCGCATATAGGCTGTACCGCTTTCCTCGGCGGCATTTCCAAAAACTACGGAACAAACCTGCTCCTGTCGCAGACCAGCCCGTATACTGTGATTGAAGCGGACGAATTCGACCGTTCCTTTCACCGGCTCTCTCCTTATATGAGCGTCATCACCGCCACAGACCCCGACCATTTGGATATATACGGTACATGCGAAGCCTATCTTGAAAGTTTCCGTCACTACACCACCCTTATCCAACCGGGAGGCGCATTGATTCTCCGTAAAGGCCTTGCCCTGCAACCGGACGTGCAACCGGGAGTAAAGATATATACCTACTCCCGCGACGAAGGAGACTTCCATGCAGAGAATATCCGCATCGGCAATGGTGAAATCTTCATAGACTTCGTTGCTCCGGACACCCGTATCAACGACATCCGGCTTGGCGTACCCATCGGCATCAATATAGAAAACGGCGTAGCCGCCATGGCGCTCGCCCACCTGAACGGAGTTACCGACGAGGAAATCAAACAAGGAATGGCAAGTTTCCGCGGAGTAGACCGCCGCTTCGACTTCAAGATTAAGACGGACAAGCTCGTATTCCTCAGCGACTACGCTCATCATCCTGCCGAAATCGCGCAAAGCGTAAAGTCCATCCGCGAGCTTTACAAGGACAAGAAGATAACCGCCATCTTCCAACCGCACCTCTATACCCGTACCAAAGACTTCTACAAGGACTTTGCAGACAGTCTTTCCCTATTGGACGAGGTGATTCTGACGGAAATCTACCCTGCCCGCGAACAACCCATTCCCGGTGTCAGCAGCCGGCTCATTTATGACAACCTGCGTCCGGGTATCGAAAAGTGTATTTGCAAGAAAGAAGATATTCCGGCCCTGCTTGCAAAGAAACCTATCGAAGTGCTGATAGTGTTGGGCGCCGGTGACCTGGATAACTATGTGCCTTCCATAACCCAGTTGCTCGAACAGCGGGCAAACAGTGAATCGTAAATCGTCAAACAGTAAATAAGCCTATGATTAAACGGATTTTACTTTCTATCGTCCTGCTGCTTATCCTCGCCTATCTGGTGGTAGCCATTACCGCTTTCAACCGAAAGCCGGCGGGTCGGGTGTGCCGCGATGTAGAGTTGGTCATCAAGGATACGGTATACGCCGGTTTCATCACGAAAAAGGAAGTGGCCGCCATGCTGGAGAAGAAAGGCATCAGCCCCATAGGCAAGAACTTAGACCGTATACGCACCAAGACTTTAGAGCAGGTACTCTCCAAACATCCGCTCATCGACGAAGTGGAATGTTACAAGACGCCAAGCGGCAAACTCTGTATCGAAGTAACCCAGCGCATCCCTATCCTGCGGATAATGAGCGCCAACGGCGAAAACTACTATCTGGACAACAAAGGCACCGTGATGCCGCCCGATGCAAAGTGCGTCGCCCACCTCGCCATTGTGACCGGAAACGTAGAAAAGTCGTTTGCCATGAGGGATTTATATAAGTTTGGTGTATTTTTGCAAAAGAATTCGTTCTGGGACGCACAAATCGAGCAGATTCATGTATTACCCGGCAGGAACATAGAGTTAGTACCGCGTGTAGGCGACCACATCATCTACCTCGGCAAACTTGACGACTTCGAACGGAAACTGAAACGGGTAAAGACATTCTACGAGAAAGGCTTAAACAAGGTAGGCTGGAACAAATATTCCCGTATCAGTGTTGAGTTCGGTAACCAGATTATCTGCACGAAAAGAGAATAGTTTCCGCGCAGCAAACAATAGACAGTAAATAGTAAAATAGTAAATAAGATAGTTATGGCAACAACAGATTTCATCGCCGCTATTGAGTTGAGTTCTTCCAAGATTTCCGGTATCGCAGGAAAGAAGAACAGTGACGGAAGCATTCAGGTGTTGGCTTACGCACGTGAAGATGCATCCTCGTTCATTCACAAGGGTGTCATCTACAATATCGATAAGACAGCGCAGGCATTGACTTCCATCACCAACAAGCTGGAAAGCCAGCTTAACAACTCCATTGCCAAAGTATACGTAGGCATCGGCGGACAGTCATTGCGCACAGTAAAGAATGCGGTGAGTCGTACACTGGAAGAAGAGGGCATCATCTCGCAAGAGCTGGTAGACTCCATCTGTGACGAGAACCTTGAAGTGCCGTTGGCAGACATGAGCGTACTGGATGTAGCCCCTCAAGAGTATAAGATAGACAACAACCTTCAAGCCGACCCGGTAGGAGTGGCGGGACAACACATCACAGGACAATTCCTCAACATCGTAGCCCGCGCCTCACTCAAGAAGAATCTGGAACACAGCTTCGAGCAGGCAAAGGTAGAGATAGCCGACCTTCTCATCGCTCCGATAGCCTTGGCAAACGCCGTTTTAACGGAAAACGAGATGCGTTCGGGCTGTGCATTGGTGGACTTCGGCGCCGATACGACTACCATTTCAGTCTACAAGAACAATATTCTCCGCTACTTGAGTGTATTGCCATTGGGCGGAAACACCATCACCCGTGACATCACCTCGCTGCAAATGGAAGAGCAGGATGCCGAAAAGCTGAAGCTGCAATACGGCAACGCCCTTTACGAAGAAGAGGAGGAGAGCGAAACTCCCGCCGTATGTACGACGGACGACGGACGCGCCATCGAACTGACTACGCTGAACAACATCATCGAAGCCCGTGCCGAAGAAATCCTTGCCAACGTATGGAACCAGTTACAGCTCTCCGGTTATGAAGACAAACTGTTCTCCGGAGTGGTATTCACCGGCGGCGGCGCCAACCTGAAGAATATTGAAGAAGCGTTCCGCAAGCAAAGCAAGATAGAGAAAATAAAGACGATGCGCTTCGTGCATAACACCATTCACGGTTTCAGTGACGTGCTGGCCAAAGACGGCATGCAGAACACGTTGCTCGGCCTTCTTGCCGCAGGCAATGAGAACTGCTGCCTGCAAGAGGTAAAACCTGCGCAACCGGCCGGTAATCCCACACCCAAACCCGTTGACATGTTCGGCAACGACGAAGCCCTGAAGGAACAGGAAGCCGCAGCCCGTGCCGCCAAAGCTCAACGCGAGAAAGAGGAAAAGGAGCGCAGAGAGAAGGAGCGTAAAGAACGGGAAAAGAAAGAAAAAGAGAAGAAGAAAGGTCCCAGCTGGTTTGAAAAGACCTTCAATAAGCTCTCCAACGAGATTTTCTCAGACGACGATATGAAATAATTAAAAACTCTATAATCATGGATGATATAGCACAATTCGATTTTCCGACCGATTCACCGAAAATCATCAAAGTTATCGGTGTGGGTGGCGGTGGCGGTAATGCCGTAAACCACATGTACCGGGAAGGCATACATGATGTAACGTTCGTGCTGTGCAACACAGACAACCAGGCGTTGAAAGACTCTCCCGTTCCTGTGAAGTTGCAACTCGGCAAAGAAGGTCTGGGAGCCGGAAACCGTCCCGCCCGTGCCCGTAAGGCAGCCGAAGAAAGTATCGAAGACATCAAGGCCATGCTGAACGACGGCACGAAAATGGTCTTCATCACCGCCGGAATGGGTGGTGGTACAGGTACGGGTGCAGCGCCCATCATTGCACAGACCGCCAAAGAAATGGACATCCTGACTATCGGTATCGTCACCATCCCGTTCCGTTGGGAGGGCGACAAGAAGATAGACCAAGCACTGGACGGCGTGGAAGAAATCAGTAAGCATGTGGATGCCCTGCTGGTTATCAACAACGAGAAACTGAGCGAAATATATAGCGAACTCTCCGTAGACGACGCTTTCGACAAAGCCGACGACACCCTTTCGGTTGCCGCCAAGAGTATTGCCGAAATCATCACCCTGCACGGCAAGGTCAACCTCGACTTCAACGATGTGAAAACCGTACTGAAAGACGGCGGCGTAGCCATCATGAGTACAGGATACGGCGAAGGAGACAACCGCGTAAGCATGGCTATCCAGAACGCCCAGCACTCTCCGCTGCTGAACAACAACGACATCTTCAACTCCAAGAAGGTATTGCTCAATATCTCTTACAGCTCCCAGCACAAACTGATGATGAGCGAAATGGATGAGGTAAAAGAGTTCATGAACCGTTTCAGCCGCGACTTCGAAACCAAATTCGGTATGGCTATCGACGACAAGCTGGAACAAAGCGTCAAGATTACCTTGCTTGCCACCGGCTTCGGCATCCAGGACATTCACATGAAGGAAATGGACGACCGCATCACCCAGCGTACCGCAGAAGAGCAGAAACGCCTCGCCGAACTGGAAGAAGAGGAAGAGCAAAGACGCTCACGCCGCGAAACATACTACGGAAAGGACGCCAATACCAAGTATCAGCGCCTGCGCCGCCGGCATATCTATATCTTCAACCCCGAAGACCTGGACAATGCCGACATCATCAGTATGGTGGAGAACTCCCCCACTTACCTGCGCGACAAGAGCACCCTGGCCGCAATCAAAGTCAAGGCGGAAGAAGCCGGAATACTCGCCACCGAAGAAGCGCAGGAAGCGGAGAACGGCGGCAACAGCGTAATCACCTTCTAAACCGCCTGCCGTTCTAAACTTCAGCCGTAAACAACAAATTGTAAACAGTAAAACAGTAAAGAATAAGATGGATTTATTTGAAAGAGTCAGCGAAGACATTAAAAACGCAATGAAGGCTAAAGACAAAGTAGCCCTGGAAACACTGAGAAACGTAAAGAAAGTATTCCTTGAAGCAAAGACCGCTCCGGGAGCCAATGATACCCTGACCGACGCCGACGCCCTGAAAATCATTCAGAAACTGACAAAGCAGGGCAAAGATGCCGCCGAGATTTATGTGCAACAGGGACGTCAGGACCTTGCCGACGCAGAATTGGCGCAAGTAAAGGTAATGGAAGCATATCTGCCCAAACAAATGTCTCCCGAAGAATTGGAAGCCGCTCTGAAGGCAATCATCGCCGAAGTAGGCGCTACCGGCGGCAAAGATATGGGTAAGGTAATGGGTGTGGCCAGCAAGAAACTTGCCGGACTTGCCGAAGGACGTGCCATTTCAGCCAAAGTAAAAGAATTGCTGGGATAAGGATTTTCCCAATCCCGCTACGCATAGAGCCGTACCTCAAGCGTCTCCCTTTTTGGAGAGGATAGCTTGGGGTACGGCTTTTTATTGCTGCATTATTCATCACCCGTCCTGGTCACAAATTCTCATATACCACGGCACAAAGTGTTCAAACGCATAAAAACAAAATGTTTTAGCCTATAAAAACAAAAAGTTTCAATAGGCGGAAACGAAATGTTCTGCGTAGTGAAACAAACTGTTCCATACCGCGAAACAAACTGTTTCAACGGTTGAAACCCTTTGTTTCCCCCTTTGAAACCCAAAACCGGATACAGTGAAACGGGATTATCCCCGGGGCGAAACTTAATCAAACAACTCTTTCAGGACTTCCAAAGACTTGAGTACGGGAAAATCAGGCAGATGCAAACGGTAATATTCATTCATTATCGCCAAACAACGGGCACGTTCCGTGCGGCTCATGGCAAAGAGATGCATGGTTTCATAATTCATGCGCATCAGCCCCGTCAGGCGTGACGCCTCTTCCTGCCCTATGTAATCGGAATGCAACTGCGGGCGTAACGGAGTAAAGCAAGCGTTCTGCAAATCGAAATAGTCACCGCTGTGGTAATCTTCCAGATTCGGATACAACCCGAGGAAGCGCGACAGCCGCATCAAAAAGACCAGATGAAAGTTGGCAAAACCGCTGCCGCATTCATCCAGCCAGACAATGGAATGCTGCAAATAAGCGAATAAAGGACGGTTTTCCGCTTCCTCGCGCAACGCACGATATAAGAACTCAGACAAAAACAGAGCGATGGCAGACTTATAAGGATCGTAAGGAATCGAAGTAAAAGGATAAAGAGACTTGGCCTCTTTCACCTTATATATAGTGGTATTCGGCCGGAAGTCCGCCTCCAACTCCACCAAAGACAGAGGCTGGAACAGTACCGACTTCACCGCAGCCTTACGCGAACGAGACACCGGAACCAGGAAAGAAGCCCGTCCGGACACCTCGGTATAGATGTCTACAATAATAGAAGTATCCTTATACTTCAAAGAATGTAATACGATTCCTTGCGTTTTCTGTAACATTTCCGTCCTTTATCAAGTTTCAATCCGGCTAACAAAGCTACAAAAAAAGCGCGAAACTACGGAATTTAAAGAAGGAGAATAAAAAAAACGAAGCAAAGACAGAAAAATTGAAACACCAATACATCTCTGATTATCAGAGGATAAAACCGTATTTAAAAAGAAACTCAGAAGAAATACCGCAAAATTTTTATCGGAAATGTTTGCCAATTCAAAAATAGTTTCTACCTTTGCAACCGCAAACGAAAGGAAAGTCGGATGCAAGAGCGGAAACGCTCACCAAGGATGGCCCGTTCGTCTATCGGTTAGGACGCAAGATTTTCATTCTTGAAAGGGGGGTTCGATTCCCCCACGGGCTACAAGTAAAAAGAATAAAGAACTAAAAAAATAGATTAGTCGAGATGGCAAATCATAAATCATCACTGAAAAGAATCAGACAAGAAGAGACAAGAAGACTTCACAACAGATACTATGGTAAAACCATGAGAAACGCTGTTCGTAAGCTTCGTGCTACTACAGATAAAGCTGAAGCAACAGCTATGTATCCTGGTATCACAAAGATGTTGGATAAGTTGGCTAAGACTAACGTAATCCACAAGAACAAAGCTAACAACTTGAAGTCAAAGTTGGCGGTTTACATCAACAAACTCGGTTAAGCTGATAAGTTACACAAAAGATATGAGAGGCCGGACTTTTTAGTCCGGCCTTTTCTGCATTCGCATCATCCCCGGACAATAGTTCCGAAACAAATTCTCACGGTGCTAAAAAGCTGTAAACAGCCCAAATTTATCAAGGCGTTGGCATGATATATCAAGGATTTTCACTATTTTTGCTTTGTTATTACAATAAGAGAAATTAGATTATGACTGAAGAAGAAAAGATAAACGGCGAAAGTAATTACTCGGCCAGTAACATCCAGGTTTTGGAAGGTTTAGAGGCCGTACGTAAGCGTCCTGCCATGTATATCGGCGACATTAGTATCAAGGGACTCCATCACTTGGTTTACGAAGTTGTAGACAACTCCATCGACGAAGCGCTCGCCGGTTATTGCGACCACATCGAGGTTACCATCAACGAGGACAACTCCATCACCGTACAAGATAACGGACGTGGTATTCCGGTAGACTTTCACGAAAAAGAACAGAAATCAGCTCTCGAAGTTGTTATGACCGTGTTGCACGCCGGTGGTAAATTCGACAAGGGCTCTTATAAGGTTTCCGGCGGTCTGCACGGTGTCGGCGTATCTTGTGTGAACGCACTGTCTACGCACATGACTACCCAGGTTTTCCGCAACGGAAAAATCTACCAGCAAGAATACGAATGCGGCCATCCGCTATACTCGGTAAAGGAAGTAGGCACTACCGATATCACAGGTACACGCCAACAGTTCTGGCCGGATGATACAATCTTTACCGAAACCGTGTACAATTACGATATCCTGGCAACCCGTATGCGTGAGCTGGCTTATCTGAACGCCGGTATCAAAATTACGCTGACCGACCTCCGCGTAAAAGAGGAAGACGGAAGCTACAAGCAAGAAATTTTCTATTCCGTAGAAGGTTTGAAGGAGTTTGTACGCTATATAGATTCTTCCCGCGAACATCTGGTGAACGATGTTATCTACATCAATACCGAAAAACAAGGTACGCCGGTAGAAGTGGCCATCATGTACAACACTTCCTACAATGAGAATATCCACTCTTATGTAAACAATATCAATACCATTGAAGGTGGTACTCACTTGGCAGGTTTCCGCCGTGCGCTGACCCGTACTTTGAAGAAATACGCCGAGGACAACAAGATGCTGGAGAAGGCAAAGGTAGAGATTTCCGGTGACGACTTCCGCGAAGGTCTGACCGCGGTTATCTCCATCAAGGTGGCCGAACCGCAGTTTGAAGGACAGACCAAAACGAAGCTCGGCAACAACGAGGTTATGGGAGCCGTAGACCAGGCTGTAGGCGAAGCGCTCTCCTATTACCTGGAAGAGCATCCCAAAGAGTCCAAAATGATTGTAGACAAGGTGATATTGGCGGCACAGGCACGTGTGGCAGCACGCAAGGCACGTGAGTCCGTACAACGCAAGTCGCCGATGTCGGGTGGCGGTATGCCGGGCAAACTGGCCGACTGCTCCAGCAAGGACCCGGAAGAATGCGAACTGTTCCTCGTCGAGGGTGACTCTGCCGGTGGTTCTGCAAAACAAGGACGTAACCGTGCTTTCCAGGCTATCCTGCCGTTGCGCGGTAAGATTCTTAACGTAGAGAAAGCCATGTGGCACAAGGCATTCGAAAGCGATGAAGTAAACAATATCATTCAGGCTTTGGGTATCCGCTTCGGTGTAGACAGCGAAGACAGTAAGGAAGCCAACATAGACAAGTTGCGTTATAAGAAAGTTATCATCATGACCGATGCCGACGTCGATGGCTCTCACATCGACACGCTGATTATGACGCTCTTCTTCCGCTATTTCCCGCAGGTGATACAGCAAGGTTATCTGTACATCGCCACTCCCCCGCTCTATCTTTGTACCAAGGGTAAGGTAAAAGAGTATTGCTGGACAGACCAACAACGCCAGAAGTTTATCGATACTTACGGCGGCGGTTCGGAGAATGCCGTTCACACCCAACGCTACAAAGGTTTGGGTGAAATGAACCCGGAACAGTTGTGGGAAACAACCATGAATCCGGAAAACCGTATGCTGAAACAAGTGCATCTTGAAAATGCCGCCGAGGCCGACTACACGTTCTCCATGCTGATGGGTGAAGATGTAGGCCCGCGCCGCGATTTCATTGAAAAGAATGCAACGTATGCAAATATCGATGCATAATTAGGGAATTAAAAATTGAGAATTAAGAATTAAAAAATGATAGTATGTCACCATCATTCATTTTTCAATTCTTAATTCTCAATTCTCAATTTTTTATTTACCAACCTCACATCTTACAACGAAGAAGCTCCGGACGGACAGGAAATACCTGTTGACCGGAGCTTTTCTTATATCATTCCTTGTTTCTTCATCTCTTCCGCCGCCAATTCCAGCTCGGCATACCAATCTTCACCGAATTTACGTATCAAAGGTTCCTTTAAGAACTTATACACCGGGACATCCTCTTTCTGCCCCAATAAGACAGCGGCCTTACAAACATCCCAACGATGATAGTTCACCGCTTTATAAGGCCCGTAATCGCCTATACGGATAGGGTAAAGATGACAGGAAACAGGTTTATAAAAGTCTGTCTTACCTTCTCGGTACGCTTTCTCTATGGCACAATAACAACAGCCTTTCTCGTCATAGCAAGTAAATACACAATCCTTATTATTAACGATAGAGGTTACCAGATCGCCCTCTTCATCCGTGTACACCACACCCTGCGCATCTATCACAGCGCGTGCTTCCGGAGAAAGCTCATCCCATATCACAGGCAGTACCTCTTCCAGCTTCTCTATCTCCTCAAATTCCACCGGAGCACCGGCATCTCCCTCAATGCAACATTCTCCTTTGCAAGCATCCAGATTGCAAAGGAACTTCTCACGCAGTACATCAAAAGAAACGACAACATCATCTATCTGTAACATAACATCTTCTTTTTTAAGCGTGCAAAAATACGAAAAAGGCGTGGATTACTAATAATCCACGCCTTTCAATATGCTAATAATACTTACTTTATCAAGTCCTTACCCGTCATCTCAGCCGGTTGCTTCATACCCAGAATATGCAGGATAGAAGGAGCAACATCCGCCAACACACCGTTTTCCACCTTAGCATCCTTGTTTGCCGTTACATAAACAAACGGAACGGGATTCAAAGAGTGAGCCGTATTCGGCGTACCGTCCTCGTTCAGGGCATGGTCGGCGTTACCGTGGTCGGCGATGACGATTACCTCGTAATCGTTGGCCTTGGCAGCTTCCACCGTATCTTTCACACAGTCGTCGATGGCTTTTACCGCCTTCTCAATAGCTTCGTAGATACCGGTGTGGCCTACCATATCGCCGTTCGCATAATTCACTACGATGAAATCGAACTTCTTGGTATTGATAGCCTCAACCAATTTATCCTTTACTTCGTAAGCGCTCATCTCCGGTTTCAGGTCATACGTAGCAACCTTCGGAGACGGAACAAGAATACGTTCTTCCGCATCGTACGGAGTTTCGCGACCGCCGTTGAAGAAGAATGTTACGTGAGCATACTTCTCCGTTTCGGCGATATGGAGCTGAGTTTTACCGTTGGCAGCCAAATATTCACCCAATGTATTCTGCACGTTTTCCTTATCGAAAAGGATATGTACACCCTTGAAAGAAGCATCGTACGGAGTCATACAGTAGTACTGCAAGCCGGGAATAGTGTGCATGCCCTGTTCCGGCATATCCTGCTGAGTTAGGACGACAGTCAATTCCTTGGCACGGTCGTTACGATAGTTGAAGAAGATAACCACGTCACCTTCCTTGATAGTACCGTCGCAGCCGGCATTTACAATCGGCTTGATGAATTCATCGGTTACACCTTCGTCGTAAGACTCCTGCATGGCCTGAACCATATCCGACGCAACCTTTCCCTCACCGTTTACAAGCAGGTCGTAAGCCACTTTCACACGTTCCCAACGCTTGTCACGGTCCATGGCGTAGAAACGGCCTACGATGGAAGCAATCTTACCGGCCGACTTTTCGCAATGCGCCGTCAACTGTTCGATGAAGCCCTTACCGCTCTTCGGGTCGGTATCGCGACCGTCCATGAAGCAATGGATAAATGTATTCTCGATACCGTATTCCTTTGAAATATCGCAGAGTTTGAACAGGTGGTCGAAAGAACTATGCACACCGCCGTTGCTGGTCAATCCCATAAAGTGGATGTTCTTGCCACGTTCCTTGGCGTAAGAGAAAGCGGAAACGATTTCCTTGTTCTTCAGGATGCTGCCGTCGGCACAAGCACGGTTAATCTTTACCAAGTCCTGATATACGATACGTCCTGCGCCGATATTGAGGTGACCTACTTCCGAGTTACCCATCTGTCCGTCGGGCAGACCGACATTCTCACCGCTTGCCTGCAACTCAGAATGCGGATAAGCCGCCAACAAGCTATCCCAGTAGGGAGTAGGCGTATTGAAAATCACATCATCTTTACCTTGATCGCCGATACCCCAGCCATCAAGAATCATTAAAAGGGCTTTCTTGCTCATAATTAGTATTGTTTTAATTGTACAAATCTCTTTTTTACGGAAGGAAAAGGGCGCATAAAACATTTTTGCCGATTTCTTTCAGGTACGGATTACACGGATTCCGCAGATTAAAGGCTACGCTATATATAGACTGAATGAGAAACCCGTGAAATCCGTGTAATCCGTACCTGAAACAAGAAACTGTAAGCGTCTTATGGCTTTGGCACAGCTCCCTTTTTCCGGTTGCAAAGGTACAAAATAGCGGCCAAACTATGCCACTTCAAAAAGTAAAAATAACATTTGCGCAAAGAGCCTCTCCCCGTAAATAACAAGAAATCCTAAAAAAGCCGTACAAACGCAGAAAGTCAGGCCTGATTTTCATACTTTTGCAGAGCTTTTAAATAAAATCAACTGAAATTATGGACGATTCAAACCCACGAACGTGCAATAGTGTTTACAATTAAAGCGAACGGAGACGTTGGTCGCAATGCCTCTGTTCGGACTAAAGAAAGGAGGCAAAACAATGAGAAAGTATCTCTACAGCGAAAACGGCTTCGTAGAAAAGGCCGAATGGAAACCTAACTGCTGGGTAAACGTGGAATGCCCGGACGACAGCGATTTCCAATTCCTTACCCAAGAACTGAAAGTACCCGAATCATTCCTTGAAGATATAGCCGATACGGACGAGCGCCCGCGTACGGAGACGGAAGGCAACTGGCTGCTGACTATCCTGCGTATTCCCATGCAGAGCAGCCAGCACGGCATCCCGTTTATCACAGTGCCCATCGGTATCATCACAAACAACGACATCATCGTTTCCGTGTGCTATCATCACACCGAACTGATACCGGACTTCATACAGCATACCCGCCGCAAAGGTATCGTCGTCAACAATAAGCTGACGCTGATTTTACGAATCATATACTCCTCTGCCGTATGGTTCCTGAAATACCTGAAGCAAATCAATAACGATGTAGCCACCGCCGAAAAGGAACTGGAAAAGAGTATCCGTAACGAAGACCTTCTTCAGTTGATGAAGCTGCAAAAGACGCTCGTATACTTCAACACTTCCATCCGAGGAAACGAAGTTATGATAGGACGGTTGAAGAATATCTTCCAAGATACCGACTACCTCGACCTGGAACTGCTGGAGGACGTCGTGATAGAGCTGAAACAGGCGTACAACACGGTGAACATTTACAGTGACATCCTTACGGGAACGATGGACGCCTTCGCCTCCATCATATCCAATAACGTGAACGCCATCATGAAACGCATGACGAGCCTATCCATCACACTGATGATACCCACATTGATAGCCAGCTTCTACGGCATGAATGTGGATATACATCTGGAAAGTTTTCCGCATGCGTTCATATTCATCATTCTGCTGTCCGCAATATTGTCGGCCGTAACCTTTATATGGTTCAGAAAGATTAAGTGGTTCTAAAACAGTTCCAGCTGTCCGTCACCCAGCAGATTAAAAGTCATGCGATGATAAGGAGTGGTTCCCCGTTCGGCGATAGCCGCACGGTGCTTCTTTGTGGGATATCCCTTATTATGATTCCAATCGTAGTAAGGGAACTCTTCGTGCAGCCGGTTCATATAATCATCACGATACGTCTTGGCCAGAATGGATGCCGCCGCGATGGAAAGATACTTACCGTCGCCTTTCACAACGGTGGTATGCGGAATATCCCCGTATTTCCTGAAGCGGTTACCGTCGATAAGCAAATGCTGCGGGCGCAACTGCAACCGGTCAACAGCGCGATGCATGGCAAGGAAGGAAGCGTTCAGGATATTTATCTTGTCAATCTCCTTGGGGGAGACAACACCTACCGCCCATGCCAGCGCTTCTTTCTCGATGACCTCTCGCAAAGCGTAGCGTTGCTTCTCGGTAAGTTGCTTGGAGTCGTTCAGCAAATCGTTCTCGAAGTCTTTGGGCAGAATAACGGCGGCGGCATATACGGCGCCGGCAAGACAGCCGCGTCCGGCCTCATCGCAACCGGCTTCTATCAGTTCTTTGTTCAAATAAGGTAACAGCATATATCACTACGTTAGAGCATACAAAGATAAATCTTTTCATAAGTAAACCGGACTTTTAAAGAGAATAAATAATATGCTTATCTTTGCCGGCAAATAAAACGACAACGGATATGTTTACAATTATCGGACTGATGCTCACCGGGATGCTGCTGGGCTATCTCTTACGAAAAAGGAATTTACACAGGATTCATACGGTTATCACAGTGTTAATCTGGGCGCTGCTTTTCATTCTCGGCATCGAGGTAGGCGGAAACGAGCAGATTATCAAAGGGCTGCATACCATAGGAATCGAGGCTGTCATACTAACCTTAGGCGGTACTTTGGGAAGTGTCGTCGCTGCCTGGGCATTGTGGAAAGCTTTATATAAGAAGAAAGGAAGAACGGCATGAAAGGCAGTCTTATTATAATCGGTTTCTTCGTTTTGGGTACGCTTTGCGGAGTTTTCCACCTGATACCCGTTGATGTAGTCATGGACAGCGAAATCAGCTTCTATGCTCTTTGCGCATTGATGTTCAGCGTAGGACTGAGTGTGGGCAACGACCCGCAGACATTAAAGAACTTCCGTTCGCTTAATCCGCGACTGGTCTTTCTGCCTGTCATGACGATACTGGGTACATTGGCAGGTTCCGCGGCGGTCAGTCTTATCCTTACCCACCGTTCCGTAACCGACTGTCTGGCGGTAGGCTCAGGATTCGGATATTATTCGCTCTCCAGCATCTTCATCACCGAATACAAGGGAGCCGAACTCGGTACTATCGCCCTGCTGGCCAATATCAGCCGCGAGATACTGACTTTGCTGGCAGCTCCGCTACTGGTGCGCTGGTTCGGCAATCTGGCTCCTATCTCTGCCGGCGGCGCTACGACAATGGATACCACACTGCCGATAATCACCCGTACTGCCGGACAGCAGTTTGTCGTCGTTTCCATCTTCCACGGGTTTGTGGTGGACTTCAGCGTGCCGTTTCTGGTCACCTTGTTCTGTTCGATATAGGTGATGGCAGATAGAAGTCTTGCATTGAGGTGAGAATACGGCATCGTTACAACAGATTCATCCCATGAGATAACTGTATTCGTCTTACGGGACAAAAAAAATCATCCCGTGAGATGAATAAATCCGTCCCACGGGATGAATAGTTTCGTCTTACGAGACGAATCGCGTATGCTTAGAACAAGCTCCAAGCCACGGTCAGCCCCGCCATAACGATGGCTACCATGCTCATCAGCTTGATAAGGATGTTAAGGCTCGGACCGGAAGTGTCTTTAAAGGGGTCGCCTACCGTATCGCCTACAACCGTGGCTTTATGCACTTCACTGCCTTTGCCGCCGAAATTGCCCTCTTCTACATACTTCTTGGCATTATCCCATGCGCCACCGGCATTCGCCATAAAGATGGCAAGTACGAATCCGCTGCTAAGACCGCCGATAAGCAGTCCCAACACACCGGGAACACCGAAGATAAGTCCGGTCATGATAGGAGCGACAATTGCGATGAGTGAGGGAACTACCATTTCGCGCTGCGCGCCTTTCGTGGAGATGGCTACACAGCGTTCATAGTCGGGCTCCGCCTCACCGGTCAGAATCCCTTTTATATCACGGAACTGACGGCGCACCTCATCTACCATGTGGGCGGCCGCACGACCTACGGCATTCATCGTCAATCCACAGAACAGGAAAGCCATCATACTGCCGAGGAACATACCCGAGAGGACTTTAGGATTCATCAGCGTAACATCGTAATGGTGCATGAAGTCGAAGAAAGTAGCGTCCTGCACGGACACCGCTTCACCGCCCACAAAGATGTCAGTGGTGCCCAGACGGGTCAGCCCGATACGGATTTCCTCGATGTAGGATGCAAGCAGGGCAAGCCCCGTCAACGCGGCCGAACCGATAGCGAAACCTTTGCCCGTGGCGGCTGTCGTATTCCCCAAAGAGTCGAGCGCATCGGTACGCTTGCGCACTTCCTCACCCAGACCGGACATCTCCGCATTACCGCCGGCATTGTCGGCAATAGGCCCGTAAGCGTCCGTAGCCAACGTAATGCCCAAAGTGGAAAGCATACCTACGGCAGCGATACCGATGCCGTAAAGTCCCAAGCCTACATTGGCAAAGTCGAATCCGGAAGCAAAAAGATACGAGGCAATGATGCCCACCACTACGGCAATTACCGGAATAGCGGTAGAGAGCATACCCAAACCGATACCGGAGATAATGACCGTGGCCGGCCCCGTCTTGCCGCTCTCACTCAGCTTCTGGGTGGGACGATAGGATTGGGAAGTATAATATTCCGTAGAACGCCCGATAACGATGCCTACCACCAGACCTACCACTACCGAACAGGAAATCCACATCCAGTTATCCAGCTTCAGCAACCAAAGAATAAGGAAAGTAGCAACGACTATCAGTACCGAACTCAAGTTCGTACCGAAAGCGAGGGAATTCAGCAAGTCTTTCATCTTGGCGTTCTCGTTGGTACGTACAGCGAAGATACCTATAATAGAGAGAATGATACCTACGGCCGCAATCAGCATCGGAGCGATAACGGCTTTGAACTGCATCAGCGTATCTCCCGAATGGATAAAAGCGGCGGCGCCAAGGGCGGCCGTAGCAAGGATGGAACCGCAATAGCTCTCGTAAAGGTCGGCGCCCATACCGGCCACATCGCCTACATTATCGCCTACGTTATCGGCGATGGTTGCGGGATTGCGCGGGTCGTCTTCGGGGATACCGGCTTCCACTTTACCCACGAGGTCGGCTCCTACGTCGGCGGCTTTCGTATAGATACCGCCGCCCACGCGTGCAAACAGGGCTTGTGTGGAAGCTCCCATACCGAACGTCAGCATCGTGGTGGTGATGATGCAAAGTTTATGGGTGGGTGTCATCACATCCACCGGGATAACTGCATTGAGCAGCAGATACCAGAAAGAAATGTCGAGCAGGCCGAGCCCCACTACAACCAGTCCCATTACCGCACCGCTGCGGAAAGCGACACGCAAGCCCGCGTTCAACGAGTTGCGCGCGGCATTCGCCGTACGCGCCGAAGCATACGTAGCCGTCTTCATTCCGAGAAATCCGGAAAGGCCGGAGAAGAATCCGCCTGTAAGGAAAGCTATCGGAACCCACGAGTTCTGCACTCCGAAGCCGTAAGCCATAATCGAGAAGAGAATCACCAGCCCCAGAAACACCCAGCCCACAATCTTATATTGCTGACGGAGATAGGACATGGCGCCTTTGCGCACGGCAGCGGCAATCTTAACCATTTGAGGAGTTCCCTCACTCTCTTTCATCATCTGACGGTGGAAATACCAGGCAAAGCAAAGTGCCAGAACGGAAGCGGCTGGAACCAGCCAGAAAAGCAATTGGTCCATAGCATAAATCGTATTAAAAGGTTGAACGAAAGCCTAAAAGTATTGATTTGGAATGAAATAAGCAAACGATTAACCGAATTTATGCCAGGGAGAGAACGCTTTATTCTATCGTTACAGCCGTACCGCAGGCAGTTACCATCAGCATACTGCCGCTGCCGCCTACCGTTTCGTAATCAAGGTCAACGCCAATCACAGCGTTAGCGCCCAACAGACGGGCTTGTTCCTGCATCTCGCGAAGCGCCGTGTCTTTGGCCTCGCGAAGCACTTCCTCGTACGAACCGCTGCGTCCGCCCACCACATCGCGGATACTGGCAAAGAAATCACGAAAGACGTTGGCACCGATAATCGTTTCACCGCTGACGATGCCAAAATAACGGGTGATACGTGCACCCTCGATAGTGGGAGTTGTTGTTACTAACATAGTTCCGTATTTTTAAGTTCTTGATATATCAGACGCAGAACAACTCAAAAAAGTTGCAAAGCATCAAAACATTTTACTGACGCGCTCGATACCTGCCGCCAATATATCTATCTCCTCTTTCGTATTATACAGGCCGAACGAAGCGCGTACCGTGCCTTCAATGCCGAGACGTTGCATCAGCGGCTGCGCGCAATGATGTCCCGTACGTACGGCAATGCCGAGACGGTCGAGTAAGGTACCCATATCGAAATGGTGGATATCGCCTACGAGGAAAGAAATGACGCTCCCTTTCTCTTGCGCCTCACCGAAGATGCGCATACCGGGAATCTCTTTCAGGCGGGACATAGCATACATAGTCAGTTCGTGTTCATGGGCGGCAATCTTCTCCATGCCGATGGCAGAAACGTAATCCAATGCCTTGGCAAGGCCGGTCGTACCGATATAATCGGGTGTTCCCGCCTCGAACTTGAAAGGGAGTTCATTGAAAGTAGTCCGTTCAAACGATACGTGTTGTATCATTTCGCCGCCACCCTGATAAGGGGGCATCTTGTCGAGCCATTCTTCTTTACCGTAAAGCACGCCCACACCGGTAGGCCCGTACACCTTATGACCGGAAAAAACGTAGAAATCCGCATCCAAGTCCCGTACATCCACCGGCATATGCGGAATGGACTGGGCACCGTCTACAAGCACGGGAACGCCCTGCTCGTGGGCATAGCCTATCATCTCCCCGACAGGGTTCACCGTACCCAGCACATTGGATACATGCGCCACGCTGACAATCTTTGTACGCTCGGAAAACAGCTGTTTGTACTCATCCAACAGAAGTTCGCCTCTGTCATTCATCGGAATGACTTTAATGGCAATCCCTCTCTTGGCAGCCAGCAACTGCCAGGGAACGATATTGCTGTGATGCTCCATAACGGAGAGAATCACCTCATCCCCCTCCTGCATAAACTCTTCACCGAAGCTGGACACAAACAGATTGATACTTTCCGTCGTACCGCGGGTAAAGATGATTTCATTCGTACTGCCGGCATTGATGAACTTCCGCACCGTCTCACGAGACGCCTCGTGCAGCTCCGTAGCTTGCTGCGAAAGAAAATGCACACCACGATGCACATTGGCGTTGACCGAATAGTACTCGTCCGTAATGGCGTCCACCACCTGACGGGGCTTCTGCGTAGTCGCACCGTTATCAAAGTAAACCAACGGCTTACCATATACCTCACGGGAAAGTATCGGAAAATCAGCTCTTATCTTTTGAAGGTTCATATCTTTTAAATTATGAATGAAGAATGAAGAATTGCCATGCGGGATGCTGCGCAGCCCATTCTTCATTCATCATTCTTCATTATTTACATATCGCGCACCCCTGACACTTGTTCAGTTCACCGCGGAAACGTTTCTCTACCAGCAGATGCAGGCGGTCTTTCAAGGCATCCAGACGGATTGTGTCGATTACTTCGTTTACGAAGGCAAACATCAACAGTAAACGGGCTTCACGCATGGAGATACCGCGTTGCCGCATATAGAACAGGGCGCTTTCATCAAGCTGGCCTACCGTAGCGCCATGACTGCACTTTACATCATCGGCGTAAATCTCCAGTTGCGGTTGGGTGTACATATGCGCTTCGCGGGTGGCGCAAAGATTACGGTTCGTTTGTTGGGAACTGGTATGCTGCGCGTCGGGACGTACCAACACCAGGCCTGCAAAAGTACCGACGGACTGGTCGTCGAGCACATATTTAAAGAGTTCATTGCTGGTGCAGTTGGGCACTGCATGGTCTATGGTGGTATTATTGTCCACATGCTGGTTCTTATCCGCGATAGCCATACCGCAAAGGTTCAGTTCGGCGCCCTCGCCGGCAAGCGTCACTTCGGTCGTATTACGGGTAGTACCGTTATGCAAGGTCATTCCATTCAGCAGAACGTTGCTGTTGGCCTCTTGTCTGACGTATAAACTGCTGATACGCACCGTACTGGTGTGCGTCTCTTCCAGTTCATAGAAATCGAAAGTGGCATTCTCACCGATGAACGCCTCTACCACCTGCGTTGCAAGGAAGTTTACACCGTCCATTGCATGGTCGCAGGCCAAAAGACGGGCTTGCGCACCTTCTTCCAAAATGATGAGCACACGACGGTTCACCATAAAGTTGACATCGCCGCGCAGGATGTTCACTAACTGGATAGGCTTTTCCACTACCACATTCTTAGGAACATACAACAATACACCGTCTTGCGCAAAGGCGGTATTAAAGGCCGTCACTCCATCTTTGGAAGTATCCGCCAGCTTGCCGTAGTATTTCTTCACCAATTCCGGATGCTGTTCCGCCATATCCTTCAAACTGCCGAAAATAACACCTTCGGGTAAATGCGACTTGGGCAAAGCCTTGCCATAGAAAGCGTCGTTCACAACAAAGTAAAGGGAAGTGCTCATATTCGGCACATCGCATTTGAATACTTCATAGGGGTTGACAGGAATGTCCAGACGGTTCAGGTTCAGACCGTAGTCGGGTTCAAAGAACTTGCTGACATCGGTATATTTGTATTTCTCCGTCTTACGGGTAGGAAAACCAAGCCGCTCGAAATCGGCAAACGCGGCCGCACGCGGGGCATTCAGCACCTCGGCGCTGTGGCGGCATATCATCGCTTCCGTTTGGGAGAAAAGGTCTATATATTGTTGCTCTACACTCATGTTGTCTAATTATGAGTTTTGAATTACGAGTGATGAATCGCCGCGCTATTACATTGCAGAGCGATTCATCATTCGTAATTCATAATTTATAATTCACTTGCTTCTTTCTTTATCCAATCGAAGCCGCGTGCTTCAATCTCCTTCGCCAGTTCGGGGCCACCTGTCTTTACGATACGTCCGCCAAGCAATACATGGACGGTATCCGGTTTCAGGTAGTCCAACAGACGTTGATAGTGAGTGATAACCATCGCACTGGTCCGGGGAGTCTTCAGCTTGTTGAAGCCATCGGCCACAATACGCAGAGCGTCTACATCAAGACCGGAATCCGTTTCGTCGAGAATGGCGAAAGTAGGTTCCAGCATAGCCATCTGGAAGATTTCGTTACGCTTCTTCTCACCACCGCTGAAGCCTTCGTTTACGCTACGGTTGGCAAGTTTGTTATCCAACTCGACAATGGCGCGCTTTTCGCGCATCAGCTTCAAGAATTCACTGGCTGACAAGGCGGGTAAATGGCGGTATTTGCGCTGTTCGTTAACGGCAGCACGCATAAAATTCACCATAGAAACACCCGGTATCTCCACCGGCATCTGGAATGAAAGGAAAATACCTTCATGGGCACGGTCTTCGGGACTCATAGCCAAAAGGTCCTTACCGTTGAAAGTTACGGTACCGCGTGTAACCTCGTATGCAGGATGTCCCACCAGCACATTACTCAAGGTGCTCTTCCCGGCTCCGTTTTGTCCCATCAGGGCGTGTACCTCACCGTCACGAATCGTAAGGTTGATACCTTTCAATATTTCTTTGCCATTGATGCTGGCATGCAGGTCTTTTATTTCTAACATTATACTTTTAAATTAAGAATGAAGAATTAAGAATGAAGAATAACCATGCGGCATAACAGTGCGTGGTCTATTTCATCATCCTTAATTCTCCATTGTTTATTTTAATTCTTCATTCTTCATTCTTAATTCCTCATTTATCCTACGCTTCCTTCCAATGAAATAGCCAACAATTTCTGAGCCTCCACGGCAAACTCCATAGGCAGCTTGTTGAGTACTTCTTTTGCATAGCCGTTTACAATCAGCCCGACGGCATCTTCCGTAGAAATACCGCGCTGATTGCAATAGAATATCTGGTCTTCGCTAATCTTGCTGGTGGTTGCCTCGTGTTCTACAATGGCCGTCTCATTATGGATATCCATGTAGGGGAAAGTATGCGCACCGCATTTATCGCCCAGCAGCAAGGAGTCGCACTGGCTATAGTTGCGGGCATTGTCCGCCTTTTGGGCTACACGCACCAGCCCACGATAAGAATTCTCGCTCCGTCCGGCGGAAATACCTTTGCTGACAATAGTACTGCGGGTATTCTTTCCAAGATGAATCATCTTTGTACCGGTATCCGCCTGTTGATAGTTGTTGGTGACCGCCACACTGTAAAATTCCGCCGTAGAGTTGTCACCGGAAAGGATGCAAGAGGGATATTTCCAGGTAATGGCCGAACCGGTTTCCACCTGTGTCCAGGACAGTTTGCTGTTTATGCCCTTGCAGTGCCCGCGCTTCGTTACAAAGTTATAGACGCCGCCCTTGCCTTCGGCATCTCCCGGATACCAGTTTTGAACGGTACTGTACTTCACTTCGGCACGGTCGTGTACCACAATCTCCACAATAGCGGCGTGCAATTGGTTTTCGTCACGCATCGGCGCCGTACATCCTTCCAAATAGGAAACGTACGAATCATCATCGGCTACAATCAACGTTCTTTCAAACTGCCCGGTATTGCGGGCATTGATACGGAAGTAAGTGGACAGCTCCATCGGGCAGCGTACCCCTTTCGGTATATAGACGAAAGAACCGTCGGAGAATACCGCGGAATTCAGCGCCGCAAAGAAGTTATCACGATACCCCACGACCGAGCCCAGATACTTCTGCACCAAATCGGGATGCTCGCGTACAGCCTCGCTGAACGAACAGAAAATAATTCCCTTTTCCATAAGCGTCTCCTTGAAAGTCGTCTTTACAGACACAGAGTCCATTACGGCATCCACCGCCATACCGCTCAGCGCCATTTGTTCTTCCAAAGGAATGCCCAGTTTATTAAAGGTCTTGACCAACTCCGGGTCTACCTCGTCCATGCTTTTAGGGCCGTCCTTCTTCTTGGTAGGATCGGCGTAGTATGAAATAGCCTGATAATCTATCTCGGGAATACGGAGATGCGCCCATGTAGGCATCTCCAGCGTCAGCCAGTGACGGTACGCTTTCAGACGGAACTCCAGCAACCACTCGGGTTCTTCCTTTTTCTCAGAAATCAACCGCACCACATCCTCATTCAAGCCACGCTCAATGATGTCTGTATGTACGTCGGTCGTAAAACCGTACTTGTACTTCTCCTGAGTGAGTTCCTTTACATATTTATTGGGTTCTTCTTGTTGCATTATTCATTCAATATATATTGTTCTGTAACATGCTTAGCCGCGGGAAAGAATATCCCGGCAAACGACTTCATAGGATAATATAACACCGATTCCTTCTTTTTTGTTTGGCTGAGCAGCGTATTGTCCGCATCCATGAATTCAATGACGCCGACCAGCAGACTCACCAGTAAAAGGGACTTCAACGCCCCCAGTCCGGAACCCAGCCAACGGTTCAGCCAGCCGAGTGAAACCGCTTCCATTGCCTTTGTCAGCAGCGAGGCTACCAGTGTAAAAACCAGCGGCACGGCTATCCAAATCGCGATGAATGCCAGTACTTGCGCCACCGTCATCGAATCGGTAACCTTAGAAAACACCTTTTCGGCCACGGAAGCATACAAAGCCTTTGCTGCCAGCAAACCGACAATCAGCCCCAGCAGAGTGGCCAGTTGTTTCACGAATCCCTTCATGAAGCCAATAACCGCTCCCGCACCGATAATTACCAATATTACGATGTCTATAACAGCCATATATGATATTAAAAAGGCACGGATTACACGGATCAACACGGTTTTTCTTTTAACCAATCCGTGAAATTCGTGTAATCCGTGCCTAAAGATTTACTGTTTTCTTACAAAGTCTGTTTTACCTCCACTTCTTCGTAAGATTCTATGATATCTCCCACCTTGATATCGTTGCAGTTTGTCAAACTGATACCGCATTCAAAGTTGGTACCTACTTCCTTCACATCGTCCTTGAAGCGCTTCAATGCATTGATGTTGCCTGTGAAGATAACGATACCGTCGCGAATCAGACGAGCCTTGTCACTGCGTTTCACCTTTCCGGTCTTCACCATAGCACCTGCCACGAGACCCACTTTGGTAATGTTGAACACTTCGCGAACTTCGATAGTCGCCGTAACCTGTTCTTTCAAAGTCGGCGCCAGCATACCTTCCATGGCAGCCTTCACCTCTTCAATGGCATCATAGATGACAGAATACTTGCGGATATCCACACCTTCCTGTTCAGCCAGTTTAGCGGCAGCACCCGAAGGACGAACCTGGAACCCTACAATAATCGCATCCGAAGCGGCAGCCAGAGATACATCCGATTCGGAGATAGCACCGACACCCTTATGAATAACGTTCACCTGTACCTGTTCGGTAGACAGCTTAATCAACGAGTCGCTCAACGCTTCAACAGAGCCGTCCACGTCACCCTTCACGATGATGTTCAGTTCGTGGAAGTCGCCCAATGCCAAACGGCGGCCTACTTCATCCAGTGTCAACATCTTCTGTGTACGCAAGCCTTGTTCACGCTGCAACTGTTCACGCTTGTTGGCGATTTCACGCGCTTCCTGTTCGGTTTCGATTACATGGAATGTATCACCTGCGGCCGGCGCTCCGTTCAAGCCCAAAATCAAAGCCGGCTCCGAAGGACCCGCCTCTTTCAGACGCTGGTTACGCTCGTTGAACATGGCTTTCACCTTACCGTAGCTTGTACCTGCGAGCACAATGTCGCCCATCTTCAAAGTACCGTTGGATACCAGCACCGTAGCTACATAGCCACGACCCTTATCCAATGAGGACTCGATGATGGAACCGGTAGCACGGCGGTTCGGGTTTGCCTTCAAATCCAGCATTTCAGCTTCCAGCAATACTTTCTCCATCAAATCGCTTACACCAAGACCTTTCTTGGCGGAAATATCTTGAGACTGGTACTTACCGCCCCATTCCTCAACGAGGAAGTTCATGGCGGCCAGTTCTTCTTTAATCTTATCGGGATTAGCGGTCGGCTTATCAATCTTGTTGATGGCGAATACGATAGGCACACCGGCAGCCATAGCATGGTTGATGGCTTCTTTGGTCTGCGGCATCACGTTGTCATCGGCAGCTACGATGATAATGGCAATATCCGTCGCTTTGGCACCGCGGGCACGCATGGCGGTAAACGCCTCATGACCCGGAGTATCGAGGAACGTTATCTTACGTCCGTCTTCCAACGTCACGTGATAAGCACCGATGTGCTGTGTAATACCACCGGCTTCACCGGCAATAACATTCGCCTTACGGATATAGTCGAGCAACGAAGTTTTACCGTGGTCTACGTGACCCATTACCGTTACAATCGGAGCGCGATGCTCTAAATCTTCCTCGGCATCTTCTTCCTCAACGATAGCCTGGGCTACTTCCGCACTTACGTATTCAGTCTTGAAGCCGAATTCTTCTGCCACCAGATTGATTGTTTCGGCATCCAGACGTTGGTTAATGGAAACCATCATACCGATACTCATACAAGTAGCGATGACCTGTGTTACGGAAACATCCATCATGCTTGCCAACTCATTGGCAGTCACGAATTCAGTCAGCTTCAGTACCTTGCTTTCCGCCATTTCCTGGTCTTCCAGTTCCTGCATACGGTTGGATGCCAAGTCGCGTTTCTCCTTACGGTATTTCGCTCCCTTGTTCTTACCCTTAGAGGTCAGACGCGCCAACGTTTCCTTTACCTGTTTCGCTACATCCTCTTCACTTACCTCCTGCTTGATTACAGGTTTCTTGAAACGGTCTTTGCTCTTGTTCTTGCCGGCTTGTTGATTATTACCGCCTTGCTGGCTACCACTTTTCAGACGATCGTTTCCGCCACGCTGGAAGTTGGATGCATTGTTGATATCCACCTTTTCCTTGTTGATACGGACACGTTTCTTCTTGCCATTGGCATCGGTACTGTCTTTCAAGTCCTTCGTCTTATTATCATCGCGGCGGATTTCCTTGATAATAGCCTCTTTCATCAGCTTCTTCTGATCCTGACGCTGCTTTTCTTTTTCTTCACGCTCCTTACGTTTTTCTTCTTTCGATTTTTTCTTCGGGCGTGTAGACTGGTTCAGCGCGGCGAGGTCTATTTGTCCGATGACGTTAATCTTCGATACAAACTCAGGCTGATGTATTTTGAATATTTCTTCTTTATCTTCCGAAACCGCTTCTTCGGTTGCGGCGGGAGCAAGTTCTTCGTCAGATGCCGGTGCAGGCTCAACAGCAACAGACACCGGTTCTTCCACAACAGGGGCAGGTTCTACCACCGGAGCAGGTATCGGCTCGGGCTGAGGTTCGGGAACAGGTTCCGGTTTCGGCGCCTCAACAACAGATACAGGCTCTTCCGCCTTCACTTCTTCAATCACCGGCTTCTCCGGTTCCGCTTCTTTCTCTTTTTCCACAGTATGTTTGCGATTCAGCTTATCCAAATCAATTTTACCGACAGGCTTAAACTTCGGACGTGCATCTTCGGGAACCACAGCCTTGACCACCTCTTCGGCTTTCGGTTTTTCCTGTGTTTCCTTGTCATAACCGTCAATAGACACTGATGCCTTGTTGCGATCCTTACTCTGACGTTCCTGAATGAAACGCTCCGTTTTCAATTTAAGATCCTTATCTGTACTAAACTCTTTCACGAGCAAATCATACTGCTCGTCGGTAATCTTCGTATTGGGATTTGCTTCAATGGCATATCCCTTCTTTTGCAAGAACTCAACTACCGTCGTGATTCCTACATTTAAATCTCTTGTTACTTTATTTAACCTTATCGTCATACTTTAATTTAATGAATGATGGAGAAAGAAGCGGATTTCAGTGATTAGTGATAATGATTAGTCGCTAAACACTAAGCACTAAACGCTAAACACTAATTATTCTCTTCTTCAAACTCCGATTTCAAAATGCGTAATACTTCGTCCACCGTTTCCTCTTCCAAATCCGTCTTCTCAATCAACATCTCGCGCGGAGCATTCAACACAGCCTTGGCGGTATCAATACCGATAGCCTTAATCGCATCGATTACCCAACCGTCAATCTCATCGCGGAATTCATCCAAATAGATGTCTTCATCCTCTACCGCTTCATCCAATTCGCGGAATACGTCAATAGTGTACTCAGTCAACATACTGGCCAGTTTGATATTCAAACCACCTTTACCGATAGCCAGCGATACCTCTTCCGGTTTCAGGAAAACTTCCGCCTTGTGTTCTTCTTCGTTCAGACGGATAGAAGATATCTTGGCAGGGCTAAGGGCACGCTGTATAAACAACTGAATATTCGATGTATAGTTGATAACATCGATATTCTCGTTGCGAAGCTCACGGACAATACCATGGATACGGCTGCCTTTTACACCGACGCAAGCACCCACCGGGTCAATACGGTCATCGTATGACTCAACGGCAATCTTGGCACGCTCACCGGGAATACGGGCAATCTTCTTGATAGTAATCAGTCCGTCATTGATTTCAGGTACCTCCATTTCAAACAGGCGTTGCAGGAAAACGGGTGACGTACGGCTCAAGATAATCTTCGGATTATTATTCTTGTTGTCAACGCGGGCCACCACGGCACGGGCAGTCTCACCCTTACGATAAAAGTCACTCGGAATCTGTTCAGTCTTGGGCAACAACAATTCATTGCCTTCGTCATCGAGCAGCAACATCTCCTTTTTCCAAATCTGATAAACTTCTGCATTGATAATAGTACCTACCTTATCAATGTATTTATTATAAATACTGTCTTTTTCCAGTTCCAAAATTTTGGAAGCCAATGTCTGGCGCAAGTTCAGGATAGCACGGCGGCCAAACTTCGCAAAGTTCACTTCATCCGTCACTTCCTCTCCCACTTCATACGAAGCGTCAATCTTCCGGGCTTCGCTCAAAGAAATCTGCAAGTTCGGATTTTCAAGGTCTTCATCTGCCACAACTTCACGATTACGCCATATTTCGAAGTCACCCTTGTCCGGGTTCACAATTACGTCGTAATTCTCATCGGTACCGAACATCTTTGCAATCACACTGCGAAACGACTCTTCGAGTACGCTTACCATAGTGGTTCTATCAATATTCTTCAGTTCTTTAAATTCCGAAAAGGTATCTATCAAGCTGATAGTTTCTTCTTTCTTGGCCATAGTCTTATTTAAAACTAATTAAGTATTTAGTATATTTTATCTCTTCGTATGTAAAGGTTATATCTTCATCCACCATTTTAGGACGCTTGGCTCCCTCCTCTTTCACTTTCTTCTGAACGGTAACGGTAAATTGCCGCTCGTCGGCATCTTTCAATGTTCCGCAATACTTGCGACCGTCTTTAGCCAGCACTTCCACATCTTTGCCGATATGGTTGGTGTATTGCTGCAACACTTTAAACGGTTGTCCGATGCCGGCAGAACCGACTTCCAGCTCGTAATCCTCATCCTCACGATTCAGTCGGGACTCTATGTAGCGGCTCAGCTCTACACAATCCTCAATCCAAACACCTTCTTTGTGGTCTATCTCCACCACAATCTTGTCATCAGGGCTGATTATGACTTCCACCAGGAAGTAATCTTTATCCTTCAGCCACTCGTCTACAATCTGACAAACTGTTTTCTTTTCTATCATAGATTAACCATTAAGAACGAAAAAGAGGAGCTTAATCGCCCCTCCACCTTTCATCCGTTTCGGTTGCAAAGATATAAATAATCTGTTCGACTACAAAATAATAGGAGAAAAAAAGAATATTTAGCACTCCTGCCGAAATTTATCCTCCATTCAAAATTAATCACTACATTTGCATGGTTCTTTAAACTCAATCATCATGGCACATCACCTGAATACCAATAAACAGTTTATGATAGGTAACGGCATCCTTGCGTTTGCCGTAATATTCGTTGTTGTCATTTTTGTCTATATGAGTATGCGTTTGCAGCGCCAAAAGGAAGGTGAACGATACTTTGCCGAGACCTATAATGTCACTTTAGTAAAAGGATTCACCGGTGATTCCATATCTATCCTGCTCAACGACAGCGTACTGATAGACCAACGTATCGACAAAGAGCCTTTCAATTTCGAGATAAAACGGTTTGCCGAGCAAAGCGCCCTGATGATAGTGGACAAGACAACCGACAAGCTCTCCCTGTTTGAGCTGAGCGAAAAAGGCGGTAACTATCGTTTTGAAAAAGACGACGACGAAGTGAAGTTACTGGCACAGGAAGAGTAAAACCGCAACCGCACCATCCGTGCCAGCTTATTGGCACAGCCGCGCCTGTTTGACGGCACAGTTGTGCCTGTTCAATGGCAAAACAGTGCCTATCCGTCGGCACAACACCCGTTTTAGAAGTCCGTCTTATACTTTCTCAGTTCATTGCGTAAAAGTTGCGCCTTACCGTCCGTCATGCCGTTAAGCAATGCCCAAAAGCGTTCGCCGTGGTTCATTTCACGGGTATGCGCCAACTCATGCAACAATACGTAATCAATCAAATGCCGGGGCAACAGGACAAGGAAATAGGACAAATTGATGTTTCCTCGGGCGGAGCAACTTCCCCAACGCCCGCTACTGGAATTGATTTTCACGCTTTTATAAGAAAGATTGTGCTGCAGCGAAAGCGCATAAAGCCGGGGCGGAAGAATAATCTTGGCATTACGTCGCAAAGCTTCCTCTATCACCTTACGCAGCCAGGCTTGCAGCTCTTTATTTGAGAAGTCTGCATTCGGCGGACAGATAATCTGCATCTCTCCCAATTCCGAACGTGAAAGGAAACGGTCTCGTTCTCCACTAACCAGACTCAGTTTAAAGAACTCCGTATCGATGCGGTAGTTCAAATCAATTAACGGACGGCTTTGTCTCTGTCGGGCAACCCTCAGTCGGGAACGCAACTGTTCTATGGCATTCTTTACTTCCCCAATGGTTGTACCCGGTGGAACAGTCACATGAACAGCATCCTCACGCGTACGAAAAGTCAAACGTCGGGCACGGATATTCACCCGTACCAACAAGCGTCCCAACTCTTCATCCTCTAAAACATGTTCCGTTATCATCTGTTCTTTTCTCCTTGAAATAAGGACAAAAGAACGAAGAATCGTTCGAAAAAGCAAGCGGTTCTCTATCAAAAACGAACAATGTGTTCAAAAACGCACACTGCACTATCATTGTTACAACCTCAAAAACAGAAACTTATGATTATGGCATAGAATTTGAATAGTAATCGATAACAAGACGTTCCCGGCAAAAAAAATCATGAGCCTCGCAACTTTTTGAGCATAGACTCCGTCTAACAAACAAAAGAACTTAAAATAAATGAGTATGAAAACTTTAGCAACAATCATCGCATTCAGTATTTTCACATTAAGCGTAACAGCTTGCTCACACAATCACACGTACAGCTCCGGCCTGTTTGGTGGAAAGACAATCAAAGCAAGCAAAAACTATGTAACCAAGAATATCAAAGTGGATAATTTCACCGGTCTGAACTTAGCAGGCAGTCCGGACGTTACGTACACACAAAAGGCGGGAAAGCCCACAGTAGAAGTATATACTTCCGACAATATCGTAGACCTTCTGGACATTAACGTAGTCAACAATACACTGAATATCAAATTCAAGAAAGGCGTTAATGTATCTTATAATAAACTGGAAATCCGTATCTCTTCCGAAACACTTAATAATATCTCCGTTGCAGGATCGGGAAATGTAACATTAGCCAACGGCTTGAAAACAAATCAACTGAAAATGTCTGTAGCAGGCTCGGGAGATATCAATGCAAACAACATCGCTTGCACTAACGAGCTTAGCATATCCATCGCCGGCTCCGGTGATATACAAGGCAGTAATATCACTTGCACCAATCTCAAAACATCTGTAGCCGGTTCGGGAGATTTGAAACTCAACAATGTATCGGCTACCGATACCGAAGCATCTGTTGCGGGGTCGGGTACGGCAATATTGACAGGAACAACTCAAGAAGCCAGTTATCGTGTAGCCGGCTCAGGTGACCTGTTCGCTTCCGACTTGCAGGCAAAACGTGTCTCAGCAAGCGTATCCGGTTCGGGAGACATCAAATGCCATGCCACCGACTTTTTGAAAGCGCGTACCAGCGGAAGCGGAGATATCGGTTATAAAGGCAATCCGGAGTTGGACTTCCCCAAAAAAGGATTATACAAACTCTGATTTGGTTATTCATTGCAAAGGATACATAAAAGGGACGCTGCATCACGCGGCGTCCCATCTATCTTAGTTAGTTTTTATAAAATTTTGAGAGAATTGAAACTTCACAGCCTCTGTTTTTTGTTTTAATAAAAGCACACTAACTATATTATATTTAAAGCAAATGAAAATGTTATTTTAAAAAGCAAATGAAAACATCTATTCTTTAACTTCCTTCCCCTTGTTTACACGATGCAGACTATCCAGAATCTGTTTTTCGTGTGTCACGGTTATATCTCCCGAAAGAGCAACCGACGGAGCGGAAATCTGTTTACCGATAGTATCGGCTGCGGCTACTTCCTTTACATCGGCAAAGAACGAGTGTTGCATTACATTACCCAATGAAAGTACCACTGCCACTACTGCTGCGGCTTTGAATAACGGCATGAAGCGTGCGGTCAATGTCATGCGCTTGGCTTTCACAACCGGAACCTCAATCTCAGCAAGCACCCGTGCATCAAAATCCGCACCTAAATGTTCCTCTTGCTGGAATTGCTGATATACAAACAAATCTTTATAACGCAGCAGATGTTCGGGGATTTCCTCTTTTGTAAAGAAAGCACGCAACTGCGCTTCTTCCTCAAGAGAAGTCTCACACCGCCAATAGCGTTCTAAAAGTTGTTCTATATATTTAAAGTCCATAACCTTCTATATCAATAAACCGTTGTTTAACTTTTTGCCGCGCCCTGAAAAGATTCACTTTAACTTGCTCCTCTGTCAAACTCAAGACAACCGCAATTTCTTTATAACTCTTACCTTCAACATCCCTCAACTGCATAATCAGCCGTTGTTTTTCGGGAAGCTCATTCATCAGCCGGTGTATCAAAATCATCCGTTCTTTACTTACCAAGCTTTCGTAAGGGCTTGATGCATCGGAAGTTTCTTCCATATCGGGCGTAAGTTCCACCGTTTGAGCATCTCTCCTTTCGCTACGGTCTATCGCCAAATTCCTTGCCACTGTCAGACAATAGGCTTCGACAGAACCGAACTGCGTCCACTCATCACGCTTGTTCCATACCCTAATCAGCGTTTCCTGCACAACATCTTCCGCTTCCGCCCGATTGAATGTAATTCTTAGGGCCAACCGAAAGAGCTTGTCCTTCAGAGGGAGAATGTCATCACGAAAACTGATTTCTTGCATCTCTAATTAATTGACGGTTCAGTAAGCCGAAAGTTACAACCTACCACCACTTTTTTTGAATTATTTTTTGATACGGGTTCCGCTATCACTATTTATGGCTGAAGCTAAGGTAATTACAACTTCCGAGACCCCGGTATCCAAAGCTTCAAAAGAATTCTCCAGCTTAGGAATCATACCGCCTTGAATAACTCCTTCGGCAACATATCGCTTAAACTCTTCCGGAGTAATCTGGGGAATCACACTGTCATCGTCATTCTCGTCACGCAGTACACCTTTCTTCTCAAAGCAATACACCAGCGTCACATCAAATTGTCCGGACAATGCCTTAGCCGTTTCTCCGGCAATCGTGTCGGCATTCGTGTTCAGCATACATCCCTTACCGTCATGCGTCAACGGAGCCATTACCGGCACAACTCCCTTATGAATAAGGTCACTCAGAAAAGTACCGTTCACTTGCCTTACATCACCTACAAAACCATAGTCCACCTCTTTTACCGGACGTTTCACGGAGCGGATTACATCCATGTCCGCACCCGTCAGACCGAGTGCATTGACACCGCGCGCCTGCAAACCGGCAACTATGTTCTTGTTTACCAATCCACCATATACCATTGTCACCACTTTCAAGGTTTCGGCATCGGTGATACGGCGCCCGTTTACCATTTCGCTTTCAATACCCAACCGGGCTGCGATTTTCGTTGCCGAACGTCCGCCACCGTGCACCAACACTTTATAACCTTCGATAGCGGCAAAATCATCCAACAACTTGCAGAGAGTGGCTTCTTCTTCCACAATTTTGCCACCCACTTTGATTACTGTCAGTTTCTCTCTCATTATTCCAAATATGTATATCCGTACAAACCGGAACGATAATTAGACAAAAATTCCTTCCCTTCTTCCAAAGATATACGCCCTTCCTTTACAGATTGGGTTACCCATGTTTCTAAAGTACGTACCAGCTTCTTCGGACTGTATTGCACATAATCCAAAACTTCCGCCACTGTCTCACCGTCAATGACCTGTTCTATTGTATAGCCCTTGTCGCTTACAGATACATGTACCGCATTCGTATCACCAAACAAGTTGTGCATATCGCCGAGAATTTCCTGATACGCACCCACAAGGAATACACCCACATAATAGGGTTCCTTGCTCTTCAAAGAGTGCACCGGCAAATAATGCGAAACATTTTTGGTAGAGATGAAGTTGGCAATCTTGCCATCCGAATCGCAGGTAATATCCTGTAACGTAGCCGTCCGGTCAGGTTTCTCGTCCAAACGCTGGATAGGCATGATGGGGAATATCTGGTCTATCGCCCAAGAGTCAGGCAAAGACTGGAAAAGTGAGAAATTACAGAAGTATTTATCCGCCAGCAACTTGGGAAGTCCGCGGAATTCATCGGGAGCATGCTTCAAACCGCCGGCTATCTGGTTTACTTCACGCATGATAGACCAATACAACCGTTCAATCTTGGCACGGGTCTGCAAGTCTACAATACCATGACTGAATAAGTCGAGCGCCTCTTCGCGTATCTGTTGCGCATCATGCCAGGCTTCCAGCATCTTGTTCTGGTTCAATGTATCCCAAATACCGTAAAGCTCCCGCAACAGTTCGTGATCGTTTTCGGTTACCTCTTCCTCATCGTCCCATTCGGGAAGATTGGTTGTCTCCAGCACCTCGAAAATGAGTACGGAATGATGTGCCGTCAAAGCTCGTCCGCTCTCCGTTATTATATTGGGATGAGGAATACCGTTCTTATCGCTGGCATCGACCAAAGTAGATATAGAGTCGTTCACATACTCCTGAATGGAATAATTCACGCTACCTTCACTGTTGGAAGAACGCGTTCCGTCATAATCCACACCCAAACCGCCGCCGATATCCACAAACTCGACTTTGAATCCCATGCTGTGCAACTGCACATAGAACTGAGACGCTTCACGCAAGGCTGTCTTAATGCGGCGAATCTTCGTAACTTGGCTTCCGATATGGAAATGTATCAATTTCAGACAATCCTGCATACCCTTATCCGCCATAAAGTCGAGCGCTTCAAGTAATTCGCTGGAAGACAGTCCGAATTTGCTTGCATCACCGCCGGAGTCTTCCCATTTACCACTTCCCGATGAGGCCAACTTAATACGAATACCGATATTAGGCTTCACGTTCAATTGCTTCGCCATTTTGGCTATCAACTTCAGCTCGTTCAGTTTTTCTACTACGAGGAAGATGCGTTTTCCCATCTTCTGCGCCAGCAAAGCAAGTTCAATGTAGCTTTCATCTTTATATCCGTTACAGATGATCAGCGAATCGGAGTCCATATTGATAGCAATCACTGCATGCAGTTCGGGCTTGGAACCAGCCTCCAGTCCAAGATTGAACTTCTTGCCGTGGCTGATGATCTCCTCAACCACCGGGCGCATCTGATTCACTTTAATAGGATAGATAATAAAATTCTCCGCCTTGTAGCCATATTCCTCAGCCGCCTGTCTGAAACAACAGGAAATCTTCTCAATCCGGTTGTCGAGGATGTCGGGAAAGCGAACCAGCATGGGAGCCGTCACGTCACGCAGTTGCAATTCGTCGACCAATTCTTTTAAATCGACGCCAACTCCGTCTTTACGCGGTGTTACTACAACATGACCTTTGTCATTGATACCAAAGTACGAAGTGCCCCAACCGGTAATGTTGTACAGCTCTTCTGAATCTTCAATACGCCATTTTCTCATTTCTTGTTACTCTGCTGTTTTAGTAGTTTATTTATAAAAAGGGATACAAAAATACATATAAATCTGAAACATCCTGCCTTTTCGGATGAAAAACACACATTTACAAGGGATTAAATGTCCAACAAATTACGTAACTGCTGTACGGACTCAGCTATCTGACGTCTGCTTTCCAAACGTCCGGCATCAAAACGGTAGCGAGCCTGCAAATAGAAAGGAGCTCGTTTATCCAATGCGTCCACAATAAAGGCGCGCAACTCCTCGTCCGTCTTTCCTTGCAGGATAGGGCGCTGATGGGTTGCCACTCGTAAACGATTGAATAATATATCGGGATGCACATCCAAGAATACGGTTTGCCCATGTCCGTTCATGTAGTCCATATTGTCGAAGAAACAGGGAGTGCCGCCACCGGTCGAGATAATGACATTTTCAAACTCAGATACCTCATGCAGCATATTTCGCTCCAATTCACGAAAAGAGGCCTCTCCCCGCTCGACGAACAATTCACGAATAGATTTGTGAAAGCGTTCTTCTATGTACCAGTCCAAGTCGATGAAGGGTACATTTAATTCGCGGGCAAAAGCCTTTCCTAAAGTTGTTTTACCAGCTCCCATGTAGCCGGTCAAAAAGATACGTATCATAATTGCTTACCGTTTGCGGGCAAAGATAAGCAATTCCATAGTGAGACTACCTCACAATCAACGGAAAATTTTAATCCGCTCGCTTAACTCCTGGAACTCCTTCTCTCCGGGTTCGGCGGTCGGCGTACCAAAAGGCATTTCGGCTATCAGCATCCAGCTTTCCGGTAAATCCCAGGTACGACGTACTTCATCATCGATCAGCGGATTATAATGTTGCAATGAGGCTCCCAAACCCGCGTCTTCCAGCATCGTCCAAATAGCAAACTGATGCATGGCCGATGTATGCTGTGACCAAGTCGGGAAGTTTTCGCTATAAGAGGGGAATGCGTCCTGCAATTTCTTTACAATTGCAGTGTCCTCAAAATACAGCACAGTACCATGTCCGGCAGCAAAGCAACCGTCAATCTTGGCTTCCGTCTTAACGAAAGCTTCAGGCGAAATACGCTGTTTCAACGTGTTCTTTACAATATCCCATAATTTCTTATGCTCATCACCCAGCAACAGAACGATTCTTGTTGACTGCGAATTAAAGGCCGACGGCACATTCTTTACTGCCGTACGGACAATATGTACCACTTCCTCGTCCAAAACCGGAGAATCGTTACCAATGGAATAATAGCTGCGTCGATGCTCCAACGCTTCTGCAAATGTTCTCTTCATATATTTTTATTTTATTATTAGTTTATCCATAATTCGTGAATTACAAAGCGGGGCAAGCCATATTTCCCCTTAACCCCTCAACTATCCTCAATTTAAAAGAACAAATGAAAAAGACCAATTGTTCGAATTTGTGAAATATATTTGTACCTTTGCCATAAGTTATGAAGAAAGAAAAATTCTACGTTGTATGGACGGGTGGCACTCCGGGTATTTATACATCCTGGACTGACTGCCAACTACAAACCAAAGGCTACGAAGGGGCGAAATACAAATCGTTCGAGACTCGCGAAGAAGCAGAAAAGGCCTTTGCCTCTTCACCATACGATTACATCAAGCGCAATATATCCGCAGACGGCAGGCGACCCAAGCTTTCTCAAAACACAGACGCCCTCTACCCGGCCGCCGTCCTCGAAAACAGTCTTGCCGTAGATGCCGCATGCAGCGGAAATCCCGGAGCAATGGAATATCGGGGAGTGCACGTTGCCAGCTGCCAGCAGGTTTTTCACTTCGGCCCCATGTACGGCACCAATAACATCGGAGAGTTTCTTGCCATTGTTCACGGCCTGGCCTTGCTGAAACAAAAAGGCTTCGATATGCCTATTTACAGCGACAGCGTTAATGCCATCAGCTGGGTGAAACAGAAGAAATGCAAGACCAAATTACCCCGCGACCCCAAAACCGAGCAACTTTTCCAACTGATAGAACGCGCTGAGAAATGGCTGCGTGAGAACACCTATTCCACCCCTATCCTAAAATGGGAAACCCAACAATGGGGTGAAATACCCGCAGACTTCGGAAGAAAATAACAGGGCGTAACGTTTATATCCTCATGGCTGAATACCCGAATATTCAGCGTATCATGTCGTTACGCCTAAACTTCATCCTGCAGTTGGAAAACAAGATTTACTTATAGAGCTCCCGTGTTATACATGCTCCGCCTTTATCCCAAAGACTGCATATCATTCAGTTTTTTATAGTAGCCGTCTTTAGCGAGAAGTTCCTCATGCTTGCCGCGTTCTACGATTTCTCCCTCATAGAGTACGCAGATTTCATCCGCATTCTTAATTGTAGAAAGACGATGCGCAATGGCAATCGTGGTACGAGTCTTCATCAATCGCTCCAAAGCCTCTTGCACCAAGCGTTCCGACTCTGTATCGAGTGCGGAAGTGGCCTCATCCAGAATCAGTATAGGAGGATTCTTGAGGATGGCGCGGGCAATACTGATACGTTGGCGTTGTCCACCGGAAAGTTTGCCGCCACGGTCACCGATATTGGTATCGTAACCTTTCTCGGTATCCATAATAAAATCGTGGGCATTCGCTATCTTGGCAGCTTCGATAACTTGTTCCATTGTGGCATTCTCTACACCGAAAGCTATGTTATTGAAGAAAGTGTCATTAAAGAGAATGGCTTCCTGATTGACGTTTCCTATCAGACCGCGCAAATCGGAGATACGCGTATCTTTGATGTTAAGACCGTCTATCAATATCTCGCCCGATTGTACATCGTGATAACGGGGCAACAAATCAACCAACGTGGATTTTCCGGAACCGGATTGTCCTACCAATGCGATAGTCTTGCCTTTGGGCACTGTCAGATTGATATGCTTCAATACTTGGCGGGAACCGTCATAACTGAAACTGATGTCCTTAAATTCCACCTTATCATCCAACGAGGAAAGCAGCTTCGGCCGGACAGGTTCTTTAATAGGATTCTCCGCAAAGAGTATCTTGTCGATACGTTCCATGGAGGCGAGTCCTTTGGGTATGTTGTATCCGGCTTTGGAGAATTCCTTCAACGGATTGATAACGCTGTACAGTATCACCAAGTAATAGATGAACGAAGGGGCATCGATTGTAGCGCTATTACTGAGAATCAACGTTCCGCCAAACCACAGTACGATAACGATAACGCATGTTCCCAAGAACTCGCTCATGGGATGCGCCAATGCCTGACGGGTAGCTACCCGATTGATGGCATCGCGATATTCGTTGCTGCACTTATTAAAACGTTCCATCATCTTATTCTCGGCGATGAAAGCTTTGATGATACGCAATCCGCCCAAGGTTTCTTCCAGCTGCGACATGGTATCGCTCCATTTTGCCTGAGCATCCAGCGACTGTCGTTTCAGCTTTTTACCTACCGTACCCATTATCCAGCCCATACCCGGAAGAACCAGCAATGTAAACAGCGTCAGCTGCCAACTGATAGCTATCAAGGTGCCGAAATAGGCTATAATCAGTATCGGGTTCTTTATCAGCATATCCAGCGAACTGGTAACAGATGTCTCCACCTCGGTAACGTCACCGCTCATGCGGGCAATAATATCGCCTTTCCGTTCTTCGGAGAAAAAACTCAACGGCAGGTGTAACACCTTATTATATACTTGTGCACGGATATCACGCACCACACCCGTACGAAGAGGAATCATCACAGCCGAAGAGGCGAAATAAGAGAATGCTTTCAGTAAAGTCATTACTGCCAGGAAGACACCCAAAATCAGCAATGTTAATGAACCGCCCTGCGAGGCTATCATCTCGGTGACGTAATAATAGAAATTATTAACCGCTATATCTTTCAACCCCACTCCCACAGCATCCCAAGGGATAAATTCGTAGGTCTTGGTATCCATTTTGAAAAGTATCTGAAGAATAGGAATAATCAGAGCGAAAGAGAATATATTCAGAATTGCCGATAGCAAGTTCAGGAACAATGCCCATATCAGATATTTCTTATAAGGCGGAACAAAACGCCGCAGGAGTCGGAGGAATTCTTTCATTCGGTTAGCAGTTAATTCATTACATTGTGTATTGGGGACAAAGATAGTACAAACCAAGGGGAGAATAAAATACGGAACAGATATTTTTATCAAACGCAACATGATAATCGCGGTTTTTTCGTAATCTTGGCAATAATTGTGTAGCTTTGTAGTTAAATCAAGAAATGATTAATCGACTTGATAAGTTAAGAAACTAACTCTAAAAAAGAAATGAAACCATACGATTATCTGATTGTAGGCAGCGGTTTATTCGGAGCTGTATTCGCTCATGAGGCTCATGAAGCCGGTAAGAGATGCCTTGTAATAGAAAAACGCCATCACATTGGCGGTAATATCTATTGTGAGGAAATAAATGGTATTAATGTACACAAATATGGCGCCCATATTTTTCATACTGATAATAAAAAGGTCTGGCAGTATGTAAATCAGCTGGTGGAATTTAACAGATATACCAATTCTCCAATCGCCAACTATAAAGGGAAATTATACAATCTTCCTTTTAATATGAATACTTTCTATCAGTTATGGAATGTGCGTACTCCAGCAGAAGCCAAAGCAAAAATACAAGAACAATGTAAAGAGTACGAACATATAACCAACCCGCAAAATTTAGAAGAACAGGCACTAAAACTTTGCGGAAAAGATATTTACCAGCGACTGATAAAAGGATATACGGAGAAACAATGGGGACGTTCTGCAACAGAGCTTCCGGCATTTATCATTAAACGCATTCCGTTCCGCTTTATTTTCGATAATAATTATTTCAACGATTCATATCAAGGTATTCCCATCGGTGGTTATAATCGTTTAATCGACGCTTTGCTGGAGAATATAGAAGTCCGCACCGGAATTGATTATACGGAACACCGCAAAGAACTGGACTCTTTAGCGGAAAAAGTGCTCTACACCGGCTGTATAGATGAATATTTCGACTATGCATGCGGACATTTGGAATATCGCAGCTTACGGTTCGATCACAAGTTTCTTGCCGATGTAGAGGATTTCCAAGGTAATGCAGTTGTAAACTATACTGACCGTGACACTCCTTACACCCGCATAATCGAACATAAGCATTTTGAATTCGGCAAACAGCCTTCTACTGTCATCACCTACGAATATCCCGACGACTTCGAACAAGGGAAAGAGCCTTATTATCCGGTAAATAACGAGAATAATACCCAAATCTTCAATAGGTATCAGGAATTGGCTCAACAACAGAAAACCATGTTATTCGGAGGCAGATTGGCACAATATACTTATGCAGACATGGACGACACAGTAGCAGCGGCATTGGCATTGTGGGAAAAAGAAATTACTGTAACTAATAATTAAGTATCCAGGAATTTATATCAAACTCCTCTTTTACTTTCTCACTTACTGCAGTTACCGGGGTAGTGACAAACTCCGGTAACTTACGCAGATCATCTTCTTCCAATATAAAGATGTTATTAGGGTGATAAAAAGAATACTCCTTAATACTCTTATTATTCGTTATCAGCTTCTTATCAAAAAATAGAGCTTCCAAAGGCCTTAAGGAGATACCTGTCTGTTCTGTTGTTATATCGACGACACAACTACACCGGCTCACATTCTGTATATTTTCGAAATAAGATATACCTTTCATTTTTCTTTTGAATATTAGGAATGAGCACGGCAAGCCCAGCCTTTCAAATAAAGCCTTGTATTCCAACAAGACATCTCGGCGATTCTTTTCATAACCGATAAAGTACAATCCTTGTGTTACATCAGACGTTAGTTTACTTTTGTTGGGAAATCTAAAAAAAGGAGGTTTTACCGCAATCTCCGGATAAATACGTGCATCATCCGCATTGAAGCTACTTATCCGATACATCTTACTGATAGCCTTCATATATTTACTTCTCTTTTCAGAAGTATAACGATGAAAAAGCTGACAAATTGGAGTCCAATAAAAAAGATTTCGCTCTACGGAAGAAGGTAATATTTTATCGATAATACGCAAATCTACAAGATGCCTGTTATCAATAATAATTATTCTTGCATTTTCTTCGATAAGCGAAAGTTGTTCCAAGGATTCACTTCTAATATACAAGCTGCGGAAAAACCAATATAATCCCAGTCGACGAAGCAATCCACGCACACAACGTAACAGCAACGTATCTTTAATGTCTTTTAAACAAATTTCCTTTATTTGAGAACTATCAATCCCCAAAATAATATAATTCAAAGGCTGATAATCAGCATGTATAATATAAGTCATATATTCTTAAAACGATTTACTTCAGATAAGTTTCGATAATGTGTCCGTAGAAAGTCTTTTTCCCTTCCGGAGTTTTGAGAGATAACGGTATCTTATAGGTTAATTTATGAAAATCATAATTAGAACAAAATTCAGTCCACCGTTCTTCCGTGTATTCTTGATTTAAACACTTACCAAGAGGTCCCATAACTGTTATCGGTACTTCTTCAATCATTTGATGTATAGCTGGCACATTGGCACGAGCTATGGCGAATGTATAATCAATCAATAAATATTCTATCAGTTTATTATGGTTCTGCCAATATTTTAAGAACATATCTGAAATAAATGCCGGCAATAGATTTCCTTTACCACATGCCAGAAAAAATCCGGTCCATCCTCCTCTTGAAATATTATAATAAATAGGTAAATGATGGCAACTCCAAAATATCCTAGAGGGCTTGATAAAATCACCGATATTCTTGCAAGGAAGCAACACTGTGCTATCCATCCAGATTCCGCCATGAGCCTTCAACAATAACATACGCAATATATCGGACAAATGAGTCAAAGTTATGTTACCCGCTTTCCATTTCTGCAAAATACAATCCGGCAAAGTGACATATTCATGATAATTATCCCCTGTTATCAATATAACCGGATGGTTGCCAGCATGCATTAAAATAGAATTATAACAGGCTTTCACAATATCCGGCATAGAATCTCTGCCTTGCCACCAACAAACCCAAATAGGAGACACATCTGTAATCTGTTCACTGTTTTCTAATGAAGAATGTTTATAGTTAGCAATGACTTCCTTACCGCCGGAAAACAACAGATGACGTACAATAACATATTGCTTACAAGAAACAATAAATCTTTCTATGCGTTTGAAAAAACGTTTAGTCTTAGATTGTTGCATCGGGAAATGGCTCATTTCTTCAAGTTATAATTTCATATATTTAGGCTTACGTAGTTTCAATACATACGGAAGCAATTTAATAAACCGCAATAAACTGTTCTTCAAAGACAACAAGGGACGTTTACCTCTCCAAGGCGTCATATCCAAATAAGTATAGTATTCTCTTCGTAAAGGATGCATACTATCATAGTTCCAGGGTTTCTTATTAGTATAGTGTAATATAACCGGACTTTCCAAATCTTGCTTTAACGTCGGCCAATGCTCAATCTTTTTTTCCATGCCATACCGGTAGAAAGCATCTTGCATATTCCACTTTAGAGACACAAATAACTTATGTTCATGCAACAGGGCGTTCAAAAGGTCTTGGTCATTGTAACGGATTCTTTCGGGATAAGCCAAGAAATACTTAACGCATTGTTCATCTACTTTATGTTCTCTCCAATACTTCAGATTAATCAATAACACACCTGCATTGAAATAAGAATATTTAGAATCGTATTTCAAAGTTTCATAACGCTCCATATCATCGTATCCGATATCTTCTACGCATCCCACTGCATAATCCGTAAGATCTGTATTCCAAAACTCCGATATGTCTCCTAAAATAACAATATCACAATCCAGATACAACACTTTATCTACCGTTGCAGGTAAAATAGCGGAAAACATACAACGATAATAAGTAGCCATAGAAATACGTTTACCAAACTTCCTGATAGAGAAATTTGCCAATAACTCCGGCGAAGGGAAGTAAAAGCAAACCTCATTACCATAAGAAGCAGCTAAAGACTTCAATATATTCTGATCTTTTTCCGGTAAACCCGGAGCAACAATATGCACACAAATATCAGCCGTTTTATTGTTCTCAAATAAAGAAACCAATGTAACAGCGCAATGTTGCGTAAAATTAGCATCAATATTGCAAGCTATATGAATCATAAGAAGATTTGATTAATTATTATTTTGACCTGTCATCTGAAAATATTTATCCATCACAAGCAATGAAATCAACCGCTCCCGTTCAGCATCAAAAAATTGAGCGACATATTCATGAGCATGCTTAACAATCTGTTCCGCTTCTACCGGATGATTGATATAATAAGTTAGTTTTTCTTCTAAGTCGGAAAGATCATCTTTAATCTCTATGTAATGATAGTCAGGAATAAGTTTTCCTTCCATAAACCAAGTCTCACAGGTAGGACGTGTCATTACAGCAATAGAATTAGAAGACATTACCCATTTCAGATTAGAAGCAACATCATTCCCTTCAAGCGCCATAATAAATTTATAATCAAGATGTTCTCGAATAGTTTTCTTGGGAGTCATCCAAACTTCAGGATAACCTTCATTCCTACCTACCACGCCGCAGTCACAAATAGAAGAACCAAAATATTTTTGAAGGAATTTCTCACGAATACGACTAAGGCGGATTTTACCACGAAAAACAGCCTGATCGCGTTTTTGTGAGAAAGGAACAGGATCATTCAGAAAAATAAAATGACGTAGCTTATCCAATTTAAGTATGACCGAATATGCATTATCTTCTTTCAGTAATCTACTTTTTACAATCGAGGGAAATTCCGGAGTAAAATATACATCCCCGGGAATATAGGCAATACGCAAACTTCGACTAAACCAACGTACAGCATATTGCAAATCAAAATAATACGCTTTATGGAAAGTAGATGGACGAAAATTCTTTATCTCATCCAAATATACATAGTAACTATGTTTATGCTCATGCAATATTTTATCAGGCAATTCTACCGGATACTGCATTTTATTATAATAGTTCACTCGTTCGTAGATATAATCTCTATCCGGTCGAGTCTCTACTTGTTTCAAATACTCTTTTCTACGTATACGATAAAAGCCATTAGGCACACACATCTGCAGATATCCTTTTAAAAAAAAGAGTATTTTGGGCGGCTTTCCACTGCGAAGTTTATATAAGAGGCTATCGCTCATTTAGAAATAGTATATATTAAATATTCATTGAATAGACACAAAGATAGAAGTTATTTCTTATCTAAAAAATTGTTATACGTTTTTTCTCACATCTTACCCAAGCGTTCATGTATCCCGTCGTAATACGCTTTCCATAATTTAGGAATATCACCCCACTGATAGGCATCGGAAAACGGACAGGTTACAAAAGCTGTTAAGATATAACCTATTACTCCATTAAAACCGCGAAGATATTTTACCGCCCAATTACGACCATAATGATGATTCAAATAAGTAGAATTACGTATCTGGTAAAAACGTTTCCACTTTTTCTTTTTGTTCCGCTCACTCCAACTATCATTTGAAAAAAACTTTTCTTTATCCATTAATGCTGTGGGAACATACAATATCTTATAACCGGACTGCACTGTACGAAGACAATAGTCCGTATCATCACAAAAGATAAACAGTTCTTTATTAGGGTAACCTATCTTCTCAATGACCTCACGCTTTATGAATGGTCCTTCAAAGGCTGCCCCTTGTATCTCGACAGGCTCAGTTACCGTTTGCCTTGATAATTTTCCGGTATACATGGAAGCAAAAGGATTTGTCAAATTATATCCTTGAAACTCATGTGTAAAGAGCTTACCTTCCTGTAAACGACGCGGTGCAAGTATCCCTATATTCTTCTGATCGGCATGCAGTAACAACTGTTCTAAACAATCAGCACGTGGAAAAACATCGTCATCCATACACCAAATCCAATCCGCACCTGCCTGATACGCATATTGTATCCCGGTATAAAATCCGCCTGAACCTCCTACATTGGTTTGATTGATAACAGTCAGTTCCGGTTGCGTCTTCAACCACTCGGCAGTAGCATCGGTACTTCCATTATTGACAACTACGATTGAAGTAACCGGTTTATTCTGCCGTAGGCAGTGAACAGTCCGCTTCAACAGTTCTATTCGATTATAGGTGACTACTACAGCTATAATATTCATGGCTATTTTAATAAAGATTATTAATCTTTCCCGGTTGAGTACTTCTATAGGAAACCATCAACTCAAAACACTTTTCCGCATCAAATCCACGAACCTTTGCATACTCTTCCGCCATCCAACGATGCATCTGCGGAGTAGCCGGTAAACGTTCAAAGTTCTTACAACCGGCTTTCATGCCGATAGTCCCGATAAACATACGATTCAAATCCACAATCTCCAGTTTAATTCCCCCCGGTACTTTCTGAAACAGAATATTTTCGCGCCCATAATCTTTATGAGCATATCCATGTTCATGGAGGATAGCAGTTACCCGCCCTATCTCACGCAAAACCTCCTCTTCATATTCAAACTTTTGTTTGAATAAGTCATTATAAACATAAGGACATGTTGACAAACAGCTCACATAGTAACTTCTATCGAACAAGAGGCCACTGCGAACGTTAAGATATCCTACCGGCCGGGGAGTCCCCACTCCTATCTTCAGGTACATGTCGGCATGATCATAAGAACGCTTTGCTTTAGAAGGGCGGAAAATACCATACACAAAACGATTGATAAAGTTAGGACGATGAAAAGACTTGACAACATATTCTCGACCATTATACTTCATCTTTCTTAATTCATTACGCCCTTTATGAATAACAACACCTTCATTTCTTTCAAAACGTTCTGGTAAAGACAAGATAAAATCTCTTAACTCTTCAAAATCCTGATGAATAACTAAAGTACGAGGATGAAGTATATCGTTTTTCCGGTTCATTTCAGATTCCATAAATATATCAAATTTTATCTAATCCTCTCGTATACTTCAACCAATAGTATTTCAACGGATTTTTATATTTCAACTGTTTCCACGGACGGCTACCATGCGGTTGGTGTAACACCGGCAATGTAGTAAACAGATAATTCTTAAACCCTTCTTTCAAAGATTGATGCGAGATGGTCACATCATGCCAGTTCTTTTCAGGATTTAATTGATGAAAATCGAAAGCTTTCAGAAAATTCAAAGTCAGCAGAGAGCAACAAAAACTACAATGTTTCTTCTCGGGAAAAACCTGGTTCTCCTTACCTTTTGCGAAAAGATAAGGGTAATTGATTTCTCCTTTTTCATCTACTGTGACGGCGGCGGCGATACCACAGTCTATTCGTTCCGTCGCTCCGTCAAATAAAGCTTGCAATGTATTCTTCTTTACCAAAACATCCGACTCGACAATAATCAAACCTGCCTCCGCTTCAATGGCACGTTGTTGAGCCATTTGCAGAACCAACAAATAGTTCGGTGATGGATGATCCGTAATTTCTGCAAGATTCACCAACTCAAAGCCCAGTTTTTCAGACGCCTCTTTCAACCTAACCGTGTTTTCTTCCGTACTGAAATCATTGTAGACGGTATAAGTAAACGGCGTTTGAAAACCGGATGCCATAATGGCTTCCACGGTTTGCAGCGTCAATTCAATAGAATCCTTTACGGGAGTAATGATATGAATACACTTCATTGGATATATAATTAGTCTTTATTCAACAAGCTATAAGATTCCCACAAGTTGACAAAACTATACAATATTTTGCATACAGCCAAACAGTTCCCTGCATTTATTCCTTATCCGCTCTCCGCTTAACCCGTATGCTTTACTTTCAATACGGCAAGATTTAATTCGATAGTTGTTTCCGAATCCGTCGCTTGAAGATTATTATCCAATAAATCGGAAAACAAATCACCGCTTTTCTCCAATCAAGGATTTCTGTTATTCCTCAGAAGCATCTGGCAAGCTGTTTATTGTACGGGAAAGTTCACGCAATTTGGCAAAAGTCTCAATTATCGTAAACGTTGCATTATGGCACGGGAACTTTTCAAGATGGCAGCAAGCATATAAAGGCCTCTTTCTGCAAAATTTAGCAAGCGCATTCATCAGTATATAAATTTATGATTTAAACAATTGATCAAAGGTATGCATTATTACATCAGGAACATCTGTTCTCACGAATTATTTCTAACTTTGCCTGCAATAAACAAAAGCGTTATGAAAGTAATTGTCGATAATAAAATACCTTTTATAAAGGAAGCCATCGAAAAGATAGCCGATGAAGTGGTCTATACGCCGGGAAAAGACTTCACCCCTTCTCTGGTGAAAGATGCGGATGCACTCATCATCCGCACACGCACTCGTTGCAACCGAGGATTATTGGAGGGCAGTAAAGTAAAGTTTATTGCTACGGCAACCATCGGCTTCGACCACATCGATACGGAATACTGCCGTGAAGCCGGTATTACATGGACGAATGCCCCCGGCTGCAATTCCGCTTCCGTAGCCCAATACCTACATTCATCTTTAATTTTACTGCAAGAATCGAAAGGTATTAATTTATCGGAAGCTACTATTGGCATCATCGGAGTAGGGAATGTAGGTAGTAAAGTTGCAAAAGTGGCACAAGAATTGGGAATGCGTGTCTTACTGAACGACCTTCCTCGTGAAGACAAAGAGGGGAAACAGAACTTTTCATCCCTGCAAACACTTGCAAAAGAATGTAACGTACTCACTTTCCACGTACCTTTATATAAAGAAGGTAAATACAGAACTCACCATCTGGCCGACACAGCCTTTTTTCAATCATTAAAGCAAAAACCCGTCATCATTAACACCTCACGCGGAGAAGTAATCGAAACCGATGCACTGCTGAACGCTTTGGAAACAAAACTGATTTCAGACGCTATCATCGATGTTTGGGAAAATGAACCGGCTATAAACCTCACCCTATTAAAGAAGGTATTCCTCGGTACACCGCACATCGCCGGTTATTCGGCAGACGGTAAAGCCAATGCAACCCGTATGTCGCTGGATGCTCTATGCCGGTATTTCAATATACAGGCGGACTATCAGATTATTCCTCCTGCCCCAAGCCAACCGCAAATTACGGCAAAAACCTTGTCAGATGCCTATTTGCAAATATACGATCCCCGACAAGATAGTAATGCACTCAAAACACATCCGGAATTATTTGAAAAGTTACGGGGGGACTACCCTCTAAGAAGAGAAAAAAAAGCATACACAATTCTGAACCATTCGGAATAATATGTCGCTTCTCTTAGAAATCGTATTCCGAAAGGCTATCAGCGCACTTCCGACAACAAACTGTCGATAACCTTCGGATAATACTCATACTCCAGCGCATGTACTTTCTTTGCTATATCCCCTACTGTATCCTCCGCCACAACAGGACATTTGTACTGTACTATAATTTCGCCTTCATCGAAATGTTCATTTAAATAATGTATGGTAATACCGGTTTCTGTTTCACCGGCAGCCACTACTGCTTCATGCACCCGATCACCATACATCCCCTTACCGCCAAACTTAGGCAATAAGGAAGGATGAATATTTATAATTTTATTAGGATAAGCATGCAAGATACAGTCCGGCACACGTGCAAGGAAACCGGCAAGGACGATAAAGTCGATTCCTCTATTTTCCAACAAAGACAATACAGCTGTCCCGTCCATCCATTCGGCCTTGCCCATACAGGCGAACGGAACATTCAGACTACGTGCACGTTCCAAAACAAAGGCACTCTCTCTATTAGTCAAAACCAGCTCTACGTTCACCAATTCGCTATTTTGGAAATAACGGATGATATTCTCTGCATTTGTCCCGTTACCGGAAGCAAAAATAGCAATGTTTTTACTCATAAACCCTCCAATCCCTGCACAAAACCGTGAAAAATGTGCAAAAATGTGCATTTAATTCATCAAATATTTGCGAGGAATGATAAATATTCATTCCTTTGCACCGCAAATTTAAAGAAATAAAACTAATTATTAATTAAAAACTTAAAGTTATGTCTGAAATTGCATCAAGAGTGAAAGCGATTATCGTCGACAAATTAGGCGTTGAAGAATCAGAAGTTACTAACGAAGCTAGCTTCACTAACGATTTGGGAGCAGATTCTCTTGACACTGTAGAACTTATCATGGAATTCGAAAAAGAATTCGGTATCTCTATTCCTGATGACCAAGCTGAGAAGATTGGTACTGTAGGCGATGCTGTATCTTACATCGAAGAACACGCTAAGTAATCTTAATCCATTCATTTCTTAGTATGGAATTAAAAAGAGTTGTAGTAACAGGTCTTGGCGCCATTACTCCCATTGGCAACACAGTACCCGAGTTTTGGGAAAATCTCGTGAATGGGGTTAGTGGAGCGGGGCCTATTACTCATTTCGACGCATCGCTTTTCAAGACCCAATTCGCATGCGAAGTGAAGAACTTTGATGCCAATCAATATATCGACCGCAAAGAGGCTCGCAAGATGGACTTGTACACTCAATATGCCATCGGTGTAGCCAAGCAAGCGGTAGAAGATTCCGGTCTTGATGTCGAAAATGAGGATTTGAACAAAATCGGCGTCATCTTTGGTGCCGGTATTGGTGGAATCCGTACATTTGAAGAAGAAGCAGGTAACTATGCCCTCCATAAAGAAAACGGTCCCAAGTTCAATCCGTTCTTCATCCCGAAGATGATTTCGGATATTGCTGCCGGACAAATTTCTATTCTGTACGGTTTTCATGGTCCTAACTACGCGACTTGTTCCGCATGCGCCACTTCTACCAATGCTATCGCTGACGCATTCAACCTCATCCGTTTGGGTAAGGCTAACGCTATCATCAGCGGTGGTTCGGAAGCAGCTATTGCCGCTTGTGGTGTAGGTGGTTTCAATGCCATGCATGCTTTATCTACCCGCAATGACTCTCCGGAAACCGCATCTCGCCCGTTCAGCGCGAGCCGTGACGGTTTCATCATGGGTGAAGGCGGCGGATGTCTGGTTCTTGAGGAACTGGAACACGCTAAAGCACGTGGTGCCAAGATTTATGCAGAGGTTGCCGGTGTGGGAATGTCTGCCGACGCTCATCACTTAACCGCTTCTCATCCGGAAGGTTTGGGAGCCAAACTGGTAATGACAAATGCGTTGGAAGATGCAGAAATGAAACCCGAAGAAGTAGATTACATCAATGTTCATGGTACATCTACTCCTGTCGGTGATATCTCGGAAGTGAAAGCTATCCAAGAGGTATTCGGAAAACATGCCTATGAGTTGAATATCAGCTCCACCAAATCCATGACAGGTCACTTGCTGGGTGCTGCCGGTGCGGTAGAGGCTATTGCAAGTATCCTTGCCATCCAAAATGGCATTGTTCCTCCGACTATCAATCACGAAGAGGGTGATAACGACGAAAACATCGACTATGACCTGAACTTTACGTTCAACAAGGCTCAGAAGCGTGAAGTGAACGTGGCTTTATCCAATACTTTTGGATTCGGCGGTCATAACGCATGTGTTATTTTCAAGAAATACGCAGAATAATACGGTCGTGTTACGTAACCAAATAGACAAAATAAGGCTCTTATTCCGTAAGGATAGAGAGTCTTATTTTTGTTTTTATAGGATACTTGGTTTTTTTCCCCGTGATATTCGGTTCTATCAGCAGGCTCTACTGCATAAATCCACCTCTGTCCGCTCCGAGAAAGGACGTCCGTTAAACAACGAGCGATTGGAATTCTTGGGTGACGCCATCTTGGACGCCATCGTAGGAGACATTGTATACAAGCACTTCGAGGGCCGTCGTGAAGGTTTTCTTACCAATACCCGTTCTAAAATCGTGCAACGGGAAACCTTGAACAAACTGGCCGTAGAAATAGGACTGGACAAACTTGTCAAGTATTCCACCCGTTCTTCGTCACACAACAGCTATATGTACGGCAACGCCTTCGAAGCATTTATCGGGGCTATCTATTTGGACCAAGGCTACGAACGTTGCAAGCAGTTCATGGAGAAAAAAATCCTCAAGAACTACATCGACCTCGACAAGATGTCACGCAAGGAAGTCAACTTCAAATCCAAACTTATCGAATGGAGCCAGAAAAACAAAATGGAGGTTTCCTTTGAGTTGATAGAACAGTTCCTCGACAGGGATTACAACCCGATGTTTCACACAGAAGTTCGCATAGAAAGCCTTTCTGCCGGCACAGGTACGGGCTATTCCAAAAAAGAGTCACAGCAAAACGCCGCACAAATGGCATTGAAAAAAATCAAGAACGACGAAGCCTTCAAAGAAGCCATTGAAACTGCCAAAATACAGAACCACGCGGCAAAGGAAGATATTGCAGCAGAGGAAAACGAAACCGTCACAGAAAATACTCCCGTTGCAGAAACATCAGAGGTTCTCGAAGCTACGGATAATACAGAACCTACGGATACTGTACAAGATACAGCCAAATCACCCGAAACAAATCCCCATACGCTTACCCTGAACGACTAAATCATGGTCTTCAGTCACTAATTTGAGTTTTCCGGCTATCTCCTCCAGAGGCGCGGAAGATATTTCATTCCCTTTCAACGTTACCATACGTCCAAACTGCCCTCCTGCAATCAATTCCGTAGCATGACCACCCATACGGGTCGACAAATTGCGGTCAAAAGGCGTAGGCGAACCACCGCGCTGAATATAGCCCAAAACAGTCTCACGTGTTTCAATACCCGTTTCGTATTCAATCTCTTGTGCGATATATTCAGCTGCGCGTTTCCTGCCATCCGTCTGAATCCCCTCGGCAACCACAACAATAGAATAAGGCTTCCCCTTCTTCAGACGATTCAAAATCGTATCGCCTATATTATGGATATTATAAGAAAGCTCGGGAATTAAAATCACATCACCGCCACCGGCCATACCGGAGTACAGCGCAATCCAGCCCGCTTTATGCCCCATCACTTCTATCACCATCACCCGCTTGTGCGAACTGGCGGTAGAGTGTAACCGGTCTATGGCATCCGTAGCAATACTGACGGCAGAATCAAAGCCGAAAGAGAAATCGGTTCCCCAAATGTCATTATCAATGGTCTTAGGTACGGAAACGATATTCAATCCCATAGCAGCCAGCTTGGCAGCTGTTTTCTGCGTGCCGTTACCGCCGATACAGACTATGCAGTCCAGCCCCAACTCCTTTACATTCTGTTCTATCAGAGCAGGTTTGTCTACATCGGATACCACCCCGTTTTTCTTGAACGGCTTTTCACGGGAAGTACCCAACATCGTACCGCCCAGATTCAATAATCCCGACAGAGACTTGTCCGTAAACGACTCCACATCTTTTGTCAACAGTCCTTGAAAACCGCTATGGATACCTACCACCTCCATTCCGTAGTAATTGATGGCGGTTTTACAAACGCCGCGAATAGTTGCATTGATACCGGGGCAATCCCCGCCTGAAGTCAGAATACCGATTCTCATGATGTTTTAGTTTAAATTACGGTTCTTTTCACCTATACGGACGTAAAGATAGAAAAAAAAGAGAAAAAAGATAGAGATGCCGATAAATAAGATTATTTTTGCGCACTTAAACAGATTTCAATAAGAACGATGAATATTACAAAATTTCTGAATAAAGTATACTTCACCCCCCGCTTGAAAGAAATCGAACTGTATACCGACCATGCAAGCGAACTGCAAGCAGGTGTCCTGAGACGTTTGGTACGCATGGCCGCCAATACGGAATGGGGAAAGAAATATGACTACGCTTCTATTCGTACTTATGAAGATTTCAAAAAACGCCTTCCTATACAAACTTACGAAGAAATCAAACCTTATGTAGCCCGTTTGCGTGCCGGTGAGCAGAATCTGCTATGGCCTTCGGAAATACGCTGGTTTGCCAAGTCTTCGGGAACTACCAATGATAAAAGTAAATTCTTACCTGTCAGCAAAGAATCTCTGCAAGATACTCATTATCAAGGCGGGAAAGATGCCGTCGCCATCTATTTGGGAATAAATCCCGAAAGCCGCTTTTTCTCCGGAAAAGGATTGATTCTCGGCGGCAGTCACAGCCCTAACCTAAACTCCAATCATAGTCTGGTGGGCGACTTGTCCGCCATCCTGATACAGAACGTACACCCGCTGGTCAACCACATTCGCGTACCAAGCAAGGAAATCGCTCTGATGAGCGAGTTCGAACCCAAAATGGAAGCCATAGCCAACAGCACGCTTCATACCAACGTCACCAATCTTTCGGGTGTACCTTCCTGGATGCTGGTACTTATCAAACATATACTCGAGAAAACCGGAAAACAGTCTTTAGAGGAAGTATGGCCTAACCTGGAAGTATTCTTCCATGGCGGAGTAGCTTTTACTCCTTACCGGGAGCAATACAGACAGGTTATCAAAAGCTCCAAGATGCACTATATAGAAACATACAATGCGTCCGAAGGCTATTTTGGCACACAGAACGACCCGAACGATCCGGCTATGCTGCTGATGATCGATTACGGTATCTTCTATGAGTTTATTCCATTGGAAGATGTCGGTAAGGAAAATCCTCGTATCTGTTGTCTGGAAGAAGTGGAACTCAATAAAAACTACGCAATGGTTATCTCCACTTCTGCCGGGCTTTGGCGTTATATGATTGGAGATACTGTGAAGTTCACCGGTAACCACCCGTATAAATTCGTCATTACCGGACGTACTAAGCATTTCATCAACGCTTTCGGCGAAGAACTGATTGTAGACAATGCGGAAAAAGGGCTGACTAAAGCCTGCGCTGCCACGGGAGCACAAATTATAGACTATTCCGCCGCTCCTGTTTTTATGGACGAACATGCCAAATGCCGTCATCAATGGCTGATTGAGTTTGCTCAAATGCCGGACAGTCCGGAGAAATTTGCCCAAATACTGGATGACACCCTCAAAGAAGTAAACTCCGATTATGAAGCTAAACGACAGAACGACTTGGCTTTGCAGCCATTAGAGATAATTGTCGCTCGCAAAGGCCTGTTCCATGATTGGTTGGACAGTAAAGGCAAGCTTGGCGGACAACATAAGGTACCGCGCCTCAGTAACACGAGGGAACATATTGAGGAAATGTTGAAACTCAATTTCAAAGAATAATACCACCGCCCAACAGCAAGCCGGTTGCATCATAGAAAGCGGCGGCTTGCCCCGGAGCGATAGACTCCAACGGTTCCAACAACGATACTCGCAGATGTCCGTCCCCTTCCAAAGTAACCATACAACGGTTTGCTTGTTTACGATAGCGTATCTTTACGATCACTGTCTCCGCCCCTAACACCCGATGTGTACTGATAAGGTTCCAGTCCTTAAGATACATTTCATTTTTATACAAGGAGGCAAGCGGTGCAAGTACCACCTCGTTCGTGTCCATTTTGATTTCCTTCACAAATACGGCACGATTCAGATGAAGCCCCAGTCCACGCCGCTGACCTATCGTATAGAAAGGATATCCTTCATGCCATCCTAATATTTCCCCCTTTTCATCGAGAAAATGTCCCCTGCCCGGAAGCTGTTCCGCAGGGACTTCACGTTTCAAGAAAGAACGATAGTCCAACGGACAGAAACACACTCCTATACTGTCTTTCTTAGTGGCGACACGCATAAATCCACGTCCAGCGGCATAAGCACGTGCCTCCTCCTTTGTCATATCCCCCATCGGGAGTAACATTCGTTTCAGGATATCTTGCTTCAAACCCCACAAAAAGAAAGTCTGATCCTTATCTCTGTCGGCTGCCGGAGCGATATAATAGGTGTCCTCTAAAAGGAGTTTACGTACGTAATGTCCGGTAGAAATCCAATAAATTCCCTTTTCATCGGCTATTTCCGCCAAAAGCTTCCATTTCAGCTCATTATTGCAAAGGGTGCAGGGAACAGGAGTATGCCCCGCCAGGTATTCATCTATAAAATAGCGAATAATACGTTCACGGAAAAGCTTCCTCGCATCATATATAATATGCTCAATACCCAGTCTATCAGCCAGCGTACGGGCATCTTCCAGATATTCCGCTTTTCCATCCGCCTCATAAAAACGAAAGGTAACCCCCGTTACTTCATAGCCGGCCTCCTGCAATTTCATAGCAGCCACAGAACTATCCGTGCCGCCGCTCATACCCAATAATACACGTTCTTTTGAGTTCATGCTGCAAAAATAGTATTTCATCCTGAGAAAACTCTATCTTTGCCACTTTCAAAAAAATAATCAATTTTAAACCATGAGACAAGACTATCGCCTGCTCGTCCTCGACCTGGACGGCACCCTGACTAATTCGAAGAAAGAAATATCACCACGCAACCTTCGTACTCTACTGCGTCTGCAACAAAGCGGCGTACGCCTGGTGCTGGCTTCCGGCCGTCCCACCTACGGTATTGTTCCCCTGGCAGAACAGTTACAAATGAAAGAACACAACGGGTACATTCTTTCCTACAATGGCGGAGAAATCATAAACTGGAACACCGGCGAACTACTATACAAAAACCTGCTTCCCGATGAAGTGCTTCCTATCCTTTATGAAACCGCTATTGACAACCGGCAAACCATCCTCACCTACGACAATGAGTTCATCCTCACCGAAAATCCCGACGACCCATATGTCAAGAAAGAAGCATTCCTCAACAAAATGCAGGTGCGACGCGTAGATAACTTTCTGCAAGAGACGCCCCGCCCCCTTCCCAAATGCCTCATCGTAGGCGAACCGGAACAACTCATAAATACGGAAACCGAACTCAGCCTGCGTCTGCAAAGGCAAATCAGCGTATACCGTTCGGAACCTTATTTTCTCGAACTCGTACCGTTAGGCATAGACAAAGCCCGCTCTCTCGCCGTATTACTGGAAAAAACAGGTATCACCCGCGAAGAAATGATAGCCATGGGGGACGGTTACAATGACCTCAGCATGATAAAATATGCCGGACTCGGCATAGCCATGGGAAATGCGCAGGAACCTGTCAAAGCAGCGGCGGATTACATTGCTCCAAGCAATGACGAAGATGGAGTAGCCATAGCCGTAGAACAACACTTCCTACATGCTTTTTAGAACAGATAGCCCTAATTTACAAATATTTGTTATACCTTTGCCTTTCCAAAAAGAACTAATTATCAAACGTTATGGAACAACAACTGACCATTTACAACACCTTAGATAGAAAAAAGGAGTTATTCGTGCCTCTGCATGCTCCTCACGTGGGCATGTATGTTTGTGGACCGACCGTTTACGGAGATGCCCACTTGGGGCATGCACGTCCTGCCATTACTTTCGATTTGCTTTTCCGCTATCTCACACACATCGGCTATAAAGTACGTTATGTCCGCAACATCACCGATGTAGGACACTTAGAGCATGACGCAGACGATGGCGAAGATAAAATCGCGAAAAAAGCCCGTTTGGAGCAACTCGAACCCATGGAAGTGGCACAGTATTATATCAACCGTTACCACAAGGCAATGGAAGCGTTGAACGTGCTTTCTCCAAGCATCGAACCACATGCATCGGGACACATCATCGAGCAGATAGAGCTGGTAAAAGAGATATTAAAGAACGGCTACGCTTACGAAAGCGAAGGCTCCATTTACTTTGATGTAGCCAAATACAACAAAGACCATCATTACGGCAAACTGTCCGGACGTAACCTGGATGATGTACTGAATACCACCCGCGAACTGGACGGCCAGGAAGAAAAGCATAATCCCGCTGACTTTGCATTGTGGAAGCGCGCCCAACCCGAACATATCATGCGCTGGCCAAGCCCGTGGAGTGACGGTTTCCCCGGCTGGCACGCCGAATGTACCGCAATGGGTAAGAAATATCTGGGTAAGCATTTCGATATCCACGGTGGCGGCATGGACCTCGTTTTCCCGCATCACGAATGTGAAATCGCACAATCCGTAGCATCACAGGGCGATGACATGGTACACTATTGGATGCATAACAATATGATAACCATCAACGGGCAGAAAATGGGTAAAAGCCTCGGTAACTTCATCACACTGGATGAATTCTTCACCGGTTCAAACAAGACGCTGGCACAGGCTTACAGTCCGATGACTATTCGTTTCTTTATCCTTCAGGCACACTACCGCAGTACGGTAGACTTCAGCAACGAAGCCCTGCAAGCAGCGGAAAAAGGCCTGACAAGACTTATGGATGCCGTACATGGGCTGGAAAAGATTACGCCGGGCAAGGCTTCTACGGTAGACGTAAAAACATTACGCGCCAAATGCTATGAAGCTATGAACGATGATTTGAACTCTCCGATTGTAATAGCCCATCTTTTTGACGGCGCCAGAATGATAAACAACATTATTGCAGGCAATGACACCATTACAGCCGAGGACTTGCAAGAGTTGAAAGAAACTTTCTACCTCTTCTGCTTCGACATATTGGGACTGAAAGAAGAGAACAACTCCAACGAAGAACGCGAAGCCGCCTTCGGTAAAGTAGTGGATATGCTGCTGGAAGAGCGCATAAAAGCCAAAGCCAACAAGGATTGGGCTACATCCGACAAAATCCGCGATGAACTGACCGCATTAGGTTTTGCCATCAAAGACACCAAAGACGGATGTGAATGGAAGCTGAACAAATAAAAATCTAAAAGACGAATCCGAAGCCGGCGTACCAGCCGAGCTTCTTCGTCTGATTAGACCAATTCAACTCTATTTCCAACGGTCCCAAAAAACTATTATACATATAGCCGATGCCCGTTCCTACCAAGTCGTAAGAGTGGGAATCCTCAAATAACTCATGCAACTTATCGGAGCTGCGTCCGTAGTTTCCCGTCACCGATACATACTGATTCTTAAATATCCGCTGACGAAGCTTCAAACCGGCAACAATCAATGAACCGGAAGCCAACTCCGCACGGTTAATCCCTACAAAAGGTATTTGTTGGGGCATATAACGTCCGGCAATATTTCCACCCAACATATTAGTAACAGCAAAAGAATAGTTATCACCTCCGGTAAGAATACGCCCGTCAATAGACGGAATAATCGTAAAATTCTTTAACGGAGTGAAACACCCTTGCCAATGCGCCGAGAAGGCCGAAATAGGGCTGTTATCTTCGTATTGAAACAGATTATCCGTATACAGATGATACATTACGGACCATGACAAACCTTTGGTGGGTACGCTTCTCCCATTCAGATTATTATACAACAGCCCGGCAAAATAGGTAAACAGCGACTTATTTCCAAACATAAGTGCATCCACCGGCTCCAACGACAGCAAATCATGGTAGTTGTAGTGCTCGAAATTAAGACCTGCACTCACTTGAATCTTATTCCAATCCTTTGCGACTCCGGCGGTAAGCTGCTGATGGGTAAAAGTCAAATCAAGTGTACGCTTTCCCTCATTATAAATATTAATATCCTTGTAATCAAACCGGTAATTAATTCCCGTCTGCCAGCCCTTACTCCACTGATAATTATAACCGATTCTTGCCATCGTCCGTTTTCCTAAACGGGCGGTAAGGCTCACTTGCGATTCTTTTTGTTTTCCCAGATAAATATCCGTATTCGCCTGCAAGGCTGCCAGCTCTTCCGTATCAAAACGGATACCGACATTCAGCTTGTTTTCCCGTATGGCAGGAGCGGCTATCTGTGGATCAACGGGAATAGTCTTGCTCTTTTCTGCGTCAGGGATAGGAAAAGGTCCCGGGCGACGGGGCTGATAATCTTCTCTTAGCCCCATCTTCTTTTTTAATGTAAGCAGTTTATCCCAATCGGCCATAGCCGCCTGTTCTCCACGCACTATCAAGGTATCAATCGCTTCTTTGGTGAAACTTGCCGCAGAATAGCCCGATACATCCACTTTAATATGTAAATCGGTCTTGCGAAGATTCTCTTGATATTTTTTCTCTCCCTGCAGATTAATGATTTGCCCGAATATATCTTTCACCGATTTCAGTTGCCCGGCATCCAGCAAAGGACTTTGTACATCCACTCCGATAATAATATCAGCCCCCATCTGCAAGGCCACATCTACCGGATAATTATTCACCATACCTCCATCTACCAAGACCCTGCCATTCAGATTGACAGGTGCAAATACCCCGGGTATCGACATACTGGAGCGCATGGCCGTAGCCAACACACCTCTGTGAAACACAACCTCGCTCCCATCCACCAGATTTTCGGAGACACATGCGAACGGAATAGGCAGCCGGCTAAAGTTTACAGAATCCTGATAACCCTCTGTCAATACCGAAAACAACTGTGCAATATTCTTTCCCTTAATAATTCCCGCATCCGAAATGTCCGCCGACTTCAACGTAAAAGGAATAGACAGCACATAACGCTCCGACCGCAAACGATCGTCGAGCAATACATCTTTAGGATTGGGAGCGTCCGACAAAACGAACTTCCAGTTCTGCGCATTCACCATACTGTCCAATTGCTCCGGAGTATACCCTATGGCATATAAGCCTCCAACAATAGCCCCCATACTGGTGCCCACCACATAATCTATCGGAATACCCGCTTTCTCTATCACTTTCAAGGCACCGATATGAGCCGTACCCTTCGCTCCGCCTCCGCTCAGCACAATGGCAACTTTCGGACGCTCTTGCGCCATAAGCAATAACGGAAGCAACAGCAAACAGCCCAATAACCTATATTTCATCTTCGTATGGATTTACATGAGTAAGAGAAAATAAAACAACTTATTCTTCCGATAGTTCACTGCCGGTAAAAGGAGTTACCGCCGGTTCACACAAAAAAAGAAAGGTCCTTCTTCACAGAAAAACCTTTCTTCCCTACAAAAGGATGTATAACAAAATATTTTGCAACAACCTTTCACAACAGTTATTTCTATTTATCGTATGGTATTATGTCAGATAAGATACGCTCTCTATACCAGGGGTCATCAATCTCTTTCAAGACTTTCCCCATTTCCGCACACAACTCGTTTACTACTTCTTTATTCTCCTCTAACGGAAGATTATTCATTTGATAGGGGTCTTTCTCGTCATCGAACAACAAACTCTTTACAAGCTTGCGATTATCACGGTCTATATAAAGCGCCAGTGTGTAACGGGCTGATTTAAAGCCGCGCGATGAAGGGAAATAAGAACGAACTTTACCGTCCGCATCTTTCTTTCCGTCCAGGTTCTGAATATAAAGAGCGCCCGTAGGACGTACAATATCAGCTTTTTCATTGAAGAACAGCGGAGCATAATTACGTCCCTGCACATCCGTAGGGATGGAATCGGACAGACCTGCCAATCCCAATAAAGTAGGCATGATATCCGGAGAGGAAAGCATTAAGTCATCCAAACGGGGCTTAATCTTATCAGGGAAACGAACGATGAACGGTACGTTCATGGACTCGGAGAACGGGGAATTCTTCGGGTCATCCGTATGCTGGCTGCACATTGTTTCACCGTGATCGGAAGAAAAGACTACAATTGTATTTTTGTCCAGTCCCAATTCCTTCAAAGCATCGAGTATCTGTCCGAAAGCGCGGTCTACACCCGTAACTGAAGCAAAATAATAACGTGCGCTTTCCGCTTTCTTCATTGTAGGGTCAGCATTAGGACGAATCAATAAGCTATCCAATGGCCGGTCCTTATATAAATTGAAGTCCTGCTCCATGCAGTCGTCCAATGAGCGATAAGGGCTATGTGGCGGATTCATACCTACCATTATAAAGAACGGTTTCTTCGGGTCGCGTACATTTCCCTCATTCTTCAGATAAGAAACAACCTTACCCGACTCATGCAGCGGAGACCATTCACGCGGATCATGCCGTTTACCGTCTGTGTCCCAATAATGCGGATTCTTATGCTCATCGAATGTTCCGTAAGCGTACCAATAGTTAAATCCATGACGACGGTCCTTCGGTGTATAAGCGTCCCATGCGGGTACACGGTCTTCTACGTATTTTCCCGGACGCTGGGGGTCATTGGGAGTCGGGAAGTCAGCATGCAGTTTACCGAAATAGGCACAGTCATATCCCGCATTACTGAATACATCGCTTACACAGTCTACATCCTCGCGCAATGAGCTGATAGGACGGTCCGAATTACAGTTCAAAGGGATACCGCTCTTGTTAGGATACATTCCCGTCAGCAATGAACCCCGATGAGGGCTGCTCAACGGACAGTTGCTCATGGCAGAAGTCAGTACCAAAGACTCTCTCGCAAAATCATTCAGACGAGGGGTATGCACCGGGTCATTCCGGAAGTTCACTTTCTCCCGAAAACCTTCCTGTCCCCAAAATTCCATCGCCTGATTACGGTACTGGTCAGGAAAGACATAAATAACGTTCGGTTGTCGGGCCTGTTCCGCCTGCGGAGCTTTACAACCCTGCAAGGCGAACAAGCCTAAACCACCTAACAATATATTCAATTGATTTCTCATTTCTCCAAGTCTCTTTTACGCATCAAAGCTTCCAAGAAATAATAATCGGCATAGTTCAGAGGAACATCTATTTCCGCGCCGTGAGGAATACTGCCTACCGAATGCATCAGGATAAAGTTGCCGTTAGTTCCTACCTCCGCACGATAGGCCGGAGAAGCGAGGCTTTCCATAATTCGGTCTGCTGTTTCCTTATAACCCTTATTAGGAATATACGTACTCAATTCGTAAAGCGCAGAAGCCGTACATGCTGCGGCAGAAGCATCACGAGGCTCGTTCGGAATGTTGGGAGCATCGTAATCCCAATAAGGAACCAAATCCTCCGGAAGATTCTTGTTATTGAAGATAAAGTCATAAACTTTTTCAGCGTGATCCAAATATTTGGAATCGTGAGTGTAACGATAGCACATTGTATAACCGTATAAAGCCCATGCCTGTCCGCGAGCCCAAGACGATTCATCAGCATAGCCTTGCGCCGTCTGTTTCTTGCGAACCTCACCGGTTGCGGGATCATAATCTACTACGTGATAGCAACTGTTGTCGGCCCTGAAATGGTTAGCCATGGTAGTATCGGCATGTTTCACGGCTATATTATAGAAAGTAGAGTCACCCGACAGCTTGGTAGCTTCGAACAACAGCTCCAAGTTCATCATATTGTCGATGATTACCGGACATTTCCAACCGCGTTCTGCCTGCCAGCCTTTGTCGGCATCCCAAGATTGAATAACGCCTGCACCCGGACGGAAGCGGGTAGACAATGATTTGGCAGTCTGAATAATTACAGGTTTGTATTCCTCTTTATTGGCAAAACGGTATCCGTTCAGATAACTGGAACCGATCATAAAGCCTACATCATGATGCCAGGTCAGATATTGTACGGAATCCAAGGCTTCCGTATACTTTTCCGCCAACGGCAACCACTTGTCGTCACCGGTCAACTCGTATGTATACCAAATATTACCGGGAAAGAAGCCGGAGCACCAGTCATCAATGGGAACATAATGAATGCTGCCATCCTTATTAATGGTACGCGGATTAAGAATTTTACCTGATTTCTCGATAATGTCCGTCTGAAGCATTTCCTGTGCCACTGCATTATCAATATTCTCCTGGATGAAGTCATTTGCAGGCTGCTTTTGTCCTGTACAACCTGCCAAAACAAGAAGGGAAATACCCAATGTAGTAAGAGCTGTTTTCATAATAAAGGATTTATTTATTAAATTGTTGTCGTTTTTTCGATGGCAAATGTAGCACGGTTATACGGAAATGACCCACCTAAATCATCCAATTAAAAGCTAAAATTGTTACATTTGCATCGGAAAGCATCTGTTTTTCTCTATGCTGTCCGTGAATCATTGAATCACCAATCATTAAATCCCTAAATTCCATGACTCCACAAGAGTTTTTCAAAAAAGATCTTTTTGCCGGCAAAACCGGTGTAGAACTGATAGAAATAAAAGAAGGATATAGCAAAGCGCGTCTGGTAATTACGGAAGAACATCTCAATGCCGGACACCGCACCCAAGGCGGAGCGCTCTTTACGTTAGCCGACCTCGCTTTGGCCGCAGCCGCCAACTCTCACGGCGTACTGTCCTTTTCACTGTCTTCCAATATCACTTTCCTGCGCGGCAGCGGTGTAGGCGACACATTGTACGCCGAAGCCCGTGAACGATACGTCGGACGCACTACCGGATATTATCAGATTGACGTTACCAACCAGAAAGGAGAACTGATAGCCACATTCGAGTCCAGCGTTTTCAGAAAGGGGGACGCATTGCCCTTTACTTTGTAACCACGGAAGTCATCGGATAACGATTGCCTCTTACACTTTTGAGAAACGCTTTTGCCGAACCGAAGTTCAAATACATATCCAAGCGTATGGGAAGGTGGTTTTTATCGTCTGAAACGAAGAAAGTAATCACTTCCTTCTCTTTTCCCTTTTTGTATTCCACAAAAGAAAATACAAGACAACGGTAGATTGTATCGTTGTTTGCCTCTATTTCTTCCTTTCCGCGGTAAATCAGAGTCTGTTCTTCCACCCTGCGTCCCGTTGCCATAGGGAAAAGTATCTTCTCGCCTATCTTATAGTCTTTGGGATCGTAAGAGCGGGCTTGCGCCAGAATACTCAGCATATCAAAAATACAACGGCTGTCACTGTATTCCATTTCCTGCGGTTCACGCACAGGATTATGCCAGGTACGTCTCTGCTTCACGGTAGACACACCGTCATTATACGAGAACCACGCCTCGTCTACCGTATAGCGTTTTCCCTCCTCGGCTGCCTTACGAAAATAGAGCGGTTCGAGTTTATCGCTGACATAGCAGGTCAGCGTATCACGCATCTTAAAGAAGAAATCCGTTTTCTTACTGCCCACAGAAAGAAGATTGAAACGATAGGCAGGACGGGAACGGTAAGTGGTAGCATTCGTTGTCAGACTCGCCAGCCCTACTTTCTTCCAGATAAATTTCCAGTTGAAATACAAATCATACATTACATGTTCCCCCGATTGGAACGCCTCATTCTTAGCCACACATTGAGCCTGCACAGGCATCATGCCGCCCAGACACAGAAGTCCCGCCAGCAAGAGCAATCCCGCGATTCGTTGCTTTTTAGTAACTATATCCCCTACCGCTGTTGCGATTGCTGTTGTTACGGTTGTTCCGGCTATTTTTCTTTTTCTTGTCTTCATCTGGTTTTTGTTTTTTCAGTTCATCCGGCTTTTGCTTATCCAACGGCTTTTCTTTCACGTTCCAATCCTGAATCAAATCAAAGTTGGCCTTAAATTCCAGTACTTGCGGATAATAATAAACCATTTCAGGCTGGCGTTTGGTGGCATAATCACCTGTATCCCATACGCCATTCCCGTTTGTATCGTTAATGAGCCGGGCCCCATATTTACCCGGATTCAAATAATAGAAGTCAGCTTTTCCTTCCACGACCGGCACAGTTCGTACCACCTTGTCTTGGGCATCCAGCAGTTCTACGAATGCCAAAGAATCGGCTCCGGTAATATTGAAGAATATCTGCCCGTACTCTTCCAGTTTTTTCACCGTGAACTCTTTCTTCACTTTATCGGTAAACAAACCATATAATCCGTGAAAAGCGGTCGAGTCTACTTCAAAGGCGTAACTTTCACCCGGTTTCCAGTCCGCATACAGATTGTAGCGTTTCAAATCCAGCGAATCCCGCATGAAATCAAACGGCACATCCTGCCATAACGTATCCACCTTCTGCCTTACATGCAAGGCGGTGTCAATAAAGCTGGCTATCGGTTCCGTAAAGCTCAATGTGATATAATCGTACACATCCATTGCCGAAGGCGCATATACATCCATTGCCAGGAACGGGGTCGGTTCCGGTTCTTCCTCACCCTTTTTCCTTCTTTTCTTCTTCTCTTTCTCGGCCTTTTCCTTCTCTTCCTGTTTCTTATCCTGCAGTTTCTTCCAACTTACCTTCGATACCATTCTCAAGGTATCTGTCCGGGGAACCAGCCGATTCAAAGTATCCGTGTACAAATAGGTCAGGCTCATCCGCAACGTATCTTGCTGATAAAGCAAAGAATCCTTTATCCAATAGTGAATCGTATCATTCCGTCCGGTGGTCTGCTCAATGACAAAAGCATCCTTTTCATCGAAATTCAGCCCTTTCATCAGAGGCAGGCTATCGGCCGGAGCCGTAAAATAGAAAGAGAACTTCTCCGGAGTCAGGCGCTCTGTTTTCATAAGGCGCTGCGAGAAAGTCTTTTCTTTGAAGCTGCGCAACAACACATCATCCGGCAAGAAATGAGTATATCTTCTCTCTACAATCGTGTCTATGGTCAAAGAGTCTCTCCAGAGAGTATCCTGGCGCGTACGTTCTTCCATGGAAGGAATAATGATGGAATCATTAAAAGCTATGATTTCCGTAGGCTGGGAGAACTTGAAATTCTGGTCGGCATCCATCAAAGCATAAATACGGTATTTACCCGGAGCAACTCCACGGATAGAAAATCTTCCGCGGCTATCCGTACGACCTACACGATCGAAAGGCAACGTCGTGAAAGCCGAATCGGCCAGATTGGCATGCAAGCCGACCAGCACACCTTTTACCGGTTCCAGATTCGACGCGTCAAGCAACGTGCCGGCAATAGCCATCGAATCGAGCTCCGCACCGGTAGAAAACGTATAAGTAAAGCTCTCCATCGGATTTCCTTCATTATTATCCTGGATAGCATCGGCAAAGTCGATAGTATATGTGGTATTAGCCTTCAGCGTATCTTGCAGGTTGACCACTACCCTCTTGCCGTTCGCCTTTATTTCCGGCTGCTGCACCTGAGGCGGTGAAATAACAACTTTCTCATTCGCTTTCTCCAACTTGATAAACTCGTCAAACTCAATGGATATTTTACTTTTCTTATTATGGAGAGCGCCCGGCAATGGAGAACTCGTGACAAAACGAGGCGGCTCTTCGTCAATCGAGCCACCTTCCAGGCGGCCCACACTGGCACAAGAATATAAAACAGCCGCACTTATGACTGCCCCCAGCAACCGGCGTACAAACGGTTTCATTGTATTATGATGCTTGTAATCTAACATGATGCAAAAATAAAGGTTATCCCGCAATTAGCAGTATGCTTTACAGTATTTTAATCAAAAAACAAGTATTTCTCCCGAGTATATATAAAACATAGTTAAAAAACAGGGATATTCACACCTTATATACAGAGAAAAGAATAATTTTGCGACCGAAAACTAAACAAGAGTATTCAGTTTTCACCGCTATCCTTTTTCTTCTATGATTTACACACAAAAGCTTCAGATTAACTAGAACAAAATTATACAGAGAATAAAAGAGTATGAAGAGTAGATTAGTATTATTGGCATGTTGCCTGGCACTGCTCAGCAGTTGTGGACAAGGTGACAAAAGCACGGGCAAAGCACCCGAATTTGCAGTGATTGCAGTAGAAACTACCACTGCTAACTTGACAAACAGTTATCCGGCTACTATTAAAGGTAAACAAGACGTGGAAATTCGCCCGATGGTGAGTGGTTTTATCACTAAATTGCATGTGGACGAAGGTTCCGTCGTTCGTAAAGGACAAGTATTGTTCAGTATCGATCCTGTGCAGTACCAAGCTGCTGTAAACTCTGCCAAAGCCGCGGTTGAAACCGCAAAAGCCGCTGTAAACACACAAGAACTTACAGTAAACAACAAGCGTACGCTGAATCAAAAGAATATCATCAGCGATTACGACTTGCAAATGGCCGAAAACCAATTAGCACAAACCAAAGCGCAACTGGCGCAGGCGGAAGCACAACTGGTTAATGCCAAGAACAACCTGTCATATACCAGCGTAACAAGTCCCAGCGACGGTATCGTAGGTACTATCCCCTACCGTGTAGGTAGCTTGGTAAGCCCCTCTATGGCCACTCCGCTGACTACGGTTGCCGATATCTCCGAAATGTTCGCTTACTTCTCTATGACCGAAAGACAACTCCTATCGCTGATACGCGAGGGTGGCAGCATCAAGGAAATCCTGGCAAAGATGCCTCAGGTACAGTTGCAGCTGATTGACGGAACCATGTATGCCGACAGCGGACGCGTAGAAACCATCAGCGGTGTTATCGACCAAACCACAGGAGCGGTGAACATGCGCGCCCTTTTCCCAAACAAGCACAACATTCTGCGTAGCGGAGGTACGGGAAACGTGGTATTCCCCAACCCAATGGAGAACGTGATTATGATTCCTCAATCGGCTACCACGGAGATACAGGACAAGAAGTTCGTATTCGTCGCACAGCCGGACAATACGCTGAAAAATACCGAGATTCAGGTATTCAGCCTGAATGACGGCAAGTACTTCTATGTTACCGGCGGTTTAAAAGCGGGTGATAAAATCGTGATAGAAGGTGTACAGAACCTCAAAGACGGACAAAGCATCACTCCTATCACTCCCGAAGAGAAAGAGGCCGAATATCAGAAAGCCCTCAAAGACCAGAAAGAAGGTAATATCCAAACTGCGTTCAATTAACGTTTAACGCCCCTAATCACTAAATAACATGAAATTAGATAGATTTATTAATCGTCCGGTGCTATCTACGGTAATCTCTATCCTGATAGTAATCCTGGGAGTTATCGGTTTGGCGACACTGCCTATCACCCAATATCCGGACATTGCACCTCCAACGGTATCGGTACGCGCTACCTATACCGGTGCCAACGCCCAAACGGTGTTGAATTCTGTCATTGCGCCGTTGGAAGACCAAATCAACGGTGTGGAGAACATGATGTACATGACCTCCAATGCTTCCAATAACGGTTCCGCCGATATTTCCATTTATTTCAAGCAGGGTACCGACCCGGATATGGCAGCCGTTAACGTACAGAACCGTGTCTCTATGGCTCAGGGTCTGCTGCCGGCCGAAGTAACCAAAGTCGGTGTAACCACGCAAAAGCGACAGACCTCAATGTTGATGGTATTCTCCATCTACGATGAGAAAGACCAGTACGACATCGAATTCCTTGAAAACTACGCCAACATCAACCTTATTCCAGAAGTAAAACGCGTAAACGGTGTAGGTGACGCTACGGTGCTCGGTCAGGACTACTCCATGCGTATCTGGCTGAAACCGGATGTAATGGCACAGTACAAGCTGATACCTAATGACATAGCCGGTGCATTGGCCGAGCAAAACATTGAAGCCGCTCCCGGTCAGTTCGGTGAACGCGGAAACCAGAGCTTCCAATACACAATCCGTTATAAAGGCCGTCTCCAACAACCGGAGGAATTTGAGAACATCGTTATCAAAGCCCTTGAAAACGGTGAAGTACTTCGTATGAAAGACATCGCCGACATCGAACTCGGACGTCTGTCATACAACTTCAACAATAAGGTAAACGGCCACAAGGCTGTATCTTGTATCGTATACCAGATGGCTGGGACCAATGCCACACAGACCATCAGTGACTTGGAAAAAGTACTTGACGAGGCTTCCGAAACGTTGCCTTCCGGTTTGAAAATCAATATCGCGCAAAGCGCCAATGACTTCTTGTTCGCTTCTATCCACGAAGTTATCAAGACCTTAATCGAGGCGTTTATCCTTGTGTTCATCGTAGTATATATCTTCTTACAGGATATGCGTTCTACGTTGATTCCCGCCATCGCCATTCCGGTAGCGTTGATCGCAACATTCTTCGTGCTGAAACTGATCGGATTCAGTATCAACCTGCTGACCCTTTCGGCCATGGTGCTTGCCATCGCGATTGTGGTGGACGATGCCATAGTCGTCGTCGAGGGTGTCCATGCCAAGCTCGACCAGGGATATAAATCGGCAAGGACGGCATCTATCGACGCCATGAGTGAATTGGGCGGCGCCATCATCTCCATTACGTTAGTGATGATGTCTGTGTTCGTGCCGGTAAGCTTCATGGGCGGTACCGCAGGTACGTTCTATCGCCAATTCGGTCTGACAATGGCCATCGCCATCGGTTTCTCCGCACTGAACGCCTTGACGTTGAGTCCGGCTTTGTGCGCCATCTTCCTGAAACCGCATAACAGTGATGCCGGCATAAAAGAGCGGATAGGCGTTGCCACGAAAGAGGCCCGTAAAATCATGGTAGCCCGCTATGCCGATTCCATCGGTAAAATGATGCGTCCCGGTCTGACACTGCTCTTTACCGCAATTGCCATTTTAGGTATGATTTTCGGCTTGTTCAGCTTCGAGAATCATCCCGTACTTTGCCTGGTTATGATTGTAATCAGCGTATTGGCACTGGCCGGTATGACGACAGACAAGTTCAAACACTCTTTCAACGCATCTTACGACTCCATTCTGGGTAAATATAAGAAACAGGTACTTCGCTTCATCCAGAAGAAATGGCTGTCCGGCGGCATCGTCGCAGGTTCCATTGTACTGTTGATAGTCTTTATGAACATCACGCCCACAGGTATGGTGCCCAATGAAGACACCGGTACCATCATGGGTGTAGTGACACTTCCTCCGGGTACTTCGCAAGAACGTGCCATGGAAATATTAGACCGTGTAGACAGCCTTGTGGCGGCCGACCCTGCCGTACAGTCGCGTACGGTAATTTCCGGTTTCAGTTTCATCGGCGGCCAGGGACCTTCTTACGGTTCGCTCATTATCAAGCTGAAGAACTGGGAAGAACGTTCCACGATGCAGAATTCAACGGTGGTTTACGCCACGCTTTTCATGCGTGCGCAAAAAATCATCAAGGAAGCGCAGGTATTGTTCTTTGCTCCGCCTATGATTCCGGGTTACTCCGCATCCAGCGATATCGAATTGAACATGCAGGATAAAACCGGCGGTGACCTTAGTCACTTCTTCGATGTGGTGAACAACTATACCGCCGCTTTGGAAGCACGTCCGGAAATCAACTCCGCAAAGACCAGTTTCAACCCCAACTTCCCGCAGTATATGCTGGATATCGATGCGGCCGCCTGTAAGAAAGCAGGTCTCAGCCCGAGTGACATCCTCAGTACCATGCAGGGATATTTCGGCGGTCTGTATGCTTCCAACTTCAACAGTTTCGGTAAGATGTACCGTGTCATGATTCAAGCCGAACCGGACGCAACCAAGAACCTGGAATCGCTCTCCAGCATCAAGGTGCGCAACGGCAACGAGATGGCTCCCATCACTCAGTTTGTATCTATCAAGAAGGTATACGGCCCGGATATCATCAGCCGTTTCAACCTTTACACATCCATGAAGGTGATGGTGGCTCCCGCTAGCGGTTACACATCCGGTCAGGCATTGGCTGCCATCGCGGAGGTTGCCAAAGAAAATCTGCCGACAGGTTTTGCTTACGAGCTCGGCGGTATGGCGCGTGAAGAGGCTGAAACCAGCGGTAGCACCACAGGCTTGATTTTCATACTCTGCTTCGTATTCGTCTACCTGTTGTTGAGCGCGCAATATGAAAGTTACATCCTTCCGCTCTCCGTACTACTCTCCGTGCCGTTCGGTTTGCTGGGTAGCTTCCTGTTTGTCAGCGGTATAGGTTCCTTAGGCAACATACCTGCACTGAAAATGATTCTGGGTACCATGTCCAATGACATCTACATGCAGATTGCCCTCATCATGTTGATGGGTCTGTTGGCCAAGAACGCCATTCTGATTGTAGAGTTTGCCCTCGACCGCCGCAGGATGGGTATGAGTATCACATGGGCTGCCGTACTGGGTGCCGCCGCCCGTTTGCGTCCTATCCTGATGACATCTCTGGCTATGATTGTCGGTTTGCTTCCGCTGATGTTTGCTTCCGGCGCAGGCGCCAACGGTAACCGTACATTGGGAACTTCGGCCATCGGCGGTATGTTAATCGGTATGATATTGCAGATATTCATCGTACCCGCTCTGTTCGTTGCCTTCCAATACCTGCAAGAAAAGGTGAAACCGATGGAATGGGAAGATGTGGATAACTCGGATGCAGAACCTGAGATTGAACAATACACTAAATAAATGCAGAATGAAGAATGATGAATGAAGAATTTTGGCTGCGACAAGCACGCTGCAAGGTAATTCTTCATTCTTTATTCATCATTCTTCATTAAAAAAAACGATTATGAAGAAAGAAATAATAACTCTGATGTGCGCAACTGCTTTATTGAGCAGCTGCCATATCTACAAATCATACGACAGACCCGAAGATATTACTGTGGAAGGTCTGTATCGCGACACCGTCGCCGGTGGCGATACGCTTGCCGCAGATACCGCCAATTTCGGTAATCTACCCTGGAAGGAAGTGTTTACAGACGCCCGGTTGCAGGCGCTTATCGAACAGGCGTTAATCAACAATCCCGACTTGCGCAGTGCGGCACTGACCGTAAAACAGGCTCAGGCTGCATTGATGTCCGCACGTTTGGCTTATGCTCCGATGCTGTCTCTCTCTCCGCAAGGAACGGTCAGCAGCTGGGATAAAGGTAAGGCTACGCAAACCTATTCGCTTCCGGTTACGGCAAGCTGGCAGATAGACCTGTTCGGCCAGTTATTGAATCCCAAGCGCAAGGCGCAGGTTTCCCTGAAACAGACGCAGTTCTATGAGCAAGCCGTACAGACGCAGGTGATTGCCAACGTAGCCAACATGTACTATACATTGCTGATGCTCGACCGTCAGCTGCAAATCAGCGAAGCGACTTGTGACATTCTGAAACGTAACCTCGAGACCGTAGAAGCAATGAAAGAGGCCGCTATGGCAAACAGCGCGGCCGTAGAGCAAAGCCGTACCGCCTATGCGCAAGTACTGGCTTCCCTGCCCGATATACGCCAAAGCATTCGCGAAACGGAGAACGCACTATGCCTGATGCTGAACCAACCGGCGCAAAGCATTGCACGCGGCGCATTGGAGGAACAACAACTGCCGTCTGAATTTTCCACAGGCATTCCCTTGCAACTGTTGTCCAACCGCCCTGATGTGAAGGCCGCCGAAATGTCGTTGGCCGCAAGCTATTACGACACCAACAGCGCACGCGCCGCATTCTATCCGCAGATTACTTTAAGCGGTTCCGCCGGCTGGACCAACAGTGCCGGTTCCGCCATCGTCAATCCGGGCAAGCTGCTGGCATCCGCCATCGGTTCGCTGACGCAGCCTTTATTCTACCGCGGCGCCAACATCGCCCGTCTGAAACAGGCCAAAGCACAGGAAGAACAAGCTAAAATCCAGTTCCAAACCACACTGCTCCAAGCCGGAAATGAGGTAAGCAACGCCTTGTATCAATATCAGATGACTTCGGATAAAGCGGTTTCACGCGAAATTCAAGTGAATTCTGCCCGTAAAGCTGCGGAAGATACAAAAGAATTGTTTAACTTAGGCACGTCAACCTATTTGGAAGTCCTGTCCGCCGAGCAGTCCTACCTCAGCGCACAGCTTTCGGAAGTGGCCGACACCTTCGACCGCATGCAGTCTGTAATCAGCCTGTATCAAGCGTTGGGCGGTGGGAGAGAATAATATCAGTTATGAGTTATGGGTTATAAGTTATTCTTGACGGCTCATCTCCCATAACTCATAGCTAATAACTCATAACTAATAACTCATAACTAATTACTTATGATTAGTCCATTAGCATCTGTAGATTCTGCCGCAAAAATCGGTAAGAATGTAACCATTCAGCCTTTCGCTTACATCGAAGGAGATGTGGAAATCGGTGATGACTGCGTGATTATGTCAAATGCAAGTATCCTCAAGGGTACTCGCTTAGGTAAAGGAAATAAGGTACATCATGGCGCCGTACTGGGTAGTGAACCGCAAGATTTTCATTACACAGGCGAAGCAAGTCGGTTGATTATCGGTGACAACAACGACATTCGTGAAAATGTGGTTATCAGCCGTGCCACGCACGAAAGCGGATGTACGCGCATTGGCGATAATAACTATCTAATGGACGGTGTTCACCTCTGCCACGACGTACAAATAGGCAATCACTGCGTACTGGGAATTAAGAGCACAGTGGCAGGCGACTGCCGCATAGACGACTGTACAATCCTGAGCAGTAACGTTATCCTGCATCAGAATTGCCACATCGGCAGTTGGGTATTGATTCAGGCAGGTTGCCGCATCTCGAAAGACGTACCGCCTTATGTTATTATGAACGGTAATCCGGCAGAATATCACGGTATCAATGCGGTGGTACTCCAACACAAGCATCAGGTTACCGAGCGTATCCTGCGCCATATCGTAAATGCGTACCGCCTGGTATATCAGGGAAACTTCAGCATACAGGACGCTTTGCAGAAAATCGAGGATCAGGTTCCGATGAGCGACGAAATACATAACATCATCAACTTTATCCGCGACTCGAAAGGTATTGTAAAGTAGCCTCCGGTACATAAGGAAAGAACATACAGAGTGTAGCGAACGCCGTTCCCCGGCGAATTCGCTACACTCTTTTTTTATTGGGATGCGACCGGGTAAAAGTATATTTCCCCATATCGCAAAGTACTTATGGCTGCTACGCAATCTTAGAATAAAAGTTTCATTTATAAAAACCAAAGCTTTATTCTTATAAACCAAAGTCTAATTTATAAGAATAAAAGCTTTGTTTTAAGATTGCATGGCATCGGAACGGACTTTCCATCCCGATACGGCAAGTTCTTAACAGGGAAAGTGGCGATTGCCACCTTATACTTTATTCGAAGCGTAACGCTCCGAAAAATTCCGGACAGTGGAAGTTCGGTTTTTCCAAGTCAATGGGATTCCATGACAGAAAATGGGGAGTTTGCAACTTATCACCGCATTTATAGAAATTGGCACGGATAGTCTTACCGTCCAATGAGGTAATGTTATGCATAAAGAAAGCGGAATAAGGTATTACCAAGGCCACCTCCCAACTGCATTCTCCTACCCGTTCCTCAAAATCCTCACGCCCCAAGGAAGACCAACGTTGCACTTTATCAAGAATTTCCTGCGACGCATGCCGGCGATCGGAGCGTCCGGCTCCCGCGCCGATAAGCAGCCGCCCCGCACAGTTACATTCCATATTGTAATATACTCCGTCTCCGGCAGGAATGGAGAAGAACTCCACACAGGCATCTTCCCAAACCGGTCCGTTGTCTTTGCCCGCGACCGCGCGTACGCTGGCCTCTTTCACTTTATAGTGAATCAGGATAGCATTGTCCGTATGGGCAATACGGAATTTAACGTCCGGGCAATATGGATATGCCGCCCAGTTCACCGTACTAATCGGCTGAAAAGCCACTTTTTCTTCATCCAACAGAGCAGGCACCGCTTCTACCGGTATATTTGCCATACTCACTTTCTTGACATCCAGTTCTTTCATTGTCTTATTTTTGGGAGTTAACGCGAATAAGGGCAAGACACAGCAGCCCATCATCGCCGCCATTATATACCTCTTTAAATGCATGAAGCTATGAATTTCTGCATTTCCGGAGTATGTTCCTCTACGCTTTGAAGCAGTTTGAATTGCGCCTTCGTACGTACCAGGTTATGTTCCGGATATTGAATCTTATAATATGTATCGCCGTTGATATAATCGGCAAGAAAGCGTACGCACTGCATATAGGGGAACAGGGCGGCCGCATAGGGCAGGTTCTCTATTTCTATCGGCAGCAGGAAAGATTTGGCCGACTCCAGATAACCTTTTGTGAACGCCTTGAATATTTCCATATCGAAGTTCACATTCGCGAGGTCTTTATCATCTTCCAGTCCTGTATTGGCTCCCGAACGCAGGAAATCGCCAAAGTCGGAAAAGACAAAGCTGGGCATTACGGTATCGAGGTCGATGACACAAAGGACATTGCCGTTTTCATCAAACATCATATTATTGACTTTCGTATCGCAATGGCAAACGCGCTTGGGCAGTTTGCCTTCGCGATGCAGGCGTTCCGCCTTGCACATTTCATCGGCACGACGCTCTATCTCATCCAGAAAATACCGTACTTCCTTTACACGTCCGGCAGCATCGGCCGCCACGGCATCGCGAAGCTGTTTCAGGCGGAATTCCATATTATGGAAATCGGGAATCGTCTCGCCCAGCTCATCGGGAATATCAGCAAGCATGGCCTGGAAATTGCCGAAAGCTACACCTGCATAATACGAATATTCGGGGTCGACCGTTTCGTATGTTCTGGCATTGGGAATAAACGCCATGACACGCCAATAATTCTCTCCGTCATGCCAATAAGTTTTTCCGGTATCGGCAGGAAGGAAACGCAACACTTTACGTTCAATGTCCTTCTCGCCTTTCTCTTCCAGTTTCTTACGGATATGAGTGGTTACGGCATCGATATTGGCCTGCAACATTTCCACATTTTGGAAAATGGCATGATTGATACGCTGCAATACGTAATCGGGGGCATCGGTTCCGAGCGTGCTTACTTTATAGGTGTCATTAATAAGGCCGGCCCCTAAAGGCTTGATTTCTTGAACTGTACCCTGCAATTGAAAATGAGATACGATAGATAAAAGGTCTTTCATGATAATAAATAGATTAATTTATGATACAAATATACGTTCTTTGCCACATATAATAAGTTTATTATTGTTCGATGAACATCCAAAAATATACATTTAAGCAGACATAACCGCAAAATCCAAATAATAAATGAGAATCTTTGTATAAAATATTCTTATATTTGTGACTGAAACCTTAAAAACAACTCAACGTGCAGAAGCTTATCATCAGATTATTCTTCATTTTAGCGAGCGCGGCTTTCGCAAATGTACATGGGCAGAACATCACTTTCAATCATCTTACCACCGACGACGGACTATCGCAGTTCTCTGTAAACAGCCTGTATGTCGATGAAAACGGAATTTTATGGATTGGTACGCGCGAAGGGCTGAACCGCTACAACGGAGAAGATATAAAAACCTACAAGCTACGGAAGAATGACCCCAACAGCCTTTTCTGTAATACGGTATCGCGCATTGTAGGCAATCACAACGAAAGAATCTATCTGCTCTGCACCGAGGGAGTGGCCGAATTCAACCTTTCCACCCAGAAATTCACAACTTTGCTGCAAGGTAATATCAGCAGCATTTACTACAATAACGGCCTTTTCATCGGTAAGAAAAATGAAGTCTACCGCTATAACGAGGAGACGGGCAATTTCGACCTTTACTATCAATTGCCCGGCGAAAACCTGGAAATCATTTGCATGCACATCTATAAAGGTTACTTATGGATGGGCACTACCACCAACGGCGTGTATCGCTTGGACATAGATAAAAAAGAACTGACACACCCCATTAAAAAAGGGAATATCACCAGTTTCTATCGCGACAGCGAAGGAGAACTTTGGATTGGCAGCTGGGAGGAAGGATTGTTCCATGTAAAAACAGACGGGAAAATCGAGAACTTCAGGTACGACGCCAAGAATCCGCACAGCCTTTCTTCCAACTTCGTACGAGCTTGTTGTGAGGACAATCTGGGCAATATATGGATAGGTACTTTCAACGGGCTGAACCGTTACAACAAGAGTACCGGATTATTCCAGAACCACACCGCCAATGACATACAGACCGATGGCCTCACCCACTCTTCCATCTGGTGCATCGTAAAGGATAATCAAGGTACGCTCTGGCTGGGAACTTACTTCGGCGGTGTAAACTACTTCAATCCGGAATATGAAATCTACACCCGCTACTCCTATTCCTCCAACGAAAAGAAAGGGTTGAGCAATCCGGTTGTAGGACGTACCATCGAAGATAAAAACGGTAATCTGTGGATAGGTACCGAGGGCGGCGGACTGAATTATTACAACCGCCGCACGCGCGAATTCAAATGGTACCGCCCTCAGGAAGGGCGCAACAGCATTTCGCATAATAATGTGAAAGCGCTTTATTATGACGCCGATAAAGAAATTATATGGATAGGTACTCATCTGGGCGGTCTTAACAAACTGGATATACGTTCAGGACATTTTACCCATTACCGCATGGAAGGGAATAATCCGCAATCACTCCCGTCGGATATTATCCGCGACATCACCCCCTACAAAGACCTTCTGATTATTGCCACGCAAAACGGCGTATGCCTCTTTAACCCCGCCAACGGGCAATGCCGGCAACTGTTTAAAGACAGTAAAGAGGGAAAATCCATTAAAATGGTAGCGGATGTCGTATTCGACTCGGAAGGTACATTATGGATTGCCGCCACCGGAGAGGGAGTATTCAGCTATCGTTTCGATACCCGCAAACTGACGAACTACCGTCATGATGCCGCCAATCCGAACAGCCTCAGCAATAATAACGTGAACAACATAACACAAGACAGCAAAGGAAACCTATGGTTTTCCACCTCCGGTAGCGGCCTCGATTTATACCGTCCTGAAACCAATGACTTCGAGAATTTCGACAAAGGGAAAAACGGCCTGGCCAGCGACTGTATCTATGAAACGCAGGAATCTCCCACCAGCGGTAAATTGCTGCTCATCACAAACGAAGGTTTTTCCATCTTTGATTACCGGAATAAAGATTTTAACAATTACAGCGCCGAGAACGGCTTCCCGCTGACAGCCGTCAATGAGAACGCGCTCTGCGTAACCCGTGACGGTGAGATTTTCCTGGGTGGTGTACAGGGTATGATTTCTTTCCACGAAATGGAGCTGAACTTCACCCCGAAACCCTATAAGATTATCCTCTCACGCCTCATCGTCAACGGGCAGGAAATCCATGTAGGAGACGAAACCGGCATCCTGCAACGCTCCTTGTGCCATACCGAAGAGATAACTCTCGATGCAGACCAGACCATGTTCAGCATAGAGTTCGCCACATCCAATTACATTCCGGCCAACAAAGACGATATTATTTACAAACTGGAAGGTTTCTCCAATGAATGGACAAGCACGCGCGGACTGCATACCATTACTTACACCAACTTGAATGCGGGCACCTACAAACTGCTCATTAAACCGGAAGGAAAAGATGAAAGCCTTTGTCCGCAAGTACCGCTTATCATCCATGTATTACCGCCATACTATAAAACAACGCTCGCCTACTTTATATATTTTATCATAACGGGAGTGGTTTTATGGTATTCGGTGCGCGCCTACAAGTCAAGAATCAAGCTGCGTGAGTCTTTGAAATACGAACAGAAGCATATTCAGGATGTAGAAGCGCTGAACCAGTCCAAATTGCGCTTCTTCACCAACATCTCGCATGAGTTCCGCACTCCGCTGACTCTTATCGTGGCTCAAGTGGAGACTTTGCTGCAATTACAGAACTTCACCCCCGCTATCTATAATAAGATATTGGGTATCTATAAGAACAGTATCCAGCTACGTGAGCTAATCACCGAATTGCTCGATTTCCGCAAGCAGGAACAAGGGCATATGAAAATTAAAGTCGGCCCGCACAATATCGTGAATTTCTTGTATGAAAACTATTTACTGTTCCTTGAATATGCCAGCGCAAAGCAAATTAACTTCAATTTCGATAAAGGAACCGATGAACTGGAAGTGTGGTACGACCAAAAGCAGATGCAGAAAGTCATCAATAACCTCTTATCCAACGCCATCAAGCATACGGAAGCGGAAGATACCATTACGCTCAGCGTGAAGAAAGAAGAGAACAACGTCGTAATCCGCGTGAAAGATACGGGAAGCGGTATCGATGCCAAGGAAATCGATAAGATATTCGACCGTTTTTATCAGATAGACCCGATTAACTCCACCGATGCCGGCAAGAGCGGTACAGGTATAGGACTGGCTTTGACCAAAGGTATTGTGGAATTACATCATGGTACTATTCGTGTGGAAAGCGAGCTGGGTAAGGGCACGAGTTTCATCGTTACACTTCGCTTAGGCAATAAGCTCTTTACGGAAGAACAAATCAGCCGGAACCCGGATTGTGTGCGTCAGATTGAAATTCCCAAGCCGGAAACAGATGCCTTCCTGAAAACAGAACTGGAAGAAAATGCGCCCATCATACGCATTCCGGATGCCAAAATGTTGATTGTAGAAGACAATGAGTCCATTCGCGAGATGCTCGCCAATATCTTTAAGCCATTCTACCAGATATTGACGGCCGCCAACGGAGAAGAAGGTTGGCAGCTGGTACGCGGTGAGATGCCTTGCATTGTGGTGAGCGATGTGGTTATGCCCAAAATGTCGGGAACAGAGTTGTGCAAACTCATAAAGAGCGATTTTAACACCTGTCACATCCCTGTGGTATTGCTCACCGCACGTACCGCCGTCGAGTTGAATATCGAGGGCTTGCGTATCGGCGCGGACGATTACATCACCAAACCGTTCCACACGAACTTACTGATATCCCGTTGCAACAATCTGGTGAACTCCCGCATCCTCTTGCAGGAAAAGTTCAGCAAACAGCCGCAAACAGCCGCACAAATGCTTGCCACCAATCCGATTGACAAAGACATTCTGGACCGTGCCATGGCTATCATTGAGCAGCATCTGGACGATACGGAATTTAATGTCAACGTCTTTGCCAGGGAAATGGCTATGGCGCGCACCAATTTGTTCACCAAGCTAAAAGCGATTACAGGACAGACCCCGAACGACTTTATACTGACTATCCGCTTGAAAAAAGGCGCTCTGATGCTGCGCAACAATCCCGAGCTGAACATTACGGAAATTTCCGATAAGATAGGATTCAGTTCCTCACGCTACTTCAGTAAGTGCTTTAAGGACATCTATCATGTCAGTCCGCTGGCTTATCGTAAGGGGGAAGAATCCGATAAAGACGAGGAAGAAGTAACAAGCGGAAGGTAAGGAGCGTATCTTTTTGTACTTTTTATGCTTCCGTGTGTACTCCTTTATACACACAGACCGGAAGATAGCGCATATCTTTGGACACAGAATCAAACTTTAAAGTCCAAAGGCTATGAAACATTTATCTAATCTTTTACCGTATCTTCCAAGTACGGTCCTTCTGATAGGATGTGGCAGCCCATCCAAACAGGAGGCGAAGAACGACCAACCCCAAAAGCCTAATGTTATCTATCTTATCGCTGACGACTTAGGCATCGGCGACCTTAGCTGTTATGGCGCCACTAAAGTAAGTACTCCGAATATCGACCGCCTTGCCGGTCAAGGCATGCAGTTTACCAATGCGTATGCCACCTCTTCCACAAGTACCCCCTCACGCTTCGGACTGCTGACAGGCATGTATCCCTGGAGACAGGAAAATACAGGTATTGCCCCCGGTAACTCCGAACTGATTATCGATACAGCCTGTGTCACAATGGCCGATATGTTCAAAGAAGAAGGCTATTACACCGGAGCCGTAGGCAAATGGCACTTGGGATTAGGCCCTAAGGGTGGAACGGATTTCAACCATGAAATCAAGCCGAACACGCAGGATATCGGCTTCAACTATGAGTTTATTATCCCGGCTACGGTAGACCGGGTTCCCTGTGTTTTTGTAGAAAACGCGCATGTTGTAGGACTTGACCCCAAAGATCCCATCACCGTCAATTATGACCATAAAGTAGGCGACTGGCCCACCGGACTTGAAAACCCCGAATTGGTAAAGATGAAACCCAGTCAGGGACATAATAACACCATTGTCAACGGTATCCCCCGCATTGGCTGGATGACCGGTGGAAAATCCGCTCTTTGGGTGGATGAGGATATTGCGGATGTTATTACCGGTAAAGCAAAAAATTTCATCGTTTCACATAAAAACGAACCGTTCTTCCTGTATATGGGCACGCAGGATGTGCACGTTCCCCGCGTTCCTCATCCGCGTTTTACCGGAAAGAGCGGCTTAGGTCCGCGCGGTGACGTTATTCTGCAACTGGATTGGACTGTCGGAGAAATTATGCATACCCTCGACAGCCTGAATATTGCCGACAATACAATCTTCGTATTATGCAGCGACAATGGCCCTGTCATCGACGACGGCTATCAAGACCAAGCCTTTGAGCTCCTGAACGGACATACCCCCATGAAGCATTATCGCGGCGGCAAGTACAGCGCGTTCGATGCCGGAACCCGTATTCCGTTTATCGTCCGCTGGCCGAATGGAATCAAACCGGGCAAACAACAAGCGCTATTCTCCATGATTGATGTGTATGCCTCATTCGCAGCCCTGTTAAATCATGAACTTCCCGCAGGTGTAGCTCCCGACAGCCGTGACCAGCTAAACAACTTCCTCGGCACAGATACCATCGGATGTGACTATGTGGTACAACAAAACCTGAATAATACCCTATCCATCATTCAAAATAATTGGAAGTACATCGAGCCAAGCGATAAACCCGCTTTGGAATATTGGACAAAAATGGAAATGGGGAATAGTCCTAAGCCTCAGCTCTATAATCTATCTACCGATCCTTCAGAAAAGGAGAATATAGCCGAAGCTCATCCGGATAAGGTGAAAGAACTGTCCGCTTTGTTGAATGAAGTAAAAGGTGCGAAGGAACAGCAGGACAGCAAATAACAGGAATTCAATCTGTCCGTAGATAATGTACGAAATCAGATTATTTGCGGACAATTAGTGAATGTTTTCGCCTCGAATACTCTATACATTTGCGAGGTGATTTTCACTTTGATTCGAGTAAATCCAACTAAAAAAACAACCTTTTTTCAATAACCAATTAAATTAATATTTATGAAACAGAAATCTAAGCTACTAAAGACATTAGGTATTATGTTACTTTTTGTATTATTTGCCACCCAAGCAAATGCGCAAAATATTACAGTAACAGGTACAGTAAGTGACAATCTGGGCCCGGTCATCGGCGCCTCTATACAAGTGGAAGGAACCAGCAACGGATGTATCACGGACATTGACGGTAATTATAGCTTACCCAATGTTCCTTCCAACGCAACTCTGGTGTTTTCGTACATCGGTTATCAGACACAGAAAGTGGCAGTAGCCGGAAAAACAAAAATCAATGTAAAACTGAGTGAAGACAGCCAATTACTGCAGGAAGTTGTAGTAGTAGGTTACGGCGTTCAGCGCAAGAGCGACTTGACAGGCGCGGTAGCTTCCGTGAAAACTGCAGATGCGTTAAAGAGTACTCCGACAGGTAACGTATCCGATGCCCTCCAAGGACGTATGGCCGGTGTGTCTGTTCTCTCCGGTTCCGGTGACCCGAGCGGTGACAATACAATCCGTGTCCGTGGTATTAACTCTATTACCGCAGAAACCGGTCCGCTGGTTGTTATCGACGGTTTCATCGGTGGTTCCCTTCAATCATTGAATCCTGCGGATATTGCTTCCATAGAAGTATTGAAGGATGCTTCCGCAACAGCTGTTTATGGTTCGCGCGGTGCCAACGGTGTTATTTTAGTAACCACCAAAAATCCTGAAAAAGATAAACTGACCGTATCTTTCAATGCATTCGCCAATATCAAAACCGTTGCCAAATATCCGGACAACCTATCTCCCTATGAATATGCCAATTTAGTAAATGATTACGGAAAAGAATATTTCGGTAAGGGAGATAATTATTATTACAGTCCGGAACAACTTGCGGCTTTCAAGTCCGGAAAAGCAGGCTTTGACTACTCGAAAGAAATATTCCGCAGTCCTGCCGTTACTCAAAACTATGAACTTTCTATTGCCGGCGGTGGTGAAAAAACAACATTTCTCGCCTCTCTCCGTTACCAAGACGATCAAGGTATTATTAAAGAATCAAGCAGCCAAATCTATAGCTGGCGTTTAAAAGTAGATACCAAAATTAAGAAATGGTTGAAAGCGGGTTTGAATATGTATGGTCACTACCGCGAAACAAGCAAGCCCCGTATCAGTGAATATGATGGATTGATACAACAAAGTATGTATTTTCCAAGTACCATCGAACCTAAAAATGAAGAGGGAGAATATAACAACAACTTCTTTGATGGCGGTAAAGCATATAATCCGATGGGGTACATATGGGAAGCCGACAATTCCAACAAAACTATAAATAACCGCATACAAGGCTATGTTCATTTTGACATTATAGATGGCTTGAGCTTCCGTTCTCAATTGGGTGTACTCTTTGACAACAGACTGAACACATCAGTAGAAAACGAACAAGGCTATTATTCTTACAAGAATAGTCTGACGCAAGGACAGGCACGCAGTTACTGGAATACTTCATGGTTAAACACCAACACGCTAAGCTATGTAAAAGAGTTTAATGAAAACCATCGTATCAACGCTACGGCGGTATTTGAACAATCGTATGATAACAACTACAACCACACCGGTACAGCCTACAATTTAGACTATATCGATATGATTGGCATCAACAATCTGGCATGGTCCGCATCAGATTTGGCAGCTATTGCATCCGACCGCACAATCAACACCTTGATGTCCGGTATGTTGCGCGTCAACTATGTATTCATGAACCGTTACATGCTTACCGCCTCTATCCGCGCCGACGGTTCTTCACGCTTGAAAGACAAGTGGAGTTATTTCCCCTCTGCCGCATTGGCTTGGGATTTAAAACAAGAAAGCTTCTTGAAAGACAATAGTTTTATCGACCAATTGAAACTTCGTTTAGGCTATGGTTCTGTAGGAAACCAGGCGGTAGAAGCGTACCGTATTTATTCCAAAATGGCTCCGGTGACTGTAACAAATGCAAGTGGAAACTCTGCCACAGCTTATAAAATAGACCGTCCGGCCGCTTCTTTCCTCAAATGGGAACGTAACGACCAATTCAATGTAGGTGTTGATTTCGGAATCCTCAACGGCCGCATACGCTTAACCGCAGATTGGTACAGCAAATTATCCAAAGATATTCTGCTGGAAGTAGCGCGTCCTTCTCACATGGGTTATACTTCTATTCTTGACAACGCGGGAGAAATCAAAAACACCGGTGTTGAATTTACAATCAGTGCAGATCCGTTTACCGGTAAAGAATTCAATTGGCACACTGACTTAACTTTGTCTCACAACAAAGGTACATTCAATAAGATTCCGACAGCCAACCACCGCCAACAACAAGCCGGAAACTATCAAAACCAGATATTCCAGATGATTGAGGGAGAAAAATTAGGTTCGTTCTGGGGCTATACATTCGCAGGTATATGGCAGGAAGATGAAGTAAACGCTCCTTTCGTAGACGCCAACGGACAAACAAACGGTAAGACCAACGGTGAAGTTTATAAAGTAAAACCGGGTAACTCCAAATATGTAGACATCAACAAAGACGGAGTTTACAACGACGCAGACCAAGGAATTATAGGTTGCGGACAACCGACCTTTAACTGGGGTTGGAACAATACGTTCAATTATAAGAACTTTGACTTCTCGTTCTTCGTTGTAGGTTTCCACGGATTCGATATTTATAATGCCACTCACCAAATGGGATATAACTTAATTAAGAGCCAACAAGTAGCCGGGGTAACGCCTATGCGCGAATTATTGAATCGGTGGACACCTACCAATACCAACACCAATATACCGGGTTTCGTCAACGGCGGAACAGAAAATAAAGATTTCTTCAGCACACGCTTTGTTGAAAACGGCAGCTTCATCAAAATGAAAAGTATCACTTTGGGTTATACTCTCCCGGAAACAGCTTGCCGTGCATTAGGTATCACAAACCTGCGTGTATATGCTTCCGTACAAAACCCATTCCATATTACCAATTACTCAGGACTGGATCCGGAAGCTACTATGGGCAGTCCTTTGGTACAAGGTGTCGATTGGGGTTCCTATCCTAACAGCCGTAACTATTTGATCGGTCTGAATTTCTCATTCTAATGATTAACCTACTAAATAAGACTAATATGAAGAAATTAATATATTTAACAGCAATCACAGGTAGTTTGCTATTGACGACTTCTTGTGTAGACCTTACCCAAGAACCAGAATCATTTATCACAGAAGAACAATATTGGACTGCAATAGACCAAGCAAGTCTTCAAAAAGCCGCAGATGCTCTTTATAGCGATTTATGGCAAGGTAACTACGGATTTAACAGCCGCCTGCAACGTCTTAACGTATGTGCGGACGACATTACGTACCGTGCGGCCAAAGCCAATAACGAATTGGCATATTACGGAAGATTAACTCCTAATCTTACGGCCAATGATGCTGATTTCTCAACCACCTGGACACTGTTCTATAAAGTTATCAGCAGTTCCAATAAAATCATTAAAGGAACAACAATTCCGACAACAGAAGAAGAAGCCAAAGCATTCAAAGAGATTTTAGGTGAAGCCTACTTTATGCGCGGTCTTTCTTATTTCTATTTAACCCGTTTGTATGGTGACGTACCTTTGTTGATGGAAAACGATGAAATAACCATTACCATGCCACGAACTGCTGTTGCCGAAATCTATGACAAAGCCATTGTTCCCAGTCTTAAAACTGCAGCGGAATGGTTGCCTAACAAAGGACGCAGTAACAACTCCACACCTTCCAAATGGGCTGCAAAAGCTTGCTTGGCCGACGTCTATATGACAATGGCCGGATGGCCCTTGAACAAGGGAACCGAATATTACGGTCTGGCAGCAACCGAGGCCAAAGATATCATAGACAACGCCAATACCGCCGGTCTTAAACTGACAACCGAATATTCCGATTTATGGCTGGAAGCCAACAAAACGCAGACCAATGAAGTAATGTTTGCCTTGCAACACAGCTCTAAGCATAAAATAGCAAGTAATTACGGCAAATCTTATTATCCGAGTGATTATGCTCCCAACGCCGGTTGGTCTGATTACTACGGTGACGAGGATTTCTTCCTGAGTTATCCTGAGGATGCACGCAAGGATTGGAACTATATGACGGAATGGCCTGTAAAAAGCGGGAAAAAAGATACGGATGGCAAAGACATTCTTAAAACAATTCCTTATACTGAAAGCGCAGATAAGCTACCCGCTATCTCCAAATACTACAATTATGACGAAGGAGATCCCGGCAAAAGCGCGCAGGCAAACGGTATAACCTGTATCTACCGTTATGCCGAAGTACTCCTGATGTACGCCGAAGCTTCTACACGCGCAACCAATACGGTTAGTACAGATGCTTTGAATGCGATTCAGGAAGTACAGAAACGCGCAGACTATCCGGACAGAGGGATAGCATTAACTACGACTACCGATGCGGCTACCTTCCTGACAGCCGTATCCAATGAACGTGGTTGGGAATTCTTCGCTGAAATGAAACGCTGGTTCGAACTGGTTCGTCTGGAGAAAGTAAAGGACGTGCGTGCCGAGGAATGGGATGCTTCTCTTTTCAACGCGAATCATCATTATTACTTCCCTGTACCTTACCAGCAAATAGACCTTGCCGGTTGGACAAACAATGCAGGATACTAATTATACCACAAAACTTCTAACCTTATTTTTTATATCGGTAATCAAAAAAACAGACCTTAATTAATTTAACATGCAGAAAGGGAAGAGTTGTGAAATTCTTCCCTTTTTTCTAACTTTACATCCTCACTAACAATACACATTTATGAAAAAATACGGTTTATCCCTTCTTTGCTGTATATGTATATCTATAACAGCAATTGCGCAAAAAATAGAAAACCTGGTGGAATTAAAAAAAGAATCCGGCAACTGCTTATTTCATCACTTGGATAAGGCATCCCGCACACCGGCTTTCGAGTCTGAAGACTATTGGGTTTGGGGAAGTTCGGTGGTAAAAGGTGATGACGGAAAATACCACATGTTTGTATCTCGCTTTCCTAAAACATTGCCATTCCATCCGGGATGGATGGTAGCCTCCGAGATTGTACATGCGGTATCCGATGTACCACAGAGCCCCTACCACTTTAGCGATGTAGCTCTGCCCGCACGCGGCGCGCAATATTGGGATGGACGTTCTACACACAACCCGCGTATCTTAAAACAAAACGGCAAATATTACCTTATTTACATGGGTTCCACTCATCCGTTTGCAGAGCCGGAATATGACCAACTTACCCTGGACAGCCCTTGGTGTACGGTCGCCCGCGCCAATAAACGGATAGGGCTGGCTATTTCCGATTCTCCTTATGGACCATGGAAACGTTTGGACGAACCAATCCTAAAGACCCAACCCGGTACATTCTACAGTTTTCTTACCTCAAATCCCTCTCCTATCATACAGGAAGACGGATCGATAATCATGATTTTCAAAGGGCGCCGCTACATCAACGGCTATCAACATTCAGCGATGAGCCTTGGAATAGCTTATGCTCCTCAAATAGAAGGTCCGTACAAAGTATTGAATAATAACGAGCCTATCTTTGAAGTAAACGGCCAAGGTGAAGCCGAAGACCCTTTTCTTTGGAAAGATTCTAACGGTTATCATATCATCTTTAAAGACCACGTAGCCAAATTTACAGGTGAACAAGGCGGTGGAGTCATGGCACATTCCAAGGATGGCATCCAATGGACCGTGGATAAAGCTCCCAAAGCCTATTCCCGCAGTGTGGAATGGGAAGATGGAAAGATAGAGATGCAAGGGCAATTGGAACGTCCTTTTATCCTTTTCGAAGACGGGAAACCCATTTATATCTTTTTCGCCACCATGGATGGTCCCGGTGGATTCGAAAATGCATCGCGCTCCTGGAATATGGTTATTCCTATAAAAGATAAGGAATAAAAACGTATCTTTGCCCTTATGAACAATTTATTACCTATCCATTTCGCTCCGCTTCAAGGCTACACAGACGCAGCCTATCGGCAAGCCCATGCCCGCATTTTCGGTGGAATAGACACCTATTATTCCCCTTTCGTACGTGTGGAGCACGGTGAAATACGCCGGAAAGACGCACGTGATATACATCCGGAAAATAACCGGAACATACACTTGATTCCCCAACTGATTGCGTCGTGTCCCAATAAGTTAGAGCAGATAATGTCTCTTCTTACCGAGCATAATTATCAAGAAGCAGATATCAATCTGGGATGTCCTTTCCCCATGTTAGCCAAACGACATAACGGTGCCGGCATGCTGCCATATCCCGAAGAAGTAAAAGACCTGCTTACCGCCGCAATTGAACAATATCCCCAGATCCGTTTCTCCGTCAAACTTAGATTAGGTTGGGAAAATGCCAGCGAATGTATTGCGCTCTTACCGTTATTGAACGCACTCCCTCTGGCCCACATCATTCTGCACCCGCGTTTGGGAAAACAACAATATAAAAAAGAGGTGGATTTAAACGGATTTGAGGCTTTTTATGACGGATGCGACAAACCCTTGCTATATAATGGGGACTTGCATACAATAGAAGATATACAGATTATTACCGAACGTTTCCCTAAGCTGGTAGGGCTTGTAATCGGACGCGGCTTGCTCGCCAACCCGGCCTTGGCATGGGAATATCGACAAGGGAGGAAACTGTCTCCCGACGAAATGGCAGCTAAAGTAAAACAGTTGCATACAGCAGTGTATAATAGCTATGAAGAGCAACTGCAAGGCGGTGAAATGCAGTTATTAATGAAAATGAAAAGCTTTTGGGAATATTTGCTACCCGATGGTGATCGCAAAGCGAAGAAAGTCATACACAAGACCGGTAAATTGGCCAACTACCAGGCGGCAGTAGACAGTTTACTCGCCTCATACAAATAAAACGAACAGAATCAGCAATGAACCCTAAAAGTTTTTATCCGGCTTTTAGGGTTCATTACCGATTTACATGCCCGGAATCAAATGTACCTCAGGACGAATTTGGGCTACACGATGCAGCTTCATCCACTCATTCAAATAAACGCGATGTTGTAATAGAATCTTCTGATACTTTTTTTCTATGGCTAAATTCCGCATTTCTCCGCGGTCATTGACCATATCATAAAGTTGCTCACGATAGAGCCCCTTATCATATAATACATACTTATAACGTGAAGTACGCAAAGCCCAACCACGGGCAATACCCTTATCGAATGTTGTTTCAGTAACTACGTAAGGCTGGTGTACTTGCTGAGGATCAGCACTTTCAGCTAAAGACTTAAAAGAAACGCCATGTAAGTTTCCGGGAAGGGAGATACCTGCCCAATCACATACGGAAGCGAAGAAATCAACACCTCCATTAATGAGTTGGGGCATCTCTTTACCTGCATTTTGCTTTCCGGGAAGAGTCACTATCAAAGGTATATTCACCACTTCTTCATATAAGGCCGACTTCTGATTCCAATGATGCGCCCCTACGCCGTCACCATGATCGCTCGTAAAGATAACCACGGTGTTCTTCCACAATCCCAGCCTATCAATAGCATCAACAATCTTACCAATCTCGGCATCTACTTTCTCTACCAACCGAAAGTAAAGACTACGGTAACGCCGCCAATCATCAGGAGAATAGTGGCGGGTAGGATAAGCCGGATAATTCAATGTTTGCTCATAGTCGATGACATCGGCATCATAAGGATTACGGGCAAAATTAAGCGGTAGCCCGGGCCATTCATCTTGAGGAAGCTCAGGCAAGTTACCGAATGGCAGATTCTGACTACGTGCATATTCACAGATGTTATGAGGATTATCAAAACCTACCACCAAAAAGAAAGGTTTGGAATGTTTCTGTACAAGAAAAGAAACGGCAGCCTCCGCCAGTCCATTATCATTATGCGGATGAATAGTAGAAAACCCGAACTCTTTATCAGGCATAGAAGGAGTATGTACATGCCATTTCCCGGCATAAGCACATTCATAACCGGCATGTTGCATCAACCAGCCTAAACTATTGGTACGCAAAGAGTCGGCCATAGGTACATTGTTGCGGGACAGACCAACCTCATGAGATGTATACCCTGTAAACATAGATGCTCTGGAAGGTCCGCTCAAAGGAGCGGAACAATAAGCATTCCTAAACAGAACTCCCGACTGTGCCAAGCGATCCATATTAGGTGTATGCAAATCCGTATTCCCCACACAGCTCATGGCGGAAGCAGTCTGCTGGTCGGTTACAATATAGATGATATTCGGCAAGTCCTTTGCCCCTACCAGAGAAGGGGCAAAGGCGGTTGCACACAACATGATATTTTTTAATTCTGTCATAGTAAAGAAACCGATTAAAGTTTATTTACGTAATAACTCTACATCAAAACTTGCCGCATCCTTACATGTAAAACGTAGCACGGTTTGTTTTTTATCTGCTGAAACAAGTTTGCAATACGGCGTTTCCGCTACTTGCCACAAGCCTTTCAATGTAACGGTTACAGGAATTTCTCCACTCTCATCATCAATCCACGGACGTGAATAGATGCTCCGTTCAATCCGTTTGCCGTCTTTATCAAAGGCCTCATCACTCGGACCACGGTACAATGCCAAGTCCGGTTGAGAAACAGTCAGTAACAATTTCTCTTTATTCTCACGAATCATGACCAAGCAGGAAGTATCCGCCTTTTGTAACAAACCGTCCGCTGGAAGCGTTTGGGGAGTTTCAAACAAAACATAAGAAGTAAGATTATCCGTCAGTGAACGAACGATATGCGCATTACGGTCTTGCTGAAGAACTTTATAAGAAGGTTTCTTCGCAAATGCTTTCAAAGAAACGGCATCCGTACGAGGTAATACGGCATATTCATAAGAAGCGCCCTTCGGAGCCTTGCCATGTTGCAACGTCAAAGAAACCCAATCGCCTGAAGTAGGCTTCGTACTGCGTTCTCCTACGGTAACTTGCGGAAAATTCTTTTCATATTTCGCGCTTGCCACAGAGGCTTTGGCAAGGTAATACCCTACCCCGTTCGGATCAATATAAGTCTGCCCGTCACTCTTGTAATTATTCCAGTATTGATGGTTTTCGGGAGTAATAGCCGCTAACTGGAAAACGGTAGTCTCTGTAGGAAACTCTGCATTCGTATTCTCAATGTCTGTACCCAAACATACTATCGTACCATCAAAAAAGTGGAAAGACTTACGAGCACGATGCGAACCATTGTACTTGTCATGCTCGTGCAATTTCATACCGAAGTTACCGTTCAAGCGCGCTTGGGACAAGCCACCGGCAAAAGCCTCATCGGAATAGAGCATTTCTTCCATACCCGAATAGATGTCCACGTTCAATACGTTGGCGCGCAACTGTTCAAAAGGCAGATGAATACTCGTCGTACCCGGAATACGGTTCCAATCAAAACCATTCTCCTGCCAACCACCGGTAGCAAAAGTCACCATTTCATCGGGTTTGCCTGTCAGTATCTGCATACTGCCATGCGCCAGATAACGACCGTAAAAATTGGCAGGAAGATAATGCTCGGCAGCCCACAAATAGCGGGAATGTCCACGTACGACAGCCGCCCAATTATCCCGGCGCTGTACAGAAACACAACCGTAACCTAATGCAAGATTACCCTGCGGGTCAGGTTCAGGACGAAAGCCTTGCGCTTCAAGTAATTCTTTCATCTTCAACTCCTGCCGGGTAGAAGCCTTTGGCAAATAATCGGGGGCATCCTTATCCGACGTACTGGAATAAGCTGTCAAACGCAGATAGGCAGCCGCCATATCGGCATCGTATTTCTGCTTGCCATCCGGTGTACCGGCAATAGCCATAGTGGCATACTGGATAGGTATCAGCTCTCCTTTTCCGTTAGGGTGACGACCGGACATAGAAAGAGACCATTGCTTCAAATTACAATAAAACCGCATCGTGAGCAATACATTCTTGACCGTGGAGTGTGCCAGTTCGGAAACCTTGAACTCAGTTCCGCTCAACAGATAAATCATATTCGTAGCCCCGTCCAAGCCGCCAACAGCATAGGCAGGATAGTTGTTACGATGATGAAAACAAGCCCCATCTTTCTTGAAAGAACCGGACAAACCTTGAGCCGGCCGGCATCCATAATCCAACCAGCGCGAGAAAGAACGCAGATATTGCAGTTTTTCCGGGGTATCTTCCATAATCAGAATACTTGCCATACGTCCTTGAGTCTGTGTATTGAAAGAGTCTATATCTATACCGTTTACGGTAGGTTTAGGATAAACCTCGTTAGTGATGGCATACCAGCGCAGGGTACGTTCGGCTTCATTCAACTTACCGGCCTCATTCAATACCTCTTTCATCAAGAAATAGGCCACATACAGACCGCGCATGCTGTAACCGTAGTGGTGGATATTTCCCCAGCAACTGCCGTAGGCCACACCCTGGTCGGTAATATGATCGTACATAGCGAGGAACTTTTGCTTCAACTCATTCTGTATAGCGACATCCGTCGCATTGTTATAAGCAACGGCTATGCGCTTCATCAGTTTGAAGTATTCATCCATTTCCATGCCCAGTTTGGTAAACATATCCTTATCCCAATCCGGTATCATACGTTCGTAAGCTTCCGACTGACGTACCATGAAGATAGGCAGACCGCTCACCTTACCGTTTCTATATGTAATCTTGTAGAAGTCGTATTGCTTACGAATAGCCGCCATTTCCTTATCCGACAACTTGCCGGGTGTATAAAGCATATTTCTGAAGCGTTTCTCTATCACCCTCATTTCCTGTTTCTGCACATCGCTTACCGGAGTCAAGGCTATATCCGGTTTCCATAAAGAATGTTCGTAAATAACAAGCCAATGATTGGTAGTCCCCTTATTCACAAAAGGAACTTGCACGTCAGCCGTCTGCTGGCGGGCATCCACCTTGCTGGCGGGTATGATATGATCCAAATACAGCTTCCCTTTACTATCGGGAGCAATAATACGGATTTCGTTCATCCCCTCTTCCGGTGTCCCCTCCATATCACGTTCATAACATACCCACGCTGCACGCCAACCAGTGAAGTTGATTCCGAACGGGAAAGAAGTGCATTTCTTTCCGTCCTTTAAAAACTCAAACTCTATCTTTTTGTCTTGTGCCTGTTCATTGTACACCCATACAATGAAAGCGGAGAGATAGGTATCCTTCCCGGTAGGATCTTTCTTTTCGAACTTCAAGTCCTTTTTGATAGAGAGCACAGCCCCCGGATTAAATGTCCAGCTCAAACTATGCAAACCGTCTTTATAATGTTCGTCACTGATTTCTAAACGGGATTCCGTTCCCGAAATAAACACCGGTACTTGCCGGTCTTCAAAAGAAAGTAGTTTTTCGTTCTTTACTACCTGAGCTTCTACACTTACCGGCAATAAAGTTCCAAGGAGCATCCCCACTCCCATTGTCCATTTACTAAATTGCATCATATTTATTCATTTAAGGTTACTATAATACCGTTTACAAAGAAAACCCTCTTTCAGGAAAAAGAGGGGCATAAATCGTACAGAAGAGGTCTAAAAATGTTATAGCCTCTCCCTGCAAAGTACAGAACAGCGATTACTGTTCTGTGTACAAAAGCAAAAGTTAATCAGTTAGGGATGAAGTTCCTCGAAGCTTTTATTTTCTTCCTGCATTGTGCGGACAGTTTCTTCCAGTTCGCTGACAGGCAAATCAAAGTTATACCAATCGTTATAGCAGTCGGTGACGTACCATTTACCATCTATCAATTCAAAAACAACACGAAGCGAAGGTTCCGACTCATCATACCCCGCTTCAAACTCTTTATGGGCCGGTTCATCACGGGTGAAACGGGAAATATAGATTCCCCCTTCCTCCTCCGTAATCCTTCCCTCTTGCAGAGTTTCGCTATCCAGCAATGCCCATTTATCGCGGGTAAAAGGAAATGTTTGCTCCGTTTCACCATCGTCTTTCAATAAAACAATAGGAGATTTTAAAGGAAACTTAATACGGGAGTACTGAAATGAAGCGCTGGACGTGAATTTCCGGAGAAACGTCTTGAAATCCTCTCCGGCCGCCAGACTGTTGACAGTCGAGAACATAAGCGCCGTACACAGACAAAAAACAAAGTAAATTGCCTTCATATAGATACGAATTATTTCGATTCAGGGTACAAATATACAACAAGTCAGGAATTTACAATGAAAAGCCGACAGGAATTTATATCATGCTACCGCTGACTCTTTAAATACTCATATCCGAAACGGCAATGCAGGCAATCTTTCTTGTCACAGTACTCCTTTTGGAGCTGAAGCAATGCTTGCGAGTCCGCCGCTGTATAGACGGGCAACCCTGCACCGCTCCATAAGCGGGTAACATGATTATTCTCCGCTTTCAACGCTTCAAGGAAACGGGTAGCACGTTCACAAAGCTCCTCGTCTGCCTTATGCATTCCGTAAGTATAAAGAAAAGGTATGACGGTGTTGATAAGAATAAGGTTCAAGGCATTCTCCCCCAACCGTTTTTCCCGGTGAGGCGAAGCCTTTTTAAAAGTGAAATGCTCTTCCCAATAAGTTGAGGTCTGCGCCGATAATATTTTCTTTACATCCTCCGGCGTTTCGGCCGCCATGACGCGTGAAAACAAAGACTGTTCCTTATGATACAACCAGGCAAGTTGCGCCAAACGCACATGAGGGAAATTACCGGGACGCAGTCGCAGAAAACTCCACAAGTCGCAGGTCATAGGTACAGGCAATTCGAATTTATGTTGCAAATAATGAAATTCTTTTCGAAGTTTCTGATGGTAACTATCCCCTTGAAAATCTTCTTCCAAAAGTCCCGCCTGTCCTAAAAAGAACGCCTCTACCTGAAAAAGGCTGTCCCGATGTTTGTCCACCGCACGAAACGGCAGATGATTGGCCCATGCTTCAAAGGCATCACCATTCAACCCGAAACCCAAATTACGGGCAAGGGTAATAAAAAATACGTCCTCCCAATGATTATTGCAACGTTCCAAGCGTGCGGTAACGGCTTGCGCCTTCTGTTCAAAACGCTCTACCTGCAAAGCCGACAACCAAGAATGAACAGTCAGTTTCGGAAGGAAAGCAAGGATAGAATAGCAAGGAGGATATATCTCCGCCTGTTGCAACTCATCATAACGCAGCCGGACATTGTCAGGGCAGCGCAATAATAGTTGAGGAACAATATCACCGTTCGTATGATACACCTCGCAGTCCGAACCGCCCACCACATACAGGATAACATTATCGTAGGCTGTATCCCGGTCGTGTCCATGACGAAACCAGTCCGAAGCCTGCGTATGCAACTCGACGTTACCTACCCAAAGCGTACCGTCTATTTTTAATTTCGCGTTAAAGAAGTCGGGGCCTGCATCAATATTCGGCAAACCGGGTTCTATCACTTCGACCGGCTGTCCGGAGGTCGTCTGAAGTGGCATTAAAGGAAATATCTTATGCTTCCAGACGTAATGCAGCAATTGTTCCATTGTTAACAAGACGTTAATGTTGTGTACAAATGTAAGAAAAAGATTACCTTTGCGACGTATAGTTTGTTGATAAACTGAATAAAAACCAAAGAAACAATGAAAATAGCACTAATCGGTTACGGAAAAATGGGCAAGGAGATTGAGAAAATCGCCTTGAGCCGCGGACACGAAATTGTCAGCATCATCGATATCAATAACCAGGAGGATTTTGAATCGGACGCATTCAAGAGCGCCGACGTTGCCATAGAGTTTACCAATCCAATGGTAGCCTATAACAATTATATGAAAGCTTTCAAAGCCGGCGTAAAATTGGTTTCGGGCAGTACGGGCTGGCTGGAGGAGCACGGCGAAGAGGTCAGGAAACTCTGTACCGAAGGCGGCAAGACACTGTTCTGGTCATCCAACTTCAGTTTGGGAGTAGCCATATTCTCGGCTGTCAACAAATACCTGGCAAAGATTATGAACCGTTTCCCCGCTTATGACGTAACGATGAGCGAAACGCACCATATACATAAGCTGGACGCTCCAAGCGGTACTGCCATTACCCTTGCCGAGGGTATTTTGGAAAATCTCGACCGCAAAGACCGTTGGGTGAAAGGCACGCTGCAAGCACCGGACGGAAGCGTATCGGGCTCTGCCGAATGTGCAGCCGACGAGCTGCCTGTCAGCTCTATCCGCGAAGGAGAAGTACCGGGCATTCACAGCATCCGCTATGATTCCGAGGCGGACAGCATCACCATCACCCATGATGCCAAAAACCGCAGCGGCTTTGCCTTAGGAGCCGTATTGGCTGCAGAATATACCGCCGGCAAACAAGGTTTCTTAGGTATGAGCGATTTATTCCCATTTTTAAAAGACTAAAGTAGTATGAGAAAAGCAACACGCGCCCAATGGATTAAGTTCGGCATAATCACCTTACTTTATCTTATTTTCCTTGTCTGGGTAAAAAGTTGGTGGGGACTGGTTATCGTTCCTTTTATATTTGACATTTATATCAGTAAAAAGATACCTTGGGGATTTTGGAAGAAATCCAAGAATCCGGCAGTACGCGGTATCATGAGTTGGGTGGACGCCATTGTTTTCGCATTGGTAGCGGTCTACTTTGTAAATATCTACATATTCCAGAACTATCAGATACCTTCATCTTCACTGGAGAAATCATTGTTGGTAGGCGACTTCCTTTACGTAAGCAAGATGAGTTACGGTCCGCGCGTACCGAATACACCGCTCTCCATGCCGCTGGCGCAACATACGCTGCCGATATTCAATACCAAATCGTACATTGAATGGCCGCAATGGAAATATAAACGCGTACCGGGCTTCGGAAAGGTGAAACTGAACGATATTGTCGTGTTCAACTTTCCGGCAGGCGATACGGTAGCGCTCAACAGGCAGCAAGAAGACTTTTACAGTCTGGCTTACAGGGAGGGACAACGTGTATATCCCAATAAAATCAATATGGACAGCCTGACGCGCGACCAGCAGCGTACCGTCTACGACCTCTACTACAATGCCGGTCGCAATCTGATCCGTACCAATCCGCAAATGTATGGTGATATTGTAGTACGTCCTGTGGACCGCCGCGAGAATTATGTAAAGCGTTGCGTCGGTTTGCCGGGAGATACCTTGCAGATAAAGGATACACAAGTGTATATCGATGGGAAAGCCATTGAGAATCCGGAAGATATGCAGCTCAACTATTTTGTGCAGACCACGGGTCCGTACATACCGGAAAATATGTTCCGCGAACTGGGAATCAGCAATGACGACCAGATATTGATGACCGATGACTTCAATTATGAGGAAGGGCTTATGCAGATGGGGCTGGACCGCCGTGATGCCCAAGGCAGGCTGACTCCCGTTTATCACTTGCCTCTTACCAAGAAAATGTACGATACGCTTATCGGCAACAAAAAGTTGATCAGCCGTATCGTTATGGAACCGGAAAACCTATCGGGACAGATGTATCCGCAAAATCTCCATACAAAGTGGACGCGAGACAACTACGGTCCTATATGGATACCGGAAAAGGGTGCTACCATAACCTTGACCAAAGACAACTTACCGATTTATGAACGTTGTATCGTTGCCTATGAAGGCAATACACTGGAACAAAAACCGGACGGCATCTATATCAACGGAGAAAAGACGGATACCTACACTTTCAAGCTGGATTATTACTGGATGATGGGCGATAACCGCCATAATTCTCTCGATTCCCGTTATTGGGGCTTTGTACCGGAAGACCACGTGGTAGGCAAACCTATCGTCGTTTGGCTGTCGTTAGACAAAGACCGCGGCTGGTTCGACGGAAAAATCCGTTGGAACCGAATCTTCAAATGGGTACATTGATACAGTAATTAAGAGTTAGCGATTGGTACATACCATGAGAGGAAGGAAGCGGAAGATTGCAGCTACTATAACAGGAGTGATACTGATAGTGGTATTGCTCCGGAGCTGTGTTGCGACTTCCTATTTAATACCTTCCTCGGGAATGGAGAATTCACTGTATCGCGGCGAACGTATCTTAGTAAACAAATGGAGCTACGGACTACGGCTTCCTTTCATGAGTTTATGGGGTTATCACCGTTGGACGGATAAGCCTGTGCGCAAGGACGACATTCTTGTATTTAACAATCCCGCCAATCTTTCACAAGCAACAATCGATCAAAGAGAAATATTCATCAGCCGTTGTTTGGGAGTACCGGGAGATACTTTGTTGATAGATTCGCTATTTTCCGTAATTCCTTCGGAAAAGAATGCCCCCGACCAGAAATATCTTTATATGTATCCCCGAAAAAAAGAAAAGCAGCTGGACTCCTTACTCACCATTCTTTCCATCCGCCCCAACACGTTGTTGGGGCAAGATACGGCAAAGAATGTACGCAGTTTCAGCCGGTATGAATATTATTTATTGGAACAGGCCTTAGGAGCCAATAACTGGATAGAACCCGCCGATACAGAAGATTCCGTTGAAGCACTGAAACCGCTCATTATTCCCGGTAAAGGAAAAGCCGTACGCGTATATCCCTGGAATATGACACTGCTGCGAAACACACTGGTACTGCATGAACAGAAACGGGCAGAAATCAAAAACGATACATTATACATAGATGGAAAACCTGTACAGCATTGTTATTTTACGAAAGATTACTATTGGGTTAGCGCTAACAACTCCATAAATCTGTCAGACTCCCGCCTGTTCGGCCTTGTACCCAAAGACCATGTTATCGGTAAGGCAGCCCTCATATGGTTTTCCAAAGAACAGGAAACGGGACTTTTCAATGGTTACCGTTGGGACAGGATGTGGAAAAGGGTGAGATGATTTTTTAATATTTAATTCTTAATTCTCAATTTAAATGACTGTCTATCTTTCTTCCGCCTATCTGGCTCCGGTTGAATACTACACCAAGTTGTTGGCATACGGCCAGGTGTATATCGAACAGCACGACCACTATACCAAACAAACGTATCGTAACCGCTGCACCATTGCCGCACCGGACGGAGCACTCGCCCTTTCCATCCCTACGGTCAAGCCCGACACTTTAAAATGCCCGATGCGCGATATCCGCATCTCCGACCATGGCAATTGGCGCCATTTACACTGGAATGCCATTGAATCGGCATACAACCATACCCCGTTCTTTGAATATTACAAAGATGACTTCCGCCCTTTTTATGAAAAGAGATATGAGTTTTTAGCCGATTTCAACGAAGAACTCTGCCATCTCATCTGTTCGCTGATAGATATACAGCCCGTCATGAAACGTACCTCAGAATATAAAACCGAGTTTGCTCCCGGCGAAACAGACTTCCGCGAGCGTATTCATCCTAAGAAAGACTTCCGCCTGGAAGACCCGGATTTCTCCCCGCAACCTTACTATCAGGTATTCCAAGAAAGACACGGTTTCCTGCCTAATCTGAGCATTATCGATTTGCTGTTCAATATGGGGCCGGAGAGTTTATTGGTATTACAACAAAGTAATGGCAACAATACCGGTAACTTGGTATAATTTCTATAATTTTTGGCATATTCCCGATAACAAAGAAACTATTTATTCGCTATTTTTGCAACACAAACCAAAAGAAATGCGCATCCATATAATTAACTAAATACATAAATCATGAAAAACTTATTCGACATCAAAGACAAGGTAATCGTCCTAACAGGCGGTTGCGGTATTCTGGGAAGAAACATCGCGAACTATCTGGCCGAGCAAGGAGCCAAAATCGTAGTTCTGGACCGTGTGGAAGAAGCGGGCAGGGAACTGGAAGCCGAACTTAACCAAAAGTCTGAAGCGCTGTTCCTCGTAACCGACGTACTGAACAAGGAAGTGCTGGAAGAAAACAAGAAAGCCATACTCGAACGTTTCGGCACCATCGACGTGCTGCTGAACGCCGCAGGCGGCAATATGCCGGGCGCCACCATCGCTCCGGACAAGACCGTGCTCGACCTGGATGTGGACGCATTCCGCAAAGTCGTAGACCTGAACCTCTTCGGTACGGTACTCCCCACCATGGTGTTCGTAGACGTCATGGCAAAGAACAAGAAGGGCGCCATCGTTAACTTCTGCTCCGAATCCGCTCTCCGTCCGCTGACGCGCGTGGTAGGTTACGGCTCCGCCAAGGCAGCCATCGGCAACTATACCCGCTATATGGCAACCGAGCTGGCAACCAAGTTCAGCCCTGAACTCCGCGTGAACGCCATCGTTCCGGGATTCCTGCTTACCAACCAGAACCGTGCGCTCCTCACCAACCCCGACGGTTCGTATACAGACCGCGCAAAGACCATCATCGCGCACACACCGTGCGGACGCTTCGCGGAACCGGAAGAACTCTTCGGAACCATTCACTACCTCATCAGTGACGCTTCCAGCTTCGTGACCGGAGCGCTCTCGGTAGTGGACGGAGGTTTCGACGCCTTCTCAATCTGATAAAATCCGTCCCGCAAGACGACGCCTTTTGTCTTGCGGGATGAAATATTTCATCCCGTGAGGCGGAATTATTCATCCCACAAGACGGATATTTCCGTCCCGCAGGATAAATCCTCTCCCCCTCGGAAAGGAAACGGAGAACAAACATACAATCCATAAACTTATACCATTATTGCAATATGACACTTTGTGAACAAACCTGGCGCTGGTACGGTCCTAACGACCCGGTCAGCCTTTGGGACATCAAACAGGCCGGAGCCACCGGAATCGTGAACGCCCTGCACCACATCCCCAACGGTGAGGTGTGGACAGTGGAAGAAATCAACAAACGCAAGGAGATGATAGAGGCCGTAGGGCTTCGCTGGTCGGTTGTCGAAAGCGTACCCGTACACGAGCATATCAAGACACAGACAGGAGACTTCCAACGATATATAGACAACTACAAGGAAAGTCTGCGCAACCTCGGCAAATGCGGTGTGAACATCGTTACCTACAACTTCATGCCCGTGCTGGACTGGACACGTACCGACCTTGCCTACGAACTGCCCGACGGAAGCCGCGCCCTGCGCTTCGAGCGTGCGGCCTTCATCGCCTTTGACCTCTTCCTGCTGAAACGTCCCGGCGCGGAAGCCGATTATACGGACGAGGAAAAGGCCAAGGCCAAAGCCCGCTTCGAGCAGATGACGGAAGATGACAAGCAGCTGCTTGTACGCAACATGATTGCCGGCCTGCCCGGTTCGGAAGAGAGCTTCACCCTGGAGCAGTTCCAGAAAGAGCTCGACCGCTACAAGGACATCACACCCGAAAAGCTGCGCGCCAACCTGATTTACTTCCTCAGTGAAATCTGCCCCGTCGCCGACGAGGCCGGTGTCGAGCTGGTTATCCATCCGGACGACCCGCCCTGCTCAATTCTGGGGCTACCACGTATCATGAGCTGCGGAGCCGACTTCCAGGCTCTGATTGATGCCGTTCCCAACAAGAGCAACGGCCTGTGCTTGTGCACGGGTTCTTTGGGCGTAAGCAGCGCCAATGACTGCGCCGCCCTGATGGAGCGGTTTGGCGACCGTATCAACTTTGTGCACCTGCGCAGCACGCAACGCGATGCGGAAGGCAACTTCTACGAAGCCAACCACCTGGAAGGCAACGTCGACATGTACCACGTGATGAAGGCTTTCCTCGAACTGCAGCAACGCCGTAAAGTCTCCATCCCGATGCGTCCCGACCACGGGCATCAGATGGTGGACGATTTGAAGAAGAAAACCAATCCGGGCTACTCCTGCATCGGTCGTCTGAGAGGACTGGCGGAACTGAGAGGACTGGAAATGGGAATTGCCAAATCATTGTTTGAATAAGGACACTCTTAAAGGACACTTGTCCAAAGAGGAAGTACCAACACTCTAATTGACATATCATTCTGTCATTCTGAAGAGAGTGAAGAATCTCTTCTCCTTAACATATAAGAGAGGAGATTCTTCATCGCAAGCTCCTCTGAATGACAGAATTCTTTTTTTACAGCCTGATATTCCCATATTGAAAAATTCTTTCCTATATTTGTGCCCTAACCCCCAAAACAGATTTGTTATGAAAAACTTAGCACTCCAACGAGTTGCCGCAGTAGATGTATTCCGCGCACTCACCATGTTCCTCATGCTCTTTGTAAACGACATTCCCGGATTGAAGAATGTCCCCCACTGGCTGATGCACGCCGATATCAATGAAGACATGCTGGGATTTTCCGATACCATCTTCCCAGCTTTCCTGTTCTGCATGGGCATGTCGGTATCTTTTGCCATACAGAACCGTTATAAAAAGGGTGATACTACCACACAGGTCATCGCGCATATATTCTGGCGTACGGTAGCGCTCATCGCCATGGGACTGTTTTCGCTTAACAGCGGCGGCATCGAAGGCGGCCTTTCCCATTCCTGGTTTACTATCCTTATGGTAATCGGTTTCTTCCTGACATGGGGAGTATATCCCAAAGCCGAAGGCACAAAAAAAGCCCTTTTCACCGTAATGAAAGTGGCAGGCGTGGTATTGCTCGCAGCTTTGGTTATTTATAAAGACCTCAACGGAAAACCGTTCCATACGGGCTGGTGGGGAATCCTCGGTCTTATCGGTTGGACGTATGCCGTATGTGCCGGCATCTACCTGTTTACCCGCGAGAGCCTGCGTAAAAACGCGATTGCATGGTTTGCAGTGATAGCACTCGCCGTAATCAGCCATTCCGGCCTTATCCCGGAAGAGTACGGCAGCCGTATCCTGCTGCTTCCTTTCATTCCCAGTGACTGGACGCTGCATGCATTCGGAATGTCGGGATTACTGACCTCCTTACTCATGCAACGCTACGCCGATCGCGAACACCCCGGCAAATTCATCGGTATGCTCTGCATTCTCGGCGTCGGCATGCTCATCCTTGCACTGGTTTCGCATCCATACTGGATTATCTCCAAGATACAGGCTACCCCGTCCTGGCTGTTTTATTGCCTTGCCGCTTTCTTCCCGTTATTCGGCTTCTTCTATTGGCTGACCGACGTAAAGGGCAATACAAACCGGTTCGATATAATCAAACCCGCAGGAACGGCAACGCTCACTTGCTACATTCTTCCCTATATATGGTACTCCGTTCAGCAATTAGCAGGCTGGACTTATCCGGAAGTATTGGGGAGCGGCGTACCGGGACTGCTCAAATCGCTTGTCTTCTCCATCGTCATCGTACAGTTGACCGGACTGCTGGTGAAAGGCAAGATAAAACTGAAAGTTTAAAGTACTCATCGCTATGCTGAAAATTCAAACTCCCAACGGTGAAAACAGAGTTTTGCTACACTCCTGTTGCGCTCCCTGTTCCTCTGCCATCATAGAATGCATGTTGGCAAACGGCATCCGCCCGACTGTGTTTTACTGTAATCCCAACATCTACCCGCAAGAGGAGTATGAGATAAGAAAACAGGAAGCCATTCGCTTTGTAACGTCTCAAAACCTCGATTTCATCGATGCAGATTACGACTACACCCATTGGCGGAACACAATGCTCGGACTGGAAGACGAACCGGAACGCGGCGGCCGTTGCCTGAAATGCTTTACATTACGCCTGACGGAAACGGCACGCTATGCTTCCGAACACGGCTTCTCTGTCTTTACCACTACCCTCGCGTCTTCGCGTTGGAAGAGCCTCGACCAAATAAACGAAGCGGGAAAACGGGCAGCCGCCCTTTATCCTGGTACAATCTTTTGGGAGCAGAACTGGCGGAAAGGCGGATTGCAAGACCGCCGCAACCAGCTCCTCAAAGAATATGATTTCTATAACCAACTGTACTGCGGTTGCGAATTCAGCAGGAAGCGGTTGGAACAACCTGAAGAGAATAAGCGGGAATAAGGCATTTTTAGCAAAGGAGTATTCCAAAAACAAGTAGCCGAACCACCAATCCTAATTCGTTAGACAGTTGTCATCCTTTCGTTAGACGGCTGTCTAACGAAAGGATGACAACTGTCTAACGAACGGGAAACATCCGTCTGACGAATTAAATTCAACAAGGGCCCGGCATAACAATCCCCGCCTCAATACCTAAGTTCAGCGGCTGAGAAGGCTGTCAATCGTAAACAAGGGTCGATAAGTAGTCCTCTGCAAACATCTCGTTCGCCACTTCCAACAGAATCTCGGAAGTAAGTTGCTCGATACGCCGGAACACAGCTCCGGCCGTTTCATATTTATTGTAGTGCAGGAAGGTCTTCGCCATGCCGAGGGCATTATTCTCGTTATTGTCCGAAGCCACGCCTATCTGGCCGATAAGCTGCTTTTTGGCGGCGGCAAGCTGGGAAGAAGTCATCCGGGTATCACGCAGGCGTTTCAGTTCTTTATACACAAGGCGGGTACAGAGCGCCGCGTCCTCAGGATCGCAGCCGAAATAAATGCAGAAAGTTCCGGTATCGGTGTAGGAAGTCAGGTTGGACTCTACATTATAAACCAAACCGCGCCGTTCGCGCAAGGCCACATTCAACCGGCTGTTCATGCCCGGACCGCCGAGAATGTTGTTCAGCAGGTAGAGCGCCGTACGTTTGTCTTCGTAGGCATTGTATCCCCGGCTGCCTATCATGACGTGCGCCTGGTGGGTATCTTTATGCAAAACCAGATTTTTCGGAACATACAAAGGCGGAGGCGTACGACGGGTATCGACAGCCACAGCCGGAATGTCAGCCAACAGTTTCTCCGCCCAGCGCACCACTTGCCTGAAATCCATATTACCCAACACAAAGAACACCATATTGCCGGGATGATAAAAGCGGGAAGTAAAGGCGGCCGCATCTTCGCTGCGGAATTTCTTCAGCTGCTCCGGATTACCGAGAATATTGCGTCCCAGAGGGTGTCCGCGAAAGATTAAATCTTCAAAATCATCAAAAATCAGTTCCGAAGGATTATCCTCATACGACTGGATTTCGTCTATAATGACCTCTGTCTCCTTCTCAATCTCCCGTTGCGGAAACGTGGAGTGGAACACGATATCCGTCAGCAGCTCGAAAGCACGTCCGAAGTGTTCGGTAAGGAACGCGGAATAAATTACGGTTTCTTCCTTATTGGTATAAGCGTTCAAATCGCCGCCCACATTCTCCATGCGGTTCAGAATATGCCACGCTTTACGCTTCTTGGTGCCTTTAAAAATAAGATGCTCCACAAAATGCGCCATGCCCTGCTCGTTTTCGAGTTCATCGCGCGTTCCGGCATCTACCGCAAAACCACAATAAGCCACCTTCGACAAAGACGGTTCGTGGATGATGCGCAGGCCGTTCGGCAATGTATGCAGATGATAGCGAGGCTGTATTTCTTCTGTTAAATTCTTCATTCTTACGTTACAAACAATTTGCGGGCACAAAAATACAATAAAACTTATTGCCGTTTATGGAAAATTACGGATATTTGCGGACTTATAATTCATAAATCAAAATTGAAACAATGATAGCATCCATTCAAGAGCTTTTGCAGAAAGAAGCGCAAGCCGTATTGAATATCCCCGTAACGGACGCATACGAAAAAGCGGTAGAACTCATCGTAGAACAAGTACACCGCAAAAAAGGGAAACTGGTAACTTCCGGCATGGGCAAGGCAGGGCAAATAGCTATGAATATTGCTACTACCTTTTGTTCGACCGGCATTCCCTCCGTCTTTCTGCATCCCAGCGAGGCACAACACGGAGACTTGGGTATTCTGCAGGAAAACGACCTGTTGCTGCTCATTTCCAATTCGGGCAAGACGCGCGAAATTGTCGAGTTGACACAATTGGCGCACAACCTGAATCCCCGGCTGAAGTTTATCGTTATTACGGGAAATCCGGACAGTCCGCTGGCGCAGGAATCGGATGTATGCCTCAGCACGGGAAGCCCCAAGGAGGTCTGCACACTGGGCATGACTCCTACCACTTCCACAACGGTAATGACCGTTATAGGCGATATTCTGGTCGTGCAGACCATGCAGAGAACCGGATTTACCATTGAAGACTACTCCAAACGTCATCACGGCGGTTACCTCGGAGAAAAATCAAGATCATTATGCGTAAAGTAATCGGCATCGGAGAAACGATATTGGACGTCATTTTCCGTAATGAGCAACCTTCGGCTGCCGTTCCGGGCGGTTCCGTATTCAATGGAATCGTTTCATTGAGTCGTACCGGCGTTCCCGTCTGTTTCATCAGTGAGACCGGCAACGACCATGTGGGCGATATCATTCTCCGGTTCATGCGCGACAATCATATTTCCACAGACCACGTCAACGTATTTCCCGACGGGAAATCTCCCGTATCGCTCGCTTTCCTGAATGATAACAGCGACGCTGAATATATTTTCTATAAGAATTATCCCAAACAACGGCTGGATGTCATCTACCCCGAACTGGAAGAAGACGATATCGTCGTCATCGGTTCTTACTACGCGCTGAATCCGGTGCTGCGCGAGAAAGTGTTGGAGTTGCTCGACCGGGCACGCGAAAAGAAAGCCATCGTTTATTACGATCCCAATTTCCGTTCTTCCCACAAGGAAGAAGCTATAAAGCTGGCGCCGACCATCATTGAAAATCTGGAATACGCCGACATTGTACGCGGTTCGCAGGAAGACTTCTTCTATATGTACAATTTGCGCGACGCGGACAAAATATACAGAGACAAGATAAAATTCTATTGTCCCAATTTCCTGTGTACGGCAGGAGCGGAAAAGATAACGCTCCGCACCGCTTCCGTCTCCAAAGAATACGACATACCGCCGCTGAAAGCCGTGAGTACCATCGGAGCGGGTGACAACTTCAATGCGGGCATCATCTACGGCTTGCTGAAATATGACGTCCGTTACGACGACTTGAACACGGTCAGCGAAACCGGGTGGGACGAGATTATCCGTTACGGTATGGAATTCGCCGCGGAAGTCTGCAAAAGTTACAGCAATTCGGTGTCGCGCGAGTTTGCGGAGAGATATAAGTATTGACGGTTCTCTCCGATCCGTACCTAAAAATAAATTATCATTTAAAAATTATAAAAGCTTCCTGCACGCTGTATAATCTGCGGCGAAAAACTATATATTTGCTGTAAACGACATTTAGAGAGTTTACGAATTATGTACAAGAATCTGTTGAACTTGCTTGCGCTGGCAGTGTTGCTCCCTTCTTGCGGCGGCACAGCTCCACATATATCCGTTGTATGCGAAGAAAACAACGTAGGGAACTGTATCGTTAAGTGGGAAATGGCTCCCCTCATCAAAGGAAATGTGAAAGTATATGCTTCGACCGATCCTGATTTCATACCGGAAGACACTCCCGTGGCCGTAGCCGATATTTCGGACTTGAAAATGACCATCATCACAAATGACCCTACCAAACGTTACTATTACACCCTTTTGTTCGGAGATAAATATCGTGTAAAGATTGCCACGCGCAACGTCAATATCCCCGGTATACAGAACTTCCGCGATTTAGGCGGTTATCCTTCCTACCCCGGCAAAAAACAGATGCGCTGGGGAATGATTTACCGCTCGGCGGAGATAGACAGCCTTGAATATTGCTCACGCAGGGAACTCAAGAACCTCGGAATCAAAACACTTATCGACCTGCGGACTCCTTCGGAGATAGGCAGACAGTCCCCGCTGCAGAAAGGATTCAACGTCGTGCATATTCCGCTTGCTACCGGAGACATGGAAGATATACTGCAAGGAATACGGGAAGAAAAGATAAAATGCGATACCGTCTATCGTATGGTGGAACGGATGAACCGTACATTGATAGACAAATATACCAAAGAATACCGGCAGATATTCGATATTTTATTGGATAAAACCAACTATCCCGTAGTTATCCACTGCTCTTCGGGTAAAGGACGTACAGGTATCGTCTCCGCGCTGGTACTCGCCGCACTGGGTGTCAACGAGGACATAATCATGGAAGATTACCGGCTGAGCAATGACTATTTCAATATTCCGAGAGCCTCGAAATACGCCTATCAACTTCCTACGCGCTCGCAGGAAGCCATCACTACCCTGTTCTCGGCGCGTGAAGACTTCCTGAATGCCGCCAAAGACGAGGCGGAGCGGAAATACGGCGACATGGATACTTATCTGCAAAAAGGCATCGGACTGAGCAAGGACGAAATAAAGAGGCTACGGAGTATTTTGCTCAGTGATTAGTGATTAATCGCCAAAAAACTCTTATCTTTGCACCGAATGCGAAGATAAGCTGCGCCTCGGCATAAAAAATAAACAAGTTTATTTTATTCTGCTCCCGGCTTGCATTATCTTTGCACCGAAATATAAAGATATACAAAGATTTAATGAAGACATTTGAAGAGCTCGGTGTGTCGCCGGAGATACGCCGCGCCATTGAAGAAATGGGATATGCGTGTCCCATGCCGGTACAAGAGGAAGTAATCCCTTACCTTTTGGGAGAAAATAATGATGTAGTAGCACTGGCACAAACAGGAACAGGAAAGACCGCGGCGTTCGGTCTGCCGCTTATACAGCAAATTAACGTTAACAACAGAATTCCCCAATCACTCATTCTTTGCCCTACCCGCGAACTTTGTTTGCAGATTGCGGGCGACTTGAATGATTATTCCAAATACATCGACGGCCTGCGGGTACTGCCCGTATACGGAGGTTCATCCATCGAGAGCCAGATACGCGCCCTGAAACGGGGAGTACATATCATCGTAGCCACTCCCGGACGCCTACTCGACCTTATGGAGCGCAAAACCGTCTCCCTCTCCACCATACAGAATGTAGTTATGGACGAAGCGGACGAGATGCTGAACATGGGATTCACGGACAGCATCAACGCCATTCTGGCAGACGTGCCCCAAGAGCGCAACACGCTGCTGTTTTCCGCTACCATGAGCCCTGAAATAGCACGTATCTCCAAAAAATACCTGCACAACGCCAAGGAAATCACCATCGGACGCAAGAATGAAGGCACAAACAACGTGAAACACGTGGTTTTCACCGTTCATGCCAAAGATAAATACGCCGCTCTGAAACGTATCGTGGATTATTACCCGCAGATATACGGTATCATTTTCTGCCGTACCCGTAAGGAAACACAGGAAATCGCCGACAAACTGATGCAGGAAGGTTACAACGCCGACGCTTTGCACGGCGAACTGAGCCAGGCGCAGCGCGATGCCGTCATGCAGAAGTTCCGCATACGCAACCTGCAGCTGTTGGTAGCCACCGATGTGGCCGCACGCGGCTTGGACGTTGACGACCTTACCCATGTCATCAATTACGGCCTGCCCGATGATACGGAAAGCTACACGCACCGCAGCGGACGTACGGGACGCGCCGGAAAAACAGGTACATCCATCGCCATCATCAACCTGCGTGAAAAAGGCAAGATGCGTGAAATAGAACGCATTATCGGCAAGAAATTCATTCAGGGAGAAATGCCTACCGGCAAGCAAATCTGTGAGAAGCAGCTTTTGAAGGTTATTGACGAACTTGAGAAAGTAAAAGTAAATGAGGATGAAATCTGTGATTTCATGCCCGACATTTACCGCAAGCTGGACTGGTTGAGTAAAGAAGACCTGATTAAACGCATGGTTTCTCTCGAATTCAACCGTTTTCTGGACTACTATCGCGACCGTGAGGAAATAGAGATCGCCACCGGCAGCGAACGCAGCGCGAAAAGCGGCGAACGCGGTAGCAGCGCCCGTCAGGCAGCGCCGGGCTTTAAACGCCTGTTCATCAATCTCGGCAAAATGGACAATTTCTTCCCGAATGAGCTGATCAGCCTTCTAAACAGCAATACCCGCGGACGCGTCGAACTGGGGCGTATCGACCTGATGCAAAAGTTCTCTTTCTTCGAGGTGGAAGAAAAAGAAGCCAACAACGTCGTGAAAGCCTTGAACCGCGCCAACTGGAACGGCCGTAAGGTTTCCGTAGAAATTGCGGGAGAGGAAGGAAAGGACGCTCCCAAGGGAAAACGCAGAGCCGAAGGCGGCAACTATGGCAAAAAGGAGTTTGACGGCAAAAAACGCGGCTATAAGGATGACCGCCGCAGCGAACCTGCCGGCAAGCGCAAGGACAAAGCCGAATATGCAGCCACCGACAAGAAGAAAAAGGACAAACCCAGTCGCGAAGAGCGCGGGTACACCAAGGCGCGCGGCAAAAAAGACGATTGGAAACAGTTCTTCCAGGGCAATAACGAGTTTAAAGATTCAGAACCCGACTTCAGCGAAGAAGGTTGGGCAAGGCGGACACCCAAAAAGAAATAGATAAGCGGCGTGAATAAGGTCAACGGTTTTTTATACGGGCTGTTATCTTCCGCGAGCTTCGGATTGATTCCGTTGTTCACGATTCCTGCCATGCAGCAAGGAATGGGTTTCTGGTCTATCCTGCTATACCGCTTTCTTTTCGCCATGCTGGCATTGGCGGGCATATTGCTGCTCGACAAGCAATCTTTCCGCATCCGCCGTAAAGAGATATTGCCGCTTCTGTTGCTGGCGTGCCTTTACGACAGTTCCGCCGTTTTCCTCTTTTGGGGATATCAGTTCATGTCGAGCGGTGTGGCTACCACCCTTCATTTCATGTACCCGGTGCTGACCACGCTCATCATGATGATTTTCTTCCATGAGAAAAAGTCTTTGTGGCGCATGGCGGCTATCGCGCTTGCGGTAGCCGGTGTATTCTTCCTGTCCGGCGGAGATAGTACGGGAAGTGTCACCGGGCTCGGCATATTCATTGTTTTGCTTTCTGCGTTGGGATATGCGCTGTACCTGGTAACGGTAAGCCAACTGAAGAATCTTGAAATGAAAGGGCTTAAAATGACTTTTTACGTCTTTTTATTCGGCGGTATCCTGCTGTTCATAGGGACAGAAGCTTCCGGCATAGGATTGCAGGCCATTCCGGACCGCACCACATTAGGCAATCTGGTGATGCTGGCATTGGTGCCTACCGTAATATCCAATCTCGCACTGGTACGCGCCATCAAAAACATAGGCTCCACACTGACATCCGTATTGGGGGCCATGGAGCCTGTAACGGCGGTATGCGTCGGCATTACCATTTTCGGAGAGCCGCTTACCCGAAGCATAGCACTGGGTATTCTGCTCATTATCTCAGCCGTAACCGTCATTATTCTGAAAAGGTGATAAGTGACAGAGCGATAAAATGGTAAAATTATAGGGTGATAAAGCAATGTGTCATCACCTTATCACCCTATCGTCTTATTACTTTTTATCTCTTATTTCGCACAGCTCTTAGTGCTGAAAGCAACGAGCATCCAAACCATTTTTTCCTGCTCTTTCAAGTAACCGGTCATTAAGTCGGCAGTGGCATCATCACCGGCTTCATTGGCCAGTTCAATCACTTTTCTTTCTTCACCGATAAGATAGCCGTAAGTTTCGAGGATATGGTCAACAGCCTCACCGCCACAAGTAATACCGGAGATTTCCTTCACCTTGGCAACCTTGAGATATTCGCTGAATTTGTTTTCGGGCGTACCTCCTAACATCAGGATACGTTCTGCGATTTCGTCCACTTTCTCCGCGGCATCATTGTACATATCTTCAAACTTGCCGTGCAACACGAAGAACCCATGTCCTTTAATATCCCAATGGAAACCGCGTAAGTTGGTGTAATGTACCTGGAAGTCCGCCAATAACCGATGTAATGCCGATACTACGTCAGCAACCTTATTTTCATTCAAATGTAAGTAATCTAAAGTCTTCATAATCTTTCTATTTTAAAAGTTCATACTATTTTTCTTTGTTTCCGTTGCAAAGATAAGCGGCAAATAAATGCTTGTCAAACAGATAATTTCTATCTTTGCATAGAACGATTCTATATATAACATTCAAAAGCCCTGTTTACCATGACTTTACAACAACTGGAATATATACTCGCCGTCAATCAGTTCCGTCATTTCGCCAAAGCCGCCGAATATTGCCGGGTTACACAGCCCACCTTGAGCGCCATGATTCAAAAGCTGGAAGAAGAGCTGGACACTAAGATTTTTGACCGCAGCCAGCAACCTGTATGCCCTACTCCCATCGGCGTTCACATCATAGAACAAGCTCAGAATGTGTTAGTTCAGACAAATCGCATAAAAAACATCATAGAAGAAGAAAAACATTCACTCTGCGGAGTTTTCAAACTGGGCATCCTTCCCACCATAGCTCCCTACCTACTGCCGCGCTTCTTTCCACAACTAATGAAAAAATATCCGCAGCTCGACATCAGAGTGGTCGAGATGAAGACAAACGATATCAAAAAGGCGCTGCAAACGGGAGATATAGATGCCGGAATCGTAGCCGGCCTGGCGGGAATGGAAGAATTCCAACAAACACCGCTATTCTACGAGCAGTTCTACACTTATATTGCGCGGGAGAACCGCCTTTTCAGCAATGAAGTAATACGGACTTCCGACTTAACGGGAGAACAGCTTTGGCTGCTGGATGAGGGACACTGCTTTCGCGACCAGTTGGAGCGTTTCTGCCAGCTGAAGGCAGCCCGTGCCAGTCAGTTAGCCTATCATCTGGGCAGCATGGAAACCTTTATGCGCATGGTAGAAAGCGGTAAGGGCATCACTTTCATTCCCGAACTGGCTGTCTTGCAACTGGACGGCACGCAAAAAGAACTGGTACGCCCTTTTGCCATTCCCTGTCCTACCCGGCAAATTATCATGCTGACCAACCGTAGTTTTATCCGTAACACGCTTTTAAAAACGATTACCCAAGAGATAACAGCCGCAGTACCTAAAGAAATGCTCTCCCTGAAAGCCACCCAGGTACTCGTATAGATTTTGTCTATCGGCTCATAAAACTTTTCAATCGGATTTTTTGTTCTACCGGAGAAAAATGCTATATTTTTGCATCCGTAAAACAAAAAACCAAACCTTTTAAAAAGTATGATTATGGAACCGATTATCAACTCCCAACTCCCTGAATTCAAAGTTCAGGCTTTCCAAAACGGAAGTTTCAAAACAGTGACTAACGAAGATGTAAAAGGCAAATGGGCTATTTTCTTCTTCTATCCGGCAGATTTTACGTTTGTATGTCCTACCGAACTGGTAGATATTGCAGAAAAATACGACCAATTCCAAGCCATGGGTGTAGAGGTTTATTCTGTAAGCACAGACTCTCACTTTGTACATAAAGCGTGGCATGATGCTTCCGAAAGCATCCGCAAGATTAAATATCCGATGTTGGCAGACCCGACAGGTACATTGAGCCGTGCATTCGGTGTGATGATTGAAGAAGAAGGTATGGCTTATCGCGGTACATTCCTCGTAAATCCCGAAGGAAAAATCAAGATTGCCGAAATTCAGGACAACAACATCGGACGTAATGCGGATGAACTGCTTCGTAAAGTGGAAGCTGCGCAATTCGTAGCCACTCACGACGGTGAAGTCTGTCCGGCCAAATGGAAGAAAGGCGGTGCAACGCTGAAGCCAAGCATCGATTTAGTCGGTAAGATTTAATCGTACCCCCATACGATAGACATTGCCATATAAAGACTATCTCTATTTCTTCCTTGCAAAAGTAAAAGAAATGAGATAGTCTTTTTTTATACTCCAACATTTAAAACCCGCATTATCATGTTAGAAGCAAATATATTAGACCAAGTGCGGAGCATTTTCCAGCCATTGGAAGCCCGCTATACTTTTCACATCACTTGTAACCCGGAACATGAGCAGGCCGGTGAAATGATTGATTTTCTGAATGACATAGCGAGTTGTTCCGGCAAGCTGTCCTGTGAGGTGACCGAAACCGACGAGCCCAAACTGGAGTTTACGCTCCTGAAAGAGGAAAAGGAAACCGGGATAAGATTCCGTGCCATTCCGGGTGGACATGAGTTCAGCTCTCTTCTTCTTGCCGTACTAAACGCCGATGGAAAGGGCAAAAATCTTCCGGATGAAGGTATCAGCCGACGCATCAAGGCCTTGCAGGGACCAATCCGTCTGCAAACCTATGTATCGCTGACTTGTACCAACTGTCCGGACATCGTGCAAGCACTCAATGTCGTAGCGCTGCTGAATCCCCATATCACCCATGATACAATAGACGGAGCCGTCTTTCAGGAAGAAGCGGATACGCTGAAAATACAAGCCGTACCGTCCGTTTACGCCAATGGGAAACCGTTTCATGTGGGACGCGGCTCTTTAGGGGAACTACTGAAAAAGCTGGAAGATACTTTCGGAAGCCTGCCGCAAGATAATGCAGCGCCCACCTTAAGGGAGTTCGATACGCTGGTCTTGGGCGGAGGTCCCGCCGGAGTTTCAGCAGCCATTTATTCCGCCCGCAAAGGATTGCGCGTAGCCATTATCGCCGAGAGAATAGGCGGACAGATAAAAGAAACCGTAGGTATCGAGAATCTTATCTCCGTACCTCAGACAACAGGTTCACAGCTTGCCGATGCACTCAGGACACATATGGGACATTATCCGATAGAGATTTTTGAAGACCGGAAAATTGAGAAAGCAGAACTTCAAGGTAAAAAGAAAAAGGTTTTCTCCGGTGGCGGAGAAACGTTCACAGCTCCTGCGGTAATCATTGCCACAGGCGCAAGCTGGCGCAAACTGAATGTAGAGGGGGAAGCCGAATACATCGGACGCGGTGTAGCCTTTTGTCCGCATTGTGACGGTCCTTTCTACCAAGGTAAGCATGTAGCCGTCATAGGTGGCGGAAACTCCGGCATAGAGGCCGCTATCGACCTGGCGGGAATCTGCAGGAAAGTTACCGTTTTCGAGTTTGCCGATACGCTAAAAGCCGACCAGGTGTTGCAGGAAAAAGCCGGAGGTCTTCCCAACGTGGAGATATTCACTTCTTCACAGACTACCCAGGTATTAGGCGACGGAGAGAAAGTAACCGGTATCCGCGTTAAAGACCGCGTCACCGACGAAGAACGAGACTATCCTTTGGACGGCATCTTCGTACAAATCGGTCTGGCAGCCAACAGCGCACCTTTCCGGGACGCATTGGAAACGACGCCGATCGGTGAAATCAAGACAGACTCGTTCTGCCGTACTGCACTCCCGGGTGTTTATGCAGCCGGAGACGTGTCCGACGTACCCTACAAACAGATTGTCATAGCCATGGGTGAAGGAGCCAAAGCGGCATTGTCCGCCTTTGACGACCGCATCAGGGGGATAGCATAACCGGCTATTTCCCGGAAGCTATTTTCAGCTCCCGTATCAAATTTCCGGCTTTACCGTATTTCTCTATCATGAACAAGATGTAGCGTACATCGACTCCGATGCAACGCTGCATCTTCGGTTCATAGAGTATATCACTGCTCATCGCTTCCCAATTGCCGTCAAAAGCCAGTCCGAGAAGTTCGCCTTTCGCATTGAACATGGCGCTTCCCGAATTTCCGCCGGTTATATCGTTATTGGAGATAAAGCAAACATTCATTTCTCCTTTTTCATCGGCATATCTGCCAAAATCACGATTGGAGAGCAAAGAAAGAAGTTCCGGCTGCACCTCAAAATCCACATCGCCCGCATGGGCCTTCGCCTTTTCAAGAATACCTTTGGTCGTTGTATAATAATCGTATTCAGCACCGTCAAACGGAGTATATCCGCATACCGTACCGAAGCTTAAACGCATGGTAGAATTGGCGTCCGGATAGAAATTACGGGACGAATACATTCTACGTACGGCGGCATTCAGCAAACGTTCATTACGGGCAATATTCATGGATGGCTCTCTCGTCTGCATGTTGATTTCAAACATCTTGCCAATCAAGTCGATACCCAGGCTTATGGCAGGGTCGTCATAGATGTGATACGTGGTATCCCGCTCCAAAAAGCGTTTTAATCCGCGAGGGGTAGTCAATTCCGAAGCGGCGTACAGACTATCTACATAAGCCTTGTCATTACCGCCGTACCGGGTGGCAATCGTACCGTAAAACTCCGGTAAATAGGTGGAATCTACTTTGGAACGATATTCTTTCAGCATAGCCGTAAAAACCTCCTTGTCTATTTCCAAATCCAGATTGGCATATTTTTCCACAATCGCTTTCAGATTGGCTACAACTGTTTTCTGTTCCCCTTCGAAATCAAAATTCAAAATGGATAACGCCAATTGTACCAGCTCGGGACCATTCAGGAAAGATTCGGCAAAATAAGCCAGTGCATGATTGGCTTCACGGGCATTTTTATAGTCCAGTTCCAAATCAGGAAACAACCGCAACAGTTTCTCACGCTCTTCAGGCGTCTGTTGTATCCAACGGCGCAGTTCCTGCTCCATTGCACGTTTCTTTTCCAAAATATGCAGTTTCCGGATAGCCCGGTTCACTCCGATGCTGTTCTTCCAATAATTGGAACTCTCGTCATATTTGGAAGCATACTTTATGCGGATACTGTCTCTCCTATCCATTTCGCGTTTCCAAATAGCCTGCTTGATGCCCCGGACATCTATTTGCGCCTGATTATCATTATTCATCATCTCTTCGATACCAAACGAAGAGAGATAACGCTCCGTTCTGCCCGGATAGCCCAATGTCATGCAGAAAGAACCTTCTTTATATCCGTCCAGAGAAATCGGTGCTACGTATTCGGGATGATAAGGGACATTTTCCGGCGAATAATCCGCCGGGCGGTTATTCTTATCGGCATAGATACGAAATACGCAGAAATCGCCCGTATGACGGGGCCATACCCAATTATCCGTGTCCCAACCGAATTTACCTACCGAAGAAGGCGGCGCAAACACCAGCCGGACATCGTTATAGTCGCGATAAGTGGATAACCAGAATTCGTTGCCGCCATAGTACGCATCTACGATTCCTACCAGAGTAGAGTCTTTATGCGCCACTTCTTCACTGATGGCAAACATCACCGAATCCACCGCACCAGCACGTTCCGATTCGGTCATCTCAGGCTTTACCGCACCAAGCACCCGCTTCGTAACATCTTCCGTCCGCAACAAAAAACGAACATAAAGTTCCGGATTCGGCAATTCCTCGCTGCGGTTATGCGCAACAAAGCCGTCTTTCAGATAATCATGCTCCACAGAAGAATGTTGCTGGACACAGCTGAAACCGCAATGATGATTCGTAAATACCAATCCGTCTTCCGACACGACCACTCCCGAACAAAAACCGCCGAAACTGACTACGGCATCCTTCAACGAGGGACGTTTGGAACTGTACAGCTTATCCGCCGGCATTTGCAAACCGAGCTCTTTCATCGTACGGCGTGTCTGCTTATTCAGATTACCCAACATCCACATGCCCTCATCTGCCTGTACAGCCAATGTGAGAAAGCAACAAACGGTTATAATTACGAATCTCAATCTCATTTTATTCTTTACTTTATTATTTTTGCAGTCTGTCATTCAGTTATCCGGATATTATTCGGCAATCAGCCTCAACTGCTTGGAACCGGTGCGCGCTTTCAGCCATTCGGTTATTTTCTCCTTTTCATGAGTATCCGGATGCCTGCCGAATCTCAAGACAGCAAGTGTAACGGTATCTATCCGTACCGAATCGACCGTCAGTTCAAGCGCATGAGAAATAGAAACCGACTTAACGGAAGGATAAAGCACCTTCAACTCAGGGATAATCTTCTTACCCAATTCATCGTATTTCCGGTACTGTTCCAGATTTTTTTCCAGCGAAGATATTTGTTGTTTCTGCTCCACCAGACGTTGTTCGCTGTTCTTATAGAAATCTTCCATCACCATGGCGCGGATAGAAGAAATGTCTACCGCCTCGTTATTCATACCTTGAAGCACAACCAGTTTGGTGTTTTCCAACTTATACTCTTTCATTTTACTACGGGCTATGGCAATAGAAGCTTCCGGCACTTCCTGACCTATCAAGACCACGCGTATCTCATGATGCTTACCTTCATGGTGGATTTTCTTATCCAATACCTGTGTATTCTCAAAGGCAAGCTGTTCGTTGACAAAACGGTTGGCTGCGCTTTCAAAGAAAGTGTCCTGAATAATCCCTACCGTAAGGTACACAGCGGGACACATCGTAAGAACGGCTATCAGCACAATATATTTCCGTACCTTCTTTTCACGGTTCTTGTCTACAAACTCTTTGCGCTGGAAGTGCATTACCCGTACGCCGATAAAAGTAGCCAAACTGATAAATACGGAGTTAATGAAATAAAGGTAGAATGCACCGAGGAAATAAATCAGGTTACCCGTTGCCAGCCCATAACCTGCCGTACACAGCGGCGGCATCAACGCCGTAGCAATGGCAACACCCGGAATTACATTGCCCTTCTCTTTTGTGGAGAGCGCCACTACCCCCGCAAGACCACCCATTAATGCGATGAATACGTCATAAATCGTAGGTGAAGTACGCGCCAGCAACTCCGACTGCCCTTCGGCAACAGGGCTGACCAAGAAGAAGACGGTAGCTGTGGTGACACTGAACAGCGTAGTTATCAAGAAGCTTTTCAGTGAGCGTTTCATCAGTTCGAAGTCATTCAGACCGACTGAAAGTCCCACACCCATGATAGGTCCCATCAACGGCGAGATAAGCATCGCACCGATAATTACAGCGGTAGAATTGACATTCAGACCGAGTGAAGCCATAAAGATGGCAAATATCAGAATCCACAAATTGGCTCCCTTAAATTCAACACCCTTACGGATGGAATCCACCGTTTCGAGTTCGTTGTCTTTATCTTTGCGTAAATCGAGATACTCTTTCAGAAAGTTCTTGATGGCGAATGTGTTTCTGTTAGGATTGACCGGCCGTTCCATAAGATAAATTTATTTTCGGATAAAACGATTGATAACAGGTATTTGATTAAGCGGTAAATCACGCTTTACAATATAAGCTATAAACACACATAATAACAGCGTACGGAACGCCATACGCAGGTAAATATTTTCAATAGCCACATATTCCGCAGCTACATAAAGCGCCGCAGCCAACAACACGTAACGCCCTATCGACTTTAAATCATATTGAATAGGGTACTTCTTCTGACCGACAAAATAAGAGAGCAGCATTGCGACACCGTAGCCCGTAAACCCTGCCCATGCACAAGCCATATAACTGAACCTCGGAATTAAAAGGATATTCATCACCACCAAAATCGTGCAACCTATCAAGGAGAAATAAGCCCCCCAACGCGTTTCATCAATCAGCTTATACCAGAAAGAGAGATTAAAATAAATTCCCATAAAGATTTCCGCAGCCATTACGATAGGCACAACACGTAAACCGGGCCAATAGTCACGCCCGATAATGTGCCGGAGAATATCCAGATAGAACATCACCGACAGAAAAGCGACCAGCGTAAAGATAATAAAGAACTTCATGGCTTGCGCATACACCTGCTTATTATCCTTATCACGACTTTTACCGAACACAAAAGGCTCGTAGGCATAACGGAAAGCCTGTGTCAGCATCGCCATCACCATTGCAATCTTACTGGCGGCTCCATAAATACCGAGCTGTACGGTGGCTTCCGCCTCGTCAGGATACACAAAAGGAAAGATAATCTTGTCCGCCACCTGATTCAGAATACCCGCAATGCCCAACACCAGCAGCGGCAAGCTGTAAGCAAGCATCCGCCGCAACAGCTTTTTGTCCAGCACATAAGCGAAGCCACGCAATTCGGGTATCATGCAAAGCATAATGGTAGAGGTGCATACAAGGTTGAAAAGGAAAGCATATGCTACATCATCGCCTTTCATCCAGACATAATAAATCAAGTTCAAGGCTATGTTCAGGAAAATGAACAACAGCTTGAGCGCCGCAAAGTTAATGGGACGTTTCTTATAACGCAAATAAGCGAAAGGAATACTTTGAATGGCATCCATTGCCACTACAATCATCATCATTCCCACATACCAGGGATGTTCTCCGTACTCCAGCCAGTTGGCGATAGGTTGGAGAAACAACAGCCCCAGAGCAAGGAATGTCAGCGCACCGATACCCACACTGAGTAAGGTAGTGGAATACACGCGCATCGGGTCATCTTCTCCTTTATTGGCAAAGCGGAAAAAGCCCGTTTCCATACCGCACGTCAGCAGCACCAGCAACAAAGCCACCCATGCATAAATATTCGTCACGACTCCATAGCCTCCCGACTGCGCAGACAAGGCCATAGTATATACGGGTACTAACAAGTAGTTAAGGAAACGCCCCACAATACTGCTCAACCCATAAATGGCAGTTTCTTTTGCCAATGATTTTAATCCAGCCACGTTATTCTTTATTTTATGGCAAGCAGTACATTACGGAAAAACCCGGATGAACTACTTGTCATTTATAAACAACTTTAAACGGAAGTACCTGAAATACCGCTCCGGCAGCATTCACCAATTCCAGTTTATATTCTATCGCATGTCCTTCACCCGCCTCTGCCAGCTCATCAAGTACTGTTGGTGGAAGCAGCTCGTTCAGGTAGATTTCACCCCTATTCAACCGAAAAAAGCGTACCTGTTTGTCGGTATCCACCACTGCCAGCCCGGAAGGATTGTACTTACTCAATATACTGCCATAATATTCTTCACGAGCCTTTGTTTCCATACGTGCAGACTTGTAATTCAGCACGTATCCGTCGGGAGCCACAAGTTCTTTGCTCTTATCGAGTATCAGCTCTGTATAAGTAAAGTCGTAGATATCTGTTCCTGTCGGCTCCAATTCTTCATCTGTGGAAAAAAGCCAGAATCTTCTATGTTTCAATATATCGGATACGGTTATCGTAGCGCTGCTTTTCAGCAGCTTCACTTTTACGTGGTTATCATCATATGTAATACTGCATGTCCCCTCATTTAAGGCTTTGACAATATACGCTCCGTTACTTTCCAATACATCAAATTCAAACTCTTTGCCATTGACAAATACATTTTCTTCGGTTACCGAAATTACCAAATCTTTCAAGTTCGATAAATCTACCGGATAAGACTCCCGGCACTCTGCCAACTCTTGTTCCGTCATTCTCTTGTAAGTGACATATCCGTAAACCTTGATTCCATCTGCACGTACACCCAGATACTCCACAGCTTTCAGTAAACCCTTGTCCACAGACAATATCTGCCATATCATGTGCTGATTATTAACAACCACGCGATTCGCATCGATATACTTATATGCGGAAGTTCTGAATCCGTTGACAGGATAGGCGTCCACATGCATGAAAGTCTTAAGCGAGGCCGCACTCTCGAAATAATAATAAGAAGGGCCTGCCCCGTCCAAACCGGCATAGTATTCCTCTTTCAGGCATTCGCCATTTTCCTTTATTTCATGAGTACTTACATGCTTCCAACCGTAACCTACCACAGTTTCCTCAAAACTCTCTTGGGAAATGGCGCTTACGGACGGGTAATAGCATGTCCCGTCTTCACCGAACTTAAATACAGGATATTCATTATCGTCCCCACAGGATGAACAGACAACCAGCCCCAAAAGTATCCCCAATACTCTCCAAATCCTAACGTTCGCCATATATAATATATCAATTACCTAAGAAACGTAAATATCTTAGCTTTCTTTCTCACTCATTATCAAATAACGTCTTTTGGCTGCTGTAAAGGCTGCGCCCCAAATGTTTATAGGCCAGTTCCGTTACTTCACGGCCACGAGGAGTACGCTTCAGGAAACCTTCCTTTATCAGGAACGGTTCATAAACCTCTTCGATGGTGCCTGCATCTTCACCCAAAGCCGTAGCAATAGTCGTCAGGCCTACCGGACCGCCTTTGAATTTATCGATAATCGTACAAAGTATCTTATTGTCTATCTCATCCAAACCGTACTTGTCAATGTTGAGCGCCTCGAGCGCAAAATTAGCGATTTCCGTATCGATACTGCCCGAACCTTTCACTTGCGCAAAGTCTCTTACACGACGCAGCAAAGCATTGGCAATACGCGGCGTACCCCGGCTTCGGCCTGCGATTTCCGAAGCAGCCCTTGTGGAGCAGGGTACGTCCAATATGTTTGCCGAACGGCGGATGATGCCGCCCAACACATCATCGTCATAATATTCCAAATGAAGATTGATACCGAAACGGGCACGTAGCGGAGCTGTCAGCAAACCGCTACGAGTGGTAGCGCCCACCAAAGTAAACGGATTCAAATCAATCTGTATGCTTCGTGCCGACGGACCTTTATCTATCATGATATCAATACGGTAATCTTCCATAGCCGAGTACAGATACTCTTCCACTACGGGGCTCAGCCGATGTATTTCATCAATGAAAAGCACATCGTTCGGTTCCAGACTGGTGAGGACACCCGCCAAATCGCCCGGCTTGTCGAGTACCGGACCGGAAGTAATCTTGAAACCCACCCCCAATTCGTTGGCTATAATGTTGGAAAGCGTAGTTTTTCCCAATCCGGGAGGGCCATGCAGCAATACATGATCCAAGGCTTCTCCTCTGAGACGGGCGGCCTTCACGAAAATACGCAAATTATCAACGACCTTATCCTGTCCGCTGAAATCCTCAAAGTTCAGAGGGCGGAGAGCATTCTCAAAGTCACGCTCTTTGCTGGTCAGCTGATGCTCGCGTATGTTAAAATCTTCTTGTTCCATTCAAAATCAGTATATATAGCGACAAAGATAAAGAAATCTTTCAACGTTTCATAAACTCCTTCCTTTCTTCTTCCGGGAATTTCTCTATGGCATAGCGCAACATCGTACGTGGCATCACCTTACAATGTTTCTCGAGAAACTGCACCAGCAAGTCCTTATCTCTCTTTCCCATTTCACGCAGCATCCAACCTACCGCTTTCCGCATCAAATCGTGCGAATGATGCAGCAACCGCTCCGAAAGGGCCAGAATATCGGCGAAATCACCGTTCTTGATAAGCGTGTAAGTAGAAACCACCGCAATACGTTGCTCCCAAAGCAATCCACTGTCCGCCAAGCGATAAAGGTCTTCTCGGGATTTATCTTTCAGATATTCCCCCACAATGCCCGGGGCAGACAAGTCTACCAAATCCCAATTATTGATACGGTCCGTCTGCGACAGATAGAAATCATAAATAAGTTTTCTGTCCTTGTCATCGCCTTTCCTGAAGCGCTCTACCAACATCAGCAAAGCGCAAAGCCGACACTCGTGCCACTGACTTTGCAACAGCTCCGCCATCACATCAAAAGGAGCGTCCTTGTATTGTTTTGCCACCGTACGGGTATTCGGAACCACTACACCCAGAAATTTATCCCCCTCACCGTACTGCCCCTTTCCCGTCTTAAAAAAACGGGGAAGATATTCTCTTTTCACCGGATCGGCATACGCCTCCAATTCTCTCCGGATATCTGCAACAGTAACCGCTACTTCTTCCGTTGAAATCGGATTATTTTGCAATGCATCTTCCGATAGGATTTTCCTTTTTCTCATTACTCTACCTTTGATTTACATGTACTTGAATTGCTTTGCCAACGGACAAAAATACGACAAATCTATAGAAACTATGAAAAGTTATCTTTAATTTTGCAACAGATATGCTTAGTTATTAAAAACGGAACAATATGCATAAAGTGTCTTTAGGAACCGCCTGCCTCCTTTTTTCCATACTGTCTTTGCATGCGCAATCCCCGCTTGAAAAAGGATTGCAAAGCATCAACCGTACTTCCGCAGAAGCAATCGTGGAATTTCTGGCCGATGATGAACTGCAAGGACGTGAAGCAGGTATGCACGGTTCGCGAGTGGCGGCCCGCTATATCGTATCCCGTCTGAAACAAGACGGCATCCGCCCTTTGGATGAAAACGGCTATTACCAGTCTTTTGAGGCATGCAGCAAAGAAAGACAACAACGCGGGCGCTGGCAGGTACACCTTGACTCCGTTGCAATCCTCAAGCAAGGCACACACCGTTCGCTGAAAATGAATAATGTGCTGGCATACATTCCCGGCAGACGCAGCGATGAATATGTCATTATAGGCGCTCACTTCGACCACTTAGGTGTGGACGAAACGTTGGCTAATGACAAGATATATAACGGTGCAGACGATAATGCCTCCGGAGTTTCCGCCGTATTACAGATAGCACATGCGTTTATCCTCAGCGGACAAAAGCCACTGAGAAACGTCATCTTCGCTTTTTGGGACGGAGAAGAAAAGGGATTACTCGGCTCAAAATATTTCGTACAGCATTGTCCGTTCCTTAAACAGGTAAAGAGTTATCTCAACTTTGACATGATAGGACGTAACAACAAGCCTGAACAACCGCAGCATGTGGTCTACTTCTACACAGCCGCCCATCCCACTTTCGGCGATTGGCTTAAACAGGATATCGCCCGTTACAACTTGCAACTGCAGCCCGACTACCGTTCTTGGGACAATCCTGTGAGCGGAAGTGACAATGCCTCGTTCGCCCTGTCCGGCATTCCTATTATCTGGTATCATACCGACGGTCATCCCGACTATCATCAGCCATCGGACCATGCCGCATCGCTAAACTGGGAGAAAATTGTAGAAATAACCAAGGCATCCTTCCTCAATGCATGGAATCTTGCCAACGAAAGTAACTATTAACATTTAAGAAAAAAGGGTAAGGACACATGGTTTTAAATTACATCTGGGTAGCATTTTTCGTAGTCGCTTTCATTGTAGCACTCTGCAAGCTCCTGTTCATGGGAGATACGGATATATTTACGGAACTTGTCAACTCTACATTCGACTCCTCCAAGACAGCATTCGAAATATCGTTAGGACTGACCGGTATTCTGTCCTTATGGCTGGGTATCATGAAAATCGGTGAAAACAGCGGTATGATAAACGCGCTTTCACGCTGGTTGAGCCCTGTGTTCTGCCGTCTTTTTCCGGAAATACCCAAAGGGCACCCTGCCATGGGTTCTATCTTCATGAATCTTTCCGCCAACATGCTGGGATTGGACAACGCCGCCACTCCCATGGGATTGAAAGCCATGAAAGAACTTCAAGAACTGAATCCGAAGAAAGACACCGCTACCAACCCGATGATTATGTTTCTTGTAATGAACACGTCCGGACTGATACTGATACCCGTCAGCATCATGATGTACCGCTCGCAAATGGGCGCCGCACAGCCTACGGACATTTTCATTCCCACACTGATTACGACCGCTATCTCTACTATTGTCGGTGTAGCCGCCGTCAGCATTGCACAACGGATAAACCTACTGAACAAACCTATTCTTATTCTGATCGGTTGCATCAGTCTGTTCTTTTCCGGACTTATTTACTTATTTACCCAAATAAGCCGCGAAGAAATGGGGATTTACTCCACGCTGGTTGCCAACATCATACTCTTTTCCATCATCCTTCTTTTTATCTTGTGGGGATTATGGAAGAAGATTAATGTGTACGACGCTTTTATAGAAGGAGCCAAAGAAGGATTTACAACCGCCATACGTATCATCCCCTATCTGGTAGCTTTCCTCGTTGGAATCGCCGTTTTCCGTACTTCGGGGGCAATGGATATAATAGTAAACGGCATCGGTTACGTCGTCGGATTATTCGGAGCGGATACCAGCTTTGTAGGTGCGCTGCCTACCGCATTGATGAAATCATTAAGCGGCAGCGGAGCCAACGGATTGATGATCGACACAATGAAACAATACGGCGCCGATTCTTTTGTCGGCCGTATGAGTTGCGTGGCACGCGGCGCTTCGGATACTACTTTCTACATCCTTGCCGTTTATTTCGGCAGTGTAGGTATCACAAAAACCCGTAATGCTGTTACCTGCGGCCTGATAGCGGACTTTTCCGGTATCATTGCCGCTATTATCATCAGTTATATGTTCTTCTTTTAAAAACAGGAAATTGAAAAGGGGCACAAAGATACAGGGAAGAAAATTGAAAAAAGCGAAGGAGTTTTTCCGTATCTCGATATCTTTGCAGTTCTGTATTCAATATAAATAAATGCAACAATATGATAAGTTATCAGACAGACGGTGTTGAAATGCCCGCAATCAAGAAACGTGAAACTACGGAATGGATTAAAGCCGTGGCCGCCACTTATGAAAAAAGAGTCGGTGAAATCGCCTATATCTTCTGCTCGGACGAGAAAATCCTTGAAGTAAACCGCCGGTATCTCCAACACGATTATTACACGGACATCATCACCTTTGACTATTGCGAAGGTAATCGCCTGAGCGGTGATCTTTTTATCAGCCTCGACACGGTACGTACCAATGCCGAACAGTTTGCCGGCAATGATTATGAACGGGAACTATATCGTGTCATTATTCACGGCATCCTGCACCTATGCGGCATCAATGATAAAGGTCCGGGAGAGCGGGAGATTATGGAAGCAGCCGAAAACAAAGCGCTCGCTATGCGATAAAGGATAAGAAGCAAAATATAACACATTATTAATCAATAAATTAAACCTAATACAAATAATATATTTCTAACACTTTTCGAGTAAAAAGTGTTAGAAATACAACCAGTATATTAGCATTAATAAGTAAAAATGCACTGCTATCTTACAAAAAGCTCCATACTTCCTTAATATTACATCCAAAATAAACATAATACCCCTTCTTTCAATTCATTGTTTTATCCTATACATAATCCTCCTTTATTATATTCTTTAAAAGGAAGAGAGGTTCTATAAGCTGCGAGTCTGCATTACGCACAAGGAATACGGAAGATTTCAAAGGAAGTATTTCCTAAGAATTCACAAGGAAAAGAGGGAAATTGCGGCTACAAAATAACTTTTTAGTACCTTTGCAAGGTTTTAAAAGAGATTGAACGAATGGAGTTTAAGTATGACGTTATTGTAATCGGCGCCGGGCATGCCGGCTGTGAAGCCGCTGCCGCTGCCGCAAATCTGGGCTCAAAGACCTGTCTTATCACAATGGACATGAATAAGATAGGCCAAATGAGTTGTAACCCTGCCGTCGGCGGCATTGCCAAAGGACAGATTGTACGCGAAATAGACGCTTTAGGCGGATATATGGGATTGGTTACCGATAAAACAGCTATCCAGTTCCGCATATTAAACCGTTCCAAAGGCCCTGCCATGTGGAGCCCGCGTGCTCAATGCGACCGTAACAAATTCATTTGGGCATGGCGTGAAATCCTGGAGAATACTCCCAACCTGCACATCTGGCAAGACACCGTATGCGAAATTCTCGTTGAAAACGGTGAGGTAGTTGGGCTCACCACCCTTTGGGGAGTAACTTTCCGCGCCAAATGCGTTGTACTGACTGCCGGAACTTTCCTGAACGGATTGATGCACGTAGGACACACCATGCTTCCGGGTGGGCGTATGGCAGAACCCGCATCATATCAACTGACCGAATCCATCGCCCGACATGGCATCACATACGGACGAATGAAAACGGGAACTCCCGTACGCATCGACGGACGGAGCGTACACTACGAAGATATGGACATTCAAGACGGGGAAAACGACTTCCACAAGTTCTCCTTTATGAACAACGGCGTACGCCATTTGAAGCAACTCCCATGCTGGACTTGTTTTACCAACGAGGAAGCGCATCGTATCCTTCGTGAAGGATTGCCGGACTCTCCCCTTTTCAACGGACAGATTCAAAGTATAGGCCCCCGTTATTGCCCCAGCATAGAAACCAAAATCGTAACCTTCCCCGACAAAGAACAGCACCAGCTTTTCCTGGAACCGGAAGGTGAAACGACACAGGAACTTTACCTGAACGGCTTTTCTTCTTCCTTGCCGATGAACATACAGATTGAAGCGCTGAAAAAGATTCCCGCATTCCGCGATCTCGTTATTTACCGTCCCGGCTACGCCATAGAATATGACTTCTTCGACCCTACACAACTAAAACACACGTTGGAAACGAAGAAAATCAAAAACCTTTTCTTTGCCGGACAAGTAAACGGAACGACCGGTTATGAAGAAGCAGCCGGACAAGGAATCATTGCGGGTATCAACGCACATATCAACTGTCATGGCGGCGAACCTTTTACACTTGCACGCGACGAAGCATATATAGGCGTATTAATCGACGATTTGGTAACCAAAGGCGTTGACGAACCTTACCGCATGTTTACTTCACGTGCGGAATATCGCATCCTTCTCCGTATGGATGATGCCGATATGAGACTTACCGAAAGAGCCTGGAAACTGGGGCTTGCCCAAAAAGACCGCTACGAATTATTAAGAAGTAAACGTGAAGCCGTTACAAACATTATAGAGTTTACCCGGAATTATTCGATGAAACCGACACTAATAAACCCGGTATTGGAACAACTCGGTACTACTCCACTCCGTCAGGGATGCAAATTGATAGACCTAATAAATCGTCCGCAAGTAACTTTGGAAAATATGGCAGAGCATGTCAGCGCTTTCCGTCGGGAACTGGATAAAATTACGGACAGAAAAGATGAAATTATCGAAGCGGCAGAAATACTTATAAAGTACGAGGGCTACATCGGACGTGAACGAATCATAGCAGATAAGCTGGCACGATTGGAAAGTATAAAAATTAAAGGGAAGTTTGATTATAATTCCATTCAATCCCTTTCCACCGAAGCCCGACAGAAGTTAGTTAAGATTGACCCGGAGACAATAGCCCAAGCAAGCCGAATTCCGGGAGTATCGCCGAGTGACATCAACGTACTGCTGGTACTTTGCGGGAGATAAGCGCTAACGTTCCACGTGAAACAAAGAACTCAATAAACGTATTAAATAAATTGATTATGAGCAAAGAAACACTTGCCAAGAGCATTCGGGAAATTCCCGACTTTCCAATCCCCGGAATTTTATTCTACGACGTAACTACACTGTTTAAAAACCCGTCTGCACTGCAAGAACTTTCGGATACCTTGTATGAAATGTACAAGGATAAAGGAATAACCAAAGTAGTAGGTATAGAATCCAGAGGCTTTATCATGGGGCCCATTCTTGCTACCCGTTTAGGTGCCGGATTCGTTCCCATGCGTAAACCCGGAAAACTACCGGCAGAAACAATCGAGGAAAGCTACGATAAAGAATACGGCAAAGATACGGTACAGATACACAAAGATGCTATCGAACCGGATGATGTCGTATTATTGCATGACGACCTCCTGGCTACAGGTGGAACCATGGAAGCAGCCTGCAAATTGGTGAAAAAGATGAATCCTCAAAAGATATACGTAAACTTCATTATTGAATTGAAAGACTTACATGGAAAAGACTTATTCAGTAAAGATGTAAATGTAGAATCCGTATTGACTCTGTAAAAGGATAGGGTGATAAAGAGGTAAAATGGCAACCACCGCGTCGCTGCATCCGCCCCCTTTATCACCTTACCACTTTATCACCTTATCATCTTTTGTTATCAATGGAAGAGCTAAAAACAAATAATTATCTGAAAGGCATCGTTCTGAACCTTCCCGAAAGCCCCGGTATTTATCAATATCTGAACGCCGAGGGCACGATTATATATGTAGGGAAAGCGAAAAACTTAAAACGCCGGGTATCTTCCTATTTCAACAGAGAACATGAACCGGGAAAAACGCGTGTATTGGTTAGCAAGATTGCAGATATCCGGTATATCGTGGTCAATACGGAAGAGGATGCTTTGCTCCTGGAAAACAATCTTATCAAGAAATACAAACCTCGCTATAATGTATTGCTGAAAGATGATAAGACCTATCCGTCTATCTGCGTGCAGAACGAGTACTTCCCCCGCGTATTCAAAACACGAAGAATTATACGTAACGGTTCTTCCTACTATGGCCCATACAGCCATATACCATCCATGTATGCAGTACTCGATCTTATTAAACATTTGTACCCGTTACGCACCTGCAACCTGAATCTTTCTCCCGAAAACATTCGGGCCGGGAAATTCAATGTATGTCTGGAATACCACATCAAAAACTGTGCAGGACCATGTATAGGCAAGCAAAATCAGGAAGAGTACCTTAAAAACATCGCTGAAATAAAAGAAATACTCAAAGGCAACACTCAAGAAATAGAGCGAATGCTATATCAGCAGATGCAGGAACTTGCTGCGGAAATGAAGTTTGAGGAGGCACAGAAAATCAAAGAGAAATACCTGTTATTAGAGAACTACCGCTCTAAGTCAGAGGTGGTAAGCAACGTATTGCACAATATTGACGTATTCTCCATTGAAGAAGACAATGACGAAAAATCCGCATTCATCAACTATCTGCATATTACAAACGGAGCGATCAACCAAGCTTTCACTTTCGAATACAAGAAACGGCTGAACGAAACAAAAGAGGAGCTTCTTTCATTGGGTATTATTGAGATGCGCGAACGGTATAAGAGCCTTTCCCGCGAAATCATCGTACCTTTTGAGTTGGATATGGAACTTAAAGATGTCACATTTACCATCCCGCAACGCGGCGACAAGAAAAAGCTGCTCGAGCTTTCCATCCTTAATGTAAAACAATACAAAGCCGACCGTTTGAAACAAGCGGAAAAGCTGAATCCGGAACAACGCACAATACGCCTTTTAAAAGAAATTCAGCAGGAATTGCACCTCGACAGGTTGCCTATGCAGATAGAGTGCTTTGACAACTCCAACATTCAAGGTTCTGATCCTGTTGCGGCATGCGTTGTCTTTATTAAAGGAAAGCCGTCTAAAAAAGACTATCGGAAGTATAATATCAAGACTGTGGAAGGGCCCGACGACTATGCGTCCATGAAAGAGGTTGTCAAACGGCGTTATCAGCGCGCTATCGAAGAGAACTCCCCTCTACCCGACCTTCTTATCACCGACGGAGGAAAAGGGCAAATGAGCGCCGTAAAAGAGATTATTGATGAGTTGAACCTCGATATCCCTATTGCCGGGCTTGCCAAAGACGGGAAACATCGCACATCAGAACTGCTGTACGGTTTCCCGCCGCAGACAATCGGACTCAAACAAAACTCCCCCCTTTTCCGCCTGCTGACGCAGATACAGGACGAAGTACACAGATTTGCCATTACCTTCCATCGCGACAAGCGCAGCAAACGGCAGGTAGCTTCGGCCTTAGACGAGATAAAAGGGATCGGAGACAAAACCAAGAATGCCCTGCTAAAGGAATTCAAGAGTGTAAAACGCATCAAAGAAGCACCGGCGGAGGCGATTATCAAGGTAGTTGGCGAAACAAAAGCAAAAATCATAAAGGAGTATTTCACAGGTAAATAGTCTTTCAACACAAATTCCGGTCTTATACCGTGACAATCACGAATTTATTCGTAACTTTGCAACCCGCAAAATTAATTTTTTAGAACTAAAACATGAGAGTAGTTATACAACGTACCGGACATGCGTCTGTCACTATCAACGGAACTTGTAAGTCTGCCATTCAAAAAGGATTTATGATACTGGTAGGCATAGAAGAAACGGACGACAAGGAGGATATCGACTGGTTGTGTAAAAAGATTGTCAACCTGCGTGTCTTTGACGACGAGAATGGCGTTATGAATAAATCCATACTCGACATCAACGGTGACATACTGGTAATCAGCCAGTTCACGCTGCATGCATCAACCAAGAAAGGTAATCGTCCCTCTTATATCCGGGCAGCGAAACCGGAAATTTCTGTTCCGTTGTACGAACAATTTTGCAAAGAATTGAGTTTAGCATTAGGTAAAGAAATAGGTACCGGTGAATTTGGAGCCGATATGAAAGTAGAATTATTGAACGATGGCCCTGTGACCATCTGTATGGATACAAAAAATAAGGAATAATGACATTAAAAGAAGCACAACAAGAGGTAGATTTCTGGATCAAGAAATATGGAGTACGTTACTTTAGCGAGCTCACCAATATGGCCATATTGACCGAAGAAGTAGGTGAATTGGCACGAGTTATGGCACGCAAATATGGCGACCAGTCTTTCAAGAAAGGAGAAGAAGACAACGTTGAGGAAGAAATTGCAGACGTCCTTTGGGTACTTCTCTGCATTGCAAATCAGACCGGGGTTGATATCACCGAGGCCTTTGCACGCAGCATAGAGAAGAAGACCAAACGCGACCAAACAAGACATATCAATAACCCTAAATTATCTGACCATGGAGAATAATGAATCCACCCAGAGCAAGTATGATGCCGCCTTGGCGAAGTACAACACCAATCTGAACGATGCGGAAATAGCTGCGGAAGTAGCTAAAATAATCGCAGAGAAAGTGCCTGCCAACAACACTCCGGAAGTAAAGAAATTCCTGTTCAACTGCATCGACCTTACCACTCTCAACAGTACGGACAGCGATGAAAGCGTCATGAAGTTTACTCAGAAAGTAAACCAGTTTGACGAAGAATTTCCCGATTTGAAGAACGTGGCGGCTATTTGTGTATATCCCAACTTTGCGGAAGTAGTAAAAGATACGCTGGAAGTGGAGGATGTAAAGATAGCCTGCGTATCGGCAGGGTTCCCCTCTTCACAGACTTTTATAGAAGTAAAGGTAGCCGAAACAGCCATGGCAATCATGGAAGGAGCCGATGAAATAGATATCGTAATTTCCATAGGAAAGTTCCTCAGCGGAGATTATGAAACCATGTGTGATGAAATACAAGAGCTGAAAGCTACCTGTAAGGAGCATCACTTGAAAGTAATCCTGGAAACCGGAGCTTTGAAAACGGCAGCCAACATCAAGAAAGCCTCTATCCTATCCATGTATGCAGGAGCCGATTTCATCAAAACTTCTACCGGAAAACAGCAGCCTGCCGCCACTCCGGAAGCAGCATACGTAATGTGTCAGGCTATCAAGGAATACCATGCGCTGACGGGTAATAAGATAGGTTTCAAACCGGCAGGTGGTATCAACTGCGTAAACGACGCATTAATTTATTATACCATTGTAAAAGAAGTGCTGGGTGAGGAATGGCTGAATAACGAACTGTTCCGCCTGGGTACAAGCCGTTTGGCAAATCTTCTACTTTCGGAAATCAAAGGCGAGGAAATGAAGTTCTTTTAAGAACCGCCACCAAATAAAAAGATAAGTTTCTCATCCTGTCATTCTTCGCTCCGCTTTGAATGGCAGGATGAAATTATTTTTCACGTTCCACTACATAATCCAGATAACAGACAAGCGCTTTCTTGACATCCGTATCCTCCATGGAAGCCAATAACGAAAGTGCCTTTTCTTTGAATTCCACCATGACTTTCGTAGCGTATTCAATGCCGCCATGCTCTTTGGTAAACTCAATCAATCGGGCTATTTCACCAGTTGTCGCCGTTCCGTTCTTCACTTTTACGGCAATCTCTTTTGCTTGTTTATCATGCGTTGAATTAAGGGCATACAATGCAGGCAAGGTCAGCTTTCCTTCCAGCATATCATTACCGGTAGGCTTACCTATTTCCTTACTTTCATAATAATCGAATATATCGTCTTTAATCTGAAAGCAAAGACCGATATATTCGCCAAAGAGACGTGCATATTCCGCCTTTTCATCGCTGGCTCCCACCGAAAGCGCACCTGCCTTCATACAGGCTGCAAACAGTACAGCCGTCTTCTTGCGAATGACGTCAAAGTAAATATCTTCGGAATATTCGGGATTACTGACATTGGAAAGCTGCAACAGCTCCCCTTCCGCCAAGTCCTGCCCCAAGTTTGAAACAACATCTATAATGGCGTAATTACGTGTCATCCCTACTTCCACCAAAGCCGTTGCCAGCAAATAATCCCCCGTAAGCACAGCCACCTTATTATTAAAGATAGCATTTACAGAGAGCTGTCCCCGACGTTCGGTGCTTTCATCCACTACATCATCATGCACCAGACTTGCCGTATGCAGGAGTTCCAAGGCAACCGCGGCATGGAGCGTTGCCGGACAAATCTCATTATACAGCTTCGCGGCAAGCAAAACCAGAATCGGACGCATCATCTTCCCATTCTTCTGCCGTATATGCGCAATTACGCTATTCAGCAAAAGATTAGAACTGGAAAGGCAACTGTCAAAATGCTTTTTGAAGTCTTCCAACTCCGCAGAAATCGGGGATTTTATGAGGGATATACTGTCCATACATCGCTATTTGAGCACAAAAATAGTAATAAAACAGTTAATACGGTATTTTTTTGTACTTTTACCATGAAAAAAAGGATAAATCTATGAATTCAACCGATAAACTTTTCTTGCTTGATGCCTACGCATTGATATATCGTGCTTATTATGCATTCATCAAAAATCCGCGAATCAACTCCAAAGGATTCAATACTTCCGCCATTTTAGGGTTTGTAAATACCCTCGAAGAAGTACTGAAAAAGGAGAATCCTACGCACATAGGAGTAGCTTTTGATCCTTCGGGGCCGACATTCCGCCACGAAGCTTACGAACAATATAAGGCGCAACGGGAAGAAACTCCCGAAGCTATCCGCCTTTCCGTACCTATCATAAAAGACATTATCCGCGCTTACCGCATTCCCATCCTGGAAGTCCCCGGTTATGAAGCCGATGATGTGATAGGTACCCTTGCCACCGAAGCCGGAAAGCAAGGTATCACCACCTATATGATGACCCCCGATAAAGACTACGGCCAACTGGTATCGGACAACGTGTTTATGTACCGTCCCAAACATAGCGGCGGATTTGAAGTCATGGGCATCGAGGAGATAAAAGCCAAATTCGATATCCAGTCCACAGAACAAGTCATCGATATGCTGGGACTGATGGGAGACTCTTCCGACAATATCCCCGGCTGTCCGGGCGTGGGCGAGAAAACCGCGCAGAAACTGGTAGCGGAATTCGGCAGCATCGAAAACCTGCTTGCCCATACCGACCAATTGAAAGGCGCGCTTAAAACCAAAGTAGAGGCAAACCGGGAAATGATTACTTTCTCCAAATTTCTTGCGACCATCAAAGTGGATGTGCCCATCAAGCTCGACATGAATACACTCGTCCGCGAAGAACCGAACGAAGAAGAACTTCGTAAGATTTTCGAAGAGTTGGAATTTCGCACGCTCATCAACCGTGTTCTGAAAAAGACGGATGCTCCCCTTCCCTCTTCTTCCAATTCCGCCGCACCCGATCCTTATGCCGGAACTCTGTTTGCCCAACCGACCGGGAGTGCAACTCCCGAAAATAACGGTCCCGTTCAAGGCGATTTGTTTGCAAATTTTGCAGGCGACGGGACGGATGGCGCAAAAAAATCAAATCTCACGCGCTTAGAAATGCTCGATGTAGACTACCAACTCATTGATACAGAAGAAAAAAGAAAGGAAATTATTCAAAAGTTACTTACAACTGAAATTCTCTCAATAGATACTGAAACTACCGGAACCGAACCAATGGAAGCCGAATTGGTGGGAATGAGCTTCAGTGACGCCGAAAACCGGGCTTACTATGTACCTGTTCCTGCAAATCGTGACGAGGCGTTAAAAATCGTAAACGAGCTTCGTCCTCTTTACGAAAATGAAAATTCCATGAAAGTAGGGCAAAATATCAAATACGATATGATTGTTCTCCAAAATTACGGAGTACAAGTAAAAGGGAAACTCTTCGACACCATGCTCGCCCATTATGTATTGCAACCGGAACTTCGGCACAACATGGACTACCTTGCCGAAATCTACCTGCAATATCAAACCATCCACATTGATGAACTCATCGGAGCCAGAGGCAAAAACCAAAAGAATATGCGCGATCTTCCGGCGGAAGATGTCTATCGTTACGCTTGCGAAGATGCGGACGTTACCTTAAAACTGAAGAACGTACTTGAAAAAGAATTGAAAGAACAGTCCGCCGAGCATCTCTTTTATGAAATCGAAATGCCGCTTGTACCGGTACTCGTCAATATCGAAAGCAATGGAGTGCGCATCGACACAGAAGCTCTCAGGCAATCGTCCGAACATTTCACGCTCCGTCTGCAGGAAATTGAAAAAGAAATCTATGCGCTGGCAGGCGGCGAAACCTTCAATATCGCCTCACCCAAACAAGTAGGCGAAGTATTGTTTGACAGACTCAAAATCGTAGACAAAGCCAAAAAAACCAAGACAGGCCAATATGTTACCTCCGAAGAAGTGCTTGAAAGTCTCCGGAGTAAGCACGCAATCATTGGCAAGATACTTGAGTACCGCGGACTGAAGAAGCTGTTAAGCACCTATATCGATGCATTGCCTCAGTTGATAAACCCACGTACGGGACGTATCCATACCTCCTTCAATCAAGCGGTGACCGCTACCGGACGACTCAGTTCCAGCAATCCGAACCTGCAGAATATCCCCATTCGTGACGAGGACGGCAAAGAAATCCGTAAAGCCTTCATTCCCGATGACGGATGCGAATTCTTCTCCGCCGACTACTCACAGATTGAACTGCGCATTATGGCGCATCTGAGCCAAGACAAGAATATGATTGACGCTTTCCTCAGCGGTTACGACATTCATGCAGCCACGGCCGCTAAAATATACAAGGTGGATATTAACGATGTAACGGCCGATATGCGCCGTAAAGCCAAAACCGCCAACTTCGGTATTATCTACGGCATCTCCGTATTCGGACTGGCGGAACGTATGAACGTTCCCCGCCAGGAAGCCAAAGAACTGATAGACGGATATTTCGAAACTTATCCGCAAGTCAAAGAATATATGGACAGAAGCATACAGGTGGCACGCGAAAACGGATATGTAGAAACCATCTTCCACCGCAAACGCTTCCTGCCCGATATCAACTCACGCAATGCCGTAGTACGCGGTTATGCAGAGCGCAATGCCATCAACGCTCCTATCCAGGGAAGCGCTGCCGACATCATCAAAGTAGCCATGTCACTCATCTATCAACGCCTTCAAAGTAACAATTTGAAAGCAAAGATGATCTTACAGGTCCATGACGAACTGAATTTCAGCGTTCCCGAGGCAGAAAAAGAGATTATACAGAAAATTGTAATCGAAGAGATGGAGCGGGCATATCGCATGCTGGTACCCCTGAAAGCCGATTGCGGTTGGGGAAAGAACTGGTTGGAAGCACACTGATCTACTTAATATTAGACACATAATAGACCACTTTGCTATGCTTTAGTTTTCTATTGTGTGTCTAATCATCTTTTCAAATAATTATTTATAAGCTGAGTCACACTTTTCACTTAAGACATCCCCTAAAGAGAGATTAAATATCTTAGCCTTAACCCATGCTGTAAAATCAAATCTCCGCAAAATTTGAATTTCATACTTATCTTCATACAAAGCATGAACTTCCTCTTCTACATTTTTCCATATTTCCACTCGTTTTTTTCGATTTTTATCTGCAAAAGAGTAATTCAAAAATTTGAGTAAAAAAGATTCCACTTTCAAATTATATCCCTTATTCTTAGACATTTCCCGCTTAATAGAACGAATTTCAGATTGAATATAGTCTACATCTCCTAGCTCGTAATGAATCATAACATTTACAATTCTAATAGTACGAAATAACGGAAGAGAATATAAATGGCCTCTGCCAATGGCTGTACTTAATCGTTTTCTAGCTTTCCTATACTCTTCATTCCCCAAATGAGTTAAAGCAATATACAATGACATCTCTGCCTGTTGTTGTTCCTTCAATAATAATATTTTATCAATTAATGATACTTGATATTCATCAATCCATATTCCTGCTCTCTTAAAGTTACCTACATCAATAAATGAAAATAGTCGATAAATAAAGATCACATACGTTACATTTAACTGAAAACTGGATGATGGTGAGGACAACTTTGCTAACTTTTCAATAAAATAATCCATACCCTCGTAATTATGCATGATACGTAAGCTTTCCAACATACCTTCTACTGTCATTAAGTAATAGACCGGAGGATTATTCCATAAGTGACTATTCTCTTCAAAAAGCTTATTTAATTCTACAAATGAATTAAACGCTGCTTTATAATCTCCTACTGTAATAAAGTAATTAGCTTGGAATAACTGATGATTCTTTTTTATCTCAAAGTTTTCAATACCTGCACTTGCTACAATACTTATTTCACTAGTTACCAAATCATCTAAATCTTGGGTTTCTTTCAAAGATCGTGACGCCCCCTTGTTTATCATCCTATATTTTAACAATTCATATAATGAAGATTGTTCATTCAACTGACGAATATTTTTTAATGTATTATTCATCTTATATTGTTTATTCAATAATTTTTGTTCATCCACATTCTCAAAATCCAATGTCAGAAGATAATTCAATTCCAACCTTTGAGCTACTAATAATGCAAAGTTATTTTCGTAATAAATCGCTTTTTCTTTTACTTTCCTCAATACATGAAAACATTCCTTATACATAGATTTCTCATACAAAACCCTCGCATGCAATAATTCATTGAATAAGAGATAATAACTATCTTGTTCTGTTCGTATACGAGTCAATATACTGATTAGCAAATCAAACAAATAGATAACAACCGTATTAAATGAAGAGGTAGGTTTAGCAGTAAGAAAAGATTTTTTCAATTCTTCAGGATCACTAATCTTTTTATCATCAATTAACCTAAAAAGAAAGATATAATCTTTTTCTGATTTATTGGAAATATACAAAGAAAACTCTTTTTTCTCTTGTTTTGTAAGATTATTAACCAACTGAATAAGTGATTTCGACTTTAACATAGTATTAGCATATTTTTTGACATACATTTTTGCGATAGCAAGGTAAAGAAAAAAATGAAAATAAGTAATATTCAAATGTAATAATATAGGGAGTATCAATATTACAAATATAATATTTTATATTAAAATACCAATATTATAAATTGTATATCAACTATTTAACTAAATAAATTTATAAATATATCTAATTTACTAGTATTAAAAATAATTATTTTTTGTTTGCTTATATACTAAGTATCGTATACTTTTGAAATAGAAAAAGAAAGCACAATATTCAATTATTCAATCTTAAAACTAATAAAGTAACCATGAGCAAAGATATCATTGTAATAGGCAGTTGTAATACAGATATGGTCATCAAAGCTGACCGTCTTCCTGTACCAGGAGAAACAATCATAGGCGGTAGTTTCATGATGAATCCCGGAGGCAAAGGAGCCAACCAGGCTGTAGCCGCTGCCAGATTGAAAGGAAATGTGCATTTCATAGCCAAAACCGGAAATGACTTGTTCGGCAAACGTTCCATAGAACAGTACGAAGACGAAGGTATTCATGTTGAGAATATCTATTCAGACCCCACACTCCCATCGGGCGTAGCATTAATTATGGTGGATATGAACGGAGAAAACAGCATTGCCATCGCTTCCGGAGCCAATGGTTCATTGAGTCCCGAAGACATCCGGAAGGCACAGCCTACCATAGAAAAAGGCGATATCCTGCTGATGCAATTGGAAATCCCTATTGAAACAGTGGAATATGCCGCCCAGATAGCCAGCGAACAAGGTATCAAGGTGATACTGAACCCTGCACCTGCCCGCGCACTCTCCAATAAACTACTACAGAACCTGTACATGATCATTCCCAATGAAACGGAAGCTGAAATCCTCTCAGGTATCAAAGTAACCAATTGGGAAAGCGCACGCAAGGCTGCGGATATCATCAGTGCCAAAGGAGTGGACATCGTAGTTATCACCCTTGGTTCCAAAGGAGCATTGATCAAAGAAAAAGATACATTCCATGAAGTACCCGTGCCTAAAGTCAAAGCCGTAGACACAACAGCTGCGGGAGATACTTTCTGTGGCGCATTGTGTGTTGCTTTATCCGAAGATGTAAATGTGTTGGATGCAGTTAAATTCGCCAATAAATGTGCGTCCATCACTGTGACCCGAATGGGAGCCCAACCCTCCCTACCCTATCGTAAAGAAATTGATGTTTTATAAATAGTAATTTTAAAATCTAATACCATGTTTATAGTCGACAGTTATTCATTAGCAGTTATTTTCTGCGTTGTCACGATGCTCTGTTGGGGTTCGTGGGGTAATACACAGAAACTTGCCGGGAAAACCTGGCGTTACGAATTGTTCTACTGGGATTACGTAATCGGTATCCTTGCCTTCTCTCTCCTCTTAGGTTTCACTCTGGGCAGCACGGGAGATGCCGGACGCGGTTTTGTTGAAGATTTGAAGCAGATCAGTATGGAGAACTATGCAAGTGCTTTTGCAGGGGGCGTCATATTCAATCTGTCCAACATCCTTTTATCAGCTTCCGTCTCTATGGCAGGGCTTACGGTAGCATTCCCGTTAGGAGTCGGCATAGCCTTGGTATTAGGTGTTTTCGTCAATTATTTCGGTGAACCTAAAGGCGATGCAGTAATCCTGTTCAGTGGTGTGGCACTCGTCGTATTGGCTATCATATTTAATGCCATAGCTGCCGGAAAGATGAATCAGAAAGGAAGCAGCATCAATAAGAAAGGGATTATCATTGCCATTATAGCCGGTATACTGATGTCTTTCTTCTATCGGTTTGTTGCTGCCGCCATGGACTTGAACAATTTTGAGTCACCTACCCCCACAATGGCTACTCCGTATTCAGCATTCTTTATATTCGCAATAGGTATCTTCATAAGTAATTTCATTATCAATACCATCGTGATGAAAAAACCGTTTGTAGGTACTCCCGTGAGCTATAAGGAGTATTTCCAAGGCAAGTTCAGCACACACATGGTCGGAGTGCTGGGAGGAGCTATTTGGGGATTGGGTACGGCTCTCAGTTATATTGCAGCAGGAAAAGCCGGTGCAGCTATCTCTTACGCATTAGGACAAGGAGCACCCATGATCGCAGCCCTGTGGGGCATATTTATCTGGAAAGAATTCAAAGGTTCTTCCCGCGCGGTAAATATTCTTCTGGCTTGTATGTTCGTTCTGTTTATATCCGGTTTAGGAGCAATTATCATCTCCGGAGCCAATTAACCGGCTCCTCACTCTTATTAATAAACGCTTTCTTTTTCTACTTCTCACGGAGTGAAAAAGGAGAAGAGAATTGCCTGAACTAAAATATATTTTTCGTTCAACCTCTAAAATTTTAATACATGAGACCAATTCAAATAATAGTATTCTGTCTATGCATGTGCTCGCTCAATTTGTACGCACAAGTCAGCGTCACAGGTACTGTAAACGATAATACCGGGGAAAGCCTTCCCGGAGTATCCATTCTGGCGAAGGACGGTAACCGTACCTTTGGAACCACCACCGACATCAACGGTAGATATGAAATAAGAGTAAATCAAGGTGCTATCCTCGAATTCAGCTTTATCGGATTTGCTATTCAGAAAGTAAAAGTAGGAACTAACCACACCATTAACATTGTGTTAGAACCTGAAAATAAAATATTGGATGAAGTAGTTGTAATTGGTTATGGTTCTGTTAAAAAGAAAGACCTCCTTGGTTCTATCTCTACTGTGAAAGAAGATGCTCTAACCGAACGTATTTCAGGCAATGTCGTAGAAGCCATGCGTGGACTTACTTCCGGCGTAAAAATTACAAGTAGCGGACAACCGGGCTCTAGTGCTACTATCAATATTCGCGGACTAGGCAGCCTCACTAACAATAATCCACTATTTATTATCGATGGCGCCTATGGTGGCAATGATTTAGGTGTCAATATAGAAGATATCGAATCTATCCAAGTATTAAAAGATGCCTCTTCAGCAGCTATTTATGGCTCTCGTGCAGCCAATGGAGTTGTAATCATCACTACCAAACAAGGTAAAGAAGGTGAACTAAAAGTAAAGTTCGATTCCCAATTAACGCTGAGCTGGTTACCTCGCTATGACCTAATGGATGCGGAAACTTACAGAATTTACGATGATCGGGCCTATGATGAAGCTATTCTAGCAGGAGTTGCAGATATCACAAAACGCCAAAATCATTACGATGGAAATACAGATTGGCAAGACGAGATGTTAGATACAGGTATGTTACAGAACTATAATGTTTCACTCTCTGGTGGCTCCAAAACAATAAAGTACTACGCATCTCTAAATCGTATGGTTGATGATGGTGCTCTCTATCGTACTGGTTACGACAAATACGGTTTCCGTATCAACACTAGTGGACAAAAAGGTATTTTTTCATATGGCGAGAATTTCTATTATACTAAATCAGACCGAAAAATACTAAACGGAAATCCTTGGAGTGATTTTATCGGTATGCCCCCCACCATCCCAGTATATGACGAATCACATGCCGGAGGATACGGATATGGCGATGTAGACCATGCCAATTCTTATGGACTAAATCCTATAGCTATGCAAGATTTATATATACAAAATAATGAAGAAGAGTATCTAACTGGGAATATATACGGACAACTCTCTTTTTTCGGTATGTTTGATGCCAAACTAAATGTTGCTTACAAAAGTTATATGGGCATTACGAACTCATTACGTAAAAAAGGAAACTGGACAATGGGACAAGGAGATGATGCAGCAAGCTTGGGTTACGATAGTGCCAAGAATCATGATATACTGATTGAGCAAACCTACAATTTTAAGCATAAATTCGGTAAACATGATGTGAATGCGCTGTTTGGTATCACTTACAATAAGTTCCACGAAGAAAAGCGTTGGATTACCAAACTCGATCCATTGATGATAGGCGACAAGTACATCACATCTCTGGATGCTGCCACCGGAAATACCACCGCAGGCGGTAGCTATGGCGAATCAGCATTGATATCCTATCTCGGACGTATCAACTACTCCTATGCCGACAAATACCTGGCACAAGTAACAGCCCGTCGTGACGGTACTTCCCGCCTACCTAAGAATGACCGCTGGGGAAACTTCCTTTCCGTTTCATTGGGCTGGCGCATCAGTGGCGAGAAGTTCTTCAATGTACCCTGGATTGATGACCTGAAAATACGTGCCAATTACGGTACTCTCGGTAACAGTAGTATCGGTTATTGGGATTACCAGTCCACCATCAACACAGCTCCGCGTGCCGTATTCGGAAGCCCGGAAAACATATTGATTGGTATGACTCAATCTCAATTAACCAACAACGACCTGGTTTGGGAGAAGAAGACAACCGCTAACGTCGGTTTCGACCTGGTTGCATTCAATAACCGTTTCCGTTTAAGTGCTGAGTATTTCTATTCAAAGAGTAAAGACCTCTTGGTTTACCTCCCCATCCTGATGAGTTCGGGTAATGAAGGTGGTGCACCTGCCGTGAATGCCGGCAGCCTGGAAAATAAAGGATTCGAAATGGAAATCGGCTGGAACGATCAGATTCGCGACTTTGCTTACTCCGCTTCACTGAACATTTCGCATATTAAGAATAAAGTACTTGATTTGGGATACGGACAAACAGTCTACAATACGACTCTTGCCAAAACCGTAATTGGTGAACCGCTCGGTATGTGGTATCTCTACAAGATGAATGGTATCTTCCAGTCAGAAGAAGAAGTACGGAACTACGTAAACTCAGAAGGTAAGATCATACAACCTAATGCTTTGCCGGGTGATATTAAGTATGACGACTATAACGGCGACGGTAACATATCATCCGAAGACCGTCAGATAGTAGGCAGCCCCTGGCCCAAACTTGAATTAGGAATAAGTCTCGGTGCATCCTACAAAGGCTTCGACCTGAACATCAACGGTTACGGTCGCTTCGGACAGAAAGTATGGAACGGTTCGGCATCAGCAGCCGGTGACTTTGCCAACAATCAGAACAACTTCAACGGTATTATCCCTTGGACACAAGAGCACCCGGTCAACGACCGTCCACGTATTGTATACGGAGACTCCCGCAACAGTCGAAGCGATCAGGACCGCTGGTTGGAAAACGGTTCATTCTTCCGCCTGAGCGATATTACGTTAGGCTATACAGTACCTACCCGTTACATTAAGAAGATCGGATTGGAAAGACTCCGTGCATCGGTTACTTTACAGAACCTGGTGACCTTTACCGGATACTCCGGTCTGGATCCTGAATTTGCAGACAGCGGCATCTTCACTATGGGAGCAGATTATTGTTCATTCCCTAACCCACGCGCTGTTCAGTTTGCATTATCATTCACCTTCTAAATCCTGCTGAAATGAAAAAAATAGCTCTTTATATATTATGCGGTGTCACGGCATTATTTACGTCGTGCGACCCTTCTTTGCTTGATCTGCAAAATGAAAATACCCTGAGTACAGGCGTATACTGGAAGACGGAATCTGACGTTGAAGCCGGTGTAGTAGCCGTATACGGAATGTTCTACCGTCAGGGAACCTGGACACGTAATATCTACACACAGATGATAGGTATGGCGGACGAAGGCGTAAGTTATGCCGGATGGACCGAATTGAACGAGTACACCAAGTTCATCTTTACCGATTATAACTTTTCAGAAGTCAACGCCAAGATATGGCGGGAACACTATACAGCCATTTTCCGTGCCAACCAGGTACTGGACAACATTGGCAATGTACCGTTCAGCAATGAAACACACAGGGATGACCTCATTGGACAAACTAAGTTCCTACGTGCTTTCTATTACTTCTATCTTACTGCCTTGTGGGACAATGTACCTCTCGTGTTAAGCACTTCTTCAGCCGCCGATAAGCCTATGCAGGCCACTGCCGATGAAATCTTAACCCAGATAGAAGAAGACCTGGAAGATGCCATCACCAAGCTCCCTTCCACACGTGACGCCAATAACTACGGCCGCCCAACGAAAGGCGCCGCCTACGGATTATTGGCCAAAGCTTATGCACAGCATCACAAATGGGAGGATGCCAAAAGATGCCTCGAATGGCTCGTTGATGGCGAAGGAAAGAACTACTACACACTGGTACCCAATTGGGCTGACAACTTCAGCAACTATACGGAAGATAACAAAGAGTCACTGTATGAGATTCACTTCTCTCTGACCAACAAGGTGGGCTTCGACCAGACAGACAACTACCTGGATCCGAATGCACAACTGGGTACACAGATTGAAATGAACCAGGCTCCTACCGGAATTGGCTGGAACAACATTGAAGCAAGGCGCTGGCTGGTGGACTACTACAAGCGCGAACAAACAACGGATGGAAAGAACGATTCCCGCTTGTTCTACACACTATGGTATGACGGTGCAGCTTCCGACTTCCCCGAATATCCCAACCAGTTGATATACGGCTCTCCATGGAACAGCGACTGGGGTAACCGCGTCTTCATCAAGAAATATAGCACAGATGCCTCCCCACTGTATTATTGGAATGATAATAATTTCCGTTCCTTGCGTTATGCTGATATGCTGTTACTGTATGCCGAAGCACTCAACGAACTGAATACCACACCGCCTTCAAAAGCCATTGAATGCCTCAACCGCGTACGCAACCGTGTCAATCTGCCCAAAATAGAGGATAGCAAATACTACAACGGTTCCCAGATCAGCACCAACAAGGATGCTTTCCGTGAACACCTGAAGATAGAACGCGCCCTGGAGCTTGCCATGGAGTGCGTGCGTTGGGTCGACCTGAAACGTTGGGGCATCAACGACCAGGCCACATTGGACGAATTGAAAGCACGCGACAGCGACTTCAATAACTTTATAATCGATAAATCCATCCGCATGCCAATCCCACAAAGCGAAGTAGACAACAATCCGAATTTGAACCAGAATGACCAATACTAATTGAAGACATTTGAGCTATGATCAATACAAAATACTTAATAGGAGCAGTCATTATACTGCTGACATTATGGGGATGCGGAAACGATTCCGATTATGTCATCGAAAGCAATCCCAATGAGTTCGCCATATTCCCGGTAGCCATACCTGTAAGCGCTGATGGCGGAACTTATGAACTGACGGTCAACGGCAATGAGTCGTGGACAGCCGAACTGACCAATTCCAATAGCTCAGCCCAGGGCTGGTGCACACTGAGTGAAACATCAGGAAGCGGCAGAAAAGTAATCACCGTTACTGTAAAGCCGACCACCTCTTTTGTAAAGAACCGTTCGGTTATCGTTGAAGTAAGCTCCGGTACCCGGATATTAAAATCAAAGGTATTGCAGGAAACAATGGTACTGGGTGAAGACGAAGTGCTGATAAACGGCCTTGTATGGTCTACCAAGAATGTAGGCACTCCGGGAACTTTCGCAACCTCTCCCGATGATATAGGACAACTATATCAGTTCAACCGCAAAGTAGGTTATCCGGCTGGCCCGCAGGACGATCCGGCACCGGCTAACTGGCCTTCCAGCTATACAAACGACGGCACCAACTGGACTACCGAAAACGACCCTTCTCCCGAAGGCTGGCGTGTACCTACCACGGAAGAGATGGCAGCTCTCTGGGAAAAAGGAGCAACATGGGTTACAGCAGCCCAGACCGGATTTAAAACCGACGGTATCATTATCGGTGTTGACGAGGCTACTGCCAAACGTGCCACTAAAGATAACCTGAAACAACTCGGTTGTCTCTTCCTGCCCCAAAGCGGTTGGAGAAATGAAACCGGAATGATGGACCGCACCTGGCTCTGCGCCGTTCGCAGCGGAAATTCATTAAGTCCTACCCACGGCGGCATGTCATTGGGAGATTCCGGCGGTTACCGCGACACATGGGGTTGGGGCGACGGACAAAAAGCACGTGCAGCCATGATCCGGCCTGTCAAAAACATACAAGTCGAGGATTGATTTTATTATTAACGAACTAAATCTAAGGAGATGAACAGCTATAAGACCTATATATACCTTGCCTTACTCACACTCTTGGGTTGCAAGGGCAATGACGGCAATGAGCCGCAGGCACTCACACCGCAAATCCGGTATGAATTCAGCGGCGGTGCCGGGCATTATAACTATGCTCCGAGTATCATAGAAGACCAGTACGGCATCCGGTACGGCTTTGTATGTGAGAATCGTGATCCGTTCAAGATTGTGGACTATGTTTATCTATACAAAGGAATCCCCACGGAGAAAGGCTATGTATGGCAACCCGGCACACAGATCATCGAACCTTCCGAAACAGGTTGGGATAACTGCCACATCTGCGACCCGGACGTACGTGAGTTTAAAACGACTTATAAAGGAGAAACTTACAACTGGATTATGACCTACCTGGGCGTAGACCGCTGGGACTGTAACCACAACCAGATAGGACTGGCCATTTCCAAGAACATCGAAGGCCCGTATATCAAGTTCGACCGGAATCCGCTGGTGGCTTACGAAGATACCACCAAATGGGGTGTGGGACAAAGTACAACAATCGTCAAAGACTCTACAACCATCCTGTTATTCTACACCTCAACCACCGGAAACAGACCTTTCTGTATGCGTGAAATTAAGTTGAATGACCTGGATAACATCGTACTGGGCGAAGAGCGGAAAGTTCCATTCATTGGCGGTAACAGCTATCCTGCCATGTCCGATAAAAATATATACATGGTTTCGGAAACCCGTGTATCCCCCATCAAGGAGATACCGACCTGGGTAGGGGATGTCTGCCGACTGGCATACAAACCAAGAACAGAAGGTTTCTTCACCGAAGAAGACGGATGGATTGAAATAGGCCATGCAGGACCGGAAGAAACAGGATTCCCAAGAAATCACAATCCGGGTATCCTGACGGATACGAAAGGTTACATGCTTAATGACGATGAACTGGTGATGTACTTCACTCCCGCCATGACAGGCGAAAACTGGCTATGGTCATACGACCTGTATTCGGCTACGTTTAATCTCAAAAACTATTTCAAATGAATAAAACAATCCTGCAAATAGTATGCATTGCTCTTATTCTTGCCTTCCCCTGTGGGAAGGCATCAGGGCAATACAAAAAGATTCCCGTAGTAGTAATCACCGACTTATATCATCCGTATCAGGACCCGGGAGATAACATGGACCTCATTATGGGCTTCGGACTGCCCGATGTAGACCTGAAAGCCGTCTTATTGGACATCACAGACGCATTCAGGAAAGATACCGCCGACCATCCCACCCTGTGGAAAGACCCGCGTGGTCCGAGGGAAGCCGGAATTATCCCTGTGGAACAATTAAGTTATATCTTCAACAAAAGGATACCTTATGGCATTGGTCCGCTATCCATGATGAAATCGGAAGAAGACCGGATGGAGTATCTGCCAGGCTATGAGCAGGAGGCAATCGATATACTGCTGGAAGTTCTGAAAAAGAGCAAAGAACCCGTAGAAGTATTGTCATTCGGTTCGGCAAGAATACTGGCAGTTGCCTACAATCGTGCCCCCAAGCTGATGAAACAGAAGATACACAAAATTCATCTGAGTGCCGGGACAGCAAGCAAGAACCATGAATTGGGAAGCGATGCCGGGGCAAATGCTATTCCGGGCGGTGAGTGGAATGTAGCACTGGACGTGTTCGCTTTCAACAGAATATTGAAATCAGATTTACCCGTAGCCATCTATCCATGTGCAGGCAAAGACGGAGGCTTCGTAAAAGACTGTAACAATACCTACTGGAAACTACCCGATATGGATTTTATCCGAAAGATGAATCCCCAATTGCAACGGTATCTTGATTTTGCTTTCACCCAGAAACTGCAATATGACTTCCTCCGTGCCATGAATGCCGACTATCCGGTTGATATAGACCTCAACCGCTACCCCCGTCCGTTCCACGTATGGGAAAGTGCCATCTGGCTGAAAGCAACACAAAGGGAGATCATTTGCACTCCCACCGGAGAATACCGCCTCGTCAAAGAAGGGAAAAGCAACAAAGGCGACCGCATTGTAGCAAATGAACTGCGCCGCTGTAACCTTGATGAGATAAGAGACGACGGACGATTCCAGTTTTCATACACCGATAAGTCTTCCGATAAAGAGATTTACTATCGTCCGGACCTTGACGAGAACGAGAAAGCACTCCAACAAGTGATTCCCGAACTCTATATATCTATTTCACCCAGTCACTAATTTTTTAAATATACCGTCATGAGAAAGAGCAAACTTTATTTGATTGGCTTGTTAGTATTGGCTCTATCAAGCTGCACTTCCAAGAAACAACAAACTGCGGAAGTCACCCCGAATGTACCCAAAATTATTCTGGAAACGGATATAGGTAACGACGTGGACGATGCACTGGCACTGGATATGCTTTACAAGTATCTGGACGCAGGAGATATCGACTTATTAGGCATCACCATCAACAAAGAAGGAACCTATCCGGCCGAATACACCGACATCATGAATACCTGGTACGGCTATCCTCAAATTCCTATCGGAATCATACACAACGGAGCCGACTGTGAGAACGATGCTACAAACTATGCCAAAGCCGTATGCCTCATCCAGAAGGATAACGGTGAACCGGCTTTCAAGCGCTCACTGAAAGGTGACTATAACCAACTGCCGGAAGCACCTGCCCTCTATCGTAAGCTATTGGCACAGCAACCGGACAGTTCCGTTACCATCATCTCCGTAGGTTTCTCCACGAACCTTGCACGCCTGTTGGATACTCCGGCTGACGATGTATCTCCGCTGACAGGAAAAGAGCTTGTTGCCCAAAAAGTAAAACTGCTGTGTACCATGGCAGGCTGTTTCAACAATCCCAACCTGTTTGAATATAATGTAGTGAAAGACATTCCGGCGGCAAAGAAGATATTCTCCGAATGGCCTACCACACTGGTGACCTCTCCTTTCGAAGTAGGTATCGCCATCAACTATCCCGGCAGCAGCATTGAAAACGATTTCGGATGGGCTCCTATGCACCCAATGGTAGAAGCATATAAAAGCTACCAGCAGATGCCTTACGACCGTCCTACATGGGACCTGACTTCCGTATTGTATTCTGTTGAAGGTCCGTCCTATTTCAACGTTTCTCCGGCAGGTAAAATAAACGTAACGGACCAAGGTGCTACTGAATTTACTCCCGATGCCGCAGGAAACCGTTACTACCTGACAGTAGATTCCATTCAGGCTGAGAATATCAAACAACATTTCGTCCAGTTACTGACCAAGCAACCGGCTCACTTCAATAAATAATAAGCATTATGACTAAATATCTATTGGGTTTCATAAGTTTATGGCTCATGTGTTCCTGCTCGGACACCGACCCCGGAGAAACCCCTCCGATAGACCCTCCAACACCTACACCTACCGTAACCATCACAAAACCGGAATTCGTATTCGGTTTCCAAGGCCAAAGCAAGTACTCTTACTGCCCAAGTGCCTTGAAACAAGCTGATGGGACAGTTCACCTATACTTCTGCGGCAATCCGGAAAACCTGATCATGGTCGATAATATCTTCCATATCAAGATCAACCCGGATGGTACACAGACTGCTGCCAAAAGTGTATTGCAGCCTGGTGTATCAGGTTCATGGGACGATCACCATACCTGTGACCCTTCTGTTATCGAAGGTAGCTTCACTTGGAAGAATACTACCTACAAGTATGCCATGTTCTTCCTGAGTAATATGTACGGGGTATATTACAATGAAATCGGTGTCGCGTTCAGCAACGACCTTGATGCAGATAGCTGGGTGAAGTATCCGCAACAGATTGTGAAGAAAACATGGTCGAGCGAAGGTGACCAGGAAATAGGTGGAGGCGGTAAGTCATGGGGAGTAGGCCAGCCTTCTGTCGTATCTTTGGACGGAAAAGGTAAGCTACTGCTGACATATACCGTAGGTGATATCGGTGGTACACGCATCGTCTGGGCCGAAGCAGATTTTAGTAATATGGATACATATTCCATCAGTACCCCGCAAACAATTGTACAGACAGGTTTAAAAGCCATTGACAACCAGTCACAGGATTATACCTGCAACTCGGAATTTGCAATTGACAAGGATGCGGATAAAATCGTCATGATACGTCCGGTACAGCCTATGCCCAGTGATTATCCCAATTACCTGACTTCTTCATTGGAAATAGACTACATGAACCTTTCTGACTTCACCAATCAAAGAGGTAGCTGGACACCGATTTACCGGATCACCCCGAATGATACCGGCTATCCAAGAAACCACAATGCCACTTTGCTGAGGGATAATTTCGGCCACTTACAAGACTGGGAAGAACCGGAATTCTATTTTACGGTCAGCAAGGCAGCCCCCGATGTACAACCTTCGGGCAGCAGCCATGCGGAATGGACGTACCATATCTGGAAAAGCAAAGTAATAAAGTAACAATCTGAAAGCAAAGATGATTTTACAGGTCCATGACGAACTGAATTTCAGCGTTCCCGAGGCAGAAAAAGAGATTATACAGAAAATTGTAATCGAAGAGATGGAGCGGGCATATCGCATGCTGGTACCCCTGAAAGCCGATTGCGGTTGGGGAAAGAACTGGTTGGAAGCACACTGATCCGGTCTATAACTTTATTTAACTTACAATCAGAAAGCAACAGAAGTAATCGCTTTAAAATACAATTTGCTCACCAGAATATCCGGCATCCTCACTGCCGGATATTTTTTATTAATCAATCTTTCCAAAAAGAAAGCATATCCCCTCCGTACAATCTGACATATTGATAAAATAAATCCCTATTATTTTATTTATGTCAATTTATTACGTACATTTGCAGCGTAATCAATGACATATTGATAGAAAATAGCAAGTACAACTCTAAAAACATAAAGCCATGAAAACTTTAAAAACTTTGATTTTATTCTCTTTTCTTTTTGTGTGTGGAATGAGCGCATCGGCAGACAACAAAAGTAACCTTATTTACAATTCGGAAGAAGTGAATGGAGTGAAGGTTGCTGAAACAGTTTATAAGATGGACGGCAGCACGCTTGCCAACTATATGAAGTACAATTATAAGTACGACGACCAGAACCGCATGACAGAAAACGAGGCACTGAAATGGAATGCCGTAAAGAATACATGGACCAATGATATGTGTATCCGTTATGCTTATCAGGGTAAATCGGTTACCACCACCTATTATAAATGGAACAACAAAAAGAATACATACATCCTCATCCCTGAGATGACGGTGACAATGGACAACCCTAACATGTAATCTATTCATTCTCTCTTAAATACACTTTAGTTGCTAACAATAACCCAAAACCTTTCTATAAACTAAAGAGCCGGAATACAAATGTATTCCGGCTCTTTTTGTATTTCCGCCTTCATAAGAGAGAAACGGCAGGCTTTGTGAAATTAGGATGGTGGTGCCATAACAAGTGCATCGCACTCTATAAATAAAGGATAAATTCGCCGCATACCGTCTTGTACGGCACAACGATTTTCTCCCTTTGGTTTATTTCAGATTTTCATTGAAGAAACTTTCTATCTTATTGAAAGGGATTACGCTAAGTCCATCATACAAATCTGTATGGTTTGCGCCTGCGACAACGACAAACTCCTTATTATCGCCTTTCAAAAGGGCATACGTATCTTTACCGAAATAGAACGAATGCGCTTTGTCGCCATGTACAATCATCACCGCGCTTTCCAATTCATCGGCATAGTCAAAGAATTTGAAATTAAGAAAAGGAAGATTGGAGGTAACGTTCCAGCCGTTATTTGAATTGAGCGAACGTTTATGATAGCCACGTGGAGTTTTGTAGTAAGCGTAATAGTCTTTCACGAACCGGGGCGCATCGTCAGGGAGAGGACTGACAACTCCACCTCCCGATTTGTAAAAGCCGCTCTTATAATCTTCGGTACGTTGCGCAACCATAGCCGCACGTTTGAAATTGCGTTGTTCTGCCGTGTTTTCAGAGTCAAAATATCCGTTGGCATTTACGCGTGTCATGTCATACATGGTAGATGCCACAGTAGCTTTTATGCGTGGGTCGTTGATAGCTGCCTGTATAGCTATTCCTCCCCAACCGCAGATACCTAAGATACCGATTTTTTCGGAATCTACATCCTCACGGTTCATCAGGCAATCAACGGCTGCGCTAAAATCTTCCGTGTTAATATCGGGAGAAGCCACATAGCGCGGTTCTCCTCCGCTTTCTCCGGTATATGAGGGATCAAAAGCGATGGTAAGGAAACCTCTTTCGGCAAGCTGTTGGGCATACAATCCGGAAGACTGTTCTTTGACAGCTCCGAACGGTCCGCTGACAGCGATTGCCGGAAGTTTCCCTGAGGCATTTACGGGCGTGTAAAGGTCTGCCGCCAGCGTGATGCCATAACGATTATGGAAAGTTATCTTACTATGGTTTACTTTCTCGCTTTTGGGAAAAGTCTTGTCCCATTCTGAAGTCAGATTAAGTGCATTCATTTGATTGGCAGAATTTGTCTCATCGTTTGTTCTGTTACTATTACATCCCATAAGCATACAGGAACTTATGAAGGAGGTAATAACTGCCGATTTGAAGATTTTGGTATTCATTGTTAGTCGGATTTTATGTTATCAAAGCATGTCCGAATTGCCACCACGACGGGGACTGCTGGACTTTTGAATACAAAAGTAGCGGAAAGCATATCATGGCAGGGTAGATAAATTACGGATATTATAACCCAAATTACATATTCGAAGGAAAGATTACCGTAAATCTGTGGTTGAGGTTATATTATCTGCTATCCGGGTTATGGCTGAATCCATATAAATCACTAATTTTGTATTCTCGAGCAAGAATATAAAAACATGATACCCCAGACACTTATCCGCTACATCGAAACAGAAATCATTCCCCGATATGAACACTTTGACAAGGCTCATAACCTCTCGCATGTACAGACAGTGATCGACGAAAGCCTCGCTCTCGCCAAACTCTACCCCCAAGCGGACGAACGTCTTGTCTACACCATAGCGGCCTATCACGACACGGGACTGTGCCGCGACCGTGCCACGCATCACCTCGTTTCGGGAGAAATCATAGCGGCAGACGCCAACCTTCTGCAATGGTTCGACAAAGCAGAGATAAAGATTATGCGTGAAGCCGTAGAAGACCACCGGGCATCCACCGACCATGAGCCACGCAGCATCTACGGTAAAATCGTAGCCGAAGCCGACCGCATCATCGACGCTGACATCACCCTGCGCCGTACCGTACAATACGGATTGAAACAAAATCCTACGGCGGACGAAGCATGGCACTACCAACGTTTCTACAAACATCTGATGGAGAAATACGCTTCCGGCGGCTATCTGAAGCTCTGGTTTCCCGACTCAAAGAACGCCGGACGGCTGAAAGAGCTGCAAACCATCATAGCGGATGAGATACGCCTAAGAAGCATTTTTCACCAAATGTTCGAAGAAGAGAAAAGATAAAAGACTATCTTTGCAGCCAATTAGCTGAATAATAATTAAAAAACAAGATATACTTATGGCATTAAAAGCAGGTATAGTGGGACTGCCCAACGTAGGGAAATCCACTCTTTTCAACTGCCTGTCCAGCGCAAAAGCACAGGCGGCAAACTTTCCTTTTTGTACCATCGACGCCCAAATGGGACAGGTATCCGTACCCGACGAGCGACTGACCAAACTCGCCGAAATCGTTCATCCGGGACGTATCGTACCCGCCGTATGCGATATTGTCGATATTGCCGGACTGGTGAAAGGCGCCAGCAAAGGTGAAGGACTGGGTAATCAGTTTCTAGGCAACATCCGCGAGTGCGACGCCATCATCCACGTACTGCGCTGCTTCGACAACGGCAATATCGTACACGTGGACGGTAGCGTAGACCCTGTACGCGACAAGGAAATCATCGATACCGAACTCCAGCTGAAAGACCTTGATACGGTGGAAAACCGCATCAAGCGCGTGGAAAAGATAGCCAAAGTAGGCGGAGACAAAATGGCGAAGGTAGAGTACGAACTCCTGCTCCGCTACAAAGACGCGCTGGAACAAGGACAGAGCGCCCGCACCGTAATACCTCAGAACGACGATGAAGAACAGTGCGCCAAGCAGATGTTCCTGCTCACAACGAAACCGGTGCTCTACGTCTGCAACGTGGACGACACCAGCGCCGCCGACGGCAACCAATACGTAGAGCAAGTGCGCGAAGCCATCAAAGGCGAAGACGCCGAGCTCATCATCATCTCCGCACAGACCGAGGCCGACATTGCCGAACTGGAAACTTACGAAGAAAAGCAAATGTTCCTCGAAGACCTCGGCCTGAAAGAAAGCGGCTGCAACAGACTGATTAAAGCCATCTACAGCCTGCTGAACCTCGAAACGTTCATCACCGCCGGCGAAATGGAAGTAAAAGCATGGACCTATCGCAAAGGCTGGAAAGCCCCGCAATGCGCCGGCGTTATCCACACCGACTTTGAGAAAGGTTTTATCCGCGCGGAAGTCATCAAGTACGAAGACTACATCAAATACGGCAGTGAAGCCGCCGTGCGCGAAGCCGGAAAACTAGGTGTGGAAGGCAAGGAATATGTAGTGCAGGACGGAGACATCATGCACTTCCGATTCAACGTATAAAGACATGAGCCAGACTAATACACTACAAATGACAAATAACAATCTGAAGTACCTCATCGCAGGCACAGGCGGCGTGGGCGGAAGCATTGCAGGTTTCCTCGCATTGGCAGGAAAAGACGTTACTTGCATCGCACGCGGCGAGCACCTTGCCGCTATACGCGAGTACGGCCTGCGGTTACATTCCGACTTAAAAGGCGAGCAAACCCTGAAGATACCCGCTTATACCGCGGAGGAATACGCCGCTCTCGCTTCCTCGTCAGCCGACTGCAAGGCAGACGTTATCTTCGTATGCGTCAAAGGCTATTCCGTAGACTCCATTACGGAACTAATCAAACGCGCCGCACACAAAGATACGGTGGTAATCCCCATTCTGAACGTCTACGGCACAGGGCCTCGCATCCAGCGGCTGGTTCCCGGCGTTACGGTACTGGACGGTTGCATCTACATCGTAGGATTCGTTTCCGGCAAAGGCGAAATCACACAGATGGGAAAAATATTCCGTTTGGTTTACGGAGCCCACAAAGACACCGTTGTTTCCCGTGAAACATTGGAAGCCATTCAACAAGACTTACAGGAAAGCGGCATCAAGGCGGAAATATCTCCCGACATCAACCGCGACACTTTCGTAAAATGGTCTTTCATCTCGGCTATGGCCGTAACCGGCGCTTATTACGACGTGCCTATGGGCGAAGTACAGAAACCCGGAAAAGTACGCGACACCTTCATCGGACTTTCACAGGAAAGCGCCGCACTGGGACGGAAACTGGGCATTGACTTCAAGGAAGACATCGTAGAGTACAACCTCAAGGTCATCGACAAACTTGCCCCCGAAAGCACCGCTTCCATGCAAAAAGACATGGCGCGCGGGCATCAAAGCGAAGTGCAGGGATTACTTTTCGACATGATTACGGCAGCAGAGGAACAGGGAATTGACATCCCCACATACAGAATGGTAGCGGAGAAATTCAAATAATTTTATACCTTCGCTTAATTATCCCATACTGTTTTTATCACTCGGAGCGTAGCGCGGAATCTCCTCTCCTGATGTAAGGGGAAACGGGAGAAAAAGAAAAAAGGTTCTTCGCTGCGCGCTGAATGACAGACAGCCTTGATATAAGCCGAATTTCAACATTTACTTACTAATTTTTACTACTTATGAATATGCTGACTCTCCTCTCCATCAACTGGAATCCCAACCCGGAACTGTTCAACCTTTTCGGCAGCCTTCCAATCCGATATTACGGCCTGTTATGGGTTGTCGGTATCGCTCTTGCCTACGTAATAGTACACCGCCAATACCGCGACCGGAAAATCGACGAAAAGACATTCGAGCCGCTGTTCTTCTACTGCTTCTTCGGCATCCTGATAGGAGCGAGATTAGGACACTGCCTGTTCTATCAGCCGGATTATTACCTGAACCATTTCTGGGAAATGATACTCCCCGTGAAGTTCCTTCCGGACGGCGGCTGGAAATGGACGGGATACGAAGGACTTGCCAGTCACGGCGGTACGCTGGGACTGATTATCGCCCTCTGGATGTACTGCCGCAAAACAAAGATGCACTATATGGACGTGCTGGACATGATAGCCGTGGCCACGCCTATCACCGCCTGCTTCATCCGCCTTGCCAACCTGATGAACTCCGAGATTATCGGCCAGCCGACCGATGTACCCTGGGCGTTCGTCTTTGAGCGGGTAGACATGCTGCCCCGCCATCCGGCGCAGCTTTACGAGGCAATCGCTTATTTCATCTTCTTCCTGGGCATGGTCTACCTATACAAGCGCGGGCAGCAGAAGCGGGAGAAAGCTTCCCTACCCTATCACCGCGGCTTCTTCTTCGGCCTTTGCCTGACAGAAATATTCGTATTCCGCTTCTTCATCGAGTTCCTGAAAGAAGACCAGGTGGATTTTGAAAGGACAATGGCGCTGAATATGGGACAATGGCTCAGTATTCCGTTCATACTTATCGGAGTTTACTTCATGTTCTTCTACGGCAAGAAAACGGCAGGAAAATAACATTCCCGCAACACTAAAAAAGTTTCAAGGCATGAAACCGACAGTTCCACCTGAGGAAACTGAAAGTTCCATGCCTTGAAACTTCTTGTTCCACCGGGCGAAACACTTTGTTCCCCACAGGGGAACACTTCGTTCCATCCTTTGAAACAGAATCTATATCGCAGGCTACTTTCCTTTGACTATCCGTTTAATGTCATTCAGCTTATTCAACGCTTCGAGCGGTGTCAGGTTGTTGACATCGAGATTCAGTATTTCGTCGCGTATCTGGCATAATATCGGGTCGTCAAGCTGGAAGAAGCTGAGCTGCATACCGCCACGCGTCTCTCCCACCTCGGCCATCGGCTTGCCCGATATACCTTGCTGACGATTATCCGTCTCAAGCTGCTTCAAGATATCGTCGGCGCGTTTCACAATACTTTTGGGCATACCGGCCATTTTGGCTACATGGATACCGAAGGAGTGCTCACTGCCGCCGCGTTCCAATTTGCGCAGGAAAATGACCTTATTGTCGACTTCCTTCACCGACACGTTATAGTTCTTGATACGCTTGAAGGACTTTTCCATCTCATTCAGCTCATGGTAGTGCGTGGCGAAGAGCGTGCGCGCCTTGGCGCGCGGATGTTCGTGGATATACTCCACAATGGCCCACGCAATGGAAATACCGTCGTAAGTAGAAGTACCGCGCCCCAATTCGTCGAAGAGCACCAGACTGCGGGAAGAAAGGTTGTTCAATATGTCCGCCGCCTCGTTCATCTCCACCATAAACGTAGACTCGCCTACGGAGATATTGTCGCTGGCTCCCACACGGGTAAATATCTTGTCCACCAAACCGATATGCGCGCTTTCGGCCGGAACGAAGCTGCCGATTTGCGCCATAAGCGTAATCAAAGCGGTCTGACGGAGCAACGCCGACTTACCCGCCATATTGGGACCGGTGATGACGATTATCTGCTGCGTGCTGCTGTCCAGCATTACATCGTTCGCTATGTACTTCTCGCCTATCGGAAGCTGCTTCTCGATGACCGGATGACGTCCCTGGCGTATTTCCAGCACCTCGTCGTCGGAGATTACGGGACGGATATAATTGTTTTCGCGGGCCGCGGTGGCAAAGGAAAGCAGACAGTCTAGACGCGCTATCTGGTTCGCGTCAATCTGAATGGCGGAAATGAACTCGTTCAGCGATTGTACCAGCTCTGTGTAAAGCTGTGTTTCCAGTACCAGTATTTTGTCCTCAGCGCCGAGTATCTTCTCTTCGTACTCTTTCAATTCCTGCGTAATGTAGCGTTCGGCATTGACCAGCGTCTGCTTGCGAATCCATTCTTGCGGCACTTTATCTTTGTGCACATTGCGCACTTCGATATAGTAACCGAACACATTGTTATAACCTATCTTCAAGCTGGGAATCCCCGTCTGTTCGCTCTCCCGCTGCTGTACCTTCAAAAGATAGTCCTTACCGGAATAAGCTATCTGACGCAACTCGTCCAGCTCGGCATTCACGCCGGATTTTATCACGCCGCCTTTATTGATGAGCAACGGGGGATCGTTGTTGATTTCCTTATCGATGCGGTCACGAATGGCGCGGCAGATGTCCAGTTGCCCGCCAATGTGGTTCAGACTGGCGTTATCGGCATCCATACAGGCTTCCTTAATAGGCTCGATTGCCTGCAAGGCTACTTTCAAGGCAACCACCTCACGAGGAGAGACACGCCCCACGGCTACTTTGGAGATGATACGTTCCAGGTCACCTATCAAATGCAACTGCTCTTCAATCAGTTCCTTGAAGTCGGGTTGGCGGAAGAAATACTCCACTACGTTCAATCGCTCATTAATAGGCTGCACATCTTTCAGGGGGAACACCATCCAGCGCTTCAACAGACGGGCTCCCATCGGACTGATAGTTTTGTCTATCACGTTCAACAGGCTGCTGCCGCCGTCGTTCATACTGCCCATCAGCTCCAGGCTGCGCACCGTAAACTTATCCAGGCGGACGTATTTGTCTTCTTCTATGCGCGCCAGCGAAGTGATATGCCCTATCTGCGTATGCTGCGTCAGAATGAGGTACTGCAAGACAGCCCCCGAAGCAATGATACCGTTCTTGAGGTGTTCCACGCCGAATCCTTTCAAATTCTTTACTTCAAAGTGTTTCAGCAGCTTCTCGCGGGCGGTGGTTTCCGTAAATACCCAGTCTTCCAGCTCGAATGTAAAGAACTTGCTGCCGAAGTTACCCTCAAACATTCCCCGACGGCCACGTTCAAAAAGCACTTCTTTCGGAGCAAAGTTATTCAACAGCTTGTCCACATAGTCGAAAGGCCCTTCGGCGGTCAGGAACTCACCCGTAGAGATGTCCAGAAATGCCACGCCGCAAGCGCCTTTACCGAAGTGAACGGCGGCAAGGAAGTTGTTTTCCCGGTAATTCAGTACGTTGTCGTTAATGGACACGCCCGGTGTTACCAACTCGGTGATACCGCGTTTCACCAGTTTCTTGGTGAGCTTCGGGTCTTCCAGCTGGTCGCAAATGGCTACGCGCTTGCCTGCACGTATCAGCTTGGGCAGATACGTATCGAGCGCATGATGAGGAAAACCGGCCATTTCAATCGTTTTCCCTTTGCCATTGGCACGCTTTGTCAGGGTAATGCCTAAGATTTCAGAAGCTACAATAGCATCGGTGGAATAAGTCTCATAGAAGTCGCCACAACGAAACAGCATGACGGCATCGGGATGTTTCGCCTTCAAGTCAAGGAACTGTTTCATCATCGGGGTAAGGACAATATCTTCGTTCACAGCGGTATCTGTTTAGAGTTTTAATGTAATTTGATTAAGCAGGACAAAGATAATCCTTTTTTAGAAAATACGTATGTAGAGGGTTTAAATCCTTAGTAAGCCTTAACAAAGTGGGTATTTTTGCTAAAACGTGTTATAAAACACACTTTTTTATTTGTTTTATTTGGAGATTTCCCAAAAGTCCGTACCTTTGCAATGTGTTTTTCATAGTATTAGATTTAAGGTTAACAAAGGTTGGAGTACAGCGGTACTCCTTTTTTTATGCCTGTATGTTTCATTTCACACTTGCCAGCATCAAAGTAGCGTCATTGTGATTCAGTTCGTAAACGCTGGTTTCAATATTATCATTGTAAGCATTGTCCTTGGAGTTCCAACGGGCATAGCTCAAAGAAACCTCATCACCCGTATATTCGATATCCAGCTTGAAGTAAGGAACCCACGCTTCTTTTACACTGTCCCATTTGGAAGCTTCTTTGCTGATTACACGATTCTCATTGTCATAGCCATAAGTATAACGCAGGTGACGGAATAAATAACCATCCTCATTACGGAAGATTGTCCGGGCTGTTACCAGTTCGCCGCTCATTTCTTCGTTCTTTACGTAATCCGTAGGATTCATTGCATTCGCAGAGAAGTTTAATACGCTTGCCATTACTACCGCTACCATTACCACTGCCTTAAGAATTACATTTGTCTTCATAATCGTTATGTTTTTATTGTTATTATTAGTTTGAGTTATTCAGGCTTTCTTTGCCGAGCGCCTTCGGCTATATATAGTCAATTGCTGTGCCAAACTTATAAACGACTGATAATCAACGATTATCTAAAACAAAGCTGTGTTCATTTCCGAACAACTGTCCGCGCAAAAGCGAACATTATAAAAAATGCAACTGCCGAAAAATATCTTTCGACAATAGCGTATTCAAAAACAGATTTGAAGTTATCTATTCGAAAGAATAGATAACTTCAACTTTAACTCCTGTGGAGCATTTTATGGCAGGAACCTCGACCGTAGTACATCTTTTATCTTTGTCATAAACATACGATACAGCAGTATTACCGTTCACCTTTACGGATACGGGTGCGGCAGTATCAAATATCCGCAACGTATATGAACGTACAGACGCGCCACCCTTATAATTACCCCGACGTGCAGAAATAATATACTTACCTCTATTTCCATCAGCTATTTGTTTCAGAGCTGTTGTAGAGTACATAGTGGCATAATCACTATTATTTCCACTGTCTTCATATAAAGAACTTTCACCATCAGAACCGGCTACAATATTCAGGATTAGATTATCCGGACGTTCGGTAACATTCATTACAGTAGGAGGGTTGTAGGGTATGATAGCCCCTTGTCTGAAAAAATAGGGTATTTGCTCGTGTGTGAAATTCATAACCTTTTTACACGGTCCCTCAATAAGTTCATTGGTAGATACGCTCCACCATTTTCCTTCAGGAAACCAGATTTCCTTGGCACTGATACCCTCAACAGCAGCTTCAGTGATAGGAACTACAAGGATATCATCACCGAAAAAATACTCGTTCTCATAAACATAAGCTTCCTCACTCTCCGGATATTCATAATACAGAGGACGGCAAACAGATATACCGGTATCATAAGCTTTACGGGCCATAGTGTAGAGATAGGGAAAAAGCGAGTAGCGAAGCCGTACCGCCTCAAGCATCGTCGGAAAATTATCAAATTTCCAAATTCGACGTTCTATGCGTGCATCGTTTGTCGCATGCGTACGGAAAATCGGTGTAAACACTCCGAATTGTATCCAACGAAGTACAAGTTCCGGATCATTTACAATACTCTCATCTGTGAATGCATGTCCGCCAAGATCGTGCCCCCAATAGCCATACCCTACATTCGAAGCTGTAGCCGTAAAATAAGGTTGGAAGCCAAGAGTCTGAAAGTTTATAAGAGCATCGCCCGAAAAACCAATCTGATAACGATGGCTGCCCAAGCCTCCCCAACGGTGGAAAATTACAGGTCTGCGGTCTGTACGTTTTCTCACCATATCGTTAAAGAATATATGATTGCACCAGAATGTTTCACTCAATCCGTAAGTATCATTGCTTGTAAGATGTTGCTGCCAGTCAATCCACCAGAAGTCAACTCCCTCACTTTCGTGATTACGGATGATATTTTTAAAGAATGATTTTGTAAAATCCGTATAGTCAATGCTCCAAGAGATATTATCTTTTTTGTCGTTAAGATACTTACCGTTAAGTTCCGAGTTCATTGCCGCGAAATAGACAGGCGATTCATTCTTGTTTATACCGTCGGCAGGATGAAGATTAAGGGCAATCTTAAAATTATTATCATGAATATCCCGGAGCAAGCCCTTAGGATTCGGAATCAGATTGGTATTCCACGACCATCCTGTCCAACCACCTTTATCTCCGGATTGTCCATTTCCTACGTTCCAGTGCCAATCCATATCCAGAATCATTACATCGGCAGGAATCTTATTATCCTTGATTTCAGACATAATCCGGCGGTAGTCATCTGCCGAATAAGCAGAGTATTTGCTATACCAATATCCGAATACATAATCGGGCGGCAATGGTATCTTACCCGCAATTTTAGTGTAGTCGGAAATAGCTTTCTTATAATCATTACCATAACCCAGATAATAGATGTCAAGAGCATCCGTATCGGAGCGTTCCGCCCACCAGTCAAACTCCATATCCGCATTGGGCCGGAGAGCATAAGAACGCCCACCGTCAGAGCGTATGGCAGCCCATGAATCGTCTATGACAGCCCATCCGGAACGTGATATCAATCCGTTCTCCATTTCGGCACGCTTATTATCTCCATTACTTCCGTCAAGAGTGCGGCAGGTACCTTTAAGATTCAACGAATCTGATTTACCGGGATACCACACAGACTCACATCCATTGTTATCGATAGTTATGGTCAGATTTTCAGGAGACGCAGGAGTTGTCACCGGATTTGTACTTTTGCGATATCTCAACCTTACCTTATCGGTAACTATATACAAATACGTATTGTCTTCCCTCTTCCTGAAACGTGGCACCTTCAGTCTACGATTGGTTACGGTAAACGTAGCTTGGTCCTCAAATATACCTTTAGCACTGTATTCAATGCGAATCATCTCCGGTGTAAGAACAGTGAAGCGCGCTTTTCCGCAAATCACCACCGCTTCAGGATTGGCAACCGGATTATTATCGGACGCTGAAGTCTTTGCGGTTGCCAGCATTAGTAGGGCAACCAAACAAATAATTGTTTTCCCCTTTTTAAAATTCAAAAGAAACCCTTGCAACAAGGGTTTCTTTTGAGAAGAAGATTTCTTAAATCCATTCATTGGGCATTCAATGTTTCAATTAAAATATTATTTCAGATTCTTCACTCCTTTCATTGCAGCCTTATCCGTAACTTCCATGATACTGATAGCATAACCGCCACCCGGCGCTGCTTTCATTTTCAATACAGATTTGGCCGACACAATTCCTTTCCGAATGGTATAAGCTTGAGGATTAGTTCGATAATGGGCATCCTTACTGTCTTCATAGACAATGGCAATATACTTCTTATCCTTATCAAGGAAGTCCAACTTCAATGCTGAAATATGACCGTCCTCGTTACTGGTGCAGCCTACAAACCAATTATCCGTTCCCTTAGCCTTACGGGCAACCACAATATAACGTCCCGGTTCGGCTTCAAGATAACGGCTTTCATCCCAATCTACCGCTACATCCTTGATGAACTGAAAAGCATCCATAAAACGTTCGTAATTCTCCGGAAGGTCGGCAGCCATTTGCAAAGGGCTATACATAGTGACATACAATGCCAGTTGACGCGCAAGAGTGGAGTTTACATGAGAATGACTGTTGGGATTCAATTTATTCATATCCATTTCGAAAATACCAGGGGTATAATCCATCGGGCCGCCTTGCAGACGAGTAAACGGAAGCACAGTGGTATGAAAAGGTTTGTTACCGGCAAAAGCCTCGTATTCCGTACCTCTGGCAGACTCATTACCAATCAGGTTTGGATACGTGCGACAAAGTCCCGTAGGACGTACTGCCTCATGGGCATTAACCATGATACGATGCTTCGCAGCTTCAGTCACAGCATACAGATAATGATTATTAAGCCACTGTCCGTAATGATGTTCTCCGCGGGGAATCATATTCCCCACATAACCACTCTTGACCGAGTTATATCCATATTTATTCATCAGCTGATAAGCCGCTTCCATATGCCGTTCGTAGTTACGTACAGAGGATGATGTTTCGTGGTGCATCATCAGTTTCACCCCTTTTGAATGAGCATATTCATTCAGCATTTTAATATCAAAATCGGGATAAGGAGTTTGGAAGTCGAAAACATAATCTTTAGAATTGCCAAACCAATCTTCCCAACCAATATTCCAGCCTTCCACCAATACTTGGTCGAAGCCATGTTCGGCGGCAAAATCAATATACTTCTTTACATTAGCATTGTTAGCCGGATGGACCCCGTTGGGTTTCACCCCGGTATAATCCGTTTCATCGAGTTTCACCGAAGGAATATCCCAAGTATACGCCCATGGCTTTCCACCGGCAATCATTTCCCACCACACACCGATGTACTTCACCGGCTTAATCCAAGAAGTATCTTCATATTTACAAGGCTCATTCAGGTTAAGAATAAGATTCGATGCCAATATCTTCCGTGCGTCGTCACTCACCATCACCGTACGCCAAGGAGTATGGCAAGGACTCTGCATATATGCTTTGTTTCCTACCGCATCCGGAGTCAGCCATGATTCGAATATTAAATTCTTATCATCCAGATTAAGATGCATGCATGAATAATCAACCAACGCAGCCTCGTGCAAATTGATATAAAGTCCTTCGGCCGTTTTCATCTGAAGGGAAGTCTGCACACCGGTAGGCGAGAAAACAGTCTGCGAAGCATTACCGCTGACAGCGCCTTGCAGCAACCCGCGGATTTCGGAAAGTTTAGACTCCGTATAATCATATTCTTGTGTATCATAATCTCCCGGAATCCACCATGCAGTATGGTCACCGCTCATGGCAAACTGCGAATGCTCCTCCCTGACAACGAAATAGACTAAATTCCTCTGCTGAGGGAATTCGTAACGAAAGCCTATCCCATCGTCGTACACGCGGAAACGAAGATTCATAAAACGGCCGGTCGATGTTTGCTTCAGTTCCACCAGCAGTTCGTTATAATGATTACGTATATCCTTATTCTCTCCCCACACCGGTTGCCAAGTTTCATCGAACGAAGATGTAGAGGTATTTACTACTTCAAATCCCTCCTGCAAGCTTTCCTGCCCGTTCAGTTCAAGGCCCAAGGTACTGGGATTGATAACCTGAGATTTCTTGTATTGTAAAGAATAAGAGGGTTTGCCTTTTTCTTGCAGTTCAAAAGAAAGATGGACATTATTGTCCGGAGAAACCTGTTGGTAAACCTTGGTAGCATTCTGCGCTTGCACCGTCAGTGCCATAAACAACGCACAAGTTACCAATACTATCATTTGAAAAGTTTGTTTCATATTCAAAAGTACCTGTTTAAGTAAATAATAAATAAATCTGTATGATTTATCTGAATTCATATCACTAACTGACAGTTTGTATAACCTATGTCTATTCCTTGATTATACCTCCCCGCCCCTTTACTATATGAGCCTTTATTAAAAGGCTTTTAATAGTACAAAAAATATCCTCATTCATAGATTATTCCGTTAATATAGACATGTATTTATGAATGAGGATATAAGCTTTTTATAAAATCCTGAAAACTGTTATTTCACCCTGTTGATTCAGTTGTTGCTGATTATAATTTCTCTGCGGTTAATGTTACATTTTTCAATTCGGAAGTATTCAGAGTGAGTTTATAAGTACCGGTTTGGGCTTTAGTTACTTGCCATTTGTAATCTTTACCATTCTCCTGACGACAATCTACATTCATGTTACTTCCTGTTACAAATGGAGTATTTGCCTCAGGAGCATAATAATCATCATTAGTATTAGTATATTCTATTTTGGAGAGTATTTTAAAGTCACCCTCATGCAAGTTGATTATCAATTCATATTTATCGTTATCTATCTTTGTAAAATAGGGAGCTCTTTTCAAATCATAACCATTGTTTTGATTTTCACCCTCTTCCACTGATAAAACACTTCCAACCAAATAAACAACATCTAACTTTTCCACTTCTACTTTCATAGTTTCCACATTAACAGTGACAGTATATGTACCTTTTTCTTTTATCACCCACTTATTATCACGTTTAATGGATTCATTATCATAATATATCACAGGATATGCATTCATTTCCACATTTAATTCTACTTCTTTATTAGTTGTTCCATTCATATTAGGCATTAATTGTACATCTCCAATAATACTTTGTTGAAGGAGAGCAAATTTCATTTCTTGGTTATCATCTTTTACATTTCCTGTCCAAGTAAAGGTTTTCCCATCTTCGCTTTTCATCATTTCATACGGCCGTCCCCAATCCGTGAAACCACTTGCCAAGTATAATCTATCAAATTTCAATGTTCCAGGAACTATTATATTATCATCACTTATATCACCATCGTCCCAATTCTTAATGCTTACTCCTGTAATACTTACATTTATATTTCCTGAAGGAGTTGTTTCAAATTTAACTTTATAAGTATACTTCTTACCAGCTTCAAATGTAGTACTGTTACTAATCGTCGCATTAAATATTTTTTCATTCAATTGAAATGTCAATTTACGATCTTCTGCACTATTGTTTTCTTCATTGGGTAACACAATAGCTTCTGTAAAACGATAATTACTCAAATTCCAATATTTCATAACTATGTCTTTTTTTTCACTCCCATCAGCAATCAACAACTTATCATTCAAAATATCATACTGAATATCAGTATATTGATTGCCTATTGCAGCATATATACCATCGGTATTGACATCACCTTCTATTTCAAAAAAAAGTTTAGTCAAACGGTGTTTAAATCCAAGATTAATAATAGGAGTACTTTTACTTGCACCTTCTGCTTTTGCTGACATTAAATCTATACGTGGCTGCTCATCCTGATTAGCTAAATCCAACGATAATTTATTTTCAACTACATTTCCTTGCGGATAATAAGCCACTACATTCACAACATCATCACTTTCGGGAAAATAAGCCGTATTAGTTTCCCCGTCAGGAGAAAAATTACCATTGTTCTTATCAATTACTACATAACGATAATTACTTACATCACCTACTATGCTATTTTCTGCACTTACCATATACACACCGATAGCGTCCTTCTCATCCCAATGGTCATCTGCCGCACGTGTCATCAGCATATTGATATCACCATTTATTTGCAGTGGTACCCGTCTGCTATCCATTACCTGTTCGTCTATTTCATTGTTGCAACCTGCCATCATCAAAGCAGCCAGCATAACAAAACATGTGTTCTTTTTCATTGCTTAAGTCTTTAAAGTTCTTAATTATTTTAACCAATCTAAATCTCCTTTTTCTTCCACAACCCAATTTATGACATTACCGTTGAACCCACCTCTTCCTTCTATATCCAACGGCGTATTACCGCCTTCGTCAAGTTTAGACAATACTTCAGTAAGGTCGGTAGTTATTGTCTCAGTTGTTTCATCTTCTTTAGTTATCTCCACCGTCATTATCTGCCGCTGGGCTTTTTCTTGAGATACCCCCAATAGACGCACAGTACCTTTGAGCCGCATACTTGCCTCACCTTCTGCTACCGGTGACGCAGTAAAACTGACAGAAGCTTTAGCCACACTCAGCAGTTCACCGGTAGTTAGGTCTATACTCGAAACTACATTATCCAGCATACCTGTCACCGATTTAATACTCTCCACATCGGTATCCATTGTTATATTAACTTGACGTGTACGCTGTTGCATCTTTACAGTCAGCCGCAATGTATCTCCTGTCAAAGCAAGTAGTTCATCCTGTACTAAATCCTCCGAAACAGAAAATAAATCATCGGGATTACCTGTAACGACAGAACTTCCCTCACTCCTTGTAACGGCCGTATTCAGGGTAGCTATATTACCGTTAACACTAACTCCTTGCGGTTCATTATACGCCACCATGCCATAATCACTTGTGGAGAGCAATAAAAAACTATTTACATTACCGGTTACTTCCTGTGTCTCATTGCCTATACGCACCATATATTTCGCCGGTACTGCCGAAGAACATTCCGACCAATCTGCCGTAAGTTTTACCACAGTCCGCGCTTTCTTCATCGGTGCCGGTAATTCGTCTTCGGCACAACTGCCCATCACGCATAGTCCTGCCAAGAGAAGTAAAGCATTGAATTTACATAATCCTATTCGTCTCATTTTTCAATAAATATTAGTTGGTAAACTTTTCATTTTCCTTAACTCTGCTTTATCTTGCACTTCTATCAAACTAATGGCATAGCCTCCACCCGAAGCCGCCCTAAGTTTCAGTTTGGTTTTGGAAGTAGCAATCCCTTTGCGAATAACATAAGCCTGCGGATTTTTCTTCCAATCGGCATCTTTTGCATCGGCATAAACAGTAGCGATATACTTCTTACCGGGAATCAAAAAATCAAGTTTAAGATTGGATACATGTCCATTCTCATCGGCTGTACAGCCTACAAACCAATTATTTGTACCTTTGGCACGTCGTGCTACAGTGATATAATCACCCGGTTCGGCTTCCAAATACCTGCTTTCATCCCAATCTACCGCCACATCCTTGATAAACTGGAATGCATCTATAAAACGTTCGTAATTCTCAGGCAAATCCGCAGCCATTTGGAGCGGACTATACATAGTACAATACAAAGCCAATTGACGGGCCAGTGTAGTACGTGCCTGCTGATCCTTTTTATAACCGTTCTCGTAATAACTCAAATCTCCCTGAAAGATACCCGGAGTATAATCCATCGGTCCGCCCATTAAACGGGTAAAAGGTAAAATAGTAGTGTGATCCACCGGATTACCGCCCATTGATTCAAATTCGGTTCCACGGGCAGATTCCTGCGCCAACCAGTTTGGATAAGTACGGCACAACCCTGTAGGACGTACAGCTTCGTGACTGTTTACCATAATATTAAAATCCGCTGCGCGCTTTGCCACATGTATATAATGATTATTCATCCATTGCGAAGCATGATATTCGCAACGCGGAATTATAGGGCCTACATAACCCGTTTTTACTGCATTATAACCATGATTCACCATAAATTTGAAAGCATCATCCAATTGTCGTTCATAATCAGCGGCATTGGCAGACGTTTCATGATGCATCATTACACGCACCCCCTTTTCATGGGCATACCGTTGCAATTCATCTACATCGAAATCCGGATAGGGAGAAGTAAAACTAAACTGGCGATTTTTAGTATAAGCCGTCCAGTCTTCCCAACCTTCGTTCCATCCCTCCACCAATACGGCGGCAAAACCATGTTTGGCAGCAAAGTCAATATATCTTTTTACATTATCGGTATTGGCCGCATGACGCCCATTAGGAGTCAGTTTGCTATAATCGGTCACTCCCGGTTTTGCACGATTATAACTGCTGTATGCCCAATCTTTCCCTGTCCCGATAAACATCTCCCACCATACACCGATATATTTCATCGGCTTAATCCAAGATGTATCTGCATATCCGCAAGGCTCATTCAGATTCAGAATCAGCTTACTGGCAAGGATATTCCTTGCGTCATCACTTACTACCACTGTGCGCCAAGGCGAGAAGCAAGGGGTTTGCAAGAAACCTTTATCACCGTTTTTATCCGGTACCAAGCAGGCAGTCAAACAAAAAGACTTATCATTTACATTCAATTCCATAGCTGCGTAATCCACCAAAGCAGCTTCATGGATATTAATGTACAATCCGTTACTCCCTTTCAGCATCAGAGGCGTCTGTATTATCAAATCACCCGCCGATTTCGCTTCATACGACTTCATGGCCACGGATTGTTTAGGCATCTCTTCACGTATCTGAGAAAGAGGAGCTGTGGTGTAGGTAAACTCATTGGTGTCATAATCACCCGGCATACAAAAAGCCGTATAATCATGCGCCAAATTGAACTGAGTCAGTTCCTCATTGATAACGAACTTATTCAAAGTAGGTTGTTCGGGAAACTCATAACGAAATCCCAAACCATCATTAAAGAGACGAAAACGTATATTCAACGTGCGCCCGCTGAAACCTTGTTCCAAGGTAAGCAGCATTTCGTTATAATGGTTACGGATAAGCGATTGCTCACCCCATACCGGTTTCCACGATTCGTCCAATGAATCCGTCTGTACCGATTTCACACTGAAATCGTTCATTAATCCACGTTCATATTTAATATCCAATCCGAGACGACTCGGTGCAAGCACAGCTTTACCTTTGTAAGAAAGCTCGTAATAGGGAATTCCCCTTTCTACTCCTGTCTTCAGTAATAAATTACCGTCCGGTGAGGAAAGATTCTGCGCTTTCCCCACTGCTGCCAGAAGTAGAAATAACACTATATTAATTGTATTTTTCATATTTCTCTATCTATTCATAAGTGAGACAATCAGAGTTTGGTCAACCTCACAATCTTGCAGGCATGCGCCTCAAGTTCCACATTCAAGTTATCAGCTTCTCCTTCATCTGCATGTTTCCACAAGTCACGCACTTTCATCTTACCCTCAATACCTAAATCGGAGAATTTCACCGAACGAAACTGCTTGGAATCTTCGCGATTGAACAGGCCTATCACCCAGTCACCGTTTGTCATCTGTCCATACCATATCTGACTGTTCGTACTATTTAAAACATCGGATAAAGGTTTACCGGCAAAACCATCCTTATTCAAAGCCAGCATTTCTTCGTTCTGGCAAAACTTCAAATCTGAATTGGCAAAACTATCTCCCGGCACATCGGCAATCGCTACCGGACCACCCGCCATGAGTTGCAGAGAAATGACACTTTCCTTTTCCGCATCGGAACCGAATGTATTCAAGCGGATAAAGTCACCGTCCATAATCATTTTACCACGTCCGGAGTATTTAGACCAGTGCGTAAAGCCATCGAACATATTGCCACAACTGGGCCAATCTTCAAATACTTTGCCGCGATCGGAATTAGACACATGATGCCAGCCACCGCTCCACGTATCACCAACGATACGCGCCATATTACCATACTCGCGCTCCAGAGCCGCGTCCTCATGCATATTGGGCATTACCAACGAAGTAAATACACCGTATTTCTTTGCAGCCTTACAAATATATTGCAGAGCAAGCTTATAATTCTCTCGTCCGTACCCTTTACCTTTTATGGCATTCATACCGCGGTCGTATCCGTTTTCATAATAACAAAGAAAGTCCATACGGATAAAGTCCACACCAAGATTCTTATAATATTTAAAGAAGCCATCGATGTACTCCTCAGCGCCTTTATGACTTGCTACTACCCACCAGAAGCCATCGTCGGCATCAGGATAAAGTACATTATCTTCACCTTGCTTATAACGCAAATCCTTGAAAGTAATATTATCAGTACCCTCTATAATGGTTTCTTCCGGACCATGTATCCACAAAGGATTGTCATAGACACCCAATTTCAGTCCCTTAGCCTTGCACATTTCCGAAAGTTTCTTCAGTTTTACCGATCCGTATTTCGTCATATATCCCGTAGGATCGGGCTCGGAAGTACCATCCATCGCCATAAAACCATCCGTACAAATCATATTGTAACCATAAGGAAGCAGATTTTCCGCCACATAGTCGATTATATTCTGCCAGGAACCTTCAGACATATCAATAGCCTGTCCTTGCCCACCGGCATTGACCAATTCTTCATTTCTGCGCTCCAATTTCCAACAGTATTCATAGACACTCCAATAGAGAGGGGCGTTATAAGTATGTATTCCTTCCGTATCAGCGTCATCACCGGGAGTTATCACGGGATCATCGGGAATCATATCCGGTGTCCAACCTGTACCCTTATCCTCGCATCCTCCGAAAAAGAATGTCAATGCCATCAAAAACAGTTTCATATTCAAATTCTTTATCATATCATTATTTTTACCTGAATTTCTCAAACAAGACAATACTTGTTTTATTATACTTTCATTATTACTCAGATTTTGTCAGCCGTACAATCTTGCAAGAACGCCCGGGAATCTTATAACTCAAAGAAGCTTCAGCTTCCCCCTCATCCTGATGTTTCCACAAATCACGCACTTTTACTTTGCCCTCAATACCTATTTCAGAAAAATCGAGTGTACGGTCATATTCATTATCTTCTTTATTGAAAAAACCTACGATATAGTCTCCGTCGGACATCTGTCCGTACCATATTTGATTTTTTGCATTCCACAAATCATCCGACAAAGGTTTTCCTACAAATCCGTCTTTGTTCAAAGCCAGCAATTCTTCATTCTGATAAAACTTTAAATCACCGCTGACAATCGTATTATACTGATCGGCTACGGCAATCGGACCACCCGCCATCAGTTGCAAAGAAATCACGCTCTGTTTTTCACCTTCCGTATCAAATGTATTCAAACGGGTAAAATCAGCATCCAGCACTACCTTTCCCCTTCCCGCAATGTGCGACCAACTGATAAGGCCGGTAAACATATTAGAGGTAGACGGCCATCCATTGGGATTGAACCATGTAGGGCCATTGCTTGCAAAGTGTTGCCACCCGCCTTTCATTGTATCGGCATCTACCCGAATCATATTACCATATTTCTTCTCCAACTCCGCATCATTTTTCAGATTAGGCATCACAAGCGAAGTGAATACCTGATACTTTGTGGCGGCCTCGGAAATATACTTCAGCGCGAGTTCGTATTCTTCACGTCCATATCCTCTACCGGGCATTCCGCCGGCACCATCTGCCGTTTCAAACAGACAGAGGAAGTCCATACGGATAAACTCTACTCCTATTTTCTTATAATATTTAAAAAAGCCATCAATAAACTCCTTAGCACCTTTATGGCTGGGAACTATCCAAGTAAAGACATCCCCTTTATCCGGATAAAGAACATCATCTTTGGCGGAATTGTACACTAAACTCCCCACTGTAATACCTTCCGTACCTTTTACTACCGTTTCATACGAACAGTGTACCCATAACGGATTATCATAAACACCCAGTTTCAAACCTTTGGCCTTACATTTAGCTACTAAATCCGTCAGTTTTATACCGGCATAATGGGTCATATACCCACCCGGATCAATACCGGGATCGTTTGTCATTGACATAAAGCCGTCCGTACAAATCATACCGTAACCATAAGGCAGAAGATTCTCCGATACCCAATCAATATTCGCATCCCAAGTCACTTCAGGCATATTCGTATTACTACCGGCCTGTTCGGCTACCCAGGCATACTCATATACACTCCAATATAAAGGAGCGTTCAAACTGATAGGTGCATACACCTGTTCATCGTCATCATCATCATCAGACGGCAAATTCTCGTCAGGAATCATATCAGGCGTCCATCCGGTTCCTTCATCTTGGCATCCCCCAAAAAGGGATGCCACAATCAATAAAAATTGTATAATAAATATTTTTATCATAATTACCTGGTATTACGGTAGTTTTTCAAATTTAACTGTCATATCTATCACATTCAGAGATATCTTATATTTCCCGGCTTCATCCACTCTCCACTTATAGTCGTTCTCATCTGTATTATCAGGATAATTTTTACGTACCATTTTCAGGGCATTGGTAACTGAAGTACCATTTACCTCAGGCATCAAATAATCACACTCAAAACCTTCAGTATTACTCAGGGGAAATTTTATTTCTCCTGAGTCGAGATGTCCTTCCCATACAAACGTACCTTCCTTTTCATCCGGATTATACAGGAAAGCTATTTTAAATGGTGTATTCCATTTGGTTACAGTAGCGTCACCCGTCATCCAAACAGCTTTAATAGGGAGATTATCAGGTATTTCTATTTTCGGTTTCTTTTCAAATGTTATTTCCATCAGATAAGTATCCAAAATTATTTTATAACTGCCTGCCTGAGATTCCGTAATTTTCCATTGATAATCATGAGTTTCTACTTTTTCTTTCTCTACATACTCCATAGTATTATCACCGCCAGGCTCTGTATCATGCGTCTTCGGCATCAGATAAGGTATATTCCAATCCTCACGTAATTCCAACGGAAACTTTAAATGTCCTCCATATAAATCCCCTTCATAAACAAACTGTATATTATTAATTTTCGTCAATCCAACCGCATTCATAATAGTCCAACCTGCCGGAGTAGCATCACCTATCGCCCAAACTTTTTCATATTTATTTTCCGGATATTCACTTGCAATAGTTAATTTCTCCACATCGACAGTAATGAAATAATACCCTTCCGTATCTATGTGGAACAATGTTTCCGTACCATCATCCGTTTCATTATAAACCAATGTATTGTTATCGGCGCCTCTTGTATAAGAAGGTGTCAGACTTGTCCGGCTCTTTATGAACTTAAAGTCACCTTGCTTCAAATGTCCGCCCCATTCATATTTTTGTTCGGAAAGCACCTCATTCATTTTAAGCGCTTTAGTTGCATCCATCCCTTCAACGGCGCTACCTACAATGAAAAGATCTCTTGCCGCAATATAATAACCTGTCACCGAAAACTGCACCTTGGATATTTCCGGTTTCATATATACACTGCCTCCTGAAACTTCAGCTATGATTTCTGCCTCTAACATGGCGGTTTCTCCCGCTGTTACCTTCCACCCGCTCAATAAAGCGTTCATTTCCTTGTGCGTATAACTGATACTTTGTACACCTTCCGGAATTTCTACTTTTGCGATGGAAGTCTCAAAGTTATTATCGGCCATATCCATCTTAAAATAATATGTGAGTTTCGTTCCTTCTCCTCGATTGGCAGCACTTCCCCATGTAAAGGATATTGCTTCTTCATTACCCAAATCCTGATTCAATACCACATCACTCGAAGAAACTTTCAGTCCCATCGTGTCTTGTGGGGAATCCAAAGTTATCCGCTCCGTTTCATCTTGACAGCCCATAATTACGAAGGGTAATGTCATTAGAATATTTTTTATCGCATTCTTCATAATAATCAATTGCATTTTTAACCGTTAATTCCAATAAGGGCTTTGAACAAGTTTATCATTCTTATCTATTTCCGACTGATGGATAGGGAACCAATAATAGGCTTTCTTGTATACCCGTTTTAGATAAGGCGTACGTACATAGAAAGAAGAATTATCTTTTCCGCTGAAATTCATTCCGTAGAAATCACCGTTCAATACATTTTCCGCTTCTTTCCAACGGCGAAGATCATCATAACGGATTCCTTCACAGCTCAATTCCACACGACGTTCGGCACGAATCAACTTGCGCATTTCCGCCTGGTCGTTCAAATCAACATGAATAAAATTATCATCCGTAGCACCTGTGGTATACTGACGAATGCCCGCACGTTCACGAATTTTATTCAGATAGACCAAAATGTCTCCATTACCCGGATCGGATTCGTTCAATGCTTCCGCATAATTCAGATAAGCCTCGCCCAAGCGATAGACAATACCCGGACGATACTTATAAGTACCCTGTTTTACATTTAAGTCCGGAGAGATTTTTTTACGTATCAAATAACCATTTTGCGGAGCATCATGGGTATGCGGATTGTCGGCACTTCCATTGAAAAAATTAAATACACGCTTCTCCTGTGTGAAATAAGAGTTATTATAGCTCACCGTAACATAGAAACGAGGCTCACGATGACAATACATATTATAAGTATTTTTATTGCTTATCGCTCCTCCGTTCACTTCCGTATCCCACACTGTATTATCACGCGTTTCATCAGAAACAGAATAACCTGTTTCCACATATTCGGAATTATCATCATTGATAGGCAGACCGTTTTCCATAAAGAATGCATCCACCAACGACTGCGTAACGCCTAAGCCGCCGCTACCGCCACTGGCAGCCGGGGGAGCAAGTTTTTTATATTTTCCCTTTTAAATCATAAG